>Ga0073928_10001511_pt1 | contig 44472 bp, 45 predicted proteins | sample PaiPotPPA55metaG_FD_76969 | JGI IMG/M metagenome (GOLD analysis project Ga0073928, IMG submission 76969) | Iron sulfur acid spring bacterial and archeal communities from Banff, Canada, to study Microbial Dark Matter (Phase II) - Paint Pots PPA... ...
TGGAAACGCTGCACCGCTCACCAATGCACGCTTGAGCGATGACGTGTCGCGGTTCGCCTTCACACCGCCGTCGAGTAGGATCTTCAAAAAATCTGGCGTGCCGCAGTAGTTGATCGGTCGATAGGCTTCAATCAATTCGTATTGCTGATCAAGGGTGCCCGGCCCCGCCGGGATCACTGCGCAGCCGAGCGCACGGGCCGCGCTATCGAAAATGAAGCCACCGGGCGTCAGGTGATAACTAAATGTGTTGATGACGATGTCGCCCTTGCGGAATCCGGCGGCAAAGAGCGAGCGTGCGCTGCGCCAGACATCGTGCTCCGTACCCTCTGGCTCGAAGATTGGCCCCGGCGAAATAAACAACCGCGCGAACGATCCTTCCGGCTGCGGGACGAGACCGCCGAACGGCGGGTTGGCCTTGTGCAAGGCCGGCAGATCGGATTTTCGCAGGACCGGCAGACGCGCCAGGGCGGCGCGGTCGGCAATGGCGGCGGGATCGATTTCTCTGAGCCGCTCCGCATAAGCCGGAGCCGCCATCGCCGCGCGCAGCACCTTGGGGAGGCGCGAGAACAGGTCGGCCTCGCGTTCAGCCGGATCGCGCGTTTCCAGGGAGTCGTAGAACGCGTCCATCGACTCACAACCATCGTTTGCGACGCTTGAAGCTCTTCAAATTCTTGAAGCTCTTGCGCTGATCGCCGGGGCCGCCAAGGTAGAATTCCTTTACGTCCTCGTTATCGCGCAATTCGTCGGCAGTGCCATCGAGCACGACCTTGCCCTGCTCCATGACGTAGCCGTAGCTCGCAACCGAAAGTGCGGCTCGCGCATTCTGCTCGACCAGAAGAATTGTGACCCCGAGATCGCGGTTGATGCGCTTGATAATGCCAAATACCTCCTTCACCAGCAGGGGTGACAAGCCCATCGACGGCTCGTCCATCAAGATCATTTTTGGCCGCGCCATCAATGCGCGGCCGATCGCCAGCATTTGCTGCTCGCCGCCGGAGAGATACCCAGCGCGTCCAGTGCGCTCCTTCAGCCGCGGGAAGTACTCAAAGACCATATTGATGTCAGCGGCGACCTCGTCGTCGCGGCGCGTGAAGGCGCCGAGCCGCAGATTCTCAAGCGGGGTCATGTCACTGACGATGCGGCGCCCCTCCATCACCTGGAAGATGCCGTGCCGGACGATGCGGTCGGGATCGAGGCCATCGATGCGCTCGCCGCGAAAGAGGATCTCGCCGCGGGTGACTTTGCCATCCTCAGTCTTGAGCAGGCCAGAGATCGCCTTCAACGTTGTCGACTTGCCGGCGCCGTTGGCGCCGAGCAGTGCCACGATCTCGCCCATCGGTACTTCAAGGCTCAAGCCCCGCAACACCATAATGACGTTGTCGTAGACGACGTCGACGTTGCGTACCGCGAGCAGCGGACTCGATGAGGCAGCGGTCACAGTGCGGAGACCGGTTGGCTGAGGTTTTTGTATCAGATTGCCGCTCAATCGGTGATGGTTACCTCGCTTGTAGAGGGAAATTGGTGTGCGCAAACCAACTGGGTGGGGAATCACTTTGCGCGACCCCACCCTCCGATCCTCCCCTTTTCAGGGACGAAGATGTACTTGCTACCACCCGAGCCATTCCGGCTTGCGCGGCAGGTCGATGGTCTTCACCTTCTCGAGCTTGATCGTGCCGTTCTTGACAAGATCATTCAGCGGCGCGTCGGTCGCACCGGCAACTTTCATGCGATAGATTTCGACCCGCGTCGTCGGACGATGATCGGTCTCGGTCCAGGTTGCAGGATTGCATACACCGTCCATGCCGGCCGGGACCCACTCTTTTTTGTGATAAAAGCCCTTGACCACGTTGGGGCCGGTAGCGCCGCCATTCTTCGCCGCCCACTCAACCGCTTCCCTCATATAGAGCGCCGTGCAGACAGCGGCGACGTAGTGTACCGGGCGGTAGGCAGTGCCGGACGGGTCGGACATTTTCGAAATCTCCATGACCGTCTTCATGCCCGGCGCATCGACGCCCCAAGCCACTGCCGTGCGGACCGGAAATACGACGCCGTTGGCCGCATCACCCGCAGCCTTGGCGGCGTTCTCGTCCATGCCCCAGACGTTGCCCATGAACTGCACGTCGACGCCGGCGGCCTTGCAGGCCTTGAGCACCGAGATGTTGGAGCCCGCGGTGTTGCCGAGATACGCGTAATTCGCGCCGGAGCTCTTGAGCGTCAGACACTGCGCGCTGTAGTCGCCCGGTGTAAGCGCAAACTGGATGGCCGGCAGCACCTCAAACCCGAGCTCCTTGGCAAGCGTCTCGCCAGCCTCCTTCGGCGCATTGGGATAGGGATGGTTGGCGCCCATATGGACGTATTTCGGCTGGCCGGCCTTGCCTTTCGCCCTCCAGTCCTCGGCCGCCCACGTCAACATGCCGCGAAGCGCATCCGAATAGCTCGGGCCATAGAAGAAATTATACGGCGCCGGCTTCGCCTTGCCGCTGGCGCCGGTCGGATCGGTCAAGGCGCCAGCATAGGAGGCCGAGAGATAAGGAATCTGGTCCTGTACCAGGAAGCCCGTCAGCGCTTCGGTGTCGGCGGTGCCCCAACCAACAATCGCGGCGACCTTGTTGTCACCGGCCGACCACTTTTTGTACTGCGCAACCGCGCGCGGCACCTGATAACCGTAATCGACGGTGTCGACCGTGACCGGCTTTCCGTTGATGCCGCCATTCTTGTTGATCCAAGCGAACGCGTCGGCGATGCCCTGACCGAACGGCGTACCTACGTCAGAGGTTGCCCCGCTGTAATCGGCCAGATGACCGAGCGTGATTTGCTGCGCCTGTGCAGGGCAATAGGCTCCCGCCAGTAGCACCGCGACGGCGGCGTTCATCAGTCTGTTGATCATGACGCTTCCTCCATTTAATTCCAATTGCCCCTCATCAATGCGAAAACGGATAGAGCTTCCAGTAGGTCTTGATTTGACGCCAGCGATGGGCGAGTCCGTCGGGCTCGAACATCAGGAATATGACTATGATGAAACCGATCGCGACCTCGCGCAAGAAGGCGATATTATTCTTTAGTGCGAGAAGTTGATCGATCGCGCTGCCGCGCAGCATAGCGCTCAGCCATTCCATGGACTCCGGCAGCAGCACCATGAACGCCGCCCCCATCAGTGTGCCCATCACGGAGCCGAGGCCTCCGATGATGACCATGGCGAGGAAGATGATCGACCGATCGACGCCGAAGCCTTCATTCGAAACCACCTGATTATAGTGCGCATAGAGCGCTCCACCGACGCCAGCAAAGAAAGCGGCGATGCCGAACGACAGCGTGCGGTATTTGGTCAGGTTGATGCCCATGATCTCGGCGGACAGATAGTGGTCACGGATCGCAACCAAAGCGCGTCCGTCACGGGTGCGCCCCAAATTGGTCACAAGAACGAATGACACAACCATGTAGATTAGGACAACGTAGAAATAGTTGCGGTCGCCCTGAACCACGTAACCGAAGATCGAAAATGGTTTGGCAATCGCCGGCACGCTGCCGCCGCTGAACCATTCTGCGCGTGAGAAGAAGTCGAGTAGAATGTATTGGGCCGCGAGCGTCGCAATCGCGAGATAAAGTCCCTTGAGCCGCGCGGCCGGCAGGCCAAAGATCAAACCGACAAGCGCGGTCACCACGCCGGACAGTGGAATCGCAAAAAAAACCGGGATCGGCAGCTTGTTCGACAGATACGCCGATGTGAATGCGCCGAGGCCGAAGAACGCCGCGTGGCCGATCGAAATCTGCCCGGTAAAGCCGACCAGCACGGTGAGGCCCAGCGCAGCGATCGCCGATATCCCGATCTGGATCAGAATACTGAGCCAGTACTGGCTGAGAAAGAACGGAGCGAAGGCAGCCAAACTAACTCCGATAATGGCCATATTCCGACTCGTCACGGTCGGAAAGATCGTCGTGTCAGCCGCGTAGCTGGTGCGGAAATCGCCGGCGGGGATCAGAGTTTGGGTGGTCATGCCAGCCGGATCTCCATCAGATTCTTTCGATGTCTTCCGTGCCGAACAGGCCGTAGGGTTTGATCATCAGGATGATGATCAACACGTAAAACGGCGCGATCTCATAGAGATTGCCCCAGTGCAGATATTCGGCATCGACAAAATGGGAGATGTTTTCCAACAGGCCGATAATGATGCCGCCGAGCACGGCGCCACCAATGCTGTCGAGGCCACCAAGAATCACCGCCGGGAATACCTTGATGCCATAGGCGGACAACCCCGCCGACACGCCGTTGACGATGGCAACGACCACGCCGGCGACGGTCGAGACGGTCGCCGAGATTGCCCACGCCACCGCGAAAACATTCTTCACGGAGATGCCGAGCGACTGCGCCACCTGCTGGTTAAAAGCTGTTGCGCGCATTGCAAGCCCGTATTTCGAGGCGCTGAAGAACCAAGCCATCCCCGCGATCATCGCGATCGAAACTGCCAAGCTCATCAAGTAGACGGTTTGGATCTGGATACCCAGTAGTGTTATCGCACTTGCCGCAAACACCTGCGGGAACGGTTGCAGGTTGACGCCGAAGATCCATTTCGTCGCCGCCTGGAAGATCATCGAGAGCGCGATCGTCACCATGATGACGGAAATGATCGGCTCCCCGATCATCGGCCTCAAGACTACCACCTGAACCGCGACGCCGAACGCGAACATGAAGACGAGCGCAATCGGCATGCCGAGCCAGAACGGCAGTTGATTTTTCGTCAGCAGCCACCAGCAAACCCATGCGCCTATCAGCAACAGCTCGCCTTGCGCGAAATTGACCACCCGCGTCGCCTTGTAGATCAGCACAAAGGACATCGCGACGACGCCATAGAGGGTGCCGACGACGAGGCCGTTGACCAGAAGCTGAATCAGAAGCTGCATGTTGACGGTCATTCCGCCGCCTCCGCTTGGATTGTCGTCGGACTGCGGCGCAAATCGACTACCGCCAACGTCGTGCGAATGCGCTGGGTGGTCCCGTCCTGGAAGCGGATCACGGTGTCGATGGGGATCTGTGCCCGGTCCGCGTAGATGCCATTGATAATGTCGGCGTATTTTTCATTGATCACGCTGCGGCGCACCTTTCGTGTGCGTGTCAGCTCGCCATCGTCGGCGTCCAGCTCCTTGTACAGAAGCAGGAGTTTCGAAATTCGCTGCGCAGACGGCAACGTTGCGTTGGCGGCCGCGACCTCCTTCCGCAACAGCGCGTTGACCTCCGGTCGGGAGGCAAGGTCGGTATAGGTAGTGAACGAGATCCGATTCTTCTCGGCCCATTTCGAAATGATCGAGTAGCGAATGCAGATCATCGCCGCGAGATAGTCGCGACCGGCGCCCAGCACGACGGCTTCGGCAACGAATGGTGAGAACTTCAGCTTGTTCTCGAGGTATTGCGGCGAGAAACGGTCGCCGCGCGCCGTCGCTGCCAGATCCTTGATGCGGTCAATGACGACAAGCTGCCCGGCCTTGTTGAAATAGCCCGCATCGCCCGACTTCAGCCAACCGTCGCGCATGTCAGCCTGGGAGGCTTCGGCGTTCTTGTAATAGCCGAGGAACATATTGGGATGCTTCACAACGATCTCGCCGACGCCGTTGGCGTCGGGCTCATCGATACGGATTTGGATGTCGTCGGCCATCGCAACCCCTGTGGTCCCAGGGTCGACCCTATCTGCGGAGTGAAGAGTGTAGGCCCCCAAGAGCTCGGTCTGACCGTACAGCGTGCGCAACGGCACGCCCATGACGCGAAAAAAACGGAAGGTGTCGGGACCGAGCGCCGCGCCGCCGGTTGCCGCGGAGCGAAGACGCGTAAAGCCCAGGCGGTCGCGCAGCGCGTGAAACAGCAAGCGCTCGGCAATGATCGAGCGGCGGCCGCGATCGAGCGCTGCCAAGCCAACCTTCATGCCGATCCCAAAGAGCCATTGTTTAAAGACGGAAGCATCCATGATGCGCGCACGCACGCCGGCGGCGATCGCTTCCCAGACTCGCGGCGCGAACAATACGAAGGTCGGTGCGATTTCGCGAAAATCGCTCATCATAGTGTCGGCGTGCTCGACGAAGTTGATCTTCATACGGCATAGCAGGCCTTTGCCCATGGCGTAGACCTGTTCCATGATCCATGGCAGCGGCAGCACCGAGACATACTCGTCGGTCGGCCCCTTTGGATCGAAGGCGAGATAAGTGGCGCAGTGACGCAACACGCGGCCTGCCGCCAGCATCGCGAGTTTGGGCTGCGCAGTAGTCCCTGATGTCGTGCAAAGGATTGCGACGACGTCGCCGTTGGTCGCATCGACCAGCTTGTCATACGCATCCGGCTCCCGCGCCGCGCGGCCGCGGCCCTTCGCAGCGAGATCATCGGCAAAAATCAGGCGCGGATCGTCATATTTGCGCATCCCGCGCGGATCGGAATAGACGATATGGCGAACGTGCGGGATGCGATCGCCGAGCCCAAGCAGCTTGTCGACCTGCTCTTCGTCCTCCGCAAAAACCAGCTTCGCTTCGCTATAGGTGAGCAGATAGGAGACCTCCTCATCGAGGGCGTCACGATAGATGCCAAGACTCATCGCACCGATAGCATGAGCGGCTATCTCTGCTGCTACCCAGTCGGGACGGTTATCGCTGATTATGGCAATGACATCGCTTGCCCCCAGTCCAAAATCGACGAGGCCTAGCGTGAAGTCGCGCACGCGCACCTGATAATCGTTCCAGGTGAATTCGCGCCACAAGCCGAGGTCTTTTTCGCGCAGCGCCACATCGCCGCCATGCTCATTCGCGTTGAGGCGAAGCAGCTTCGGAAAGGTATTGGCCCGTGCAACGCGACCCGCGTAGTCCATCATCAAGCGATCTCCGTCGGTCGCGGTGGCGGTTCGTCAGGATCGATCAATACCTCGTCCTCTTCGCCGAGATACGCGCGCTTGACATGCGGGTCCGTGAGTACCGCCGTCGGGTGGCCCTCGGCAATCGTGCGGCCGAAATCAAGCACGAGCACCCGGTGAGAAATGTCCATGACGACGCCCATGTCATGCTCGATCATCATCACCGTCATGCCGAATTCCTCGTTGAGGTCGACGATATATCGGGCCATGTCCTCCTTCTCTTCGAAATTCATCCCGGCCATCGGCTCGTCGAGCAGGATCAATTTCGGCTCTAGCGCCATCGCTCGCGCCAGCTCAACGCGTTTACGCAAGCCGTAGGAGAGCGTGCCCGCCGTCGCCTTGCGCACGGCCTGCAAGTCAAGGAAATCGATAATTTCCTCGACCTTGCGGCGGTGTGCAAGTTCCTCGCTGCGCGCCCGAGTAAGCCAGTAGAGCGGGCCGGTGATGAAATTGTTCTTCAGCAGGTGGTGGCGGCCGACCATGATATTGTCGAGCACACTCATGTGGTGGAACAGCGCGAGGTTCTGGAAGGTCCGCCCGATGCCGAGCGAGGCGCGCGCGTTCGGCTTTAGCCCGGCGATATTGCGACCGCGGTAGAGTAAGCGGCCTTCAGTCGGGGTGTAACGGCCGGAGATGCAGTTGACAATCGAGGTCTTGCCCGCGCCGTTCGGTCCAATGATGGAGAACAGCTCGCCGTCATTTACGGTGAAACTAACGTCGGTTAGCGCGCGAATTCCACCAAAACGCAGCGAGACTGCGCGTACTTCCAACGCGCCTTCCACACCTTCCTCCCATCACGCCCGGCACCTATCGCTCTTATGTAGCACGGCCAGGTAATGTCTGTTTCGAACTACGACTTGTGGTCTCGTCAGCGACGACTGAGCAACAGGTACATCGAATTTCGCTTGCTGTGCAGCACAGCAAAATAGCCGGGTCGACTTCCGCTTCGGGTCATAAACGGACATGGCCGCATGTCCGATCAATGTCCGCTTTATCCCCGAAAGCGGACATCGACTGAGCGCACTAGAATGTTCGTTAAGTGCCAAAAGCGGACATCGCCAAGCTGGCGGACTTTTTGCGGAAGCCGTAATCAGATCAGTGGAATTGATAGTTCAGCCCGACGCGAAGGATGGTGTCGGTGAAATGGGTGTGCGTGGCGGCTGCTGCGGTCAGAGTGGAGAAGAAGCCCGGTGTTCCAGTGAGGGTGGAAGAGCCACCCGGACCTCTGGCGTCGAGGTGGCCCAGGTCCATGTAAAGGCCCTCTATTTTGTAGGTCCAACCGGGAATTAGCAGCTTGCCCTCCGTACCGGAGCCGACCACCCAACCGGTGTTGACATTAGAATGATCGAAGGCCTGGGTAACAGGAGGTGCAGTCGGGATGACGGGGGAAATCGTCGCGGACAATGTGCTCGTGCCCGCTACATCTACCTTGCCATAGGCCAGCCCCCCGGTGACATAGGTGAAAACCGCCCCATCCCCGAACAGATAGCCAGCGCGCAAACGCGCCGTGCCGAACCACTCTATTTTTGCCTCGTAATTGAAGGCCGCAGTCCCCACAAAATTGCCGACAAAAGCCGGGGGGATTATCCCAGTAATAAAAGTTGGGGCAACGAAACCAAAATTAGGAGTACTGTGCTCTTTTTCGTCGGCACCTTGAAAGTCGGCCTCAACCCCCACAACCCAGAGGGGGGAGAGCTGCCAGTTGAAGCCGGCTTGACCACCACCGATGAACCCGCCCGGGTACAATTCGTCGAAGCCAGAGGCGACACCGCTGGCAGTGACAGGGCCAGGACCACTAAGAACCGCCGCAACGCTACCAGGGGCGTTGAAGTCGGTTTTGAAGGTGCCCAAGCTGGCACCGACATTCCCGCCAACGTACCAACCGGTCCAGCTATAGACCGGCGCGGGCGGTGGCGGTGGTGGTGCCTTAACGGCCATATCAGCCGCAAAAGCGGGCGTTCCGATCAATGCGATGGCGGCGATAGCGGTTGCCAGCTTCTTCATCGCGGTTCCCCGAAGCAACGATAATGCCATCAGAAAATGGCATCCGTCGGTGCCTTAGGGGGTATTCCGCAGATTTCCGGCCTGTGTTGCTCTGTAGCAACGTGATGTCCGCTTTGGGTCAAAAGCAGACATCATGTCGATCAATCGGGATGTCCGCTTTACCCCCCAAAGCGGACATTCACAGGCGCGATCGCCTTGTCCGCTTTGGGCCATTAGCAGACGATTGGTGCGACAAGGGGAGCTTATTCCGCGGCCGCGATATCACAAGGATTCATGCCGGAACGTCTGGCCCAAGCATACGCCGCTGAGAGGCAATGCGGAAAATTGCGTTCGGTGCGCCGTAGCCAGAATACCCGCCGGTTCGCTGTACAATCTCCAGGAAAAACCCTTCGCCAAAGACAGGGCTATAAAGCTGGAAATACTCTCCGTCGGTATCGTGGTCGTAAAGAATATTGTGCGCTTGCAGGCGGTTGACCATCTCTGCCGCCAATCCGAACCGCGCGCGTAAGTCGTCGTAATAGTTCGGCGAAATCTGCAGCGGTGAGAATTTTCTTTCGGCCAGCGCCGACGCCGTCCGGAAGATATCGTTCGTGCCGAACGCAACATGCTGCACGCTCGCGCCAAAATTGCCAGTGATGAAGTGTCCAGCAAAGGAACGGTAATTTTCCGCCCCATTCAGGGTCAGTCGCAACCGGCCGCCACGATTTTCAATGACCTGGCTGCGCACGAGCCCGCCCGGATCGACAATGTCGACCGGCGCGTTCTTCCGCACGTCGAAAATCGACGTATAGAACAGCACCCAGGTCAGCATCTCGTCGTAATCCATCGTCTGGGCGACGTGATCGATCCGAATGAGGCCGGCGCCCGTTGCAGAGGATTTGTCCTTACCGAACTCACTGTCCCAAATGCCGGCAAGATCGAGCCGGTCGTCGAGAAAGTAGAGTATTCCGCCCCCAACGCCGCGGATTCCCGGCAGCATCACCTCACCTTTGCCGGGCTGCTGCTCGAATGGATCTGCGCCGAGCATTCGCGCGCGCTGCACGGTTGCGGCCGCATCGTCGACTTTGAATCCGACGGCATAGGCTGACGTTCCATGCGTCACATAGTTCGAATGTGCGAGCCCAGTCCGCTCGGTATTTACAACCAGCCGGATGTCGCCTTGCCGATAGAGCGTCACAGCCTTCGATTTGTGCTGGCCAGCCCGGACGAAGCCCATCGTCTCCAGGAATGCGGCAAGCTGCGGCGCCTGCTGGTCGCTAGTGGCGAATTCGATGAACTCGACAGCTGTAACGCCGATTGGCGGCGGCAAGTCGGGCACCGAGAAGTGAATGTTAGGCTCGGCCCGTTGCACATCGTCCATCAGCGCGAGCAGCGAACGTTGACCGTCGACCGCGATCGTCTTGGTCGCGCCGCCACGAAATTGATCGTTGAAGATCTCCAGCGACAGTACGCCGTCATAGCCGGTGGCGGCGACAGCGATCACGAAGTCCCTCACGGGTAGATCGCCTTGGCCGGGCATGTTGCGCAGGTGACGACTCCATTGCAGCACATCGAGCTTGATAGCGGGCGCATCGGCAAGCTGCACAATGAAGATCTTGTCTCCAGGAATGGCGCGGATCGAGTCTGACGGAATGCCGCGCGCCAGAGAATGGAAGCTGTCGAGGATCAACCCGATGTTCGGATGGTTGGCGCGTCGGACCACCTCCCAGGCGTCACGATGGTCGTTGATGAACCGCCCCCAGGCGAGCGCTTCATATCCCACGCGAATCTTGCGCTGCGCTGCCCTTTCGCCAAGCGCCATGAAATCGTCGGCCGCTCGATCGATGCCGCCAAGCGCTGCCGGTGAGCAGTTTGAGCAAACGAGCATCATATCGACACCCATCTGCTGCATGATGTCGAACTTACGCTCCGCGCGATCAAAGACGCGCTGCCGCTCGGCAGTCGGCATGCCTTCGAAATCGCGGAATGGCTGATAGAGCGTGATGACGAGCCCGAGGTCCTGCGCGATGCGGCTGACTTCGGCCGGCGATCCGTCAAATGTCAGAAAATCGTTTTCAAAGATTTCGACGCCGTAGAATCCGGCTGCCGCGATGGCCTGGAGCTTCTCCTCCAGCTCTCCGCTCAGGGAGACCGTGGCGATCGACGTCTTCATGCCATCACCTTTTGTGTTTGGGGGGCTGCAGCGCCTTGCGCAACGCGGCCGCGTCGACATCAAACCCGGTGAAAATGCGGAATGCGTCAACACCTTGAAAAAAATAGAGCTCATAGCCAGTCATGACCTCGACACCAGCACCGCGCGCGTCTCGAATAAATTCCGTTTCAATGGGCGTGTAGACAGCGTCGAAGGCCCAACACTTTCTGGTGAGCATGCCGGGCGGGAATGCGGTGCCACCAATGCATTCCATGCCGAGTGGCGTACAATTGATAAGACCGTCAGCGCCGTCGCAGGCCTCCTCGATCGATGTCGCGATACGCACGGCAATAGCCGGAAAGATTCCGGCAAGCGCCTGTTTAAGCCGTTCGCTTTTCGCGCGTTCGATATCAAACAAATGGAGCGCCTTGGCCCCGAGCTGGGTCAAGGCAAAGGCGACCGCCTTGCCGACACCGCCGCTGCCCGCCATTGCCACAACGCCAGGCGATGCCGTTCCGTAGCTTCTCCGATAAGCGACGGTGAATCCGGTATAATCGGTGTTGGCTCCGCGAGGCCGCGGACGTTCGAACACGACCGTGTTGCACGCCGAAATCGCCTTTATCGACGCGTCGTCGACAGTCAACTGGCCAACGACCGTCTCCTTGTAGGGATAAGTGATGTTGAGACCGCGATAACCCTCTTTTTGCGCGCGATCAAATGCGCCGTCGAAATCGAGATTGAGGTCTCTCGGGACTAGCAGATCATAGGTGACGGCGAGCCCGCTCAGCCTGCCGCAGACTTGATGCAGTTCAGGCGCCCGCGACGTTGCGATGTTATCACCAATCAACCCCAACCGAATGTGAGCCACACAACCGTCCTTTCACGCAGATGCGGCACGGGACGTCCTCCCTTGTCTTGGCGCTGGCGCGCTGCCGTGCGCGCGCAATTCCGAAGGCCAATTCGCAAGCGTGTAGCTCACGCAATCCTGGATGTGTTTGACCAACACGCCTTGAGCCGACTTCGTGTCGCGCCTAAGCGCGCATTCGAGCAATTGACGGTGCTCGCGCGCCGCGATCTCGCCGCGGAAAACGACCGCGATCATCTGATAGCGCAAATATTTGTCGTAGGCCGCGCTATGGGCGTCCAGATGTGCTTTCAAACCACAGGCCGATATCAACGCATGGTGGAATTCCCAATCGTACCGCTTCCAAAGGTCTGGTGCGCTGCGATCGCCTGCGAGCATTCGGCTTTCAACCACCGCCAGCTTGTGATGCGCCGCGACAACTCGCCCCTCCCATTCCATGTCGCCGGTCGCGAAGGAGAGCGCCATCGCATGGCACTCCAGGAGTTGACGGAGATTGGCTACCTCTTTGAGGTTTTCCGGAGAAATTGGCGCCACCTCAAAGCCTCGCGCACCCTCCGCGACGATCAAGCCCTCGGAGGTCAGCCGGCTTAGTAATTCACGCAAAGTGCTGATGCTGACACCGTAGCTTTCCTTCAGACCGTCAAGCTTGAGCTTCTGGGCGGGAGCGAGACGACCGAACAGGATGTCGCGGCGGATGTGCCGGTAGGTCCGTTCTCCTGCGGTTTCGGCGTTAACCCCCACCTTAGCCTCCCATCTGGTTTTTTCCTGATCATCAGATGATTTTATTTTTGCCTATTGATCGCTTTTCCGCAAGAGCGAAAAATCCCCCACCGAAGCGCATCGAAAAATCCGAATATTGAAGGAGGACGCAATGAAACAGACCATCACCCGTCGCAGTGTCGTTGCCGGCGGCGCTTCGCTGGTCGTGCTCGGAGGCAGCCGCCCCGCGCGCGCGCAAGCCAAGGTCAAGCTGCGCTTCAGCTGCGCCTTCACCGAAGCGGACCTTCGCGCGCAGGCCTACAAGGAGTTCGCGGCCGCGATCAAAGACGACTTCGATTTCGAGCCGTACTGGGGCAACACGCTGTTCAAGCAGGGTGCGGAGCTGGTCGCGCTGCAGCGTGAAAATCTTGAACTCTGCAATCTCGCGCCGGCCGACATCTCCAAGCAGATTCCGGCTTGGTCGCTGATGACCGCAGCCTTCCTGTTCCGCGACGCCGAACACATGAAGAAGACGTTCAAGAGCGACGTCGGCAAAGACTTCATCAAGATGGCGAAGGATCAGCTCGGCATCCAAATCATCACGCCGGTCTATTTCGGCTCGCGCAGCGTCAACCTCAAGCCGGACAAGCAGATCAAGACGCCGGCCGACATGGCAGGCATCAAGCTCCGCATGCCGCCGGGTGAATTTTGGCAATTCCTCGGCGAATCGCTCGGCGCCAATCCCACGCCGGTCGCCTATGCGGAGCTTTACACAGCGCTGCAAACCGGCACGGTCGACGGCCAGGACAATCCGGTCGTGGCGAGCAAGCTGATGAAGTTCGACGAGGTGACCACGCAGTTCGTGCTCACACGCCACGTCATCGCCTACGACGTGATGGCGATACGCTCGAACATCTGGGACAAACTCACACCGGCGCAACAGGCCAAGTTCCAGACCGCGGCCGACAAAATGTCGGACGACAACATTAAGCGGTTCGACGAACAGGAATCGGAGACTCTCGAGTACTTCAAGAAAGAAGGAAAGAAGGTCTATACGCCCGACGTCGCCGCATTCCGCACTTTTGCCCAGAAGCGTTACGTCGAAAAATACGGCAAGGATTGGCCGAAGGATGCCCTCGATCGCATCAACGCCATCAAGTAAGGCCCGGCTGGAACCCGGCTGTTGTCGCCCTCGACAACCGCCGGGGCATGGCCTTCGCGTCAAACGCATCGCAGGGCTCTCGGACAGGAAACGCGATGACGCTCCAGCAATCGATCAAGCTCGGCGGGTGGCTGCGCCGCAGGGCGGAGGATGTCCTCGTCGCGCTCCTGTCCATCATGTTCGTGACCTTCATCATCCAGATTTTTTTCCGTTACGTCCTCAACAACCCCGTGGGATGGACGGAAGAGGTGATCGTCACGACCTGGCTGTGGACCGTGCTGTGGGGTGCCGCCTTCATTCTCAGCGAGGCGGAGGAGATTCGCTTCGACATAATCTATTCGCACATCTCGGAACGACTCCGGCGCATTTTCACAGTTACCACCGGCGTCGCCGTGGTCTTCCTGTACGGCATCTCGCTGCCCGCGACCTACAAGTATGTAGCGTTCATGCGGGTCGAGCACTCGGCCTATCTTCGCGTGCCGATCGACTTGATGTACTCGGTCTACCTCATCTTCGCGGTAGCCTGCATCGGCCGGTATTGCTGGCTGGTCTTTCACGCCATTCGCGGCGGAGAATCGCCGAAAACCGATCCAGCGAAGGTGAACGACTAGCAATGCCGATCAGTCCCTTCGCGCTTTGCATCATCGCCATAGTGTTCCTCGGCGCGCTCGGCCTACCGATCGGCCATTCGATGGTCGCGGCGTCAATTTTCTATCTGCTCCTGACCGGCCTCGACCTCGGCACAGCCGCCGAGCAAATCTTGAACGGACTGTTCAATAGCTACGTGCTGCTCGCCATTCCGCTGTTCATTCTGGCCGCTGATCTGATGAATATCGGCAGCCTCACCGACCGGCTGTTGCAATTCTGTCTAGTGCTCGTGGGCCGCTTCAAAGGCGGTCTCGGGCACGTCAACGTCGTTGCCAACATGATCTTCGCGGGGATGTCGGGCTCGGCCATCGCCGACGCGGTCGGGATCGGCCGCATCATCATCGGCATGATGACCAAGGGCAACCGATACCCGATCGCCTATGCCGGCGCGATCACGGCGTCAGCGGCCATCATTGGCCCCATCATCCCTCCCTCGATCCCGATGGTGCTTTATGCGCTGATTTCGGACACCTCGATCGGCTACCTATTCCTCGGCGGCTTCGTGCCCGGTGTCTTGCTCGGCGTCGCCTTCATGATTATGAATTCCATCATCGCGCGGCGCCGGCATTTCCCGGTCGAGCCGCCGATTCCCGTGCGCGAGGTTCCACGTATCACCGTCCGCGCGTTCCCCGCGCTGATGCTGCCCGTGATCTTGTTGTTCGGCATCTACGGTGGCGTGATGACGCCGACAGAGGGCGCTGCCGCGGCGGCGTTCTACGCGTTGTTTGCCTCGACGGTTCTCTACCGCGCCGTGACCTGGAAGCAGCTCTACGACGCCATCTTGACGAGCGGCAAGGCATCAACCTCGGTCGGCATGCTGATCGCGGGCGCCCTGATCTTCAATTACGTGGTCACTATCGAGAACATACCCAATTCGCTGGCCAAGTTCACGGGCGGGTTCGAGCTGGGAAAGATGGGATTTCTGCTGCTCGTCAATATCGTGCTGCTGATCCTCGGCTGTCTGCTCGAAGGTAGCACGATCCTGCTCGTGATCGTTCCCATCTTCATTCCGACCGCGAAGGCGCTCGGTATCGACCTCGTCCACTTCGGCGTGGTCGTCGTCGTCAACATCATGATCGGCTTGCTGACGCCGCCTTACGGATTGCTGCTGTTCGTCCTGGCCAACATGACCAAGCAGCCGCTGACCGCGATCGTGCGCGAGGCCGCACCCTTTATCTTGGCGGCCATCGTCGTTCTGGCGATCATTACAATGTGGCCGGACTCGCTCCTCTGGCTGCCACGCATCTGGGGCTACAAAGGTTAGCCATCAAATGAACAAGCCAATCTATATCCTGAACGGACCCAACCTAAACCGGCTCGGAAAGCGCGAGCCGGAGATCTACGGCAAAACCACGCTCGCCGATATCGAACAGGATTGCCGCACGGAAGCCGGAAGCCTGACCGTCGAGTTCCGGCAATCGAACAGCGAAGCGCAGCTGGTCGACTGGATTCACGAAGCAATCGACAACGGCAGCGGGATCATCATCAATCCCGCGGCCTTCACCTTCACCTCAATCGCGATCCTCGACGCGCTCAAGATGTTCGCCGGGCCGATCATCGAGCTCCATATTTCAAACATCCACAAGCGCGAGCCCTACTACCATCATTCCTTTGTGTCCAAGATTGCCACCGCCGTCATCGTCGGCTTAGGCCCAGATGGATACCGCACGGCAATACAGGCCATGCTTCGGCTGCTGTCTTGATGTCGTCAGGTGCTCGACTTCGGGTCCGCTTGGGTCAATAGACGCCACAGCGTGACGACAAACTCGGGCGCGATTTCTTGCTCAAGCAGCAGTATCGATAACCTGCTTGGGCTGCTGTGGGAAAATTGCTGAGTCGTTCAGGAAAGGTTGAACTTCGTATGTCGCTGTTGGGGAAGGCAGCCGTCGCGATGTGGTGGAAAGTCCGCCCCGAGCAGCGCTCGGAGTTCAACGATTGGCATTCGCATGAACATTTTCCAGAGCGGATGAGGATTCCCGGCTTTCGACGGGGATCGCGCTGGACGAGCACTCTTGAGGCTGAAGGCTTCTTCGTGCTCTACGAACTGGAGCAATACGAAACGCTCACGTCCAAGGGGTATCTCGATCGTCTCAACGCCCCGACCCCGTGGTCGACCAAGATGATGCCCCATCATCTCAGCATGGTCCGTAGCCAGTGCCGGGTCGCGGCCAGTTTTGGCGGCGGCGTCGCGACATCGCTTGCGACCATCAGGCTTTCTCCAGATGCCGGACGGCAGACGGATCTGAAGACGGTGCTTGTCGAGATACTCCGCGAGCTGGCACCGAAACCAGGACTGACAGGTGCCCACCTCTTGCTGACCGACACGCCTAGAACGAGTTCGCCCACGACTGAGCAACAGATCCGAGGGGCGGACGGCGCCGCCGACTGGATCGTCCTGCTCTCGGGTTACGATCTTGATGCGGTCCAGAAAGTTGTTGCTGATCAGCTTTCGTCGTCCGCACTTCGCCTTGCGGGCGCCCGCGAAAATTCGACGATCGGCTACTACAGGCTTGCATTCACTATGATACCTCTCGACTTAGCCGCGGTGTAAGTGGCGCCACCAATCTTATTCAGCAGTGACGTTTATTCTTCGACGAAGTGTCTGATAATCCGCCATTAGGTCGTTCAACATCGCGAGTAGATTTTGAACTCGCTCGGCGTCATGGCTTTTTGATCTGTCTTTCTCGACCAATTGGACTTGTTTGTAGATTAGCTGTCTAAGTTCCGCGATGTGGCGATCTATTGTGTCCAATTGCTGGCGGGTGACGCAGGGCTTTTCTGCTTCATGCAACAACCGTTTGAGCAGCATTGAGCGCGTAAATGCGTCAGCGCCGCTTTCCAACGAGCTACGGAAATGCGCTAGGTTTTCGCTAGGAATGAAATTGGTCATGGGCCGTCCCTCACTGCGGCCCATCCCCCGTAGATTATGATGCACTCATGCGCAGCGCGTTACAAGATTTCAGCCCCTATACAAAGGTTTAGCCGGCCGCTTTTTGATCGAATGCTTTGGCAACTCGACGCGTGCCGCCTTTCTTATTTGTTCGCTACTTGTGCGAGATCTACCTTAGTTGAAATGACGAGTGTGTCTTTGCAGCACTAGTGGCGGCCCCACTCGGTCGGTCTACGGCACCTACTGCCTGCTCTCTGATTCCCGCTGCCGCCGCGCGCCTTAATGCCGTGGCCCATCAAATCGTTCGTGAGCGTTGCCCATAGAGCACACAACAGGTCAGCGACTCGGGTTATTTTATTTAATACGCAGACGACGACTCGGGGGGTTTTATGTCTCGCGCGGCTCGCATGGTTAGCATGCACGATGAGGCGATCATCGCGTTCCTTCTGTTCTGCCTTGAAATTTATCGAGCAGAGGAACAACGCAAACGAAAGCTTCACTAAGCACGGCCGGCGCGGTCCATTCTGGCAATCTGGCTGGCAGGCCGGAACGGTGCGTTTTTCGTCCAGCCCGCCAGCAACCAATGATTTATTCCACGGAAAACAGCGTTTTCACATCTTTTGAGATAACTCCGTCGCTGTTGGGAGCCTGCCGCTTGGGGTCAACTTGTCAACGACCCCGGGCAGAACCTGCGATAGTTGTTTGGTGAGTTCCTCCTCGGAGAGGCCTGACTTCTGAGCCAGCATCTTGATGATGTTGGGGCCAAGCGCCGAACCAAGCTGACCAGGTGAGACCGGCTGATTTTGTCCAGAACCGACCCAAGACTTGGTCTCATCGCCAAGCCCTCCCTGCTGCAGCTTGTTCAACAGCCCGCCCAAGCCGCCAAGCAGTCCACCGGCACCCTCTCCCGATGTCGGTTGCGCGCCCGGACCGGTGGTCTGTCCTGCGCCGCCTCCGCGGAACAGAGCGCCTGAGGCTAGCAAAGCACCCAGAGCGAGCATTAACGGTTTGCCGATGTTGCCACCCGGAGCGGCCGAACGAATCATATCATCGAATCCGGACATTGATTATCTCCATTAGGTAAGACGCCTCGACTGCCCCATCTCCTCGCTTGGACACCCTGGTAGCATCCACCACAACCAATCCTGCGTCTTTGATCTAAATCATGCCAATCCCGGGCGAAGCGGCCGATGCCGCGGCAGGCATCGTGCCGCCGAGCAAAATATTGCGGCGGTGGGGTGCGCGATCCTTCTCCTGTTGGGTTGTGCATTACGCTTGGCGCCTACCCATCACGGCGTTGTAGATCACCAGGACGACGATCGAGCCAACGATTGCGACAATCATGCTGTAAATGTTCAGGCCGGTAACGCCTGATGCGCCAAAGAGATCAAATAGGAAGCCGCCTACGAGCGCGCCAACAATTCCAAGCGCGATGTTGAGCCAAAAACCTTGGCCCTGGCTATCAACGATCTTGCTTCCGATAAAACCGGCAATCAGGCCGAGGACGATCCAGCTAATGATGCCCATGTTTGCTTCTCCTATTCCAGGGATCAGTCGCTACTCGCTCGGGATCACCCTAGCGATCAGTTTGTTCAGCCGCGTTGTTGACGACAATTCATAGTAATTCGTCGATGCACTCATTACTCGGCTCCCCGCAAAGTGCCCATGCGCTCCCCTAGAGTCACTCCGGTGCTACCAATGGCGAAGCGCCCAACTCGGATAACTTTTTTGCAGTATCACTGATCATGTCTATTCGTCGTTGCAGTTTGTTTTGCAGATCCGAGATGTTCACCTTATCCGTAATGCGATACGCATTTCCGACGCGCTCCACATAGCCGTCCTTCACTAACTCTTGCAGACGTCTCAGCACCGCGACGCGCGGCAGTTTGAGCGCTTGCGCGATTTGACTTGCGCGGGCGGGCGAACACATGACAGTGCGTAGAAATACGTAAATGCCAATAGTTCGAAGCGTCAAACTATCGCTCTGGGCTGCAAACTCGGTGCCGTAGTCGTCCGTTATGGTCCGCAGTAGGCCCAAATACAGCCGACAGATGAGCATACGCTCGCGTGCCAGTTCGATACGAGACGGCGGTTTGCCTTCCGCGAGCAAGACAAAGTCCGAGCTCTGATCCGCCCAAACTTGCGCGTCATTGTGCGCTTCGGCTTGCGGCCAGGATGTCTGATCATCACTCGGAACCGACATGGGCGGTCGCTCCAGGTCCAGCCCCAACCGCATTCTACGTCCACTGATGACCTAGTGCTAGACGGTAGTTTGCAGAACTTTGAATTTGATTCAGATCAAAAAGGAACTCTTCGCAATCCAATTTGATCCGAATCAATGACGCCGCTCGCATAGCGACAAATTGGTAGTGACCCGTTCGTTGGTTGGAGAGATTGATGATTCGATCACTGCGACATGTCTTACCGGTAGTAGTTCTCACGTTTCTTGGCGCAAGCGCCTCGTTGGCTCAAGGTCAAACGCAGCCTCAATCTGCATCCAAGCCGGCGGAAACATTGACAATTAAGATGGAAGATGTCTCCAAATGGACCCAAAAACAGTGGAACGCCGCGAAAGCCAAGTGGTCTGAAAAAAAGACAAAGTGGAACGATTGTCAGACGGAAGCAAAAGCTAAAAGTCTTTCAGGTCGAAAAAGTTGGCAGTTTCTTTATGAGTGCATGACAAAGTAAGGGCTGGGCAAACCACTTCACGGACCGGCGAAGAATAGCTTCATGGCGAAATGCAAGAAGTCAGCTTAGGCATGGGTCGATGTCCGCTTTGGGTCATAAGCGGACATTGAGGTGTGGCCAGCGGATGTCCGCTTTATCCCCGAAAGCGGACATCGACTGAGCGCACTAGAATGTTCGTTAAGTGCCAAAAACGGACATTGAGCCGGGGTTTGGCGGATCGCGACTTTTCCTTGGAACGACTCCTCCTCGCCGGAACTTGTTGTCAGCCGCTCTAGTACTTTTGGCAAGCCGCGAATGCCTTGGGAAAATAGCACTAAATTACCGGTAGTCCTCATCGTCGAAGATGAACCACTGGTTCGATTAAGTGCCGTCAAAATGATAGAGGATGCGGGCTTCGAGGTCATTGAAGCTGCCGATGCCGACGAAGCAATACGGACACTCGAGGGCCGCAGGGACATCCGGGTGGTATTTACGGACGTTCAGATGCGGGGTTCGATAGATGGGCTTAAGCTTGCTCATGTCGTCCGCAATCGGTGGCCACCGATCAAAATAATTGTGACTTCGGGACATGAACTGCCACCGAAGCCTGATCTTCCGGAAGGCGGCCGTTTCTTTGCGAAACCCTACAACCAGATTCAGATTAGGGGCGCGCTAGCGGATTGGGCGCTTTGTTAGACAGGCGGCCTCAGAAGCGGACATCGCGGCAAGTCGGTTCAGGGCCAGTTGCGGCCTTATACAATGCAGCAGATTACCGCGGATTGCTGGGGTTCGTCGTCGCTGTGCGAAGCCGTAACGCCGGCTGGTTCAAGCTCACCTATTGGCTCGCCCTAACATCACCCCTCCCGTAGCGCCGCACGTGGCGCGGCAGGTCTACGCAAGCAGCAAAGCAATTTCGCAGGTGAGTCCTTGTGGGCGCCAATCAAAACGCACCTCACTCCCGAGTTGGCCTCCAATTATTTTTTCTATGATGCCCGTGCCGAATCCGCGATGCGTGGGCGGCGTGGTGGTCGGCCCGCCTGACTCGGTCCAGCGCAAACTGAGCCGTCCGTCTGCCGTACGGGACCATACAATTTCAACGTCGCCATCCGCTGTCGATAGCGATCCGTATTTTGCCGCGTTGGTCGCGAGTTCATGCAAGAAGATTGCAACCATCTGAGCCATATTCGGCTCCAACATTACGGCGGGGCCGTTAATTCGTACGCGCCCCTCTCTCTCGCCGCGGTAAGGCGAAAGCTCTTGCGTGACCAGAGCGTGAAGCTCGGCTCCCGCCCAACGCGATTCCACGAACAGCGTATGGACCTTTGCGAGTGCGTTAATGCGACCTTCGATCAGTTTCTTGAGATCGTCAGCCGTACTGGAATGAGAAAGACGTACCGTCGCTTGCACGGTCGCCAAAATGTTCTTTGTGCGGTGTTCGGCCTCGCGCGCGAGATTGACGATTTGCGCCTCGCTCCGTTTGCGCTCAGTTGTGTCGCGAGCGATTTTTGATGCGCCGATGATTTTGCCCTGGGCGTTTCTGACCGGTGAAATGGTCAGCGAAACGTTGATCAAACTCCCATGCTTGCGCTGCCGAACGGTTTCAAAGTGCTCGACGCGCTGGCCGCGCCGGATTCGCTCAATGATCCCTTCTTCCTCCTTTTGGTGATCGGGCGGAATCAAAGTCGTAATCGGCTTGCCGATGATTTCCTCGGCCAGGTAGCCAAAAATGCGCTCCGCCCCGCCATTCCAACTCGTTATGATGCCATCGAGGTTCTTGCTGACGATTGCGTCGTCGCTTGATTCGACGATAGCGGCGAGCCGGAGCGCGGCGTCTTCAGCGAGTTTACGCTCAGTTATATCCTGGACGCAGTTAACGGCGCCGATAATGTATCCATCGCCATCCGTGATCGCCTCGATGTTAACGAGAGCGACACCGCGCGTGCCATTCTGTCGCTCAATGTGGACTTCCTGTTCACGCACGGAAACACCGGTACGTAGCACATCGGCCATGGGGCATTGATGGTGCTGGAGCAGACTGCCGTCGGGGCGGAACATTCGATACGATCCGCAAAACCGTTCATCGGGATCGCCGAGTTTAGGCGCCCGACCCCATAGTTCGGCAGCGCGGCGGTTGTATCGAACAACGAGACCGTCCCGGTCACAAACATAAACGGCAAACGGCAGCTGTTCGAAAAGCCGCGCAGGCAATTCGAACGCCTTTTCCTCGTCACGCAAACCAAGGTCGATACCGGCCGCATTTCTGACCGCACCAACCTCAATGGAGCTCGTCACGGGTTTGCGCCGGAAGGAACGTGGCGTGTCGGAAGGTACGTTGCTCATTGTGCTATAACCTGCGGCAGCCGCCGCCATATTGGCTTCATCACTTTCCAAGTCCTGATTTTCACTTCGCTACATTTTGTCGCGGGAAAGGAGCGCAGCAGCCAGCCTGTGGTGTAGTCGAGCACGATGATTGTTGTAACCAGGAGCGCGCCTGCCACACAACTCCAGTTCAGGAATCGAGGCGACGGTTCGGGAATGATCGGCTTTGGTTTGTTTGACCACCATAGGATTGGAATTCATCGCCTCCCCGGTTTGTTCCTAAAACATGCGGTACGTCAAAAGACGTATCGAACAACGCCACGCAAGCCAGACTCCGGCTTGAGCCGGAGTCTGGAAGCGACCTCGCCTAATTCGCGCTATTATCGGGCACCCAGCTATTCTTGTTGCGGTCGTACTTGAACCCTGGGGCCTTCTTAAGCTCGTCTTTGGTGGTATCCATCGTTAGATACATCTTGTTATCCTTCATGCTCGGCTTGATCGAACTGAAGTTTACCGCGACGTCTTTTTCGCCGGCACCAAGGAAGCCGCCGACGCCAACAATTGCCGCGTTGATTTGACCGCTCGGTTCAACGAGAACGTCCATGATTTCCCCAATCTTGGTGTTGTTCGGGTCATAGACATTCTGCTTGTACCAATTAGTCACAGTTCGACTGCTATTTGGCACGCTGGTCAGGAGTTCCGATGCGAACGCTGTGGTGCTCGCCAGCAAGACCCACGCGCACAGGGGTATCAAGGTTTTCATTGGGTATTTCCTCCGGATGGTAGTTGGTCCGCCGCATTAACGTTTGAAGCTGCCTTTGGTGCCGATTGGTTTCGCATCAAACTGAATTGCAGTCCTAAACGGCGTATTTACAGCCCGAGACGCAGCGACCTCCTTTGCAGGTCCGTGCCGAAGTCGAAGCCAGCGATAATAGTTAGCAGACCTCGATGTCTTGCTCGGGCAAATAGAGGGAACGGAACTCAGGGCGGTCGCGTTTTCCTGCCGTGAATGCTGGTCGTGGCAAACTGCTGTCTAATGGCTATCCTACGGTCAGAATTTCAGCCCGGCTTTTTGCCGGGCTCTTTTTTGCAAATCCTAATCGACAACGAGCCCGCTGGGGCTCATGGTTCGCGTGTCAGTTTCCAAACAAAAAATCAATCCGGGTTCATAAATGACCGACTAAAAGAAGGGCCGCCAAGACGGGCGGCCCGAAACCTTCAGTCGGCTTTAGAGCCCTCAGTCTGACGTGCAAACCCTCGTGGTTTTCATTGAATTCTCGGCCTCTGTCCGAGTTTGGAACGCGACGGGCCCCACAACGGTCGTTGTGGTCGTTGTCGGCTTCTCGGTGACGATCGAGCAGTGTTTCGAGGTCGAGTCTCGCACGACCCAATACTGGTCCGCCAGCGCCGGGATAATAGACGCCGCGAGCACGACGCCGCAAATAATTGTCTTCTTCATGGTTCCTCCTGGAAGGGGCGGTTTGCCCGGTCGAGAACGATTTGACCCGCTTGAGGTTCCTAAAAATGCGCCGGCAAAAACCCAGCTGGTGGCATTGGTCGGTTGCGTCAAAAGACCACATCAAAAGAAACATAGATTCTCCTTTGCCAGGAACACTCCTGTGGCAATCGAATTGAGCCACTGCCCTTTCGAGAGTCGGAGCAGATCGTGCCGCGCAACGTTACGAAGAAAGCTGCTCCGGACCGGAGCAAGATTTCGATGCAGAACGATTATGAGGTGAAGTACTGGGCCAGACACTTTGGTGTCACACGGAAGCACCTACGGCGCGCAATTGAAAAGGTCGGCAACTCAGCGACGAGCGTCCGTAAAGAACTGAAAATGAGGTCCCTCGACCCGCCGGGTGTGAAGAAACTTGTTGAAGGTTGCCCAACAGGTGATGCGGAACAAATCGTCATTTCAAGTGATTAGCCCAACGTATCATCTACAGGAGAACACTATGGGCCGCGGAATTTTGCTTTGGCTGCTTGGCGTGCCAATTCCAGTTATCATTTTGCTGCTGGTGCTATTCCATCATTGAGTGATTTGGTCGTGAGTTGCCGGACGATCTGTGACGCAACCGGGGCGATCCTGTGACGCAAGCTGGCGGTGGGGGTCAATCGGGCGCGTAAAATTAATGCTGCGGTCAAAGTTGCTGAGCCCCGTTTTGAAATTGACCAAGGGGCTGACACTGCTGGCTTTGGCGAATAAACGAGGTGTTTCGTGTTCAATCCTTGGCTCGCGCTGACCTTCAAAACCGTCCAGCTTGGATTCGACGTCCAAAATGTTATTGCTCTTCGAATGATGCGACTAGCGGTTGGGGGCGGTCGTGGACAACGCGAAGCGCGTCGCATGGTGGTCGAAAAGCTCGCGTCCGCCGCTGAAGCTCAAACCGCGGCAGCGACTGCCGTCATGGCAGGTCACAAAAATACAGTTGTTGCTAAAAAAGTGCTTCGAGTCGTCAAGAAACGGGTTCGGGCGAACAAGCGCCGCCTGTCTCGTAGGTGAGCCTCTACTGGCCTCCTGTTTCCCATCCACGGCTTCACGCCGGCGTTGGGCGTATGGATTGTTTCCTGTGTTATCTTGGTGGATTGCGTTGCGCCATTGCTTCGGATCTGCCAGTGGCGACGAGGGGCGTCGACAAGACGGCATGAGCAGAAATCGCGGCAGGCAGATTCGGCTCCGGTATCTCGATAAATGGATTATCTTTATCCGCTTTGGAGCGAGCATCACCATGTCCGCTTAGGGTCAAAAGCAGACATGATGGTTTAAATTTGCGATGTCCGCTTTACCTCCGAAAGCGGACATTCGGCGGCACGCAGGACACAGGGTTTTCGGGGGCGACGGAGCAAGATGGTCCTCCTCATTAACAGAGGAGCGTGACCATGCATGATTACGAGAACACCGTCGCAACAACACACGAACATATGCCTTGGAACAAGGGAAAGGTGACCGGGGCAAAACCTCCATTCCGGCCCAAACACGTGTGGTCTATCCGAACCAAATTGCAATTGGAGGGACGAATACGCGATCTGGCAATGTTCAACCTGGCAATCGACAGCAAGCTTCGCGGCTGCGATGTCGTTGCACTGAGGGTCGGGGACATCGCGCCCAATGGAAATACGATCGATCGGGCCACCATCCGTCAGAGGAAAACTGGCCAGTCTGTCAAGTTCGAGCTGACGGAACAAACCAGGCAAACGGTCGATGATTATTTAACGGCCGCTGGCAAAAGGCCCGGTGAATTTTTGTTCGCCGGTCGCCGCAGCTCAAAGCGGAGTTTAACGACACGACAGTATGCCCGCCTTGTTTCCGAATGGGTCGCCAGCATTGGCTTGGACCCGCACAACTTCGGGACCCACTCTCTTCGTCGAACCAAAGCGACGCTAATCTATCGCCGCACCGGCAATTTAAGAGCCGTCCAGCTTCTTCTTGGTCACAGGAAGATCGAGAGCACGGCTCGCTACCTCGGCATTGAAGTGGATGATGCACTCACAATTGCCGAACAAGTTGACATCTGAAATGAGGGGCAGAGCGACATGCTCTGCCCGCCTACCGAGGAAGATTCGGCAAATTGATGCAATGCGACCAAACCAGACGTTCCTATGCCCTACCCTCCTGCACCTTTGCTGATGTTTATTGGTCTCGTGGGATGACTTGTGGGGGAGTAATAACATGTCGAATTAATACTTTGAAAACACAATACTTTTTGCAACTGTGGGAGGACACCCCTTCCGCCAGTTCTCGCCTTCGCGGTCATTCGGCATCACTCGCCACCGCCATGCTCTCACAGCGTTTTGCGACGATCGAAGCCAATTGCTGTCGCCGAATGTGATCAAGAGCGCAGTTCTGCCGTGAGCCGGGCGAAGGCTATGACATTTCTGCTACACCTGATTGATATTTACCACTACGACGCAGCCCGCCACCAAGTCGTCAGATTTGGACGCTGAAAGATCCCGCCTGTGATGCCGGTCACAGACCCAAGGAAGGCGGTATGCCAAAAAAGGCGTGGATCGCTTACTACAGCGCCCCCTTTACGTGGCGGATAGCGATCATAGGGAGCGTTAGATGACTTATCTATCGAATGTCGCGAGCGAGCGGCCGATGCTACGCATTTCGGCCACGATCATTCTCGCATTTATCTGTGCGGCGCCGTTCGTATTGTTATTTTCTGGCGTAGTGGTTTACGGCGTGCGCTCGCTCATTCACTGAAAACAGTCCGCACTGAAAACGGTTCGCCGCATGGCAAACCGGCAAATTCAGCACGCTTTTTGAATTCCACCAGCGCCGTAGCATTTCAAACTACCAACGCCGCTCATGGAAACTGTAGAATGAGAGAGCGTCAGTACGATCGTTACGGTCAGCATCGCTGCCACCGTTCCAATCAAGGCTACGGGTCGTAGCATCTTGCGTGTCATGAGCCTCTCCCCCGAGTTTGGCTACAGCGTGCAAATCTACCAAATTCATTCAGGGGTGGCGACCCTCCGGAGCAGCTAATTGTGACTGCGGAGTCGGGGAACGAACATTGAGTTCCCTAATTAGCACAGTGAGGCCTGAGGGTGCCAAACTTGCGGTGCCCAATGCAGCCGAACAATTCGCCGTATGAGGTCTCTGCCTGGCTTCTCACGAGGGAACGCATTGGCCAAAGCCTCAGAGAGCGCTACCAAGTCACCAGCGAATTGCCGCGCAGCTTGCTGACGCTTGTTGAGAAACTAGACGCGCTCGAAGGCAATCTCCAAGTCGCCAATCTCCAAGTCACCACCGAATTGCCGCGCAGCTTGCTGACGCTTGTTAGGAAATTAGACGCTGTCGAAGGCAAAATGTTGTTACGTCGAATACAACAAGCGCCGGCAGGCCGCCGTAAGACGCCAACCGCCAATTAGGAAAAAGCGGGACAGCCGTCTGATTTCCATCAAGCTGCCTGAACCTTTACGAAAATAAATGGCCCCGACGCCAAGAAAGCGCCGGGGCCGAAACGACTATTCAGGATGTTTAACGATACCATCCATACCCGTAGTCCCATGGACCATGCCGATAGGGCTTACAGACACCGCCCTGAATGGTCCAATCCGCCGGACATCCATTCCATGTGCGCCATCCGCCGGAATAGTTGTAGTAGCGCCGGTGGTAGTACGGATCGCCAACGCCGATATGTACGCCCGGCGCGTCCAAATAGAAGCCCTGCGCTTGTACTGGCACGGTCGGACCCACTGCCATCGCGCCGATAAAGCTCAACCCAAGAGTCGCTTTTACTAAGGTTCGCATGACGCGTTCCTCCTTTTCCAAGAAGATAACACGCCACCGCCGCGTGCAGTTTCAAATCCACGCGACCAACAGTGAACAAGAATTAATCTGATAAGAGGTGAACAGCGATTAATCTGATTAATGTCGGTGCTAATAAGAGAGCTGCAAGCCATAAAGAAAAGGCTCAAACAAATTTGGAGCCTGAGCCAAGTTGTCTTTGGAAGCTCAAACAAAAAATGCTGCCTCATCGCCGGTCATCACGCAGACAGCAGCCCAGAAGAGTCGAGTTGACCGGTGGCTATTTGGTCCGCGCCAAGCAAAAAAGGACTCCGGCGCCCCTTCAGGACCGGAGTCCTCAGCGTTGGTTCTGCCATTAGCCATCAAGGGAGGAAAAACTGATGGCGATGGTTGAATATCTGATTCTCCACCGTCAAGCCTAGCGTTTTTGATAGGAACGGGCGTAGGCCGGGCCAGCACGCACTTGGCACGGCTGTGATGCAGATCGCCAAAGTGTGGTTTAGACTGGTGCCAAAGAGGCGCGTCACCGTGAGTGAACAACGTTGAGCCGATCTGGTTAATTAGTGATAGCGAACATCGGCTCAAAGGAGATCGCAATGCCTATGACGAGATTTGAGCGGATAGCGCTGGCACAGTTTTTAGTGGGCGGATTGGCAGTTGTCTTTGTCGCCTGCGTTTTGATCAATCATGCGCAGGCGCAGTTTGTGAATTCACCTCCCCCTCCGCCACCACCGGTCTTCAATCCGTCCACTCCCAATACCCTACCTCAACCGCGCTACACACCCCTCTCACCTGCAACGCCAAGCGTTGTTCCGGAATATCGCGTTACGCCGCCTGTGAATGGAAGCTACCCGCGTACAGCCACTCGCTCTCACCGAGGGACATCCGTCGCAAAAACGCGTTCGGTCCACCGCCGAGGCCGCTCCATGGTCGTTCGCTCAATACCGGAATCTTATTCTTACTATTACTCTTCTTTCGGTTACGGCTATGGTTGCGCTTGGCGTCAGACTTGGGACGGTTATTGGCTTCGAACGTCGCCCTGTTCCTAAGCGACAAGCTGCTTACAAAGACGAGATGTGGCGCATCGTGGTCCATGTAGCGAAGCCACAGCAGCTATCGACCCAAAAATAGAAAGGCCACCTTGATGGCGGCCCTTCCTCCTTACTTCCCGTTTTCTTCGTTCAAACTACTGGACTTGAAATCAATCCATTACTTCTGCTTCACCATCGAGGTGCTTTTCTTCTTAGTCTAGCTTGGATTGAGCGCACGAGAGGATGTTGCCAGCGGCTGGCCCGAGGCGGCTGGTTAGTCAGGTGATATTCTTCCTCCGCCAGCGGGAGCAGCCTGCTTCTGTCGCTCATATTCGATGCAGGCGCTGCGAATTCGATCAGTTTGGCTGTGGGCGCTCTACTCGGACTATTCATATGATGAGTTCCCGAATTGAAAATGACGGAAACATTTATGGGCTGTTTCGGGAATTTTGAAAGAAGTTCGAGGCGTTGCGGTAACGAAGCCGCTGCTCGGTTCGCACAAATTGGGACAGCCAGCTTGACCGTGTTTCTGTTCTCTCGTTTACGCTTGCTTCATTAGATCTGGAGGACGCGGGCGGGTCGGCGGTCAAATATGCCCCGAAGCGGCAGGCCGGATTGATCCCTCTACGCAAGGGACAAGCTTTTGTAATTATTAGAATTTAATCAATATTGGGGAATCTCCGCTAATGCCCGCGCATTGCTATGGCTATCCTGCCGCCTCGGGCGAAACCTAGTCCGTCGTGCAAATCCTATTCAAATTCTTGGACTAGCGAGGAATTCAGTGCCTTTGACGAATCCTAGGCCCGCCAATCAGTGCGCCATGCTCCGCATGTGGCTTCGGGCCTGCCGCCGCTTAAGGCCAAACGACTGAAGGTCGCTATCGAGCTTCTCCGTCAGTTGCGCGCAGCGTAACCAACGCTGGGCTAAGCCATTCCAAAATATCTTGTTTTCGCGACTGGGGCTGATCTTGGCCATCGCTTCGCATTCGGCGGCAAATCTGAGAAATCGATCCGTCGTGTCCATACTGATCTCCGGCTTGGGTTGGACCTCCGACAAATCCGAGAACCGCCGCTAAGTTCCGGCCACGCCGAAATTAATGCCAATTGACATTAGAGAATTTGCTGCCGCAGCGGTGCAGACGAATCGCGGCTCGCGGCCGAAGCATTTTCCTGCTGCGCGATTTCGTATTCCTCGGGCAGTATGAGTTTTGATTCCATAAGCCTTGGCGAATGGCGTATCGCCGTCGCATTGAACGCGCGTTTGGGGCCATCCGGCGGCGGTAATGACTGATCGTCGATCGCTTACAGCTCGTGCCACCAAGGTGGGCGTCGTCCTAGTGGCTTTCCTTATTCTCGGGCTGAGCATTTTGAGCCGCCCCGACTGGAAGCTGCGCGATTTCGATCAGGTATTTTACGTCACCATCGCGTACGACCTAGACCGCTACGGCGTATTCAGCGATGGAATTTTCGACCCGGTCGACAGTTCGGTCCAGCCGGCGCAGCCGGGTATGTTCTTTGGGCCGGTATTCCCGGCGATGATCCTCGCGGTGATGAACCTCGATCAGCGCTTCGCCGAGGCGGTCCGTTGCAGTGTCGATTCCAATCGCCGTCATCGGGACGAATCCACATGCGAAGCGTACGAAACGCCGATCCGTATTCTTAATGCTGCGCTGCTTGCGATTGGCGTGGCGGTCGTGGGCTTGGCGGCGGAGCTGATCTTCCGGCGAACCCAATGGATCTTTCTTTTCACCGGACTGTTTGCGACCGCAGCTCTGGCGAGTGAAGCCCATATTTTTTCATTTGTAATGACCGAGAGCGCTATATTTGCGTTCTATAGCGTCTTCGCTTGGACGCTCCTGCGAGCCTTGATCACGCCCGTGGCAGTCAGGTTCGCGATCGCCGGCGCCGTGCTCGGACTGTTATGCCTGACGAAGCCATCGTTTACCGCGCTGTTTCCAATCACGATCGCGATCGTTGTCTTTTTCGGCTTCAAGATCGCAAAACTTCCGCGAAATCTGATCGGCGCTCATGCGCTGATGTTTGCCGCCACCTTTGCGTGCATAACAGGACCGTGGATGGCGCGTAATTACGTCTCGATCGGAAAATTCAGTCTCACGAACGAATATGCTTCGGCGGCATTGGTCGAACGTTTTGCTTATGATGATATGACGCCACAAGAATTTTTGCTGGCATTCCCCTATTGCACTCCCGGCATCGGCGATCTGCTGTTCGACAAAGTCTACGGCGCTGATGCCATGCACCGCTTCGTATTCCATACGCCGGCTAGTTTCTTTCACAATGGACGCGATCGGCGCGATGCGCTCCGCCAGCAGCATAGCGAGCTCGATCCGTTGATCGGCGGCATTGTGCGTGAGGAAATGCAAACAAATTGGTGGCGCTATTTGTTGGTAAATATTCCGCTGGCTTGGTGCGGCGCCTGGCCCGGCGGAGTTGCCACCTTGCTGCTTCTGCCTTTGTTCATGGCGTCGCTGCTACAGGCGGTGCGCGCGCGCGAACCGTTACTTATATTGTACGCCGCACCTGCCGTGCTGATGCTGGGTTTGCACGCCGCTGTCGGCAATCACTATACGCGTTACAATCTCATTCTGATCGGCCCGTATTCGGTTGGCGCGGCCTGGATCATTTGCTCGATTCTGCCGTACGGGCGTTGGCGACCGCGATTTCTCGCATCAGAATCGTAATCAGCTCGGCTTGCGAGCGAAGTTTGAGATGCAGGTTGAGCAGCAGGATAAGGCTGATAACAACCCAAATGTAGATAATAAGGTCAACGCCACGGCCAATGCCAACCAAGGCCGCGAGCCTGGTTGCATGGGTCGGCAGCCATACGAAATACAAGCCAGCGGTTGCCGCCAGCGAGGCGAGGATTGCGATCACCGGCGCCCGCCGATATTCGGTCCACGCGTAGACCATCACACCGGCGAGTAGAATCGAGAACCCGATTTGAGCAATCATCGATGCAGCTTTTGCACTGAGAGGTCGAACAAGATGCTCAGTGAATCAGCCAGCCCTTGGCCTTTGGCCAGCGAATAGCGCGTGTATTCGATCGTCACCGGAACCTCGACATACGGCAATCCGCTCGCCGCGATCTGTTCCAGCAGTTCGCTGGCATGGGCCATCCGGTTTTGTCGCAACGAAATGCGGCTTGCCCCTTCTCGGGTCATCGCGCGCAAGCCGTTATGGGTATCGCTGAGCCGAAGACCCGTGACGGCGCGCGTGAACCAGATCGCGGCTTGCAGCAGAAGTCGGCGTCTGAACGGCATGCCGTGCGAACTACCAAGGAATCGGCTGCCGAGCGCATAGGCTGCCTTATTTTCCGCCAGAGCGTTGATCAGACGCGGAATATCCGAGGGACGGTGCTGCCCATCGGCATCGAATGTCACGATGTAGCTGGCGTCGTGCTGCAGCGCGAACTTGATGCCCGTCTGAAGCGCCGCGCCCTGCCCTAAGTTGACCGGATGGGTGACGACTGTGGCGCCCGCAGCCAACGCAATTTGCCCCGTTGCGTCTTGCGAGCCGTCATCGACAACCGCCACGCGATAGTTTCGTCGCGCAACATCTGAGATAATGGGTCCGATTACCGCCGCCTCGTTAAACGCGGCAATAACGATCCAAATCGATCCTCCGTCGAACTCTTTTTTCTTATCCGCAGTCACGGTCCGGCCCTACCCAAAAACGCACCGAAATCCGCTCAAGGCCGACACCAACAACCAGTGACAGCGATGTTTGTTCCCAAGGGTACTACGCCGGGCGGAGGCGTTATGGCAAAGCAATTGCCACCCCGTATCGGTTGCCCGAGAGTAGGTAATACCGTGTCAGGAAGCGAATTTGAGGGGCTTGCTTGTTAAGTCGGGCTGCCGTCCGGGTTACGCAGCACGCATCGCATCGCATCGAACAAATTTACCGGAATGCCAATACGGCTCGTGGCGCCGGTCGAGATTGCCCGCCTCGCGCCGAGCGAACGGCGCACCTGAAACTCGATCAAAGCCAACGGGACGAGTTTCCAAGGGTGCGCGCAAGCCTCCAATTTCAACTGCACCGTTTGCGCGAGCCGTCGGATGCTCTCGGGTGTGAAATACCAAAGGTGCTGCGGGGGGGTCATTAAACGCCAATTCCGTCCGGCAACTCGCGCGTAAAAAGAGGAAAAGTCGCCAGTGGTAATAATAATGACCCCGCCGGGGTTCAAATAACGCCGGCATAGCGCCAATGTCGATTGCGGATCGGGTAGGTGCTCAATGACGTCCAGCAGAACAATAACGTCCATCATACCAAGGCGCGCGAGATTATCCTCATCCGCCATTCCATTGATGACCGTAAGGCCGCGCCTTCGGCAAAACACAGCGGCGGCGTCTGCGATTTCGATTCCTGCCACATCGTAGAAGCGGCGCGCCTCTTGGAGAAAAAAGCCATAGGCGCATCCAATCTCTAAAAGCCGCCCGCCATTCCGATACTGGCGGACGAATTGTACCGTGCGGGCAAATTCGCGGCGCAACACCGGCTCGCTGGCACAATAGTCCGCGTAGCCGTCCCTGTGCCCGCCGGAGAAATAATCCTCCGTATAGTAGTCATGGACGTCGAAATTAGCGCATTCGGAGCGGCCAAGGCCGCATTGCAGGCACTGAAAAATGCCGCAGGAATTCTTGGAATATAATTTCCGATGTTCCGTCGCGCGCGCGCAGGCGGGACAAGCGCGCTGCACGTCGATTTTGTCTGCGGCTGGCGGGACCACGAGGCATTATAAAACGCGTTATGGCGTCAACGTCCATGCCTCCCTGTTTGAGAAAATGTCAGCCTTCCGGCACTGAGGTTATACTCTTATATCGTCGCGAAGACTTCGCTCGCGCCTGATCGAGCAACCGCAGCAGGCAAGCCGTAAGCTTCCCGTCCGGGTTTGCGAGTTCCTCAAGAATTGAGAAATGATCATGTCCGATGAGCGGCAGCTGTTCGGAAGGTAATTTGGTCCCGCTCCGCACGGCGTGATAGTCGCGCGATTGCCGTTGCAATTCCGGCAGTTCGCCAGTGCCAAATGCGATGATGAGAGGTGCGCGGGATAAGGGACGCCGCCGGATCGGACTTAAGGCGATCTGCTCATCCAAGGTAAGTTTTAGCTTCTCGTTCAGATAATTGAGCCGGCATGGCTCGAGGTCAAAAATACCGCTGATAGCGAGACCGGCATCCGCTTCGGCAAGAGACATTGCCGTCAGATGACCTCCCGCCGACCAGCCGGACAGCACAATCTTTTCCGCGGGAATTCCAAAGCCGCGTCCTTCCGCGCGCAGCCATCTCAAAGCGGTGCTTACTTCATCGACAATCTCGCTCAGCGTCGCCACCGGTGCGAGCGTGTATCCGATGAGTGCAGCGTCGAAGCCGTTTGCCAGCGCTCCTTCTGCCATACAGGCGAACATATCTTTCGAATTTCGTTGCCAATAGCCGCCGTGTATGAACGCGAACAAAGGCGCACGCGCGCGTCCACAGGGAAAAATATCGATTCGATTGCGCGGCCGTGGTCCGTAGGCGAGATCGAGCAAGGCGCCGGACCGCGACCGGGTCTTCGCACTGCGATCGCTCCAGTCAGCGAGTTTCTCAGCGCTGTTCCGGACCGCCGCGCTGTTGTTGTAAGCGGCGTCGAGTTCGGCACGTGTCATTCCTCGCCAGATGACCGAATCCATAAAATCCGAGCCACGGAGACGCGCCGGTCAAGCAGCCTTTCGGCTTTGATGACTGTGCAGTTTTAGCGCGAGCTGACGGCGTATCTCGTTGAAATCGGGAGCGACCACGTCTCGGGGCCGTGACAGCGGTACCGTAACTTCACTTTCGATCCGGCCGGGACCTGGCGACATCACGACAATGCGATCGGCAAGGAAAACGGCCTCCTCGATCGAATGGGTGACGAATACAACCGTGAGGCCGGTCCGCTGCCAGATTTCCAATAGCTCATCCTGGAGGTGCTCGCGGGTCATCGCGTCGAGCGCCCCGAACGGTTCGTCCATCAGCACGATCTTAGCGTCATTAGCGAGCACCCGCGCAATGGCGACCCTTTGCTTCATCCCGCCCGATAACTGGTGTGGATAGGCGTCGGCGAAACGCGCCAGCCCAACAAGGCCAAGAAAACGGTCGACGGTGCGTTCCACCTCCTCTTTCGGCCGCTGTCGCGAGATCGGGCCGAACGCGATATTGCGCCGTACCGTGAGCCACGGGAACAAGCCATAATCCTGGAAGACCATGCCGCGTTCGGGACCAGGCCCCGAAATCGGCACACCCGACAGCAGAGCTCGGCCGCGTGTGGTTGTCTCGAAACCCGCCACGATCCGCAGCAGCGTCGATTTTCCGCAGCCGGACGCTCCGATCAGGCAGACGAATTCGCCCTTGCCGACCCGCAGATTGGCGTCGCGGAGCGCTTCGACGCGCCGGCCCGGCAGTTCAAACTCCTTGCTTACGCCGCGCAATTCGAGGATCGGGCCGCCGCTGTTAGGCAAAGTTCGGACTCCATCGTAGCAGTCGCTTGCCGAGAAGTACCACTAGCCGGTCGGAAATGAATCCGGCAATGCCAATGACGACCATACCGCAAATTACAATCTCAGTTCGCGACAGTTGCCGTGCCTCCATGATGATCGCGCCGAGGCCAGTTGGCACGCCGGTCATCTCCCCGACGACGATCACGACCCAGGCAAAGCCGAGACCGAGTCGCAGTCCGGTAAAGATCGCCGGCAGGCTGGCTGGCAGGACGACCCGATGAAATTGCGCGGTGTTGCGGCAACCGAGCATGCTGGCCGCCTCAAACAGCCGAAGGTCGACCGCGCGCACGCCGAAAATCGTGTTGATGAGGATCGGATAAAACGCGCCCAGGCAAACCAGGAAGAAAGCTGAACGCGGGCCGAGGCCGAATATGATCATCGACAGCGGCAACCAGGCGGTTACCGGGATTGGGCGCAAGACTTGCAGCGTCGGATCGAACAACCGGCGCATGACCGGAAGCCGTCCGATCATTAAACCAAGCGGCAGCGCTAGCGCCGCCGCGATTGCGAAACCGCCGTAAACGCGGCTGAGTGAAGCCAGCAAATGGATATGCAGTGTTCGGCTGTAGGCGTCATCGTAAATCCCGCCGAAAGCCAGATCGTAAAGGGCCCGGGCGACCTCGATGGGTGGCGGAATGAGGCTGTATTTTCGTCCATAGGTGGCAAAATGCCAAAGCACCAGAACGAGCGTTGGAAACACGATCGCAAGTATCGGATCGCGCAGGCGTTGGAGTAACGAAATGCGGGCGGGCGCTGGCTCGGCGGCCGCCGGCGAAGGTAGTGGTCCCGCAGATATCGCGTCGATCGACGCACTCACACCTTTTTCTCCATTGCCTCCACGAAATGGGTATCGAAAAACGCTCCAAATTCCGGCAGTTGCTTGATTTGATGCAGCGCAAGCATGTGCTCGGCATAGGTTTGGGCTTCCTTGATCTCGGTAGACCCAAACCGCCACGTCAGTTCGACATTTGGCACTGAGTAGGCGATTGCATCCTGTTTCTGGCCGAGCTTGGCCACAGCCATCTTCACCATCTCGTCGGGATTCTTCATCGCGTATTCCGAGGCCTGGCGATGGATGTCGAGAATGACCGCGGTGAGTTTTGGGTTGGACTGCACCGTGTCGCGATGCGCACCGAACACCATGTTCAGCGCGCCCATGGCCGTGCCATATGGATATTCGACCAGCTTGCCGACCCCGCTCGCTAGGCTCACGCTCGGCCCCGGTTCGGCGCCGACATAGGCGTCGATATCGCCGTGTGCGAGCGCAAGATGCATGTCGCTGAAAAACACCCGCACCGGCGTGATGTCGGCGATCGACATGCCTTCCATACGCAGCCGCTCAAGGATGAAGACCTCTTGCGTCGAGCCCGGCCAGATGCCGACCCGTTTGCCTATGAGATCTCTGATCGAGTTGATCGCAGAATCCTTGGCTGCAATCACAGCCATGCCTCTGTTGCACGCGCTCGCGATGACAACGATCGGCTCGCCGGCGGCAGCGCCTAGCGTGGCGGCCGCGATGCCGAACATGCCGAAATCGACCGATTTGGTGACGACGGCGTTTTTGCCGTCGGCAGGACTCTCAAACGGGATTACCTGGACCTGGTAACCGGGTGGTGTGAACCTGTCGTAGAAATAAGGCGCGATGGAGTGGATCAGTTTGAGCGCACCCATCTTGATGACGACGGGCTCCTCAGCATAAGCGACGATGGGAGCGGCAACGAATGCCGCCCCAGCGCCGACAATCAAATCGCGACGGCGAATCATGACCGGGCTCCTGTGCTGTTTTGAAGAAATCAGCAAGGATCGTGCCAGCAAAAGAGCAGCATATTCATGCTGCTTAGCCGGGGCCTGCATATCTGACAGGCAACATGGCGACAAATGTCGCAAAGCCATTTAATGGCCCAAGATGCCGGCCCTTGCTTCGGTCTTGCGAACTGCTCCAGGCGGCAACCCGGTCTCGGTCTCGAATTGCCGCGCGATCGTAGCGGCCAATGCGTCAGCGCCCGCCGGTGCTAGGAGAGTGATACCGAAGGGCGTCCCATCCGTTCGCAGCGCTGCAGGCACGGCCACACCGCAGAGTCCAAGCAAATTCGCAAAATTTGTGTAGGTGCCGAGACGTGAATTGAACACGATTGGTTCGTCGACGATTTGCCGCAAGCTGTAAGTGGTTGGCGCGGTCGGGAGCGCCAGCGCGTCAATGTCTGCGAATGTCTCGGCCGCGAGTTTTCTTAAAGCTTCCAGGCGATAGAAAGCTTCAAATGTTTCCGTGGCGCGCAGCGCGGCGCCAGGTGCAATGATCTGGCGCGTGATCGGATGAAGTGCGGCGGCATCTTTTTCGATGATGCGGCGAGCCGCGATGTAACGCTCGGCTAGCCATGGTCCCTCGTAGAGCAAGCCCGCGGTTTCGTAAAACGGTGCCATGTCGATCTCGGTAATCGAGTGGCCCAATCGGACAAGCCGTGCAAGCGCGTTGTCGTAATCGGCTGCGGCTCGTGCATCGCCAAAGAATTTGCGCTGTTCGCTACGGGGCACGCCAAGTGCGCACGGCGCATGCTGCGGCGTCATCGTGCCCACGGGCATAGTGCGCGAATAGATGTCGGCGGCATCGTAGCCGGCCACGGCGGAAAGCACGGTCCAGGCATCATCCACTGTGAGCGCAAAAATCGATACGCAATCGAGCGAGCGGCACGCCGGCACCACGCCTTGCGTCGATACCAAGCCGAGGCTCGGCTTTAACCCGACAATATTGTTGAACATTGCGGGCACCCTGCCCGACCCGGCAGTATCCGTGCCGAGCGCAATCGGCACGATCCCAGCACCAACTGCGACTGCAGATCCGGAGCTTGATCCACCGGGGATAAGATCGCTCCGCAAAGGATTGCGCGGCACGGGATACGGCGTGCGTGTGCCAACTAGTCCGGTAGCAAATTGGTCGAGATTGGTCTTGCCAATGACAATGGCGCCGGCCGACTTGAGGTTGGCAACAGCTGTAGCGTCATGTTCGGGCAAATAGGCGAATGCCGGGCAAGCTGCGGTTGTCGGCAGGCCAGCGACATCGATATTGTCTTTCACTGCCACCGGCACTCCGAATAGCGGTCCGTTCGTCTTGTCGGCGGAAAGTGCCTCTGCCTCTGTGCTCGCGGCGGCCTCGTCCCGCAGAGCGATGAATATGCCGGAATCGGCGACAGCGCGGATGCGCTCGTAGCAGCGCCGAATTGTGTCGGCTGGTGCAGTTCTGCCGCTGCGATGCGCGGCGACAATTTTGGCAACGGTAGTGGCCATGGAAGGATTGGCACATGACGCCGACTAGCGTCCGTGTCAGGCTCCGTTTTCAAGTGCACACTGGAGCCGAAGACGCGTCAAAACTCAATGTGGGTTTCTATGGCCGCGAACCTTCTACAATCCATCCAGCAAAGCTGAATGTCGGGCTCATCCGCCGAATTGGTAATTTAATCCGACCCGAACGATGTTCTCGTGATAGCGGATGGTATCAGTCCTGACGGCGGCAACCGTTCCGGCTGTGCCAATGATTGAACCCGGCCCATAAATCGTATTGAACGAGTCAGTCGTCTTGCCGAGGTCGACATAGAGATATTCGGCCTTCACCGACCAGTTGCCCCACATGCGTCGTTCCCATCCGGCTCCGGCGGTCCATCCCACATTGGTCGAGGTCGCTGAAAATGTTCCAGCAAAGTTGTTGATTGTGAAAAGTCCTAAGATCGTCGATGTTCCGACCACGGTGCGGCTGCGCTCGACTGCGCCATAGGCCAAACCGCCGGTGACATAGAATAAGTTCGGTCCGTCTTCGTAGCCAAGACGTCCGCGAACTGTCCCGAACCACTCGATCTTGTTTTCAAATGAGTAGACCGAAAAGATGCTCGGCGCGAACGCAAAGAACGATACAATCGGAACGCCGCACGGCAGAACACAATTCTGGCTGTCCTTCATCCCGCTGCCCTGAAAGTCGGCTTCAAGGCCAGCAAGCCATCTCGGAGCAACCTGAAAATTGTATCCGATTTGACCGCCGCCAATCACTCCTTGCGGTCGAGCGTTGAACATATTTGGACTTCCGTAGAGCGGCGTTCCTGCGCCGAGGATGGGGAATCCAGCCCCGCTCACTACGAATTCGTTGGCGGGATCGTTGCCGAACCCGTATCCGATATTCACGCCGGCGTAGAATCCGCTCCACGTCGCGATGGCAGCTTTGGGCGGTGGCGGCGGCGCTTTGACAGGCATGTCAGCCGCCTTCGCAGAGCTCAATGCGGCACCGAACAGCAGGATGGACAGTGTCGTGCGGTGTAAAATTTCTCGCATGAGTCTTCCCAATCGAAAGATTAGTTCGACTCAAGTTACGCAGTTTTTTGGTTGGCGGGAATGTATTCGAGGGTTTTCCATGCGTTTTGCCGCGTGGTGTTGCACGCGAGCTACAAAATCGGTGCAAATTCACACTCTATAAGTGTGAATTTCCAAGGCCTTAGGAGGCAAACCTAAGCCGGTGATGCTGAGTTCAAGGCTTGCCGATAGGCAGCGTTGATCTTTTTGGTTTCCGTCTCGGCAAGTTTTTTAAACGCTTGCGACATGCCCTGCACCCGATCGGGGTGGTTTTGTTTGATCAGGGTCTTATAGGCTTTTTTGACCTCTGCAACCGTGGCCGATTCGGAAACCCCGAGAATGCGAATCCAGTGACCATCGCCGGCTGTTTCTCGATCATAATGATCGAAGACAAATTCAGCGTCATAAATCGACTCGTTCGGCCCGATATCCGCGAGATCGGTAAACACGCAAAACTCCAGACTGTACTGCCGACGCAAACTGTGCCGCCGCACCAGGTAAATGAGGGGCATTGCGACGATTGCGAAGGCAATCGCCGCAGCGTTGGCGTCAAAAATCCGCTCGTCGAAAGGATACCAGACAGCCGTATTACTCGACACAGTCTGCAATTCCTGCGCCCAGTCCGACTGATCGGAGACACCAAACGCGAGCAACCAGAGAAGCGCAAACGTCACAATATAGACCGCGATCGCATAGCCCATCGCCAAATGCATACACTTGCTATGCATCCAGGATCTCAGTCGAAAAAGCGGCTGGCTCCGCAGGCGAGAGATCATCGCCCGCAAATGCTGAGCATGAGCTGTTAGATCCTTGAGTTCGTCATCCTGCCCGGGAATATAGGCGTGCCGGCTTAAAGCGCTGCGCCAAAAGCCGTTTATCAGCTCATTGCTTTCCCGAATTTGCTCAAGACGATGGCGAACCGTTCCATACACCACAACGGCGCGGTCTAATTCGCTCCTTTCGGATTTTTGCAGCATGAATTCCGGTCGATGCCGCCGCGCAAGAAAAAATGCGCGTGCATAACTAATAACCAATGCCGGCACCACCGCCCAAAGGGCGAGTAAAATCGCATTCATGAATGCTGCGGAAAGATCGCCCCCGCCGCCCAGTTCAAGCATAGCACCAGACGCTTTTACTCACTTTGCTCAATAGTCCGCACGCCATTCTGCGCCTCGGACGTATCCATCCCCTCTACTCAGCTAAATCTTCGATTCAGACCACCTCGGGGCAAGAGATTGGCAAAAAATAGTCAAGCATTGCGAACCTGTCCGCATTCGGAAATACGACAGAGAAAACGCAAAAGCACTGATGAGTCGCGAAGTGGTCACATTTTCATGCGGCCATCCGGTTGGCGTCCGCAGAGGAAGCGAACGGCTATGAGGGGTGGTGTTATGAACTATGTCCAGCCGGTCCAGTCATCTGGAGATCTAAAATCAGCGGATCTCGATATTGAGGAAAACGTCCGGACGCTTGCGCATAACAGCGGAACGTTTCGTCAGGGCGATACCACAAACGGCGAAGCGACCGCCAATAGCTTGAGCGCGCTGCTTCGTCGGGTATCGGGCAGCTCGACGCGTGAGATCGACGGTCTCATTGGGGATTTGCGGGATCTGCGGGAAAAACTACGTTCCGACGGCGACCGCATTCATCGTGAAATTGTAGAATATGCTGCCTTGAGCCAACAGGTTATGCAACTCAGCAAGATCATCTCCGAAAGCGTGAAGCGACTGCCGGAGTCTCCGGGCGCGGACCGCTGACCGGCGTTCGCAGCCCTACGGCACTCGTACCGGACTTTCGTGCCGCCGATGCCGTTGATGGATTGTAGCTGGGACCGCTCGCAAGGCGCGAACCGCGGCGGCGCAGCAACCGCGCCTTGGAATCATCCAATCGCAATCATATAGCCGCCCCAATGCTTGCTGACATTTGACAAAAGTCCGCGCGGGACACGTGTGGCAAATAATAGCGTGTCCGTTTCTGCAAGCGCGGCCATTGTTGGTGTCAGACGTGGCGGCTCTGCCGCGCAATGTGTGTTTGCGTAAAGGCGGGTCCGCCGTTCGGGGGCTACAAATGAGGGGACGCTTGCGGCGGCCGTACCCGCCAATTCAGGTTATTGGCGTATTGGCAGCGGTTCTGCCGATTGCATCGATGTCCAATTCTCCCACCGAGCGCGCCGGCATGCGACCGATAGCGAATAACCACGATGTTGGTGCGCTCGGCGAACGTCTGAACTCCAACACAATCACTATCGTCTTGAGCAATCCGAATGACACCTATCGATCAAGTGCCAGTACGGCAGCGGCAATCGTAGGAGGGATCGGACCGTTTAGGTTGTGACATCGGAGCTTGAAAGCACGGGAGGCGATCATGAGTTCTCCGATACATCTCGATGAAGATATTGATCCGGCATTGATGTACGCCCCGCCTTGGGCGCGTGAGCGGGTACCCGCCGAGATCGCCCGACGTCCAGCCGTACCGTTAATTGATGCTGACGAACGTAATCGCAATCCCACAACGCTCGCTCCCGAATTCAGCGGTGACCGCGCGATGCTGGAATTGCAGCGTCAGCTCGCGCTCAATCCCAACCTGATCCCCGCGCCACCTGCTGCAGCCGGATCGGTCATATGGCCTATCCTGATCCGGCTATGCGGGGTTATCAGCTTCGCCGCTTTCGTGGCGTGGGGCATGGTCTCCTATCACAACATAGAAAAACCAATCGGAATCATGCCAACCGAGGTTTCCGTGCCAGCCATTTCCAGTAATCGCATCCATCGTGTTGATGTGGAGCTGCCGCGACCTACCGTGGCTGCGCCGCAGACGGAGGACCCGGCTACCACGAATGTGCGGCGCAGTGCGGCAACGATCACGCCGTTATCTGCCACACCTGCTGTAGTTGCGGCTGCTCCTTTACCCACTGCGTCTGTCAACGCGATTGCCGTCACGCCAGTGCCGGCGCAACCGGCGCCGCGGCCCGACATTCGTCCGACAGTTCGGCTCGATAGTGGCGAGCTCGAAATGTTGGTCAAGCGCGGTAACGAATTCATCGCCAACGGCGATCTCGCTGCCGCACGGCTCCTCCTACGGCGCGGCGCCGAAGCCGGCAGCGCCGAGGCGGCTCTTGCACTCGGCGCGACTTTCGATCCGGTCGTGATGCAGCGTCTCGGCGCAATCGGGACGACGCCGGATATCGCGCAGGCGCGGCAATGGTACCAGCGTGCCGCGGAGCTTGGCTCCAACGCCGCATTGCAGCGACTGGCCGGGCTTGACGCGGCTCGCTAAAGAGCGCGCCACGCATTGCGAGCGGTCAAATCCCTAGATAGCGATGCTGAATTGCAGGCGCTTGCGCTAATTGCTGCGAGCTTCCGACCCATACCACACGCCCGCGTTCGATAATGTAATGGCGGTCGGCTATGCGGGTCAGCGCCTTTACGTTTTTATCAATAACCAGGATCGATTGCCCACCGGCGCGCAGCCGTTTGAGCGAACGCCAAATTTCGTCACGCACGCGGGGCGCTAAGCCCTCGGTCGCCTCATCCAGAATGAGAAGACGTGGATTGGTCATCAAGGCACGGCCAATGGCAAGCATCTGCTGTTCGCCCCCCGACAGCAGGTTCGCCATGCTGCTCGCCCGTTCGGCGAGGCGCGGAAATAGCGCCATCACCTTTTCGAGCGTCCATGGCTCGGCGGTAGCTCCGTGATTTGCCGCGGTTGCGACGAGGTTCTCGCGGGCAGTGAGATTTGGAAATACCTGTCGGCCTTCCGGAACCAAGCCGACGCCGCGCTTGGCGATCCGGTAGGCAGCAAGCAAGCGGATTTCTTCGCCGCCGAACCGGATCGAACCTGCCGCGGCGGGCGTGAGGCCCATGATGGAGCGTACCGTCGTGGTTTTGCCCATGCCGTTGCGGCCGAGCAGCGAAACCATCTCACCCCGCCCGACAGTGAGCGATACGCCGAAGAGGACACGGCTCAATCCATAGCTCGTCTCCACGTCGCGCAATTCAAGAAGCGAATCGGACATGTCAGCCATCGACCTCACCTTCGCCGAGGTAAGCTTCGCGCACGCCTGGATCGGCGCGAATGGCCGCCGGATCGCCAGAGGCGATAATGCGTCCATAGACCAGGACGCTGATGCGGTCCGCCAATGCGAACACCGCATCAATATCATGCTCAATCAATATCACGGTGGTGCTGCCCTTTAGCGCACGCAGCATTTCCAATAAGCGTGCGGATTCTTCGAGACCCATCCCCGCCATCGGCTCGTCGAGCAACAGCATGCGCGGCCGGGTTGCAAGGGCCATGGCGATTTCCAGCTGGCGCCGCTCACCATGACTGAGATCGGCGACCAGAGTGCTGGCTCGTTCGATCAGACCCACGCGCGCCAGCGCCGTTTGCGCCGGTTCACGCAATTCGGGTTCGTCACGCGCGTTTTGCCAAAACCGAAACGAGTGGCCGGAATGGGCCTGCACCGAGAGTGCGATATTGTCGAGCGCTGTGAAATCCGGAAACAGCGTTGTGACCTGAAAAGAGCGCGCAAGGCCTAACCAGCTGCGCCGATAAACCGGTAGGTTCGTTATCTCGCGACCGTCAAAACGAATGCGTCCGCTATCCGGAACAACTTCCCCGCTCAATTGACCGATCAGGGTTGATTTGCCGGCGCCGTTTGGACCGATGATCGCGTGCAGCTCACCGGCCGGAACAGCTAGCGAAATCTCGTCGGCCGCGATCACGCCGCCAAACCGCTTGGTCAAGCGTTCGACTTCGAGCAAGATCTCAGCCACGGCGAGATCCGGCAATCAAGCTATCGATCCCGCCATGCATCGAGACCGCCACGACAAGCAGGAACGGGCCAAGGATCAGATTCGAATATACCGTAACGCGTGAGAGGCCCTCCTCCAGTACCAAAAACGTGAGCGCGCCAATGAGCGGGCCGAACATCGCCTGCATGCCGCCAAGCACCACCATGACGATGAGATCGCCCGAGCGCGTCCAGTGCATCATGGCCGGACTGATAAAATCGGTATGATTGGCGAGCAGTGCGCCGGCAAGCCCGCACA
>Ga0073928_10001512_pt1 | contig 44454 bp, 39 predicted proteins | sample PaiPotPPA55metaG_FD_76969 | JGI IMG/M metagenome (GOLD analysis project Ga0073928, IMG submission 76969) | Iron sulfur acid spring bacterial and archeal communities from Banff, Canada, to study Microbial Dark Matter (Phase II) - Paint Pots PPA... ...
ACCCAGCAGAAGGATCTTGCGGTGGCGGACTTTCGCGCCTTGAAGAAAGACTCGCGCCAATTTCAGCCGTCAAAAGAGCTGGTCTCGCCGAAGATTCTGTCTCTATACTCGCAAAGCGTGGGCGGGGGTTCGCCGTAACTCTTCGTTTTGGAAAGTAGATTGGTTTGGCAGTCAATCTCGCTGAGTAGCATTCGTCCACAGGCTGCCGCTTCACCACCAATTACCCGTCTTGTGGATCACCGATCCAGGAAGCTTTGCCTCCGTAGACTCGCCGTTTCGTTTCACGTCGAAGACCTCATAATTCGGGTACTCGGCCCATAGCTCATCATTCGGGCCTAGCGCGTTGGTCCATTTCACCGTGCCGTTGGGGAACCGTTCGTAAACGAACTTACAGATGAAAACCCCGTTGAAGGTAAGCGTTGATTCCGTGAGCCAGCGTTTCTCGTCGTCATACGTGAGCCGCATTTCCTTCGTTCCACGCTCGTCTTTATAAATTCGTTTGGTGCGCAACTCATCGTTGAATTCGTCAGCCGCGAACCAAACGTGCTTGGAATTGTAGGCGTCCGTGCGAACTAGGTTCCCGTCGGCGTTGTACGTGTACGAGATCGCGACCGTGAGTTTTCCATCAATAAATTGCTGGCGGGATTTCGCGAGTCCGGTGCCGTCATCGTATTCCCACTCGGTGCGCCTGCCTGGATCGAAAGGACTGTAGTATTTAACGCTCCGGATGAGCATGTCCTTCGGGGAGTAGTAGAGCATCGAGTACTCACTCTTTTTTCCTTCGATTGTGTAGGAATCTTCTTCCACGTGGTCGGGGCTGTAGGAATACTCCACGTGCTCGGCCACTGTCCCGCCGAGCAAAAGGTGGTCCTCGCGAACCCGGCTTCCCGCATCGTTTCTTTGGATATGCACCACACCTGTCTTTTCGCCCGCTTCAAAGCTTTCGTATTCGTTTGGAACTTTCGCGTTAGCTGCAAAATGAAAAAGTGTCTCGGAAAGTTTTTCGCCGGCGCGCATCACAGCGAACCGCGTTGTCCGCCCCTGGGCATCGCTCTCGACCTCGTAGTGCGTCTGTTTCACGGGAACCGTGGACAAAATCTCCGCCGCAAATTCCGGTTCCTGCGACCGGGCTGACAACTTGTAACGGTAGTTCCGAATGCTCACTTGCGCGCTGGCAGTAGAAGCGGCGATCGCCACCACAAAAGCGGCGAAGAAAATACGAGAAGCGCGTAACCTGCTCATTTCTGTGCCCTTCCGTTATACTTGCCGGCATTGTCGATGGGGTGCAGCGGGAATGTCAAGCTCACGCCCCATCGAGAGACCCTGACAAGTCCTAATGCCTCCGATGCCCAAACCTCAGTAACGCTCAAAGAAACTAGCCAGTTTTCCTCGACGCGACAAATACGGCTCTCCACGCAACTCTTCACGCTCTCTCATCTGCCGACTGAATTCCTGCGATGCCGAGTTTCCGGGCCCAAGCGCCACCGGACGGCTTACAGTCGCGGCCTGTGAACCACTGGACTCCCGCATCGCGGAATCAGATCACGGTTGGTTTTTGGAGGCGGACGCGGAGGCTGTTTCTTTGAGAAGTGAGTCGACGAGGGTGCGAAGGGCGGCTTCGTCTTCAAGCCTGGTGTCGGCGCCGCCGCCTGTGGCGGCCCGTATGAGTCCTTTGCGATCGATGACGACCATCTGGGGGATTTTTAGCTTTTCACTTCCCTCGCGGCCCAAATAGGAGTCCACATCGCCGGAGGTAGAGTAGCCCACAGGGTAACTAAGCGCTAAACGCTCCGCTACATGGCTCACCATGGCCTGGTCGGAGTTCGGGCCAAAAGCGATAGCAATAGACTGATAGCCGCGGGAGCCCAGGTCGCCCTGAACCTTATTCAGCATCTCCGCGAGACGGAGGCAGTGAGGGCTGCCTACGAACATGAATTCAATCACCACGACCTTGCCTTTGAAGCTCGATAGCAATACCTGCTCGCCGGATGTTTTGGTGATGGTCAATTCGGGCGATTTACGCGGGAGGTGAGTCTGGGCGAGCAAGGAGGCGCTCGCAAGCGCCGTGAAAATGAGGACGAAAGCGAATCTATGTACGCTCATGGCTTATCCCCTGGGAGCCGGCGATTGAATCTGATTCCACTTCTCTACGATGTCGGTAACTTCCCGTTGCGCCGCGGCAGCGGCGTCCTGCGCGGTAAGATGGCCCTGAACGACGCTCGCGAACATTCTGGGAATAACGAAACTGTTAAACACTTCCATCCATGCCGGATTGGCGAGCCACGGCGCCCCCAGATTGGGAGTCCAATGCAACGCGTCCTTGAGCGTATTGTACTTGTGAGGTGGATCGGACTGGGAGTCTCTATCGAGACGCACGATCAGATTGGGGACTGTCTTCGGGTAAGCGGGAAAGTTGCAGCTCTGGCTTTTCTCGTAACCGGTGCCGGAACTATCGATGAGGTCCACCAGGAACTGTTTCGCGCCTTCCTTGTTATCGGCGAAATTCCAGATCGAGGAGCAATTGGTTGCGTGCGGGAATGCGGTGACGCCATAGGGACCGAGTAAGGGAGGCTGAAGCCGGATTTTTTTCGCGAGCGCTGGGTTTTCCCTCTCTGCGATGCGCAAGAGACTGATGGAGTTCGTGGTGCATGAAATTTTGCGCGCCAGCATGGCCTGGACGTTGCCCGAAGGACCCCAGGCGAGCTCGTCGGAGCTACCCGCATCCTGATTGAGAGATTTGACGAAGTTCAAGGCGTTCGTGGTGAAAGCGTTTGTACCCAGCACAACATTTCCGCGCGCGTCCAATATCTGCGCGCGAAACGCGTAAAGGAGAGTATGCAAACTGATATTGCCTTCGAGAGTAGGAGTAAGGGCCAAGCCGCATGGGATGCCGAGCTTAGCGCGGATTCTCTGGCCGCCACTGTGCAAGCTGTCGTAAGTGCCCGGGCCGAGAGGCATGCCCGCTTCCGCCCAGTTGTCTTCGAAATAGTGTAGCGGCGAGGGAACCCAGAAGTCGGCAAAAGCGAAGTGTGTTTTCGTTTTGGGACTGAACGTGGACTTATATGAGATTTGCGGGATGCTGCCGTACTTGAAAGAAACGTTTTGATAAATTTCCGCGTGATCGATCGCATGGCGATGGAATTCCGCAGGGGGCCAGGGGAACATAAACAGATCGTGACCCTTACCGGCGGCCACTTCCGCCGCCGCATCGGCGTGGACTCTCTCAACGGGAATGTGATCGACAATTATTTTGGTATCGTTCTTTTCACCCCATTGGCTGGCCAACTCCTTTTCGAACCAGGAGTCATATTCGGGTAGAAAGTGAGCCCACTTGGCGATTCTGAGAGTTTTCTGGCTGGCAAGTGCTCGTTCTGGGAACGAGAAGAAGGGGCCGCTGGCGGCCGCGACCGCTGCCAATCGGATGAACTCACGCCGAGAAACGTGCTTTCCTCTGGCACCGTGCATTGCGACGATGGTCCCCCTGGAGACACAACCGCCCCTGGCAGGGCGACAGACTTGCCAAGGGCGGTAATTCAGATCAGCGGGTTTGCTACTGCGAAGAGCTCGAGCTAGCCGCCGCTGATTGCACTTGTTTCAACTGAGCCGCCGTCAGTTCGTTCGGGAACACCCCAAATATCTGGAGGCTCAGGAAGTTTATCGTAAAGTTGATGTCGAGGGGGAAGCCATTTGGTCTGTGAACCTGATCGAGGAACGCGTCGAGAGAGATGGCTCCGGCTCGCGGATCAGGAATCGCCGGGCAAATCAGCCAAACGGCTCCTCCGTCGGCGCCACCGAAATCTAACTTTCCTTCCTGCCCGCATCCATTTGCTTCAAGTTGCTGGTTGAGCTCGAAGGCAGTCTTGACGATGGGAGTGCCATCGAGGCTGGTACCCTCGACGGCCGCTATATTGGCATAAATCTGCGAACACGGGCCGTTAACACGAGGGTCCTGCGTGAACCACCAGTAGGTGTTGATCCAGATGCCCAACAAATCGTCACAGAAATATCCGAACGGGCTGTTGTTGACGATTACCCCGGTGTTGCCCGAGCCTTGGACGTTGTTGTTATCGCTGCCGTCGATCGCGTTTCGGTTGGTGGCGAACCGCCAGTCTTGCCGGAGCTGAGGTGTAGCAATGCTGGTTACTGGAAAGCAATTGCTTGGCGGATTAAACGGAAGGCCTGGGTTGAGGGTGTTCGGATTATTCGCCAACGTATCGAGCGACCCGCAAGGGACCGGAGCGAATGTCCCGTTGGGCAGCAACTGCTTCAGGGCGGGATAAGCTTCGAAGTTGCTGACGAGGTCAAACATGTCGTCACCGGGCTGGTTTCGTGCGTTCAGAGAGTTGCTGATAACGACGCAGCCAGAATTTGGAAGATTTGGCGGAGTTGGCACGGTGCAATCGGCGCTCGGATCGCCCGAGACGAAATTCTGGAGGAAGAAATTCTGGTTGGTAATGAACGCGATGAGCGAAATGAAATCCGTCGGAGAACCGGTGCCGTCATCAACGTAGCCGCCGGTAGTGGCGAGGATTCGAACATTGTTCCTGATAGCATCTCTAGTGGCGCAAGTGTTGTCGATCACCCAATTAACCTGGCCGGGGAGGAAAGCGGGCGGACCGGTCTGTCGAAATAACCCGAAACGCTGCGCCGGCACCGAATCGACCCCTTGGGCAGTCGCCGCGGTCGATCCCAGGTTACTGGTACTAATTCCGTTATTGTTGTAAAAACCGTCGTTAAAATCGCAAGGCGGAGGATTGAAGTTGTCGTCCGCATCGCCGATAGCGGGAGGCGCGTCGGCTTGTGCGCGCAGCCTCGGAGCAACTATGAAGAGAAGCGCTGCGACCGCCAAGAACTGAACAAACAGCCAAACGAGCTTTCGTCCATTTTTCATCATCGTATCCTCTCTCCGGATTCTGCCCGGCAGCGAGCTGCACGCGAATCCAGAATCGAAATATTGCTTAGAGCAAACAGTCCGTGAATCGGCGCCGGTTTTCATGACTTCTGTACTCGATTGGTTTCGGGGTGCATCATCCAATTGAAGGATTCAACTATCCACGGTGCGTGAGCCATGCCGGGACAAGCGGCCCAAAGCATGAGCGCCTCGTTTCCGTAGCGAACGTTGCCGATATGCTGGGTCTTGTCCTTATCCACGGCTGGTTCGGGATACGTAAAGCCGATGCCCTTGCGGATCTTCTCGATGTCCGCCGTCTTGCCGGTGAAGAAAGTCCAGCCAGGGCCGGCGTGCCAGCTTTCCCGGTAATTCCGAACCACATCGACGTTATCTTCTTCTGGCTTGAGCGTGATCGAGTACATAAAGAACTGCTTGCCGACCTGATCGCCGAGCAGCTTCTGAACTTTTGCCAAGTTGGCGGACACCAGCGGGCAGACTTCGTCGCACTTGGCGTAAAAGAAGTTGAGGCTGACGACCTTGTCCTTGAGCAGGTCATCATAGAACTGCACTACCTTGCCCTCGTGGGAGACTAGCGGGACGTTGGGCAGATGCATTTCCTGGACGCGCTTGCGGGCGAGCGCCTGCGTTTGCTCGACGCTGCGAGGCCTCCCGGGCGCCACTGCCGCCAAACTCAACAGGTTCCTTCTTGAAAGGTCGTGCATGATTGAATAGCCTCCTTTCGACACGCCCGGAGCCGTCTCCAGCCCCGGGGCGCAAATTCCGCTCCGCGCACTCCTACGGCACGTTAATGTTGTCCCCGCCACCAGCCACGACGTGCCACAGCGCCATCATTGCGTGGTCCTCATGTACTACGTTGTGGCAGTGGATTGGATACTTGCCCACCCAGTCGCGGAAGCGGAAGAAAAGCTGCACGCGCTCGTTCTGGTGCAACTGCGTGACGTCTTTACGAGAGCGCTCGACGGCCAGCGGAGGCGGCATCCGGTTACGGGAGAGAATCTGGTGCTCCTCCAGGTGAATGTGGATCGGGTGCGTCCAATCCCCCGATAGGTTCGTGAGCAGCCATTCCTCGACGCTGTTTTGCTGCACTTCGAACCGGAATTGGTTGCAGTCCATGAACTGGCCGTTGATGGACCACTGACCGTTCAAGCGATCGAACTTGAACGTGCGTACAATTCTGGGTTCGGCGTTGGTGCTGGGGAGCTGGTAGAACGTGGGGTTGGTTCTCGGATCCACGCTGCCGTCATTAACTGCCTTGGAGCTGACCACGAACTTCAGCAGAAGATCGCCCGTTCCCGCTGGCTTGATATCCGACAGGATGTTTCCGTTGCCATCGTTGCATTCCACCTGAGGGTTCTGGTTAGCGTTTGCGACCGGGAAATTATTCGGAGGGGCAGGGCCCTGTCCGTTGAACTGGAGCAGCCGGTTTTCCAGGTAAATGGTCTTGCCGGCAAACTGGCTGAAGTCGATGATGATGTCCACACGCTCGGCTGGACCGATGCGCACCGTGGTGACTTCTACCGGATTCGGCAGGAGGTTGCCGTCGTTGGCGATGACCCAGAATTGATTGGTCGCATTCAGGTTGTTCAGCTCCGTCAGGAAATAGGAGTAGAAGCGAGACGGCCCTGTATCGAGCAACCGGAACCGATAGCGGCGAGGCTCGACATTGAAGAAGGGCTGGATCTTGCCGTTGACCAGGAACTTGTCGCCGAGAATGCCGTCCAAAGTGAACAGGTCGAACGCCAAAGTGCCGGTGTCGTCGTAAACCTTATCGGCGAATACCAACGGAATATCGAACTGGGGGAAGCTTGGGAGGTGGAACCCGGTGCTCTCGTCGCCCGTGTCGAACTGGTTGAATAGGCAATAGAAGCCAACCAAGCCTTTATAGGTGTTCTGCGAAGTAAAGTCCACGCGGTGGTCGTGATACCAGAGCGTGCTCAGCGCCTCATTTATATCGCCGTTGGGCGGGTTGGTAGTTGTGAATCCGGCTAGAACGTTGGGGTAGTATTGATCGGCGAAATGCCCTATTCCGTAGAAATCGCAAGGATTGCCGTCGCTCTCGGAAGGGTTGTGCGCGTTGTGTAGGTGCGTTGTCACCGAAGGCATGCCGAATCCGCCGTTTTGCGTTATCGATGGGAGCGAATTGATGTTGCGCGTCATTTGCGGGATTCCGTAGTTCGCATGGTAGGTCGGCCCGGGAGTAAGTGTGCCGTGCGTGCCGTCGTTAAAACCCCAGACGGTTTGCGGTGGCAAGTCGGGCGATTGCCGCAATGTGACGGCCCGCTGGTGCATTTGGTAAACACGCGGAGGGGGAAACGGGAACATGTTGATGTTCAGTTCGGGCCCCTGATGGCAGGCCGCGCGCACTTCTCCTCCGGCGGTGTTCGGGCAGATCGTGGGAGCCGTGGCGACTCCCTGTCCGTTCACTAGCGACCTCAGAGGGGTCTGAGCCGTAACCGGCATAACCGGAAGCGGGTCGACGAACGCTCTGGTAGCCGGGCTAGCCGCTTGGTTGCCGGGCAGGCAATTCTGGTTTGATCCGGAACTCTGACCGTAGGCGCGCGAACTCAAACCGCTCTTCGCGATGAGCATGCCGCCCGCCGTGAGCAGTCCCATCTTCATCAAGTCTCGTCGGCTAGTTAAGCCCGCGGCAATCAGTTCGCGGCGATTCTTTGCCGCGTTAACCATCTCTTTATACCGCTTCCGGGAAACCTTCTCACCGAACACGTTAAAGTACATTGCGCCTCCTCTAGAAAATGCGGCCTACCTGTTCGTCGCGACACACCCGTACTAGTCCAAAGGACGAAGCTTGTGGCTGGAAAACCCAAGACTGCCGTCGCTGCATCCTTCTACTCTGCTGCGTCACGCGTTTCAAGCGAAACGTGTTAGCTAAAAACTCTTTTGTTTAGCATTTGCCGCTGGAATCGTCCGGGTGCCTGTTGAAAGACGCGCTCGAACGCCCGAACGAAGCTTGAGGTATGCCGGTACCCAACTGCATACGCAACTTCCTTCACGCTCATGTTGCTCTCGGCCAGCAGATGAGCTGCTCGTTGCAGCCGCAGTTCCGCCAACCATTGCCCTAGGCGAGCACCGGTCCGCTCTTTGAAAAGGTGCTGGAGGCGCGAAGGGCTCAAATCGAATTCAAGCGCGAGTTCGCGCATGGTGCACGGAGACCCAGACTCCGCCCTTTGCAGTATCTTCTGCAACTGGTCTCCGTGCGCCGTGTCAATTAGCATACTCACTCCCCTCAACCGAGAAGGACGATGCTGGGAGTCGTCCGGCATTCAGCATCTCGGGCTGCGGAACTGGAATTTGAATGAACCCTGCCTTTTAGACTTTTTCCAATAAGTACTCGCCATCTATGCATTCCTGCCCATATTACCAAGCAAGAACCTAACTCCTTCGCTCCCGATTCTGTTGCAAGCGCCGTCCTCACGGTAGCTTACGGTCGACAGACCCATAGGGGATCGAATTGCATTCTCGTCGCGAAAATGTGGAAATGCTCTCGCGATAGCAAGCAGCGCTCGCAAGTCTTCGGTTGTAGGCCGCGGACTACATCCCCTCCGTCTGGCCGTCCATTTCGTCTCGTTCAGTTCATTTACAGCAGCAGGACTGGGATTGGGCTGCGAGTAACCGTAGCTATGATACCGATGGGTGCGGAGTGTCGCACCGAGGCGCAGGGCAGTCAAGAACTATTCTTATAACAACTACCGACTACGCGGGCTGAATCCATTTAACCCGTAGTTGACGAATCACGCGCTCCGGAATACTGGGTTCCCTGAGTACCTCAAATCGTCCAGCTCGCATGATGGTTTTCTGGGGGTCGGACACCAGAACTTCGTCCAAAATCCGCTTCAATTCCGCATGTCTGCTGACTTCGTCGGGCAGCGCCGGACGCGTGCTGATGTCGGCCTTCCTTTCGTAGAATGCAACTAACCACCTTCGCCAAATCTCCCAGTCCTCCATGGCCAACTGAAAGGTTTCTGAATCGACCGGCGTAAGCCGAAAGAGCTCAGAGTCTGAGTCATGATCCTTCGCTTTGTTGGAAACGCATTCATAGAGATGCGGTTTACCTTGATAATTTGCGATTCCTTTGCGTGGGCAGTCGAAGTAGTCCGTTACCGTAAAGACGGTTTCATATTCCGAGTTGAAACTTTCACCGTTCATTTTATGAGTACGCCGCTTTGCGGCGTAACTTCTCCGTGTAACTGAACAACCCACAAACCGCAGCGATTCAGGAACGGCACGCCGTCGGAGTTGGCCGGTTTGGTCAACACCAGTGCGATTTTCAATCTCCGTGCCAGCGAGATGCTCCCAAGTGCATTCGGGATAGCAATCTGGCCTCATCTGTTCGTGAAAAGGGGACGCCGTCTTTTAGGGTTGTGAGGTTCGAAATGACTAAGGCTTCGTCCGATGAGCGGACCCCTGAACGGGCGGAAACGTAGATCTACGGCTCAGCGACCGGAGTGCTTAGCTTAGAGGTAGGGAACTGCGCACGGAGGAGCACGGCCTGAGTGGGAAACTGAGAAAGGACTTACCGGAAAACCAGGACTCGAAGGCGGAATCAACCCCGCAGGTGATCGATCGTCCAGTAAATCATTTTCTCCCGCGCAAATACCTGCGCGCGATTGCGGCGGCACACCAGCAGGGACTGTCACCAGGTCCGTCGAGGAATCCAAATTCGTCTGGGAGTCGTTGAGTGATCCAGGGGAAGTTGGGTCGGCGCGCGAAAAATTGCCGTGCCCATCATTAAGAAATATCGCCACGGGTCGTCTGGACCACGCGGTGGCGAAAACCAAGTCAACAGTGTGGTCTCCGTTGACATCGCGCGCCTTGATCACCAGACCGAATGCCGGCGCGATAATTGGAAAAGATCGCGGCCCCGCAGCGACTTGCACGTGAATCCAATACGTGCTCATGCTGCCGATGCTCTGCCCAGATTGAATGCTGGCTCTGTCTGGGCGAAGGTCGCCGTCAAGATCTGCAATCGCGAACTGTGGGCCCGACTCGGCGGAAGCGACCGGCGCATTCGGAATATCTGCGGCCTTCGCGGTGCGGCTGCCCGTCAAACCAAACAGCAACAACAACGGTATCCACAGAATCAAACTGCGCGGTCCCCGGCCGTTCTCCACGGGATCTATTCGAATGGCGGATTTGCGCGGCATCTCAGGCAAAAAGCGCTCCCAGCTACCAGCAGTGTCCGGGACTATACCACTCAGGACCTTACCGGAAAAGGTGCGATTTGAACTCAAGCAGTAGCACCGAAGGACGAAATACCTAAGACGGGCCAGTCGGCGCGGCGGGAAGTTTCTTGCGCAAGTGCACTTCTTTGCCGCCGTTTTCATATCGAACTTCGTCCATGAACGTCTTCATCAGCAGAATTCCGCGGCCGTGTTCCGCCTCGATGTTTTCACCTGCCGTCGGGTCGGCCACTTGCGTGGGATCAAAGCCCGGACCCTCGTCTTTGATAACGAATGAAATTTCCTTGCCAGGATGAAAATGGTAATCAACGTGGACTTGCTTGGCCGGGTCCTGACGGTTGCCGTGGAGGACCGCATTCGCCAAACTTTCGAAAAGTGAAACTTCCAAGTCATTTTGATTGTCGTCAGACACGCAGCCCGAGCTTTTTCCCAAGTCGACGATCGCGTCGACGCAGGGTCCGATTTCCTCCACCCGGCTGTGAATAACGACGTGCCCGCTCAACGCTGCCGAACCGGCAGGCACTCCGTCCTGGTTTTTTCCTGTCACTTTGACGTTCGCCGCCCTCGAATTGGGAGCTGCGCTCTTTTCAGCCGCTTCAGGTCGCAGCGCACTCGCCGTCCGTCGCAATACTCTAATTGCAGAGCGCCGCTTGACAATCACTTGCTCTGCGCAATCGCGCGCCCAAATCCTGCCTTCGCCATCGAAAGTATGCCGTGTGCCGGCCTTCCTTAAGCCGTCCCGCCATCGAGGTCATCAAACGTGCCGGATCGCTTGAACTGTTTCGTCCTCTGTCCTGGGCGGTGCCGCCCCGCCCCTTGAATCGCCCCGCTCCGCGGCGGGCATCAAGGATCTCAGCGTACAAATCAGCCACTCCACTTGGTCTCCGCCACTCCGGATCCGCCACTCGTTTTGAATTCAACTCTGGCCGATAGAGTCTGGTAACATTTTCGCGTGAGACGCATGGAAGTTTTTGCACAGCGCATATTGTTGATCGCCGCCGCGCTGCTTTGCGCGTTGTACGTCGCTGATTACGTCTGGCTTCGTCACCGCATGAGCGGCGCCGATTCCGGCGCAGCCTTGGGAGCAATTCAAGTCCGGCGTTACTGGGAGATTCCCAACAAGAGTGGAAAATTTGAATACAGCTTTGATCCGCCCGTTATGCAGACCTGTGTCCGCTCGCTGTTCCCGCACCTCGGCTTCAGCCCCTGCTGGTACGTCAACCGGGAAAAATTACAGCGCGTAGCTCAGTTCGACGCGCGCTAGTTCTGGAACGACCGGCTCGTGCTTCGTGTTATTCTCACTGAGGGAGGCGTTAATCGTTGACGGCGCAAGCAACTGTTCCAATTGGGATGATGCGCGATGGAGTGGCGCAGCCGCGCGCCGCGTCCGCAACCACCACGACGATTCCATGGTTCGTGTGGTCCGGATTGGTCGCGGTTTCTTCCATCGCGTTTGGCCTTTACTGGGACATTTCCTGGCACATGACCATCGGGCGCGACACTTTCTGGACGCCCGCTCACCTCGCCATACATTTTGGCGGCATTTTGGCGGCGTTTACTTGCACGTATCTAATTTTCTCCACCACTTTTGGCCACGATCGATTGGCTCGCGACGCATCCGTAAGCGTTTGGGGATTCCGCGGCCCCGTCGGCGCATTCCTCACAGCCTGGGGCGGAGTCACGATGCTCGCTTCCGCGCCGTTCGATAACTGGTGGCACAATTCCTTTGGCCTCGACGTGGAAATTCTCAGTCCGCCGCACGTCGTGTTGGGGCTGGGCATTCTCGCGGTTCAGATCGGCGTTCTTGTGCTGATTGTGGCCGAGAAGAATCGCGCCACCGGCGCGCTGAAACCGAAGCTCACGTTGCTGTTTCTATATCTGGCCGGGCTCGGCTTGTTCCTGCATTCAATGCTTAAGTCGGAGTTTGCGGATGCAAACTTGATGCATAGCGCGATTTTTTATCGCGCCATTTCAATCGGAACGCCCACCGTTCTGATTGCTTACGCTCGAGGCTCGGGACACAAATGGGGTGCGACGATCGTCGCATCGGTCTACACGCTGGTCATGCTCGCGTTTTTGTGGACTTTTCCCATGTTTCCCGCGCATCCCAAACTCGGTCCCGTCTACACCAATGTAACGCACATGGTGCCCATGGAATTTCCGCTTCTGCTGATCGTCCCGGCATTCGCCGTCGACTTGGTGCTGAACCGCTTCTCGAAGCGCGGCGCGTGGTTTCAAGCACTCGCTGCCTGCACAGCGTTTCTCGCTGTGCTGATTGCCGTTCAATGGCCTTTCGGTAGCTTCCTGATTTCGCCGTTGGCGCGAAACGGTATTTTTGGCATGACCAATTTTCCTTACCAGGAACCGCTCGCGATGCACCAGCTCGCTTACCAGTTCCGGCTCGATTCACCGCGCTCCATTTTCTATATGGGTATGGGAGTGGCGTGGATCGCCGCACTTCTCTCCACTCGCGTGGGCCTCGCTTTCGGAAACTGGCTGTTGCGGATTCGTCGCTAACCTGCCGTGTCAATAAATTTTCAAATGAATCTAAAGTTAAATCGCATTCCAGCACTGTTCTTTTCCCTGCTTATCGCCGGATCGTGTCTCGCGCATGTGGGAAGCCCGGACGTGTATTTCCAGGGCGATGCGGGCCCTTACCGTCTGGTCGTGGCGATTCTCACGCCGCAGATGATTCCCGGCGTGGCAGAAATTCAAATCCGCAGCAGCATTCCCGGTGTGCAGCGAATCAAGATTGTGCCGGTTTATATCGTGGGTGAGGCTTCGAAATATCCGCCGCCTCCCGACGTGTTGACACCCTCCAAAGACGACCCGCAATTCTTTTCCGGCAAGCTCTGGCTGATGGCGTCCGGCTCGTGGGAAGTGCGGATCGAAGCGGAGGGAGACAAGGGGTCTGGGACGATTGCCGTTCCCGTTCCAGCGGCGGCGCGCAACACCCTGCCCATGGAAAAAGGACTGGGCGCAGTACTCCTTGGCCTCATGGTTCTATTAGTCGCGGCGATTGTTTCGATCGTGGGCGCTGCGAGGCGCGAAGGGCAACTCGAGCCGGGCGTCCAGACCGGACTTGTTCAGAAGCGCGGCGCCCGGCTTGTGATGGCGATCGCGTTCTTTGTCGTCGCCGGTATTTTGACGCTTGGCGGCTTCCTGGTGGAAATCAGCGGCGGCCAGTCTCTCGAACCGGATGATCTACAGAGCGCCGCAGCTAACGGTGTCGCTGCTTCCCGAGGGCAAAATGGTTCTTCGAATCGGCGAGTCGGCGTGGCACACCCGGCGTCCGGACACCGTCTCCACGCGGCTGATCCCCGATCATGGACATTTGATGCATCTCTTCTTGATTCGCATGCCGCAGATGGATCGCTTCTATCATCTTCATCCGGCGCAAGATCAAAGCGGCGTTTTTCTCGACGATCTCCCGGCCATCCCGGCGGGGCACTATCAAGTTTTTGCCGATATTGTTCGCGAGTCTGGATTTCCGGACACGCTGACTGCTGAGGTGAATGTCGAGGCCAACATCCCCAATACGCCAAACCACGAGCTAACCGGAGATGATTCCGCGGTAAGCGCACCCGCGTTGACATTAAATGTATCGGCGCCAGATGCGAGCGGCAATTTGATTTCTCCGCTTTCCGATGGTTCCCGAATGGTTTGGGAGCGCGCGGCTGGTTCGCTTCCGTCGAACAAACTGACCTGGTTCCGGTTTCGCGTGGAAGATGCGAACGGCAAGCCGGTAGAAAATCTTGCGCCTTACATGGGAATGGCGGGCCACGCGGAATTCGTGCGCTCGGACTTTAGCGTTTTCGCGCACGTCCATCCGGACGGTTCAGCCCCGATGGCGGCGGTAAGCCTCGCTCAAGCCGGCCTCACCAAAAACCCTGCGGCAAAAACTCCAGGATCAAATTCGATGCCCGGCATGCCGATGCCGGAAATGGCGACGGAATCGAAGTCTGGGGAGGTTTCGTTCCCGTACGGATTTCCCAAGGCGGGCGTCTATCGTATCTTTGTGCAGGTAAAACGGAATGGCCGGATTTTGACGGGCGTCTTCGACGCACGAGTAACCTAGCTTCACAACGAGCGGCAACCACAGGAAACTCTAAGCGCGAACGCTTGAACGCGAATTGCTCGTCGAGTTTGCTCGAGATAGTCACTTTTTTTTTCTGGCGCGCCTGGATTTCGGCGACCTTGATAGTGCAGGATTGTCCGTGGTTGCTGCGGCGGTGCGCAGCAGGGCCAAAAACGCCTGGGCATCCTTTCCGAGTGGGCGGTGTCGCGGATGAATTACGTCCAAATTTCGCCGCAATGGCTCGGCGTTGACGATCTCAATCGCCGCCAGTTTTCCTTCGTGAAGCTCGTGTGTCACGGCGATCTGAGGAAGGAAACTGAGCCCGAGTTTGCGTTCCACCATTCGCTTGGCTGCTTCGATCGTTTCCACTTCCAGCACTACGTTCGGCAGCAGCCCGGCCCGCCGGAATAAGCCCTGGCTCAGCGTCCAGTCGCTCGAGCCCCGATCGAAGAATATCAGGGGCCAGGATTCTACTTCCTCGAGACGTACCTGCCGGTTACGCGCGTTCGGGTGCCCGGGATCGCCTACGAGAATCAGCGGATCGTCTCGAAGCGTCATGGTCTCCACTTCCGGATGATTCAACGAGCGCGCCACGCCAATGTCGGCCTCGCCGTCGAGCACCATTTTTAGAACTTGCGCCGAAGTCCCCGAACGAAGCGAAACCATTACCTTCGGATTTGCGGCTTGATAATCTTTCATCACGTCCGGAAGGAAATAGGTGCAGACGGAAAGTGCCGCGGCAATATGCAGCATTCCGCTCGACGCAGGTTGCAATTCATGCACCGCCTGCCGCGCTAGAGCTACAACACGCAAAAGTTGCTCCGCGTGGGGACGCAGCGCCTTTCCGGCAGGGGACAGAGTAATGTGGGCCGTCTCGCGCGAGAATAGCTTCACGCGAAGCGAATCTTCCAGAGCGCGTATGCGCGCACTAATCGCCGGCTGGCTCACGCGCAACGCCTCGGCGGCGCGGTGGAAGCCACCATACGTAACCACCGCCAGAAACGTCTCCACCTGATCGATTTCCACGGCGGCTCCCTCTAGAAAAGGACGGCAAGTAACAGGACGAGTGTACTGGAACCGATAAGGATTGTCTATCAAGATGATAAAGACAATCAGTTTGACTGATTGGGCGGCTGGCCTCACACTCGCACCCAAGTTCTGAGGGAAGGGAGTGAAGCCCATGGAAGGTTGGAGCATGCGTACGTTTCCCCGGATGTCGCTCGATCGGCCGATCGAACTTCAGATTGGCGAGAGCAAGATTCAGGTCGACAACCCCGCAAATAATCTGAGCGCCGGCGGCGTATTCGTTCGCCGTGGCGACCTGCCGGTCGGATCTCCCGTTCACGTAAAGATTGCCGTCGACCACCATTTCTTCGAGGCCGAGGGACGCATCGCGGCGTCGCAAGAGTCCGGCTCGGGAATCGGTTTCGCCGCTCTTTCGGGCGCGAACCGAAAAGCGCTCGACGAACTGATTCAAGATTTGACGCTGAAAGGGCTTCCAGCCGCTTAAGCGCCGCGCCGATTCCGTCGGCGAAACGATTCTCACCAATAGTTCGTTCTCGGCAGTGACGACTGGCGATGCTGCATGTGCGCCCGCACGGGGCGATCTTCGTAAATTTTCAGCCACGAGGAAACGAAAATGAATAGCAACGGAAAACCTGCAAACGGGAATGGCAATGGTAGTCACCGAGTCCCTGCACGCCTCGAACTCGAGTGGGCGTCGAATCCGCGCTGGAAAGGAATCAAGCGGCCGTATGCCATGAAGGATGTGGACCAACTGCGCGGAACAGTCCATGTAGAGCAGTCGCTTGCCAAGCTTGGCGCCGATCGCCTCTGGAAGCTCCTGCACACCGAAGAGTACGTCCCCGCACTGGGCGCCGTGACCGGGAATCAGGCCGTACAGCAAGTGCAGGCGGGCTTGCAGGCGATTTACGTCAGCGGCTGGCAAGTGGCGGCGGACGCCAACGATGCCGGACAAACGTATCCCGACCAGAGCCTCTATCCAGTCAACAGCGTTCCGACGCTGATTCGCCGTATCAACCAGGCGCTTCTCCGCGCGGACCAGATTCATCACGCAGAAGGCAAGGACGATATTCACTGGCTCGCTCCCATGATCGCCGATGCGGAGGCGGGATTTGGCGGCAACCTCAACGCGTTCGAATTGACGAAAGCAATGATCGAGGCGGGCGCCGCGTGCGTCCATTTCGAAGACCAACTCTCTTCCGCCAAGAAATGCGGCCACTTGGGTGGAAAGGTCCTCGTGCCGACCGTCGAGGGCATCCAGAAATTGGTTGCCGCGCGGCTCGCCGCCGACGTGATGGGCGTTCCGACCGTCATCATGGCGCGCACGGACGCGGACAGCGCGGGACTGATCACCAGCGACGTTGACGCACGCGATCGCGAATTCATTACCGGCGAGCGCACGTCGGAAGGATTCTTCCGCGTCACCGGTGGAGTCCGCGCTGCGATCGCACGCGCCGATGCGTACGCACCCTATGCCGATCTCCTGTGGTGCGAGACGGCGAAACCCGACCTCGCGGAAGCGCGCGAGTTTGCGGAAGGAGTTCGCGCGAAGCATCCGGGAAAGATGCTGGCTTACAACTGCTCGCCTTCGTTCAACTGGAAGCAAAGACTGGACGACGCGATAATTGCCCGGTTCCAGCGCGAGCTCGCGGCGATGGGCTACAAATTCCAGTTCATTACGCTGGCTGGTTTCCACTCGCTGAACCTCGGAATGTTCGATCTGGCGCGCGAGTACAAGAAGAGCGGCATGACGGCGTATTGCCGCCTGCAAGAGGATGAATTCAGCCGCGAGCGCGACTTCGGCTACGAAGCGGTGAAGCACCAGCGCTTTGTCGGCACAGCGTACTTCGACACGGTGCAACAGGCCATTACGAGCGGCACCGCATCGACGACTGCGCTCGAAGGATCGACCGAGGAGGCGCAATTCACCGCGAAAGCTTAGGCGGCAACGCGGAGAATTTGCGCCTAAACGTACGAGATACCGGTGGTCCGGCTGCCGTTCCCGAAATCTCACCAACACCCGCTCAAAACGGGGCGCAACAGCGAGATCGGCGCGGTGTGCACGCTTCCGGAATATGCCGGCCAGGGATTTTCGGCGCGGCTGATGAATGTCCTGATCGAGAAAATTCTCAGCCGCGGCGAGATTCCATTTCTTCACGTCCGCACCACGAATGAGCGCGCCATTGCATTGCACCGGCGCTTGGGATTCGCGGATCGCGTCGTATTTCAATAAGCGTCGGTGTGCAAGCCTGCTGATCGCACCCGTTCCGCTTCGTAGGGCGACGCAAATTCCCAAAGAGCGCTCGGCGAAGTGTGAATTTGTGGCGATTAGAGGCGGAACGCGCGGTGATTTTGCAGGAGTTAAGAGTGTTTCTAATCGCGCGATGTTGCGATTAGAAACGCTGTCCTGGAGTGAAGATCGAGACGGTTGCGCGGGTGACGCAGCGCCCGGCAGAGCCATCCGGGATGCGCAGGTCGGACCCGCACCGGTGGCCCTCCGTATGCAGAAGGCGGGCTTCGGCGGATAAACAGGGGCAGCCCTGCAATCGATCGCCATATCTTCTTCCTTTTCTCTCTTTTTCTTTCCTTTTGGGTTTTTTACTTCAGGTGCGAGTCACTCGCAGGAAAAGGTAGTCGACTGATTCCCCAAGCTCCCCTAGCGGGACTTGGGCGGCCCCACCTTTGGAGGGCGTGCCGGATTCAAGTTATCACGCCCAGTGGAAATTGGAACTGACCTAAAGGCCAAACAAAGGACAGCTGGCCTTGCGTACCTAACGCGATGAATTCGGAGAGAAGAAGCAACTTCGAGCAAGAAGACCCGCACCCTGAAATCACAAGCTGCGGCACCCCGCCGTTTTCAAGGGGGAATTGGCTGGCCCACCCGCCTGCCCTTTGGCAGACGCATGATATACTCCGGCTTGTGATCGCAGTTAGCCCAGCGCGCGCTAAAACCACCGTCGTGCTGTTCGCTTTGGCGATGATTTACGGGTCCATGTGTTCGGCTTCGTGCGTAGCAGGGGTTTGCCCGAATCTGGAGCACTATTCAGCGAGTCATGAGTGCGATCAACCCTCTCATAAGCACTCGAACGGGCCAGAGGGCCACGGGCAGCATGGTCCCGATTGCACGCAGCATGTGCATCCTCCCGAGTTTGCTCTGAAAGCTCCAGGGATGGGGGCGTTTCAGGTTCAGGGCGCGACTGTTCTGAAGGCAGGAGCGGTACGTGCGTCTCTCTCGACCCCAGTTGCGATTACGGAAGACATTTTCCAGGAATTTCATCGAACACCACCGAGTGTTGACGGGCAAACGCTGCATCAGCAAGTCTCAGTCCTCCGCGTCTAGACCTACGCTTCAACGGCCTCTCCGACACATCGATACTTCGCGTTTGAGCGCCATTGTGCGAACGGGCCTGCTATCTTGCTAATCTCCCCCAAAAAAACAACAAGTGCGATGGGTTAGCGGAGTCTGTGTGAGAACTCGAAATTCCCGACCTCGGCGGCTAAAGCCGCACTGATCTTGGGCCGGTTACGCCACGGCTGAAGCCGTGCCCTGACGTAACAACCAGTTCTCGCAAGACTCTAATGGCCCGCGGCCGGACTGCAACACGATCGCAGCGCCGTTACGCTAACTGCCGACGCAATATTTCGCGGCGGCTTATGGAGGTACAGAAAACATGGATCGAGCACGGAGAAACTTCATTCGGGGCGCAGCGATTTTCGGAGCAGGCGTGCTCGGCAGACAGGCCGTCGCTGCCCAAAAGGACGAACAGAACGACCGTGGAAAAGTGCAGGGGACACCCGGCACGAGCATGGACGACAAGATGGATATGCGCGAAGAAACGCCGCAGCGTTTGCCTGCTGAGAGAGGAGGCCTGTTACCAGTCGTTACCCCGGACATACCCGATCTCCCTTACAAACTGGAAAACGGGGTCAAAGTTTTCAATTTGATCGCCGAACCGGTCAAGCGCCAACTCGTTCCATTCAAGATGATGCAAGTGTGGGGCTACAACGGGAGCTGTCCAGGGCCTACGATCCAGGCCAATCAAGGCGACCGCGTTCGCATCGTTTTCGACAACCACCTCCCCGAGTCCACAACGATCCACTGGCACGGTCTCGAAATTCCAATCGAGATGGACGGGTTGCCATACGTCACCCAGAAACCCATTCCTCCCGGCGGGCGATTCGTTTACGAATTCACTCTGCATCAGGAAGGGACGTACTTCTACCATTCACACGGAGCTATGCAAGAAATGATGGGCATGATCGGAATGTTTATTCTGCATCCCGAGAAACCATACAAGCCACGGGTAGATCACGATTACGGAATCGTCTTGCAAGAGTGGGCCATCCTGCCTGACAGCACCGTCCCGAATACAGCGAACATGGAATTCAATTGGCTAACGTTCAACGGCGTATCAGCCCCTGCCACAACGCCGCTGATCGCGCGGCTCGGGAGCCGCGTTCGAATCCGCCTGGTCAACCTTGGCATGGATCACCATCCCATGCATCTGCACGGCAATCAGTTCGTGATTACAGGCACGGAAGCAGGACGGGCTCCCGAATCCACGTGGCGCAGAGAAAACACCGTGCTGGTTGGAGTCGCCCAAGCACGCGACATCGAGTTCGATGCCAAGTATCCGGGCGACTGGATGCTGCATTGCCATCTGCCACACCACATGATGAACAGCATGTCTGATTTGCTTCTGAACGGAGCGGTGGTCCAGGACCGGTCGATCATGACGGCCGCAACCAACGATCCGCAGGCCTTGAGCCAGATGCAAACGCTGGCGGACACGGTGGGATTCGAGCACGTGCACCATGCTCCCATCGCTCCTGACGCGAATTCAGTGCCCGGTTTTCCGCAGGACGCGTTTATGGATATGGGGATGGACGAGGCGGTCGCAAAGCCGGAGACCTACGGACTCCCAGGGAATTGGAGCGCCAACATGATGGGAATGATGACGCTCGTGCGCGTGTTACCTCCGGAGAAATACGACCAGATCATGGGGTTGAAGCAGCGAGGCTTGGAAACAAAGCCGATGGAAATGCCGGCTCCAGAACACCATCACCGATGACGTTAGGGGCAGCGAGAACCCCCAAAAGAGGAGAGGAGTCGATGAAAAAAGTGACTAAGAAATTCCTGCTGACAGCCATTTGCACCCTAATATTGCAGGCACAAAGCGCCATTGCGCAGAACCCCGTTCAACAAATGCATCCGCAGCAGCCGCCTGCTTCCGGCGATCAAATGCAAGAAATGCAGGGGATGCATCAACACATGAACATCCCCGCCTTGAAACCTGAATTACCGCGACTGGGGCGCGCGCAGGAGAGCCCCTCGGGAAAGCTGATTCAGCTTGAAGAGCTGGAAGAAATGGCACTCGAGAAGAATCCGACGCTGCGCCAGGCGAACGCAGAAATTGCCGCGGCCAAGGCTCGGCAGCTTCAATCGGGACTCTACCCGAACCCCAAGGTAGGCTACTCCGGCGATGAAATCCGCGGCGGGTCGTTCGGCGGCGGCGAGCAGGGCTTCTTCGTGTCACAACCGATCGTGACGGCCGGCAAGCTCGGATTAAATCGCAAGATGTTTGGGCAGGACGTGCGCATCTCGGAAATCGAATCCCAGGAACAAAGTCTGCGCGTCATGAACGCAGTTCGAATCGGGTACTTTAGGGTGCTTTCTGCACAAGAAATGCTGGACGCAAAGAAAGACGTGGCTCGAATTGCCGGGGACGCAGTGAAGACCGCGGGACAACTGCGAAATGTGGGGCAGGCTGACGAGAGTGAAGTTCTTCAAGCCGAAGTGGAGCAACAAAAGCTCGAGATGGACGTACTGATGCGGGAAAACACGCTGCGTCAAGAATGGCGGGCACTCGCGGCAGTGGTGGGAAATCCAGGCCTCGAAATGGGAACCGTGGCCGGCTATCTAGATAGGAACTTGCCGGAATTGGACGAGCAGAAAGCGATCGAAGTGCTGCTTCGCGAGAGCCCGTCCGTGGCAATCGCCCAGGCGGGGGTGGATCGCGCGGAAGTCGCCCTGACGCGAGCACGCCGCGAACCAATTCCCGATATCGAATTACGGGCTGGTCTGTCACAGGACCGGGAATTTCTTAACCCTGCGGGACATCCGGTCGGACTCATCGGCTTCGCAGAGATCGGAGTTCAACTTCACATCTTCAATCGGAACCAAGGCAACGTTCAGGCAGCGCGGAAGGACATAGAGCGCGCACAGGCCGAGACGAAACGCGTTGAACTCGCTTTGCGCGAACGATCGGCAACGATCCTAGACATGTATCGAAATTCGCAGATCATGGTGAGCCAGTATCGCAACCAACTGCTGCCGCGCGCGCAACGGGCGTATGAATTGCTGCTTAATAGGCATGGGGTGATGACAGCGTCCTATCCGCAGGTTCTCAAAGCGCAGGAAACCTTGTTTCAATTACAAGATGGTTACATATCCGCTCTCGAAGGACTCTGGGTGAACGCCATTACTTTGCAAGGGTTATTGCTGACGGATGGATTGGAGCCCCCCGCGCGGCCCGGCGAAATAGATATGCCAGTCCGCGAAATTAATGTGCCGACACAGCCGCGCGCTTTGCCGAGTGGCAGGCAGCCGTGAAGGTTTGGAAGCCGGTGCTCTGCTCATTGTGCGGTTGCCGCGGCGATTGGCTCCAGGTCGCGCATTCGCGCGTCGTCTGAGTAAACTTTCGTGCGCCGGCGCCGTATTGAGTGGTAAAAAGGAGATTGGCGTTTCTGGTCACTCGCGTTCGAGGCATTGAATTGCCAGCGTCATCTTTCCGTATCTCAAGCTAAACGCACCAAGGACACAAGCCATGAGGCACTTTCGAAGTATGGTTACGTTGATTATCTTAGCTGGCGCAATCTCGCCAATGTTTTCGCAATCCCTCGGCCCGGGAATCAAAGATGTGGTTTGGGAGCCGAATGAGCTGCAGCAGGGATCGGTTGCATTTGTCACCGTAGACCTGGAACGGGTCCCGCTGCGGGTGACGGGCAAGTGGATTGGAAAGGATCTGACGTTCTTCAAGTCAGACGATCCGAAGATCTGGTACGCGCTGGCCGGCGCGGACCTTGAGACGCAGCCGGGAACCTACGATTTGACCGTTACGGCGGTGATGGCCGGGGGCCGGGTCATACACTCGTTGAAGAAGTTGGAGGTCAGCGCGGCCGAGTTTCGGACCGGCACGGCAGACGTGCCGGAAAACTTCGTCGAGCCGGACGCGGCGAGCAAAAAGCAAATTGCGGCGGACGCGATATTAAAGAACCGGGCATTCTCGCATCTCATCGGCGCGCCGCAGTGGTCGGGGGATTTTGTCACGCCGGTGGAGGCAAAGCCGACGGAGACGTTTGGGATGACCCGCATATTCAACGAGGAATTGACCAGTACCCATCGCGGGACGGACTTTCCGGTAAGCGAGGGCACGCGGGTGGTGGTGTCGAACTCGGGGACGGTGGTACTTGCGAAGGAACTATTCTACGAGGGCAACTGCGTAATCGTGGATCACGGGCAGCGGTTCTTCACTATCTATATGCACCTTTCGAAGATAGACGTGAAGGTGGGAGACAAATTAGGGAAGGGTGAGCAGCTGGGACTCTCCGGGCAAACCGGACGCGTCACGGGTCCGCATCTGCATATGGGGGTTAGGTGGAATGCGGCATATCTCAACCCAACCAAGCTGCTAAGGCTGACTCTTCCGAAACTGAGCCCGGAGACGCAGAAAGCGGCGACGCGAGCGCGCCCAGCACCACGGATTCGGCCTCCCGCCTAAAATTGCGAAAGATTCGACGCGGCACACCGGCCGCGGGACGCCCACTAATCAGCTCCGGCAGCCGCTGATTTTTGCCAGGCCGGCGTGTCGGATGTTGATGACGCTGGGCGATTGAACTTGTCTCCCGATTGGGCTTTGGCGAATTGTTGTTGGAAACCGGGGACTAACTCTTCGACGAAACCGCTCAGTTTAGCGGTTGCAACACCGATAAGGGCGGCCTTCAGTGCGTCCCAGGTTTCGACGCCCTGGCGTGGTTTGTCGCCATAAGTTGTTTGGAGCTTGGCCACCTCAGGCGAGATCTCGAGGTGCGGCTGCGCCGCCAGCGGGGCCTCGGGGTACCGTCTGCGCGAGGGACGCGGAGACGGCAATAAGGCCGAGAGCAATATTCCGCCGCCGAACGCTAGAGCCAGCATGGCGCCGGGGCGCTCCTCGAAATGGGCGCGCCAGTCAACAGCAGTTTTAACTTTTTCTTCCAGTTCGTTGAAGTTGTCTCCCAGTTCGTTACGCGTTTCCTGAATGTGCCGCTCTATTTGGTGGGATGTCTGGTCCATTGGACGTTCTCCTCTAAACTTCGAATAGTCTTATCGGGAGTAGGATTCACCCGCTTCAGCTTTTTTCGGCTTGAACTAAGTAGTGCGGCGGCGACGATAGCCAGGACGGCGCCGACTGAAAGAGCGGCCAGCCATCCGGGCATTACCGTGGACAGCCCGTACACGGCCGCCAAGAATAAAAACCCGGTTCCATAGAAGCCCAAAGCCAAGCCCGCTGCAAATGTGGCTGCGGGCTTGGCGGCTCGAACGGCCTCTTCTCTGAGCTCCGTCTTTGCGAGACGAAACTCGGATCGTATGATGTCCTGTAGATTGCCTACAATATCCTGCAGGACTTCCGGCACGCTCCGTTGCATTTGGGGTGTACCCATAGGCGAAGTCCTCCGAATCTGAGATTAGTTTCGGTTGCCCATACCGCGAGCCACCAAAAATCCCAAAACGACGGCTGCGGCGAGCGACTGCCCGGGATAACGCTTCACCAAATCCTGAACGTCATCCGCCATTCCTTTCAAATCCGTACGACGGACATAGTCCGCTGTCGCCTGAATCTTATCTGCCGCGGAATGAGCCACGCTGGACATCTTGTTACCGCCTGAGTGCAGGGAACTGGCTGTTTGATCCAACGCACCGGCAGCTGACTGCCGCGAGTCGTCGATCTTGTCGACGGTCTTGCGGCCAAACTCAGCCACCCTGTCCTTCACGTCCGCCGCAGTGTCAGAGATTTGTTCCTTCATGCGAGCGGCTGTGCCGGCGCCCCCGCTTCCGATTCCTGATGTATCCCCGTACGAACCTTGACCGCCTTGCTTAAAGTCGTCCATTATTTCCCCCTTTTTCCGAATGTCGTACCCGTGAACGTTTGCCCGTCGATCGTTCGGCCTACACGCGAGCCGAACGCCCAGCCGCGAAATGATAGATTAAGGAAATGACCGCCAGGACTAGCAAAACATGCACAAACCCAGCGCTTACATGGAATGCAAAAAAGCCCAGAAGCCAGAGCACCAAAAGAACAGCCGCGATTGCTGCGAACATTGCCGTCTTTTTCCTCTTCGGCACTTGATAGACCGAAGCGCCACTGACTCTGGCGAATGCCCAACTTTTAGCACGCTATTGCACGCGAATCTATGAAGGCAATCCACTAGAACGCTGAAAGAGCTGCTGTAGACGCACGCAGCCGGAGATGTCAGGCGCGCGGCTGGCGTTGAGGACGAACTACACTACTCGTATCGCAGCGCCTGCGTTGGTGCAATCTGGGCTGCTCTTCGCGCGGGCACGTAGGCCGCTAGCATGGTTACCAGAAACAGCGACGGCACGACGATGATATAGGCCACGATATCTACTCCGCCGACATTGAAGAGCATGGAATTCATGAGCTGCTCGACGGCGAAACCCATCGCCAGCCCGATCACCGTTCCAATTCCCACCAGGACGAGGCCCTTGCCCATCACCAGGCGCAGCACATCCGAGTTTGCCGCGCCGAGGGCCATGCGTATACCGATCTCCCGGGTTCTGCGGCTCACGTTGTACGCCACCAGTCCGTACAAGCCAGCGATGGCCATCAGGAGGCCCACCAACCCCATGGTACCGACCAGCTGTATCGCAATTCCTGGCCCCTTCACGGCCGCATTCAGGTAAAGGTCCTCGTAAGACCTCGTCTGCAACATCGGCAGGTTCGGATCGAGCGAACGGACAATGTCCTTCACGGGCTGAACCAATTTCAGCGGATCGCCGCTCGAACGCAACATCAAGACCATTCGCGAGATGGGATGCTGGGCCAGCGGCAGATACACGAAATCCATCGGCTTTTCGAAAGTCGATTGATACTTGATCGTCGACGCGATGCCTACTATTTCCACCGGCGTCCCCGTGCGGCTATCGAGGCGGATGTGTTTGCCCACGGCATCGCCTGCCGGCCAATAGTGTTTGGCGAAGCGCTCATTCACCACGGCGACGCGCGACGCATCCGCGGTGTCGGAGGCCAAGAAGCCACGGCCACGCAAGATAGGAATGCCCAGGGTTTCGAAGTAGCCTTCGTCAACCGTATCCATCGTGGAATTAAAATTCTCGCGATCCGGCGGCATCTGAAAAGCGTCGGGCACGAACGCTAGGCCGTAAAACTCGTCCTGTCCTAGCGGAATATTCTGCGTGAGAGCCTCGTTCTGAACTCCCGGCACTTCCCGCACACGATCGGCGAGCAGCTTGTAGAACTGTTTCGTCTGAGCTGCGTTGTACTGCACCAGACGGGGATCGAACTTGACCATCAGCAGGCGGTCTTTCGCGAAACCGGTTCCGTCCAGCAAGCTATGCTGGAAACTCCGGGCCATCAGGAAAGACGCGGTCAGCAGCATCAGCGACATGGAAACCTGCGCCACCACCAGCAAATTCCGGCCCCACAGGCGCTTCCGTCCGGGGACATCGGCGTCGGCCGACTTGAGTCCGCTGACCAGGTCCACGCGCGCGCTCTGCAGGGCGGGCGCCAGGCCGCAAAGCAGCGCGCTGAACACGGACAACGCGACGCTTGCCAACAGTATGCGAGCATCCATCCGGAAGGGCACCGCAGCCGGCAACTCGGTCATGAATACGATGCTGTCTTTGCTATGGAACCACGCTACGACGCCGTATCCGATGGCGATACCGGCCAATCCACCCAGGGACGCCAGAATCAGGCTTTCGGTCAACAGCAGCCGGATCAGCCGGAAACGCCCGGCGCCGAGCGCCAACCGTACCGCGATTTCGCGCGTGCGCGCGCGAGCACGGCTCAGAAGAAGTCCCGCGACGTTGGTGCAAGCCACCAGCAGGACTGCCAACGCAAGAATCACAAAGATCACGCCGAATTTCCAATTATCGTCTTCTTGAGTTCGCGCTTCGAATTGGGTATATACCTGCGCGCTGCGACTTCGATTTACGTTCGGATACTCGCGCTCGAGGTTTTGCGCGAGCATGGCGAGTTCATTCCGCGCCTGATCGAGCGTCGTGCCCGGTTTCAAGCGCGCCTTTACATTCAACTCGCGATCGTCGCGGTCCTCGAAAAAATTCTTCTGGAGGTTCGTTGTAAACACCCGTGCCATCGCCAACGGCGCGTAGAAGTCGGGAACCCCGAATGTCAGCATCCCCGGGAAGGAATCCGGAGCCACTCCAATTACGGTGAACTCCGTGCCGTTCAAGCGAATCGTCCTGCCTACCACGGACGGGTCGCTCGCGAATTCGTGCCTCCAAAAGTCCGGCCCAAGCACCACCACGGCGTTGCGGCCAGGCGCCTGATCTTCGTCCTCCCGAAACCCGCGCCCCAGCCGCGGCTCCACGCCGAGCACGTGGAAGTAGTTACCGGAAACCATCATTCCGCCCTTGATCCGAGGCGTGGCTGCGGGTTCGGCGCTGTAGCCGACCGCCTCCATATCTGCGCTGGCGATCACGCCGTCATAGCTGTCTGTTTTGTCGCGGATGTCCAAGTACTCGCGATAGGAAAAGTAATCGAAGCTATTGTCGTGCGTAGTGCTCACCAGCGTGACGACGTTGCTCGGATGCGGCACGGGGTAAGGCCTGAAGATCAGCCCATCCACCATGCTGAAAGTCGCCGAGGTCATGCCGATTCCCAGCGCGAGCGTGATCACCACGAAGGCGGTAAGTCCGGACGTACGACGCAGGCTGCGCAGAGCGAAACGCACATCCTGGATCATATTTTCGACGAATAGCAGTCCCCACTCGGCTCGATAGTCTTGTTTCATGGCCTCTACCCCGCCAAACTTCAGTAAGGCCTGGCGTCGTGCCTCAACGGGTGATAAACCAGCGCGAAGATTTTCGGCGGTTTGCAGAGCAATGTGTTCCGCAATCTCTTCCCTCAATCGTTCGTCTTGTCTACGCCTTGTCGCCAAGTTGCCCACACGGGTGAGCAACCGTCTGAGAGTTCTCATGACAAATCCTCCGCTTTGGCTTCGAAGAACCGGCCGATGATCGCCGCGGTCTGCTCCCAATCCTGGGTTTCGACCTGTAGCTGCTTGCGTCCTTCCTTTGTCAGTCGGTAGAAACGCGCCCTGCGATTATTCTCCGAGGCACCCCAGTCGGATGCGATCGCGCCTTCCTGCTCCAGCTTCAACAGCACGGGATAAAGAGTCCCTTGATTCACGGCGAGCAAATCTCCGCTGATCTGCTCGATGCGCCGCGCGATTCCGTAGCCATGCAGCGTTCCCAGAACATCGAGAGTTTTGAGGACCATCAGCGCCAACGTGCCCTGGAGGACGTCCGTTTTCTGTTTCATAATCACCGCCATTTTGGTTTCCAACAGGAAGGATGACACGCTTCCTTTGGGAAAGCAACAGGTAAATCGTCGGGCATCCCGCTGCATGTGCCGCTGCGATGGACTTGTGACGATACCGTACTCGCACGCCAACCCACTGCCGAAAACTGGCTCTCACGCATGCTCTTTATCTCCCCGTTGACACGTTCGAATCCCTTTGGGATTATTCAGCGCAAGTTGGAGATAATACTACTCGCACGTGGTGGTGGACATTTGCGTGGCGTCGCGGGTGTTCGAAGGCCTGCCTGCTTCGAAGCCTTGCGGCGTAGAGTTCCGCGGGGAACCTGTTATCGCAGAGGTGTGAGCTGAACAAATTGGGCAGATACGAGGTACTTGGGGAGTTGGGGCGCGGCGCTATGGGAGTGGTTTACCGCGCGCGCGATCCTCTTATCAACCGGCTCGTAGCGCTCAAGACGATAACCGCGAGCGGCGGCGACTACCAGAATCTGCTGCAGCGCTTTTACCGGGAAGCTCAATCCGCCGGGGGTTTGCAACATCCCAACATTGTGACGATCTACGAGCTGGGTGATGAAGAAGGAGTCGCCTTCATCGCCATGGAATTGATCGAAGGGCACAACCTCGAGGAAGTGATCTCAAGGCGGCTGGCTGTGCCGCTTCCTTTGAAGCTGGTGTACGCGATGCAGGCTTGCACTGCGCTCGATTACGCGCACAAGCGCGGAATCGTCCATCGGGACATCAAGCCGGGCAATATGATGGTCAACAAAGAAGGCGTGGTAAAGGTGGTGGATTTCGGCATCGCGCGTGTTCTGGAAACCTCGAAAACGCAAACGGGCATGCTGATAGGCACGTTCGCGTATATGTCTCCGGAGCAGTATCACGGAGAGCACGCCGACGAGCGGTCGGACCTCTGGTCGTTCGGCGTTTTGCTCTACGAGCTTCTTTGCTACCAGCGTCCTTTCGTCGGTGACACTCCCGCCAGTCTGATGCTGAATATATGCCAGCACGACCCGCGACCGCTTCGGGAACTGGCTCCCGACTGTCCTCCTGAACTCGAAACATTGGTGGCCAGACTACTGCGAAAATCGCCGAACGAAAGATATCAGTCGATGGAAGAGCTCCTCGTGGATTTGGATCCGATCCGCAAGGCGCTGCAACAGGAGAGCGTCTCGGCGATGGTGAAGCAGAGCCGCGAACTCGCCGAGAAGGGCGACATACCTCACGCGCGCGACCTGTTAAAGCAAGCGCTCCAGATTGACTCGACAAACTTTCAGGTCCGGAACATGCTGGAAAAGTTGACCGCGGAACTGAAGCCCACTGCGAAGCCGGGCACAGCGGAGCTTCCCAAGCCAGGCGACACAGCTACTGCCGAACTGAAAAAACAGCAAGTGCGTCAAGAGGTGGAGCAGAGAATTCGCGAAATCAAGGTAAAAATCAATCGCGAAAAGTTCAGCGAAGCGATTGAACTCGCAAAACAGACGCTGGCGACAGTAGGACCCGACAGCGGCGTCACCCAGCTTCTCACTTCGGCCGAAGTAGAACGCGGTGCGCGCGAGAAGAAGAGAGAACAAGAGATTCGAATCGCTGCGATTCGATCGCTGGTCGAATCAGGAAATCTCGCCGGGGCGCGCCTAACTTTGGAGGAAGCGATCACGACGAAGCTCGTCGACCCGCGCGACTCGCGTATCCAGCAGGTGGCCCGGGAGATCGAAGCTGCGAGCTCCCGGACGGCCGCTCGCGGCATGCCGAGATCTTCTTCCGTTCCGGCCGATCCGACAAAGGAATATGCTTTTATGCAGCCGGCTCCGAGCTTGCCCGAGAGCACCGTGGCGGATGCGCCGGCATCGGCAGCTCAACCAGGAATGGCGCAAGCATCACGGCCGTCGGCAAATGCAACGGGCCGGGCCGCAGACCAGGTTTCGCGTCAGTCACCTAAAGGCACCAGTCAGGAGAGCGGTCCGTTTTTGGCTCCGACTGTTTATGAGCCCGCTGGAGTAACGCAAGGAACATGGCAGAAGCCAGGACTTCTGATCGTTGCCGCGCTTATTGTTATAGCGTTGGCCGCAGGCGGATACAAACTGTGGCTAAAGAAGCCGGCTGAGGCGCCCAAAGTGGGAATGGAGAATTCGGCGCCCGTTAAGCCCTCGGTGGACCCGCTGGAAATGCGGCAGCGCACAGCGATCGACGACGCAGGCAAACTAGTCGCCGCAAACGATCTTGCCGGTGCACTCCGTATCCTGCAGGACGCGGCAAATCTTAACGGGCCTTTGACGCCAGATATCCAGAAAAAGGAAGGCGATATCCGTGAATCGATGAATGACAAGGATCTCGCGCAACTCCGGCAACGCGAGGAGCAATTGTGGGAACGCGCGATAGGTGCTGTTGCATCGAAGCGTTATAAGGAATCCCAGAACGATCTGCATCAAATCCTAAGTTTGCCGGCGGGAGGCCTTCGCAGTGCCGACGCGCAAAAATACCTCGATACGATAATCCCGCAACGTGAAGCACAGGATCGGCTAGGAGCGCAGGCACGCCAAGCGCTAAAGCAAGGGGATTTCGCCTCGGTTCGTCAGATCGTCGACCAGTTTCAAAAGAGTGGCGGCGATCCAATGCAGCTTCAAAAGGAGCTGGAGCAGCGGGAGCAGGAGCGCCTCAACGCGTTGACTGAACAGTTCAAGCAGCTGTCGCAACGGGATAACGATGCCGCGATCCCGCAATTAAGATCGCTCCAGACGCAGTTTCAAAGCCTGGCGGGAAACATCGAACCGGGCCCGCGAGCCGATCTGGCTCGAAGCTACTCCGATCAGATTCCGGGTGCGATCGCGACGATCCAATCCCACGCGGTAAATAAGAACGCGGACGCGTCGTTCGAACAAGCCCTGCAGAAATATCAGCAAGCGGCAGACACATCGGATCGCGCCGCGCTGGAAGCGGCTCGAAATTCGCTGCAGCCGTTCTCCCAAGGAGGAGGGCCGCACGCCACCGACGCGCGACAGTATCTCGGTGCGATTAACGACAAACTCGCCGCGCTAGCGGTGCCTCCGGCAGCGACGTCTGCGCCGTCATCCGTTACGAAACCGGAAACGGCGCCGGCAATGCCTGCGGACCCCGCCCCAGCCATTCGGTCAGTGATCCAACGATACGCTCTGGCGTTCGACCAAAGAGATGCCGACGGATTACGCCAAATCTGGCCATCCATGGGGAAACGCTATGCCGGATTCAAGAATTCGTTTGGAAGCGCCGCGTCAATCCACATGGAAATCAACATTTCCAACCTAGACGTCGGGCAGGACGGCGCCACGGCGACAGTCACTTCGACCGTCGTGCAGCAGTACACACCGAAAGGCGGCAAGACAACGAGCCTTAAAGACACCTACGTCTTTCAACTTGCGATGAAAAACGGCGCCTGGTTCATCACGGACGTTCAATAAGAGCCACAGTTTAGAATCCAGCATTCCGTATTGACAATTTCAAGTCGCGGTGTAGACTCCCGGCAATCCGCGGGGTGTCGCGCGGCAATTTCTTGGAAGTATCGTATGCCTGACTTCAGCGAGTGACTTCACACAGGAAGGGAATTCAATGTCACGAAAACTACTTCTAGGAGTTCTCGCCCTTATTTTTGTTTCGGCGGGTAGCGCTTCCGCGCAAGGCATATGCCCATTAAACGGAACGTCGAATAACAAGCTGATTTGTTTAATTCCGCAGGTGTATGGGCCGGTCGGGCTCGGCAGCGGAACCGGAGCGCCACTTCTCGCCGATGGCCACGAGGCGCATTTTGAAAACGATTTCGTCACTCAGTTCGCGCCGATCACGGAGGCAGTGGGCATTCAAGTCTCTCAATTGCCGATTGCTTCGCCCTCCGCAGGCATTACTTTCAGTTACGACCCCGCGCTGAAGACGTTCACTCCATCGACCGATGAGAGCCTCGGGCCGATTCTCGGTGAACGCGCTGGGACGATCGGCCGCAACAAGCTGTACGAAGCTTTCAGCTTTCAGTATTTCGATTTCAATACCATCGACGGCCAGAATATGAGCAGGTTGCCCGCCATATTTCAGCACCAGCCATTCCCGCCGCCTTTCTCATCGAATTTCATAACGTCATGCCCGAATCAAACGGGCCTCACGGGCGTTTTCCAGAACAATCCTTGTTTCGTGCGCGATTTTATACAGACCACGAACAACATCGATCTCAAGGTTCAGCAGTACACGATTTATGCCACCTACGGTCTTACAAGTCATCTCGACCTTTCTGTTGCAGTTCCGTTTTTAGATGTGCAGATGCGAGTAACTTCCAATGCCACGATCGTGCCGAATGCCGTTGCGCCGACTTCGCCGAATTTCCCTGGTGGAGTATTCCACCAGTTTGATCCCGCAGTTGTGCCGGGATGCCCTCCGCCTGGGACGCCCTGCCTGAACGGAACATTTTCTGACAGCGGCAACGCGAGCGGAATCGGAGACATCGTCGTTCGCGCGAAATATGAACTGTATAAAGGAGAGCGCCTCGGGTTTGCACAGGGAGTGGACGTCCGCGTTCCCACCGGCGACGCAAAGAACTTTCTGGGTTCTGGAGCGGTCGGAGTCAAGCCATTCGCCGTTATCTCCTACAGCGCCCGAATCGCGCCTCACGCCGAGTTTGGTTACGAGGTGAACGGGAAGTCCGTGTTGGCCGGCAATTTCGTGGGTGCGACCGCCCCCAATAACGACGGGGCACTCCCCAATCGCATCGTTTACACGATAGGCGCTGACGCTTCGATCAACAATCATCTCACCGCCGCGTTTGACATCTACGGACAGCGCTTGTTGGGCGTTCCCCGCCTGGTTTCGGCGCCGTTCACCGACCTTGGCAAGTGCAACGACGGGAACTGCGACGTTCTGACACCCGGTACCACGCACGCGAATCTGACCGTCATCCCCAATGCGAGTTACAATATCACCAACGCTTCGGTCGGTCTCAAATGGCGCCCTGTCAGCCGGCTTGTGCTTACAGGTAACGTCCTGATTAAATTGGACGACGGAGGTCTTCGTGCGACGATTGTGCCCTTGGGCGGCGTTTCGTATAGCTTTTGAGCGGCCGAGCGGCTGCCCGATTTAGTTTGCCTGTTTTTTCAGCGCGGATTTGAGCTCTCCCCTAACCGTCAATGCGCATCGTCTGCTCCTATCGAGGTTCACAAAAGGTCTGGGAAAAGGGGGACACCGATCTGGTCATCGGCCGTGCCGACGACGGGTCGGGAGTGATTCTCGACCTTTCGCCCGACCAAAAAGTTTCGCGTCTGCACGCGAGAATCTGGCGTGAGGACGGTCTTTACTGGATTGACGATCTCGAAAGCACTCGCGGCACGAAGCTAAACGATGTTGAGATCAAGCGGAAAGGGAAGCAGCAACTTCAGCCGGGCGATGTTCTCACGGTGGGCGATACCACTCTTCGCATCGATATACTCGACGACCTCGCGGCGCTTAATCGCACCAATTATCTCGAACTGGGAAGGAACGTGCCCCCCGAACGGAGCCATGCTACCTCCGGAATCGATATCGCCCAGGACGTGGACGCAACAGTTTTCGCCACGCCACGGCTGGAAGGCGCTGGAGAAGAGTCGGCGCGCCGCCTGCGCATGGTATACGACCTTCCCCTGCAATTTGCCGCGAAAGTCCGGCTCGAAACTCTGTTGCCCGCAATCCTCGATCAACTGGACGACCTGATCCCCGCGGGGGAAATTTGGGCGCTCGTGCTACTTGAACCCGGCACGGACGCTCTCCTGCTGAAGGCTTATCGCTGCGACCAGCAGCCTTACTTGAGCGAAACTCTTATGCGTCGCGCCATCGACGACCGCAAAGCGTTCATTTGGAGACGCAATATGGGGCGCGACACGAGCGGCAGCATCGTCCTCAATGCGATGGAAAGCGGTATTTACGCACCCCTGGTATGGCAGGACGAAGCGGCCGGCGTGATCTGCGCGAGCTCTCGCAACGCGGACGCTGCTTTCACCGAAGAGGACCTTCGCCTAATGACGGTTGTGGCGCAGTACGCTGCAATGGCTGTTGCGAGCCACCGCTTACAGGAGCAGCTGCGCCGGGAATCTGTAGCAAAGGCCAATCTTCTGCGCCAGTTTTCACCTAAAGTTGCCGAGCAGCTTCTCGCTGCTCGCGGCCGCATTCGATTGGGCGGACAGCGCAGCGAGGTGACGATTCTCAATTCAGATATTCGCGGTTTTACGCAGCTCGCTCGCGACATGGACGCGGACGACGTCGTCGAAATGCTGAACGATTATTTCGGGGTATTGGTGCCGGTAATTTTCAAGCACGGCGGAACGATCGACAAATTCATGGGTGACGCCATTCTGGCGGTGTTTGGAAGTCCGGAGCCCGATCCGAAGCAGCACCAGAACGCTGTCCTGGCTGCGCTGGATATGCAGGCGGCGGTGGCGAAATTGAATGAAGCGAGACAATCTCGCGGAGCCGCCGCGCGTGAGTTCGGCATCGGAATTCATTGCGGCGAAGTGGTCCATGGATTCGTCGGCACGGCGGACCGCATGGAGTTTACTGTTATAAGCGACGCTGTTAATCGAGCGGCGCGGTATTGCGCCGGTGCCGCCGCTGGGGAGATCCTGATCAGCCCCGAAGTGCACGAGCGGGTTTGGAAAATGGTTGAGACCGAACGGAAGACGATTGCAACTAAACACGAGGGTGATTTTGTGGCCTACCGTGTAAACTGCTCGAAGCAGGCTCGCGCGGACACGGGAACATCGCCGAGCGTGAAGCGTTAGCGCCATCTATGTCTTCGCAAAGCACCGAAAGAGCTCGGGTGGCGGGCGGAGTGGGTCCAAGCGTGGAATTTCGCATCGAAGTCGGGTCGAAGTCGGACGTGGGTCGTGTCCGCGAGAACAACGAAGACAGCTTTGGAATAGTACCCGAGTTAAACCTGTGGATCCTTTCGGACGGAATGGGCGGTGTTGCGCACGGCGAAGTGGCCAGCGCGCTGGCGGTTGAGACGATTGCTGCGTGCTGTAAGCAGACGCCCACGAAGTCTGCAGCGTCGCCCTCAGTAGGTGAACTCTCCGATATTTCCGCTACAGCAAACCATCTCGCTGAGGCAGCGCGCGCAGCCAATCAGAAAATTTACGAGTCAGCGTCGCGCAATCCCGAGCAGCATGGAATGGGCGCCACGGTTGTTGCGGCATGGCTCGAAGGCCGGCGGCTGAGCGTGGTGCACGTGGGTGACAGCCGCGCATACCTGATGCGCTCGGGCACTCTGGTGCCCCTGACCGAGGATCACTCGCTAGTCGCCGAGCAGGTGCGTCGCGGAGTGCTGACTCCCGAACAAGCGGAGCACAGTAAATTGCAAAACGTGCTCGTTCGCGCGCTGGGTGTGCGAGACGACGTCGAGCCGGACGCCTCGGATCGCGAGATGCTTCCGGGCGACTTCCTGCTGCTCTGCACCGATGGGCTGACCCGCGGAATTCCCGATCCCGAAATCGCCCAGATTCTCGCCAACTCGGCGAATCCACAAGCCGCTGTTGACCGCCTAATCGAAACTGCACTCGAGCGAGGCGGCGAAGACAACATCACTGCAATCGTCGTTCGCTTCACAGCCAAATCCTGACCAAACGCAGGCTCCGGCGGCACCTTGTCAACGGCAATTGCGTGAGATAGAGTAACCGCCTTCTTCGCGGGGGCGCGGATCATGTCAGGCGGCCAGGAAAAACTGAAAATACTGATTCGGCGCGCGGCGATTCAGAAACGCGTTCACGAAGTTGCGCTTCAGATCACGAAAGACTTCAAGGGCCAGCGCGTTCATTTGATCGGCGTCCTCAAAGGCGCATGCATTTTTCTCTCCGACCTCGTCCGCGAAATCAGCCTCGAAACATCGATCGATTTTATGGCCGTATCGAGTTACGGAAAAGGGAAACAGTCGTCCGGACAAGTGCGCCTGCTGAAGGATCTGGACAGCAGCATCCAGGGCCTCAACGTCATTCTGGTAGAGGACATTCTGGACACCGGTCTCACACTGAGCTACCTCCTCCGCGTCTTGCATCAACGGAAGCCCAAGGTTCTCCGCGTCGCGGCGCTGCTGGATAAACCGTCGCGGCGATTGAAAGAAGTCAAAGGGGATTACGTGGGCTTCACAATTCCTAACGAGTTCGTCGTCGGCTACGGTCTCGACTATGGCGAGCGCTTTCGCAACTTGAAAGACGTCTGCGTCCTCAGCCTCCCTCCGGAATAATCGTGCCGCGACGCGTTCTCACCGTCGGCGATCTTGAAGCCGCAGTTTCGGGAAGCGAAGTCCTGGTTTCGCACGACACGATTATCACGGCCCTTGCGCGCGAGGAGGCCGTTCGGCGAAATATCACCATCAAAGTGGAGGGCGCCCAGCATGCATCGCCAACTCAATCGGGCTCCTCGCGCATAGTCGCACTGGGCGCTGATCACGGCGGTTTCGATCTGAAGGAGCAACTAAAGGAGTATTTGCGCGAGTGGGGCTACACAGCGCTCGATCTGGGTACGTCGAGCCGAGAAGCAGTTGACTATCCGGATTTTGCCGAAGCGGTTGCGAACGCTGTGGTGCGCGGAGATGCGTGGCGGGGAATCGTGATCGATAGCGCGGGAATTGGCTCGTCGATCGCGGCGAACAAGGTCCCGGGAGCGCGCGCGGCGTTATGCTATGATCGCGCCACCGCGCGAAATAGCCGCGAGCACAACGACGCGAATATTATTTCGCTCGGCGCCAAATTGATTGCGCCGGAAGTTGCACGCGAAATTGTGGCGGCATGGCTGGAAATGGTGTTTGCGGGCGGGCGTCACCAGAAGCGCGTGGACAAGATTACCGGCATCGAGAATCGTCACCTGAAGACCTAAGTCGCGACGCAAAGTCTAGAACGAAAACTCAGCGCAGCGACGACGTAGTGGCAGGCAGCAACGGAGTGCAGCGGGTGGACCAGCAACAGCTCGAACAAATAATCCACGCCATCACCGAAGAAATTCTCCGCTACCTCGGCTCCGAAAAGTGCCCCGACCTTTGCGGCCTCGAAATTGACGAGCTTGTTTGCCCCGGCTGCGATCAGCGCTGCGCGGAAAAATGCGCGCGCAAAACCCGGAAGGTCGTGGACGCGGGCGCCTCCCGAATTTCTGCGGGAGCCACCGTAGGCCCGATCGAAGCCGACATCGCGCGCCTGATCGATCACACCCTGCTCAAGCCCGAAGCGTCGCGCGACGACATTCAGAAGCTTTGCCTCGAAGCTCTGAAGTACGGCTTCGCGTCCGTCTGCGTGAACCCCTGGAACGTTTCCCAGGCCGCGGAAATTCTGCGCGGAAGCGAGGTGCGAGTTTGCACCGTGGTCGGGTTTCCATTGGGCGCAACGCTTCCGCAGGTAAAGGTTTTCGAAGCCGAAGAAGCCATCAAGCTAGGCGCGCAAGAAATCGATATGGTCATCAACGTGGGTGCGCTGAAGTCCGGACAGAACGACGCCGTCGAGGCGGATATTCGCGGGGTGGTCGAAGCCAGCCATCGCGGCGGCGCGATCTGCAAAGTGATTCTCGAGACTGCGCTGCTCTCGACGGAAGAAAAAGTCCGCGGTTCACTTGCCGCGAAAAATGCCGGAGCGGATTTCGTGAAAACTTCCACCGGCTTCAGTTCCGGCGGCGCCACGGCCGAAGATGTGCGCCTGATGCGCGCCGTCGTGGGCGGCGACATCGGCATAAAGGCTGCCGGCGGCGTCAGGAGCCTCGACGACGTTAAGAAAATGGTCGACGCCGGAGCGACGCGTATCGGCGCCAGCGCCAGCATTAAGATTCTCGAACAGGCCCGCGCGGGCTCTTCTGAAAGCCCTGCGGCGGTCGTCCCCGTCGCGGCCGGCAATTACTAGTCGCTGCCAGCCGGCTCACATCCGCTGCTGCGCTGCTTTCCCTGCCTGCTATAATATTCTCTACAGTATCCGCGCTGTGCCGAACTGAATCCGTAGTTTGCACGCGTTCATCTAATTCGATAGTTAAACTCAAATGGATTCCGCCGAACTCAAATCGAAATTGGAGGTGCCTGCCGAGACCCTCGCGATCCTCGTCGAAATCAGCGAAGACATCAACTCATCGCTGAATCTCGATGACGTCCTGGCGAGCGCTGCCGCGCAGATCAAGCGCCTGATCGATTACGAGATTTTTGCGGTGCTCCTGCCCGAGCCTGGAACCGACCAGCTCTATTTTCGCTTCGCCATTGGGCACCGCAAAGAAGTGGTCGAGCACTGGCGGATACCGATGAACGAAGGGATCATCGGCGCTGCTGCGACCTCGGGTCATGCGATCCGGGTCGCCGACGTTCGTCAAGATTCGCGATACCTCAATGCGCTAGAGGGGGTTCGCTCCGAGCTCGCCGTACCTTTGATCGTTCAGGGCCGCGTAATCGGCGTCCTCGATATTGAAAGCAGTCAGGTCGATTATTTCACTCCGGATCAGCAAAACATTTTGACTCTTGTTGCGAGCCGCATTGGCAATGCGATTGAAAATGCGCGGCTGTTTGAACGCGCCCGCTCGCAGGCAGAAACGTTGCTGCTCTTGAACGAAGTCGGCCGCGAAGCGAATTCAGTGCTGGCCGTGGAAGAAGTACTTCGCCGGGCCGCGGAGCTAACCAAGCGCCTGATCGATTATCAGATTTTCTCGATTCTCTTATACGATGAGGCCGACCACGTTTTTCGCCATCGCGTCACCGTTAAATTCGGCCAGCGCGTTCAGGAAAAACACGCCGTTCCCGCGCATGAAGGCATCGTCGGCGCCGCGGCGGTTCTGAAGCGGCCTGTCGTGGTTCCCGACGTAAATCTCGATCCGCGTTATCTGATGATTAATCCCGAAACGCGTTCCGAACTCGCTGTACCAATGCTTTACAAGGATCGCGTAATCGGCGTGATGGATCTCGAAAGCCCGCAACTTAATTATTTTACGTCCGACCACGTTCAGGTTCTCTCGATTCTCGCGGCCCATTTGGCGGTCTCGATTGAAAACGCGCGCCTATACGAACAGGTAGCTCGCGATGAGGCACGCATGGAGCGCGATCTTTCCGCCGCTCGCCGCCTGCAAGGCGCGCTGCTTCCGCGATTGCCGGGCCCGGAATTCGGCCTCGATATTTCCGCGCGCGTCGTCTCGTCGCGCGAGTTGAGTGGCGACATTTACGACTTTCTCCGCTACGGGCCGCAGGAGCTGGGTGTCGCGATGGGAGACGTTAGCGGAAAGGGAAGTGCCGCGGCGCTCTACGGCGCGGTCGCCATAGGAACGCTTCGCAGCCTCGGACCCCAAAAGTATCCGCCGGCGGAGATGCTGCGCTCGATCAACGGATTTCTGGGAGAGCGCCGCATCGAGGGCCGCTTCATGACCTTTTGCTTCGCCACGTGGAATCGGCGCCGCCACCGCTTGCGTATCGCCAATGCAGGCCAGGAAGAACCGTTTATTTTGCATGACGGGCGATGCGAGAAAATTCGCCTGCCGGGTTTTCCCCTTGGAATGTTCGAAGAAGCGACCTATGAAGAAAAGACTTTCAGTTTGAATCCTGGCGATGTGGTTGTGTTTCACTCCGACGGTGTCGGTGATACTCAGAACTCAGAAGGCGAATTCTTCGGCGATGACCGCGTGGCCAATCTCATCACTGAGAATCAGAAATTGCCCGCCGATGGAATCGCCGACCGCATCCTCGAAGAGGTCGACCGCTTCTCCGGCGGTCGCCACCCCTTCGACGACCGCACGCTCGTCGTTCTGAAGGTAGCCTCGTCAGCCGTCATTCAGAATATCGTACCCACTCAGGCTGTCTCGTAACTTCCGGCTGTCAGCGTTCTCCCCAACGAAGTTTGTTTCGCAGAATCTCAAAATAGGTCTTCCGCGGCGGTCGCACGTAAACCACTTTACTGGACGACTTCGTAATCGCAACGCGGTCGCCCGCTTCGAGTTCGAATCCAATCTGTCCATCCAGCGTGAGGTACACAGGTTCGTCCGCGGGCGCGAAGTCGATCTCCACCTTTGCGGACCCCGGAATCACGAATGGGCGATTCGTGAGCATGTGCGGGCAGATCGGCGTTATCACGAACGCGTCCAGACCCGGATGCACCACTGGGCCGCCCGCGGCCAATGAGTACGCGGTCGATCCCGTCGGCGTCGCCACGATCAGCCCGTCGGCGCGATATCGGCCCACATGATCGCTATCCACGTAGACATCGAACTCCAGCATGCGCGATAGCGCGCCCTTGTTGGCAACCGCGTCGTTCAGCGCGTGCTGCCGTATCGCCGAGGTCCCGCGGCGAAAAATCTCCGCTTCGAGCATCATGCGTTCGCTCGTGCGATTTTCTCCGGCAATCGCCTGCTCCAGCACCGGATAAAGCTCTTCGAGCGTCACGCTGGTCAAAAACCCGAGCCCGCCGAGATTCACGGCTAGAATCGGAACCTTATAAGCGCGTAGTGCGCGCGCAGCGGAAAGCAGCGTTCCATCACCGCCCAGCACGATCAGCAAATCGACGTGCTCCGCCATTTTGTCGCGGGCAACGCACTTCGCGTCCGGGTGGATGCACTCCTGGGTTTCGTTGTCGACGTAGACGTCAATCTGACGCGCTCGCAGCCACTCGATCAGCGGAGGTACGACGCCCGAGACCACGCTTTCAATCGGTTTGGAAATAATGCCGGCGGCGCGAATCATTCGTTTGGTGGCAGAATTCTACTCTACCCGCGGCGCCGGGCGTGGAGAAAAAACTCCTGATTGCCCTCTGTACCGGTCAAATGGCTGGGGCGCACGCCCGCAGCTACCACGCCGGCGTGCGCGGCGGCCGCAAGTACGCCATCGATGGCTTTCTGGTGCAGCGCCGGATCGCGCACGATCCCGCCTTTGCCCACGTCGCGTTTCTCGAGCTCGAATTGCGGTTTGATGAGTATCAAGAACTCGCTGCCGGGGGCCGATGCAGCCACCACAGCCGGGAGCACTTTCGCCGCGGAGATGAACGAAACATCCATCACCACAAATTCTGCGGCTTCCCCGATGTGGTCAGGCTGGAGATATCGCGCGTTCCGTTCCACCATCACCACGCGCTCGTCCTGCTGCAGCTTCCAATCGAGTTGATTTGTGGTGACGTCCACTGCATATACTCGCCGCGCCCCATGTTGCAAAAGGCAATCCGTAAATCCGCCAGTCGAGCTGCCAACGTCAAGACAGATTCGATCCTGGGGAGTGACGCCGAAGTCCTGAAGCGCGCCTTCCAGCTTTAATCCGCCGCGGCTGGAGTAGCGAAGCGTTTCGCCGGCGATTTCAACTTGTGCGTCCGCGGCAACCTGGCTGCCAGCTTTATCCATGGGTGCGCCGTTCACTCGCACCTGGCCCGCGAGTAGCAGCGCCTGCGCACGCTGCCGCGAGGGAGCAAGCCCCCGCGCCACGATTAAAACGTCGAGCCGGATCTTTTCAGGTTTCACTGGCGGCTTCGAAGTGTGCGAATGCGCGTCGCTGCGGGCAGGTTTCGATTTCATGAGGAGGGCACGCGGCACCCATTACTACGTTCGGCGCGCAACCAGAAATTGCGAGAGAGCTCGCAGCCGTGCGGCGCGTTCGCCGTAGCAATCAAGCTCTTTCAACGCTTTCTTTGCGAGGTCATCCGCTATCTCGCGCGATTTCTCGACGCCATAAAGAGCCGGATACGTCGCCTTTTTCTGCGCTTCATCTTTTCCGGCCGTTTTTCCAAGAGCCGCCGATGATTCTTCCACGTCTAGAATGTCGTCCACAATCTGGAACGCCCAACCGATCTGTTCGCCGAATCGCCGCAAGCGATCCACGTGAGCGTCCCCTGCGCCGCCGGCAATGCCTCCCGCGGTAACTGCGCCGCGAATCAGCGCCGCCGTCTTGGAGCGGTGTATGAACTCGAGAATTTCCGGTGTAACTTGCTTTCCCTCGGCCTCCAAATCGGCCACCTGTCCGCCCACCATCCCGTTCACCGTGCCCGCGGCATTCGCCACTTCCTCAAGCACGTGCACGCGCCGCATCGCCGTATCGAGCGGCACCTCCGCAAGAGTTTTGAACGCAAGCGTGAGCAGGGCATCGCCCGCCAGAATCGCAATCGCTTCGCCGAACACCTTGTGGCACGTCTGTTTGCCGCGACGAAGATCGTCGTTGTCAAGAGCGGGTAGATCGTCGTGAATCAGCGAATAGGTGTGGATGAATTCTATCGCGCACGCCACCGGCACGACAGGTTCCGGATTCAGAGTGTATAGCCGCGATGCTTCGTAGCACAGAATCGGGCGCAGCCGCTTTCCGCCCGCAAACACGCTGTAACGCATCGCGCGGTGGATCGACGTCGGCCTCGTGTCCTCCGGCGGCAGAAGCTTTTCCAGCCCCGCGTCGATAACCTTCAGATCGCTTTCGAAAAAATCGGGAACTTTCATGCGAGTAGGCTAAGCCGTGCGGAGAACCGCGGCCGATAAGCGGTTCGGCGGATTCGGTCGCTAGGATTCATCTTTTGCCTCGAACGGCTCGGCCGCTATCTTGCCGTCCGCTTTCTTGAGAAGGATTTCCACTCGTCCTTCGGCTTCTTCCAGCTGCTTTTGGCATTCGCGCGAGAGTTTCACGCCTTCTTCGAAAAGCCTCATCGCGTCATCGAGCGAAAGCTCCGCGCTCTCAAGGCGTTTGACCACTTCCTCGAGCCGCGCGAGCGACTTCTCAAAGTCGCCCTTGCGCGGCGCCTCAGCCGCTTTGTTAGCTGCTTGATTCATCTAACCTCAAACGTTTCGCTTGCCGCCGCCCGCTCCACGTCACATCGCTGAAAGCGCTGGACGCCAGAGCATTCTAGCGCACGTCTAAGAGCCTCAACAATGGCCTTATAACTAAGCGGCGGAGTGTATCCCAGCCAACGATAAACCCGCAACCCGGCTCCCGTCGTGCCTGTCGTTGTACGTGTCGCGGTTCATCATGATTCGTGGGCGCGTCGCGCATGCAGCGTGGTATAAGAATTTGCAGCGAGACTACATGTCCACGCAGGCCACTCCCGAAGTCGCAAAGCCCGTTGAAATCCTCGAAAAAAGTGAAACGGGCTGCTGCATCGTCGGCGGCGGGCCAGCGGGCGCGATGCTCGCATTGTTGCTGGCTAGGCGCGGCATTCGAGTCGCGCTTCTCGAGTTGCACAAAGATTTCGACCGCGAGTTTCGCGGCGATACCGTTCATCCTTCCACGCTGGAAATCCTCCACCAGCTTGGTCTCGCCGAGCGCATCCACCAGTTACGGCACGCCGAAATCTCCGGCCCGACGTTGCAAACGGCAACCGGCCCATTCCAGCCTGTCGATTTCCGCCGCTTGAAGACAAAATATCCTTACATCCTCATGGTTCCTCAGAAATTTCTGCTCGAGATACTCACCGAAGAGGCGGCAAAGTACCCGGGCTTTCAGCTCGTGATGGCCGCAAACGTAACTGACCTCGTGCAAGACGATTCCACGGTTCGCGGCGTGCGTTATTTTGCTGCGGACGGCGTCCACGAAGTCCGCGCTGCGTTAACGGTAGGCGCGGACGGACGCTTCTCACGCATCCGCCACCTCGCCGGATTTATCCCCGTCGGAACTTCGCCTCCAATGGACGTTCTCTGGTTTCGCCTGCCTCATCTTCCGGAAGACCCCGACGTTCCCGGCGGCGCCTTCGGCGGAGTTGGCAAGGGCCATATGGTCATTGGACTTGACCGCGCCGACCACTGGCAGGTGGGCTACGTCATCCTCAAAGGCAGCTATCAGGAAATTCGCTCCGAGGGCATCGAGGGTTTTCGTCGCCGCATCATCGAGATTGAGCCGCGTCTCGCCAAGCACGTCGAATCGCTAACCGACTGGCACCAAGTCTCGCTGTTATCGGTTGAGTCCAGCCGCTGCCCCGTCTGGTACAAGCCCGGCCTGCTACTGATCGGCGACGCGGCGCACGTAATGTCGCCGGTGGGCGGAGTTGGCATCAACTACGCAATCCAGGACGCAGTTGTCGCGGCCAACATCCTAACGAAACCGCTCTTGGCTGGCCGCGTTACTCTGGACGATCTGAAGGCCGTCCAGCGAAAGCGAGAATGGCCGACACGCATTATCCAGTGGATTCAAACGCAGATTCAGCAGCGCATCATCGCCGGCGCGCTCCAGTCGCGGGAACAGTCGTTGGAAATTCCTTGGTACGTGCGCTTCTTCTTTCGAATTCCGTGGCTGCGAGATCTCCCGGCCAGGATCGTCGCCCTGGGCGTCGTCCGCGTTCGCATCGAAAACTAAGCTTCGGGTGTTGTCAACGCGCCGCTCGAGTCCGCGATTTTTCCCCGCGTGCCTCGCAACTTGCTAAGATTGCGCCGATGACACTGATGACGCCGACGCCCATCGTCCATCGATTCGTGATAGACGCCCGCCGCCGCGCCGCCGCGAAGGCCTCGCAGCAATGATCGCCCTTCAGCTTTTAGCCGTCCTCTCCCTCGTGTGCATGAACGCATTTTTCGCCGCGGCCGAATTTTCTCTGATCGCCGTTCGCCTCTCGCGCGTGCGGCAACTCGTCGAAGAAGGCGATCCGCGCGCGAAAGTTGTGGAATCGTTGCTCGGCGACCTCAGCCGCGTCGTATCCGGCGTGCAAGTAGGCATCACGCTGGCCAGCCTTTCGCTCGGCTACCTCGGTGAAGTGACGCTGGCGTACATCATCAGCCCGCTCGTCGCTTCGATTC
>Ga0073928_10001514_pt1 | contig 44392 bp, 42 predicted proteins | sample PaiPotPPA55metaG_FD_76969 | JGI IMG/M metagenome (GOLD analysis project Ga0073928, IMG submission 76969) | Iron sulfur acid spring bacterial and archeal communities from Banff, Canada, to study Microbial Dark Matter (Phase II) - Paint Pots PPA... ...
AGCGGTTGGCGCGCTGACGTTCCCTGAGGCGGTCACCGTGCCCTGCACATTCACCGATCCCACCTGAGCGATCGGTGCGGGGCCGTTGCCTGCCGCATTCTGTATGTACAGCGCTCCATTGGTCCGGACTGCCGCGTTTGTCGGGTCTCCGTAGTAAATCGCGCCAGCGCCGATCTTCAGACTGTTCCCTCCGGGAAGCGTCAAAGACTGCGCGGAGACGGCCCCTGCATTCGAAATATTCTGTAAGTTCGCGTTCATCGTTCCCGTCAACGGCAAAGCTCCGTCACGACGATAATAGGGCGAGTTTGCGTCGTTACCGAAGCCGTTGATACCAACGACCGTCGCGGCAACATTCCCAACCGGGTTCGGCGTGTTCCATTGGCCATTCAACCCAGCGACAGTGCCCGGCACCTTATTGGTCGAATAGCCGAACTGATTTCCCCCTGCCGCTGCCACGACGCCGGCGCCAGCCACGTCGGCAACGCCCCCTTTAAGCAGTGGTTGACTTGCATAGAACAGCGAGGCTATATGACACGTACCCGCCGCGACGGAACAGGTGGCGGGAACAACTGACAGTTGGATTTGGTATGTCCCACCCCAAAACGGACCCGTCTTGTAGTTAACCTTCGTGTTGCTTTGAGCACTGAGCGTGGCCAGCGTCGGCGACGGCAATATGGTGGAGGACGTCTGCGAAAAACCGGGCGGCACCAACGTCCCGAGGTTATTGGTCAAGTAATCAGCCAGTCCCGCGTTGATCGCCGCCTGGTTCTGCCCTTCGGCTTGCAACAGGGCGATACGCTTATTCGCGACGTCTTCCTTGATACCCTGCATGGTCAGCACTGCCGCCGCTGCCAAAACGATAATCATCTCCAGGATGCTGCCCATGGTCTGCGCGCTCGACCGGTCAGGTACGCGACGTGTACATTGCCACGCTCGCGTAGGCTCCGGCAGAGGCGCACGCGGTACCTGCTGTCGCGCTGCTGAAGGTGGTCGTCGGCCCCGCTACTATCGTGCCGTTCACCGACACTTGCGAGTACGTGTTGGTGAGCGCCGCGACGCTGAGCGAACATACGGCGGCCGGTACCTCGTACGTCAAGATCAATGTATCGTTGGCCGTGACGAGTGTTCCGACCGAGACAGTGACGGCTTGATCGAAAATACCCTTCAACGTGGACTTGTCAGTGGCCAGTCGGGCGCCCGCTTCGTCGAACGCACGATTGGTCGCGAGCGTCTGCAGTGTCTCGGCGGAAAAGTCCGAGTCGTTCTGCGTGGCATTGAGCATGCCCGTATGGAACATCTGCGCTTCGCTCGTGAACTGCGATGTCTTGATGTTCGTGTAGACGTACGCCCCGCCCTTGATGACGGCAATCGCGAGAAGTGCCGCGCCAGCCATGTACGCACCGGCTTCGATGAGCGAAAGCTCGCCCGACTGACGTTTGCGCCGAGCAAGCCCTAGAATTCGCGCGCGGTAGGCTTTCTTCGTTTCCTGTTGCATGTGAAACTCCTTATTGACCCGTTGTTGAGGGCATGCCCCCACTCATCTGCACTTCGCCTGTGACGACATAAGAGCCGACACCCACGGTTAAAAACAGCACGACAGCAAGACCCAGCAGCATGTAATGCGTCATCCGCGCATTGCGCTTAACCGCGTCCACCACACGACCCAACGAATCCCGACCCAGCGTTTTGATTGCGGACTCGAAGCGATCGCGCCCAGAAGCGTCGGTTATCGTGTCGATCACCATCTCTGAGAACAGACCCGTATCCAGCGCTCGCATGGGCTGGTCCGGTCGCTCGGTCAAGCGGCGACTCATCGTATTCAGGTGCCAACGCATCCAAGGATCCGACGTTTTCGAGATGCGGTTAATCGCAGCGCGGAGGGTCAAGTTCGAATCAAACAAGCCTGCCAACGAAACGATAAGGAGCGCAGCTCGCATGTCCCGACGATTTCGCCAGAGAAACGGTTGGGCGTCGAAGCGATTTCGCACCGCCCCCACCCACCGCTTGAGCGAATAGAAATAGCTCGCCACTAGGCCGAATACGACAGTCAAACTGAACCACCAGTATTGGTACGCGAACGTGTCGATCCGATAAAGCAGGCGCCCAAAGTCTGGCCACTGATCGAGGGGCTTAATTTCGGTCACTTGCGGATAGATCAGTCCGCCGAACAACATGCAAAATCCGTAGAGGTACACGAGCAGAAAAGTGGGGTAAGCCATTTGCAGCGCCGTCTGGGCCGACAGGATGCGCTTGGAATACGCTGCCATCTCTGCTAATTCGAACCCGCGAACAACCGCGTCTTGCTGCGTAGACTCGTCCGCAATGTCAAAAAGCGTGTATTCATCGTTCGGAATGTACGGCTGAATCGAGTGCGCAAACGAATCGCCGCCGACCAGGCGCTCGCGAATCTTGGCGAAAATCTTCCACTCGATTTTGTCCCTGGACTTGTTGCGACGCTCGTACGTCTCAAGCCGTAACTGCAATGTTTCAATATTGCGCAACCCCTTGGATTCAATATCGAGGCGCGTCTCCTTGTAAAAGGTCTCGCGCACCGACTGAAACCTCCATCGTGCGACAGCCATCTGCTGTGACTCGGGCAGTAAACCGACAAGAGAACTGAACATAACGCCTTTGCCTTTATTCCAAGCCGTCGACGCCCGGCATCACGCGATATTGCGCGAACGACTGCATCGAACGGTTAATGAATTGTGGATCGATATCGCCGCGCGATGCTTTTAAAAGAGCGTGTTCATATAGCGTCTTTCCAGTCATGTCCTCGTTATCGAACGAAGTTTTGCGCTCGCCTCGCCAAACTCGACGTGCACCGGCCCAGTCGCGCACCGACACGTGGTCAAGAAATTCGGGGGTCGGCCGATAGAATTCGGCAACAAGAGTTTGGCCCGTGGTGCCGCCCGCCACCTTGCCAAGTCGAGTGAATAGACCTTCTAGCCGGCATTTCTTGCATCCATTGGTGTCGCGGCAGGCCATCTTCGACGTGTCCAAACCAAACTTCTTCTCCAGTACCTCCAGGTCTGCCGGCTTCATTACATCGGCAGCGGGAATCTTGCAGTTCTCGCAAAGCGTTGGAACTAGCTTCTGATTTCCCACAGCGTTGATGAAGCCCTCGGCGGCTAACTCGTCAATAGGCAATTGGAGTCGGCCGCCCGCCATACGCATCACGGCGCTGATGATGTCGCCCGCATGGAGGGAAAAGCGAACCGGGTGCCCTGTAAGCGCCAACTCCGCAACCAATCCCATGACCACGTGGTCCCGCACTTCGCCGATCGTGAGGTCATCGGGGTCTTCACGCATCAGCGTACGAATCACCTCTGCGTATTTGCGATTCGCCTCAGCGTCCGTTTCGTCAGGTCGACGGATGATCGAATACTCCGAAAGCCACGGCTGAGGATATTCCGCCGGCTCGCTTACGGCGAACTGCTTCTTCAGGTCACGATCCGGAAGCATGTAGGACAGAGCACGGAGCAATGTCGTCTTCCCGGACCCGGTTTCACCTGTCAACACCGTGATCCCGCGGCTTACATAATTGAGTGTTTCGATCAGCTCGAGTTGGCTCGGAGCGAGTCCCATCTGGTCCGGCAATCTCACGGAGTAGTGCTTGAAATTTCCGTCCAGCAGCCGGAGCACCACGTCATAGCCGCCAACCGATGGCGACGATTGCCAGCGCAGATTCACTGTGTCTTTGCGCAACACCAGTGGGATCATTGCCGACTGCGGCGAGGTCGGCTGGAATGCATTGCCAGAGTTCGTATTTTTTTGGACAAGATCGCTGTATGCGGCCGACAGCGCGCGGCGGACGATCGCCTTGGGCAGATGCCGGTACGTGTAAAGGTCGCCGTTCACCCGGAAACGCACTTCAACCTCGGTCTTGAAGTCGCGTGGCTCGAAGTGAACATCACTCGCGTTATAGAAATGGGCCGCTTCCAAAAGGTCCCGGAAATTTCCTATCGCTCGCGACGATTCCCTCACGCCGCCAGTGCCTGAGTCGCGTTTTCCGGCGTAGATCGACGCGATCACTTCCTCCGTCGCGACCATCTCTTCGTTCACCACAAGATCGTTGGCGGCCAAGTCTTTCAGGAAAGTTGCGAACTGCGCACGCTCGCAAAACCGCGCAGTCGCGGCGACCAAGGCAATCCCTGGCTGCAGCTCTACCGCAATGAATTCCTTGCGCGCAGCGACCGATATTTTCAGTGCTGCGTCTGCCTCTGTGCTCGACAAGATCCGTTTGAAATCTGGGAGTGATTCGGCGGATACGAGCGTCGGGCGGCCAGGCATCTCTATTGGTGCTGTTGCCTCGTTGTCGTCGTCGTTGTCGCTGTCGCTGTCGTTGTCGTTGTCGTTGTCGCTATCGTTGTCGTTGTGGTCGTTAGCGTCAGTAGCGGACAGGCCGGTAGCACCCGTGTCAGTACCACTACGGTCGAACCATCGGAGACGAGCGTAGGTTGGATTCTGGCTCTCCAGCGTGGAATGCAAACTGTCGTGGCCTTCTTGCCGGACATCATCGGGAACGATATTTACTGGCACGCATTCAAACGACCGCGTGTTCTGTGCTTCCCTTTCGACAACTTCGACGGCCACAGGCTCAGGCGTGCCTCGAGGCGAGTCGGACAACTGGGTGCTTTCATCCTCTACGTAGTCACCGGAGCGACTGCGGCCCAGAAATGAACCCCTCGCTTTCGTCGGTTTGACTGCCGATTTAAAGCGTGGCTCCGAGACGTTCCCCGGCTCGACAAGGCTCGCGCGGGGTGTCCGCAAGCGCGACAGGAAGCCGCCACGGGATTCATCTTCGTTGATCTCAACGTTACTAAAGAGGCCCATGTTATTTGACCATTGGGATAAAGGTTGCTCGACCGCCAGGTGCGTTTGTGGTTGCACCTGGAATGAGTCCCCCAACCGGCAATGGGCCCCCCAGTTCTGAGATTGCTTGCACCGAAGTGCTATCCGAGACGGGCATCGCGGTTACAGGCGGTGAAATAGCCTCTGTCCAGGTTCGTTTGCCATAGGACACGGTGACTGTGTACCCATCGACGCGAGCAACAGTCCATCCGTTAAGCAACTTTGCACCGGCTTTCGCCGGATAGATACCGCCCTGGTAGTCATAAAGTACGAATTGGGAGCCGCTATCGCCATAGGCCCCGACGAAGCTGACGGACGGGACCTGCTTAACCGGCGCGGCCTCGAGCTTAGGCTTAACGACGACAGGTTGAACAACAGTCGCTACGGGTTGGACAGGAGCGGGCAACGCTCCGGGCAACGGCGTGGTCGACCCCGAGCCTTGTGTCCGAGGCGCCCCATCAGTCTTACGCATTGAGTCGACCAAATTTTGGCGAGCCAAGCCGTCGATGTCCTCCAGGGTCAGATGCTTTTCGTCAGCATGAGCAGCGCACGCTAAATTCATCGCGCCGAATGCGATACAAGCCGCGAGGGCCGTTTTATTGGAGAACATAGTATTTTCCCTTCGCCGTGAAATGAACGCCTGCGCCGTCTTCCTTGAGTTCAACGTCCAGCGTGTTGAGCGCCATGCTCGACGGCAAGCGGGTGAGCAGCACGCTTTGCCACATGTAGCCTGATATTTCCCAATCACCTATCTGTACGATCGGACCGCGTACCTCGCCTGGCATCGGTTGCCGAGCGAGCAAGCGCTGTGGAGGTCTGAGCGTCACGATATAGCCGTGACTGTCGAGGACATCCGGCTTTATCGACAACCGTTGGGGGTCTGTCTGCAATTGCTTAATCAGCACTTGCTCGCTTGGCCAAGTCGATGCTTTAGCCAACAAGACCTTTTCCGTCGTGGTTGCGGAGGGTCCCCGTGTTGCGAGGTGAAGTCCGTCTGGGTCGAATACGACGGGTCGTAATTCGGGGGTAGCCCGCGAATCGAAGTCTTTGAACGTGCCACCCTCTCGCTTATAGATCACCGTGCACGAGCCGGTAATCCCGCACGTTGCGCGATCAAATTGCCAGCCTGCCACGTTCGTTTCTTGACCAGCAAAACTGGCAATAAGCTTCGGCGCGAGAATGGAAGCGACCGGTGCTGGGCCCGCCAACGCCCGAAGGACCGCGGACTGATAATCCTGCATGAATGTGGGCGGTGGCGGCAACGGTGGTGGTGGAGGGTTCAAGAAGGTGATCAATTGGCTAATGCCGTAGATCACTGCACCGCCAATGACGAAAATCGGCACTATGACTGGCACCTTGACAGGCACCTTCTTGATCGGACCGGACTTCTTTGCGCGCAACAATTCCTGCAGAGCGAACGGCTGGTCGAGATCGACGAGGTCGGTACCGTGTCCAAACGTGACTAGCTCGACGCTATCTTTCTCGCACTGATCCTCAATCGCCTCGCGACGGTTCGCCAGATCGAGAAGAGGAACCTCTTCGTCGGCCCTAACAGCGCCGCGAATCACCAGCACCAGATGTACGCGCTGCTCGTCTTGTACAAGCACGAGCACGGCGGGGCGGTTCTTCACCCGGTCGAGGAGCGCAATCCTAGCGGCAGCGGAATAAAGCTTCGAGCCTTTGCGGTCAGCGGCGTCCGGCGCGCAGAAACCCGCGATGGTTTCTTCCTTGCCTTTTATCTCAACATAGTGCGTTGCATCGAATTCTTGCGCGTACCTACGCCGTTCCGCCGACCCGCCCTTCGTAGCGTACGCGCGCCACTCCAGGCCAAACACTAGCCGAGCGTTTTTCTCGTTGGGGATCGTCTCGAAGTGCATGCGCTCGCTCACATCGACGGAACGACAGTAGCCGTGAGCATGATCACTTGGAACGTGCGCGCCTTATTCCATGCGCCGCCCGTGCCCCCGATACCAGCGTTACTTGCGCCATCGTAGTGATTTGTCACCGCACCATAGAGAACGATCGTCTGCCCGTCAGCCAACGCGATGGTTTGGTCATCCTTGTTGCCAATGATGTCGGGCAATTGGATCTCCTGCAGCGTCGCACCCGAGCCCGCACTTATCGTCTGGAACGGGCCATTAAGCTTCGAACTATCACTCCAGTATGAAAGGATGATCTGGTTGTGATCGTTCACCGAAGGCAGGATATTCACGAAATCGCCAACCGTTACCGAACCCGGTTGCAAACCCACCGAGCCGCCGGAAGTACCGGTCAACGAGCCACTACTGGGCGTCGTTGAGGCCAGGTATCCCTTAGTTTCGAATGAGCCAACCGATACCGGCAGGCCATTCAATGTCATTTTCGTGATCGTGTTGTCGTCGATCGTTTTGCCAAAGGTGTTCAGGCCGTTGATCACGGCATTGGTCCCGCTAAATGGTGCGTTCGGAGAGAGCACCGACAGCCCAACGGATCCAGCAGCGGTGGCCAACGACGTCGGAGAAGCGAAAGTCACCGCGTACTTCTGCAGGCCATTCGAGATACGGTTGAAGACAACATCCGCGCTCAGGTTCGCCTGCGATCCATCGTTCAAAGCGATTTGAAGGGTCCGTACACGCAGCGCGACCTGTCGCGTTGAAATACCGTTTTCGCGAGTGATCAGCGCGCTCATCCGATCGACTGCTTCCTTCGTGTCTCGGACCATCACAAGACGGCTGTGAGAGTTGACTGTCACTTTTCCAAGCGGCGTTTTGAGACTTTCCAGTTCGCTCCTGATCAAATCTATCTGATCGAACTTTCCGTCGCGCCCGGTAGCAGTCACGGCGGAGAAGGAGCCCGTGTTTCCGCCGCCCGCCGAACTTGTTGTGCCGCTAGACTGGTTGCCGGTAGAAGTATCCGTGCCCTTGGACATTGTCGATTTGATCGACACAGTTCCGGGTATGGCCGCGATCATGAAAGTCTTGGTGACGAAGCGAGAGATAGTGATCGTCGAGCCGTCAAAGTTCCAATCGAGGCCGAGGTCTTCCGTCACGCCATGAAGGTACTGCCCGACCGGCTCGTTTCCCGGTTGGTGATAAATCGGATCGACGCTCGACGACGAGGCGCCAACCTTCCCGCCTCCACCGACCGCCAACTCGTTCAATGCTTCGCGCGGTATGAATACATCCGGGCTAAGGTGAACGGGATAACCGGTCGCGTCAGAGACAAGTGTCGCGATTTTCGACAAAGGCAAATTCGCTGGAAACGTGATCGACTTCTCGCGGAACACGGGCGGCAACGTCGCTTCGTAGGCCACCGGCACAAGGCGATCGCCAAGGAACGCCGAGGACACATGCTCGACGAGGGGCATCGAATCAGCACCGTTGCCCATAGCTTTGGCCGCGTCCTTGTTCGCCGCGTTGTATGCATCATTCACATCGCCCTGCGAGACGGCACAACCCGTCAACACAGAGGCCATGAACAAGGCAACAGCAGCTTTCATTTTGGTTTGGCGCATCATCGATCAGTCCTGGCAATTAGCAGCGCGGGCAACCACGCGAATGACGTTATTGGTGTGCTCGCACACGCGAGTCGGCGTGCGCATGTGGTTGGTTGCTCGCATAACCTGCGTGAGCAGCGAGTCGAAGTCGCCGCTAAACGTAGCGTTGAACTCCAACGGCAAATCGTCGTCAATCTTCCAGGCGAGCTGCCAGCCCTGCCGCTGAAGCCAGCGATCCAGCGCGTTACGCAGGTTCACGTCTTGCGGGGTGATTACGAGCGAAAGATTGCCCGCCGGGGAGACGCCCTGCGCGGCCCCGGCCCCGGCGCCGGCCACTACCACCGGAACAACCGCATCGGACGGCGGTGGTGCCGTCAATGGTGAGGAAGGTTGCGACGCGTTGGCGGCAACTTTGGTTGGAGCAACCGGTGTTGGCGCAACGCTGGCCGGTACCGGAATCGGAGCCTGATAGACGGGAACGGCAAGAGCCGCAATGGCATCCCCGCCGGCGTCGGTGTTCTTAGTCGCCGCCGGTGCGCTCGCCGCTGTGTGAGTCGACAGAGCCGTCACCTGCACGGCCGCAGCGTATGGGATTACCGCAACAGGAGGCGCGTCAGACGCGCGCCCGACGATGGGTAGACTGAGCGAAGCCACAAGAGTGGCCAAAAGGGCTTTCTTCATTGTTTCGCCTCATCGATCGAGGTAGCGCTAACGGTTTGGTAGACCCTGATGGTTTGGCCTACGGTATCCGGCGCAGCCGCCCAAAGCGGGTACCCGGCCTTACGTAGACCGCGCAGTGTGTTCATCACAGCGTCCGGGAAGCTGCCCGCGATCGCCGTGTCCCCAGAAAGAGGCGCGACGATGCTCGAATCCCACTTGACGGTCCAATTGACCGAATGGGCCCACCGGTCAAGCGCCGAGTGAACAGTCCCGTCTGCGCGCAAAAGAGTGAAACCCAGAGTCGGTGTCGCCGCCAACGGTGGCGCAGCCGCAGGCGACGTCGCCGCGACGCGCTGGGTTACAGCTAGCAGGGGCGGCGCCGACGGATGGGACACGAGCGCTGCCATCGCGCTGTTGCTCAGGGCCGTCTCATTAGGTCCCAATGCCATAGCTGCCGCCCTGTCCGCGATAGCCTGAGCGTGTTCCGCCGATTTACGCATCGCATACATGTCGCCGCTTTGCGGAGCATTCGGCGCCGCACTTCGGGTCACCTCCATCGAGTAACGGCCGGCCTGAACCTTCAACGCATCGGGCAGCCCCGCCACACGAAGATAAGGACCGTCGCGCACAGCGCCTTTTAGCGTCGTCGCGACCCCATCGGCAGGCTGGACGTACGTGTCGGTACCATCGTTAAAAACCAGAACCGGTCGGACTGCCGAGGGGCCATCTACTGAATAGCCAAAGTCCAGACCGGCGCTAGCCATGGCAGCGCGCACAAAGGTCAAGCTGAGCAACACAAGCGCACAACCGAGCTGAGCGGCGGGACGGCGAAGGAATGAAGTTCCGTGCATATAAATCAACTCCGGTGATAAGGCGTCAGCACCATGTCGCGCTGGACCACAAAAATGAACTCCGTGGCTGCGTCCCTGGTGATGGTCGGCTGGATGTCTTTGTTCTTCGAAAGAAGGTTGCTGATGACCTCGTTCAAGGTCTGGGCGAAGATGCTCCCGCCCAGCTGAGTTGTTCCGAGCCCCTGGCTAACCGTGACGTTTTGCTGTGACTTGTCCAGCAGGAGGGTTGCCGCGCCAACGACCAACGCACTGCCAAACATCTTGAAGAAGTGGTTGTTGACATCGCCAGTGAGGCCGCCCTCGCCGTCCATTTCCGCACCCGAAGCGTTCGCCAAATCAATCCATTCGCCGTCCGGCAAAATCAGCCGCGTCAGAGCGACCAGCACGCGCTCCTGGCCGTTTTGTACGTTGTGGTCATACGAGCCGACCACTCTCGAGCCGCGCGGGATGAGGAGGTCGTTGCCAGTGGCAGAGTCGTACACATCCGACGTGACGAGAGCAGTAATCTTCCCTGGCGCATCAGTGTTCAACCCGGTGATGAGCGCAGTGCGGATGGGTGTACCTTCCTGAATTACATCGCCGTCGGGCTTTGCATGCTCGCGCTCAAGTTGTCCCTCGCTGCTCGCCTGCGACTTCAGCCACTTATCCTGCTGCGAAGCGGCCCCGATACCTCCAGGGGAGACAAGCGCCTCCTGTTGGGCAGAGCCACCGTTACCCAGAGTCCCTGCGAGTGACAACACCTTGTCCATATCGCCGCTCGCCTTCTGCTGCTCCGCAAGGATCTCCCGTGTGAGACGCTCGCCCATCTGTTGCGGCGTCTCTTTCGCCCCTGCCACCCCGCTTCCGCCCGCAGCGGAGCCATCCTTGTCGGAAGCCGGGAGCACTTGCACGCCGTTCGACTGAATCTCGGACGCGGAGATTTCAGCAAGCTTCTCATCGCGAGCGTCTTCTGCAGCCTGATTGCGCTTCTGCGCTGCCGCGCGGCCGTTGCCCGTTGTCGCGTCCTGGCTATCACCCATCGCCGCCATCGCTGCAGCGTTTGGGTTGCGACCGACTGTCGGCGAACTACCGAAGGTGGCCGGTTGCCCGTTTTTACTCGCTGCAGCGGCTGCCTCCGCTGCTGCCTTCGCGGCATCACGCGCTTTCCTGTCCGAGTCGCTTTGCGCCTGCTGCGCAGCTTGCAAGATGCTGGCGCCGCCATTGGCGTCGACCGACACCGATGCGTCGACCTTTGCCTGCCCCGGATTCTTGTGCGGTTGAGGCCAGAACATCCATCCCGCGAGCCCGAGAGCGGCTGGAATCGCGATGTATTTCAGCAGACCGCGCTTCGGCTTCGACTTGATCATGTCCGCGGCGGATTGCCGGTCGGGAGACTGTGCGGACTTCGGCGGCTCGACGACTGGACGATCCTGCGTCTGGGGCGGACTTGCCCACGGATCATCGATATGGTTATCCACGCGCTGCCCCCTTAGTGCGTAGACGCGGTTGAACTGCTCGGAGCGAAACGACTCCACCAGGACTTCGACGCACGATCCGAAGTGATCGTGACTTCCTGGTCATTGAGCTTCAGTACGAAGGCATCCGCGATCCGATCCATCACGATGAAGTTGTCGCCGCGGATGTGGGAGTCAACGAGCTCGAGGTTGCCGTCCTTGCCCTTCAGGAATAGGACAGGCTGGTCCTGGACAGCCGGCAAGCGAATGAATGTCTTGGTACCGTTGTCGAGCACCTCGAGTGGGCGAAAAGGCGCATCGCCGACAATCGTGTAACCATAGTGGAAATGCGTCGGGTCTTCACTTGGGGCGATGACCTGATCGTTTAGACGCGTCTTCTCCGCGATAAACTGGCTCGCTTGGTTCTCGGCGCGCAGCTTCACTGCGTTCTCTTCGTCCGGATAGAAGAATTTCACCTTCTGATAAAACTTCCCGCCGGCGGGCGACGCACGCAACTCGAACTCGTAGACGTGTTTGTTCGTCACGAGTGTCATCGTGGTCATGATCCCGGCACGTACCGGCTTTACATAGAGATTCCTTGGCCCCCCGCTGACCTTCCATTCAATTGAGTCACCGAACGCTGGGCGCTCCACCACACCTTCGTCGTCGCCGAGTTGGATGTGTGTCGCGTCGCCCGGCTCGGCGAGGATTGTGTAGACCGCGTCCGGGCTATAGGTGAACGTCACGATCCGGTTGTCCGTTGGGAGTGGGACGGGATCCTCGGGCGAATAGGCCGCCCAAACGGTTGCCGACGTGCAAAGCGCGGTAAGCGCCAGCAGCCCCAACAAAGCTTTGCGCATCAGATTCATTGGGCGGTCCCTTGGGTGTTGTTGATTTCTTGGCTGTTGTTGAAGCTGGTTACATAGAGCCCAGCAGGGTTGGTCTCCACCTGCTGCTGCGTGTGGGGCGGAATTCGCTGGAAGGTAATCGTTATCACCCAGACAGAGACGTTCGGCGGACTGCCTGGGCCAGTGCGCTCCGTGAGCGAGTAGCGAAGCAGCACGGTGTCGTTCTTCACGAAGTTCATGCTCAGACGCTGAAAGGTACGGCGCAGGTACGGATACTGACGAAGACGGCCGAGCGGGTTGTCTGCTTTGACCAACTCCTGGAGTTGGTCATGGGCATCGCCGATCGCAACCGCGCCAGCAGCCGTAAGTCGGTCGTTGATGACAGACGCGTTGATATCGCGAACGTTATCTACCCAGGCCGAGAGGAAATAAGCGATCGCGTTCCGGTCGGGCATGTAGTTGTCGACCTCGTTGTAGCCGGGGTTCAACTGCCCAGCTGAGCCTTCGTGGATAACGACGGTCTGGACTGTCTTCAGGGGCAAAAGCATGAAGATCAGGCAGACGAGCATGAAATTCAGAACGAGCGAAATCATGTTCGTCCAATAGCTCCGATCGCTCTGGAGCTTGAGCTTGCCCCCGCGTTCGAAGTACTTTCGAACAGTCGATTCCTTGACGGGGCCGGGGGTAAAGTCCCCGGGTGCTCTTGAAGCTTTCTCTGCTGGGGTCATCTGGGAGATCATTCCAAAGCGGTGGAGTACACGCTTCAGATGTTGACTGTCTCCGGGACCTCATTCGGATTGAAAATCTGGCTAATTAAAGGGGCTTTTGCGGGGATTAGGGAGGTGCAGATGCAAGCGTCAATTGCGCGAGAGTCGGTCTCGGAAGGCACTGATTTGTCTAACCGGGCGACACGCCAATTAGCGGGCCCATTGATTTTGTTATATTTTTTACTAGGCTGCCATGCAACGCAAAGTCGAATTTGTACACCACCCTAGTTTGCTCAGGGCCGCCTTGCGCCATTATCACGATGCATTGCAAGTCGCGCGAACGCGCTGCGAGAGCGGCGCCGATTCCTGATGAGGGCGGTCAGAGTGAGCCTGCCGCCGCTCTTGCGACCCGCATGGCGAGTTCCTTCGCGTCTTCGACGAGGCTCGGCGCCTTTCTTACCCCACTACCCATCAGCGAAGTTGCCATGAGTGGGATTGCCTTGAAGACCTTGAGCGTGACCCAAAGGATCCCGAAGAGAATAACGATCGCGACAATCGGGAACGCACCACCGGTTGTAGAGTTAGACATTTGCGTCGTAGCAGTGCTAAGAACTGGTGTGATCAGCTGAATGACGATCATGATCAGCGACTTCACGCAGTAGGCCGACATCGCGAACTCAATCCATTTCATCATAAACTGGCGTGTCCACGGTGCGACCCCTGCAATGATGAAATAGGGCCCCACGGCCACTGACACCCCCACGAGCACGGAGCCGAGCAGCATGATGCCTATGAGTTCCGCAAAACCTATGGCGGAGATGACTACTACGATATACATGAGGCCCTCCATCATGAGGGCGTGAAGTAGATCTCCGATCGTTGTGGCTGTCCACGAGAAGCAACTGAACGTCTGCTGTTCGGCCGCGTCGGCTTGGGAAATCGCATTAAAAATCGTGTTCGCGTAGGACACGATCGTCGTAGTAAGACTTCCCCCACCAGGATTGAGGCCCAGTTGGGCGAGTGACTGAAGCCCGGCGATGATAGACGAGTATTGGCTGATAACGCCAACTGCCAAGGCGATCGGAACGAGCACCTCAACTATCAAACCAAGGTAGTTTCCGCTGCCGTCTGCGATCAGCTTAAGGCCGGCCCAAAGCAGGTACGTAACCGCAAGAATTCCGCCGAGCGCCATTGCCCCCGTAGTTAGTGCGGCCGCGATAGACGCGCCTCCACCTGAGACCATGCTGTCGGCGGCCATGAAAGGGGTCAGCATGGCGCTGATCGTGGTCTGCAGTCCATCGTCGTCCGCCTGAGTTGTCGTACTCGTTCCGCATCCGCTTGCTGCCGCTGGAGCGGCCGCGGACTGAGCGGAAGCGGACCCGCACAATCCAAGCAGGAGCAGCATTGCCAACAAGGCGCGCCGAAATGCGACCGCTACCGAGGTGGACTCGCAACTCCTGCTGTAACGCATCTACGCTCTCCTATGGGCGGGCACATATGCCCTGGTACGAAGGGGGACTAAACCCACGGAGTCCTAGCCTGCGAACTCTGTAGGCGGAGGATCAGGGTATATATTTGAATTCCAGGCCGCGGGGACGTCCTGGACATGCTGGACATCCTGAGCATCTGATGCGCCAAAAGGCCCACGGTGCCCGAACATCGTTCCTGGGTCATGCTGGTGATAGCCAGCGCCAGGCGCCATTACGTCCCAATCGCCACTCGAACCAACAACCTCGTAAGGAGCCGAACCCCAGCCGCTGCCGGCACCGCCCTGCCCGCCTGCGCCGCCGCTCGGGTCGGAGTTGTGCGGCCCTCCTCCCCCCGATCCGCCGGGGCCACCGCCCGGGCCGCCGGAATCTCGGCCGCCCCTCGCGGAGGATCCGCCACCGGAGTGGTCTTCCAGGGCATCGAACACGGGACGGCTGAATCCGCCGCCTGGCGTCATGCCGCCTCCAGAGCCGCCTCCAGAGCCGCCTCCCGGTTGTCCAGGGCCGCCACCGCCGCCCGAAAGGCCGCCTTCTCCTCCGCCCAGGGTGTCCAGGCGCGTGACAACGTCCTGCAGAACGCTCTGAAGAGCGGCCCGGTCCGCCTTGTCCTCCTGCCGGTGCTCTCGGCGTTCCGCCTCCTTCTCCATGTTCTCAAGTTTCTTGGCAATATCCTTGCCGGCGGCGCCCATGCTGGGAGCACCGATGCTTGCTCCGGCGAACAACCCGACGGCAATCGACGGGATGGCCATGAAGACGTGCTTCAAAACCCACATCAGGCCGACCATTGCCACAGCGTCGCCGATCGGGAAGCCGCCTGTTCCGCCCGAATAGTCGCGTGTCTCTGCCGTCACGGAGGTCATGACGCCAGTCATCAACGCCAGGACGATTGTGATCACCGTCTTATAGAACATGGACGAGAGCGTGAATCCGACCCAACGCATCATGAAGCTGTTGGTCCATTTGGTAATGCCGGCGATGATGAAGTAAGGTCCAACAGAGATTCCCACCCCGACCAGCACCGAACCGGTAAGCATCACGCCGATGAGGTCGGCAAAAGCAATAACAGCGAGCAGAAACCCGATTGCCAGCAGCAGCGTGACTAGAATCCCGTGCAAAAACTGAGCAACCGCGCCAGTACTCAAGATTGACGTACACGACAGACCTTGCGCGGTCGACAGCAAGGCCGTCCCGTAGGCTGTATAGATCGAACTCGCGAAATTGGTGATAGCCGCGCTCAGGCCGCCACCTCCCGGGATGGCTGACATCATGTACGCGAAGATGCCCTGGAAGCCGGTGATGATCTGTGAATACTCCGCGACAATTCCGGCGCCGATTGCCGCCGGAATGAGGCTATCGAGTGCCAGCTTAATGAAGTTGTCGTCACCGGCCGCTAGGAACCGGAGCGTGTTCCAGAAGAAGTACGACAGCGCCAAGATCCCGCCGAGCGCGTAGGCGCCCGTAGTCATACCGCTGGCTATGCCTGAGGCGGTTGACGCGATCATCGAATCGGCTGAGTTGAACGGGTTCGTGATTGCTGACGCAACGGCTGCGAATGTCTGTGCGTCCGTCTGCCACGACGGTGGCGAACTACACGTTCCGTTCGGGGCGCTGGTTATCGCGCTGCCCGCGGCACTGACGAACGACGTAAATGAATTCAAGAGCCCACTCCAACTGCTTCCCGACGTCGTCGCCTGCGCCCAAGCGGTCGACGAACCCAGGAACGGCAGCCCAATCAGCAGGCCAAGCAAAGCCCAAATCCACCCGCGTCCCGAGGATTGCGCGCGACCGATACGTCCCGGCACTGCCATATTCAGTACCCCATGATCGAGTTGTTCATCGTCGTGTTGTTCAGGAATGCCTGGTTCCCGGTATTCATGTACGAGTCATATGCACCAGTCGTCTTTGAGTGGGAGTCCTGTTGACCGGCTTCCACGCTCTGCTTGAACGCGGCCTGCCGTACGAGCGTAGTGATCCCCTGAAGGGTGGCCTGGTTAATTTCCGAGAGGTTGTCCAGCGTCGCGTTGGTCGCCTGGATCTCATCGTTCATTCCCAGAGCACCCGTGTTTTTCATCGCGATGTTCTGGCGCTGCTGGATCGTCGATTGAATCTCGTTAGTCATGTTCGTGTAGTTGGCGAACAGTGACGTCGCATTCTGCGAGCCTAGCTGCGACTGGTTTGCCAACATGCCAACATAGCTCGAAAATGAGCCGGTCGATCCGCTTGCCGAGTACTGGCTCATCACTCCCTGCACGAACTGCGTTTGCCCGCCAATCTGGTCCATCAAGGTCTTGTCGACGTTCCAAAGGTTCGTGAGAGAAATGATGTCGCCCGTGATACTGCCGATGCCCTTCAGGTTCTGCACAGTGTTGACTGTGTTCTTGATCTGGTTTTCGAGCATGGTCGCTTCGCGAATAGCGGAAGCAACGCCTTGAGCCTCGGCCTGGAGGGTCTGCGCCGCAGTGGCGGCGTTCGAGACGTAGTTCGTGGGATCGAAAACCATCGATCCACCGGCGAAGGCGTTAGGGGCTGCGAAAAAGCCCAACACAACCACGGCGATGCCCAGCTTTCCCGGTTTTTGCATGATCAATATCCCATGATGGAGGTAACAGCGGGGTGCGCTGACTGAAACGCCTGCACGCCGTTCTGGAGGTAGGTTTCGTAAGCGCTCGACGTCTTCGAATGCGCGGCTAACTGCCCTGCTTCAACGCTCTGGTCATATGCCGCTTGCCGCACCAATGTCGAAATGCCTTCCAAGGTTGCCTGGTTGATCTCGGAGAGGTTATCGAGCTGCGCGTTGGTAACCTGAATCTGATCGTTCTTCCCGAGCATCCCGCTGTTTTGCGCAGCAATGGTTTGGCGCTGCTGAATCGTCGACTGAATTTCACCTGTCATATGCTGATAGTTCGCGAACAGTGCGTCAGCGTTCTTGGAGCCCATCTGCTGCTGATTTGCGAGCATCCCCAGGTAACTCGAGAACGAGCCGCTGGCGCCGGTCGCGGCGTATTGGCCCATTACGTTTTGAACGAACTGCGCCTGCCCACCAAGTTGGTTGATCAGCGTCGAATCGACGTTCCACAGACCTTGCAGAGCGTTGATGTCGCCGGTGATGCTGCCGACCCCCTTCAGATTATTCACGGTATTGACGGCATTCTTCACCGAGTTTTCTAGCATGGTGCCTTCCCGGACAGCCGACGCCACACCCTGAATTTCCTTCTGCAGCGTCGCTGCCGACTTCTGGATGTTCACCATGTAATTCGTCGGGTCGAAAATGATCGGCCCGATCGTAGAACCGCCGCCCGCATACGCCGGCGTGGTCGCTGCAAGCAGCGTCCACACGAGAGCGGTGGCTGGACCGCTAAGCTGCCGCACGTTCAAACTCCGCATTCTTGTACGAGGCTGCTGCTTGCAGGTACTCGTCAACCCACTCCTCCGGAGAAGTCGTGCGATTTGCCTTGAGCTTCTTGAAAAGGCTCTGCAGATGCGCCTCCGAGCGCAGGTAGTTCAGCGATTCGGGCGTAAAGGCGGTCTGGACAACTCGCGTGAATTTGTCCTGGACGAACATGTACTGACGACGGGGAACGAGATTCTTGATCATGTTCACCTGCGTGTCGGTCAGGCCGAAATTCTTCTTGTAGAACTCGCGGTGGGTTTCCACTTTCGGGTTGTACATGAGGATCGTCGTCTTGATGTTGTCCACCAACGACGAGCGAACCTCGCCATTGATCGAGTCCGGACTTTGAAGAGTCATCCAGAGGAAGGCGTTCTTCTTCCGGAACGTCTTCAGCCAGTCGGCAATCGCCTCGGCAAACGCCGGATTTTGCAGAAGGAAAGACGCCTCCTCGAGGTAGATGAACGTCACCTCGTCACCAGTGAGACGCACATCGATCTTCTTGAACGCATACTCCATGAACATGTCCATGAGATCCGGAATCTTCTGCAGTTCCTTCATCTCAACGGTTGTCCAGCTCGACAGATCGAACTCATCGACCTTATTGTCGAAGATGCCATACGGGCGACCTTCTAGCCACTCACCTAGCGCGACCTGCAGACGGTGCGGCAGGGTGGACGCGAGAGCGGACAGTCGCTTGTCGTAGTTCTCGGAATCAAGCAGCATCCCCAGTTCTTTGTCGATAGACTCCTTGTCTTCCGCGTCGCATTGATGCCCCGAAATACTCAGGCACCGGACGATGAAGTTCCGGATCCACGTTCTTGTGGTCACCGTGCCGTCGTCGAGCGCCAGAGGATTCAGACGCATCTGTCCGGCGTTGTAGTCCAGGTGCTCGCCGCCATGGAGCCCCGTGACGACCCGGCACGAATGGTCACGGTCGAAAATGAAGGTATTGACCTTCTGGTATTTCTGGAACTGAGAGAGAAGAAACGAGACCAACGTTGTTTTGCCGGACTCGGTCGGCGCGATCAGGATGGCGTGACCGACTTGGCCAACGTGCGGGACGAAGTTGTACTTGCAGCCATAGCCGTCCACAAACATCGCGAGCGGCGGCATGCGCTTTTTAAATACTTCGGTGAAGTACGGGTGATGATCCGGACCCGGGTTCATCGTGTAGATTGGCGCGATGTCGGCCACATTGTCGACACCGAGAAGGTGATACCGTGACTGCATGCCCCACTGCCCCGGCAACATCGCGGCGTAGCTGGGTAGCAGGTTCATGCGCTCCCGGATCCCGAGCAGTTGCTGGCGGGACATGATCCGCTCGATGCCCTTGCAGCGGTTTTCAAGTTCCTTCTGGTCGCGATCGAACAGCATGACCGACACATTGACGTACGCCGACGGCGGCCCGCCTTCCGTGATACGCGCCAGGGCGCGTTCGCATTGCTGAAAGAGCGCGTGTTTGCCAGCATCGGGCGCCGGTGTCTTTCCCGTGATCTTCGACAGGATGTTCGTCACAAGACTGTGCTGCGTCATCTTGTGAAAATTACGAACTTCTGTGATGACCTTCGAACTCATTTCCCTGCTCATGCACCGCACAATCTGCGTCAGCAGCAGTTCGTTTTCCGACGACAGCAAGCCTTCCAGGATCATTGGGGTCGAGAAGCTCGGCCACTCCTTGATCCCGTAAATCGCCGCATAGCGATCGCCGTCATTGCCGGTAAAGCGAATAACGTCTTCGCCCGCGACAATCTCATTCGTCGGCAGCCAGCTATCCAGCATCGATTCGACCGGCCGACTGACAGTCTGCTCGGGCGAAGCCGGATTTAGTATTTGGTAAAGAGCAGAATCGAAGCCGTTCAACGCAAGCCGGTCGTATTGAAGCGACGGCGTAGCGCCCACGAACGACCCGAGGATTTGCTCGAATGCGCGCACATTCTGCGTGACCTGCTTCTCGTCGCGACCAAAGGTCGCGCTCGCAGACACGCCGCCAAGCAGAGCCTTACCGGCCGCTGCCATCGGATTCATGCTGTCCTCGTTGACCATCTGGTAATAGCGGTCCATGAACCCATCGACGCCCGTATTTCCGGTGAACAGCACAAACAGCCAGTGCTTCATCCGGTAGTAGCGTCCGGCACGGAATACGCGCGAATAGGCGTTGTCGAGCTTTCTCGCAGTGACGTTGTCGAAGGTTTGCTCGAGGTATCCGTCGTCTTTGCGACGCAGTGTTGACCACCAGAGCGTGATGCGCTCGTCGAAGTTTGAGGCGATCGCCCGCTGGAGTTGCTCGACAGCATTGTTCACTGACTCCGAGTCGACGTTATCCGGATCCAGTCCCTGATACTCGAACGCAGCCATGACCGAACCGTCCTTGTTGAGGACCAGCTGCGGCGTGATGAAGTCGAGCCACGGACACAACTCCTGCACGGGGCGTGCCTTCTCAGCGTTGTTCTTGTACAGCGGAATCAGGGGCTTCACGATTCTCTCCATAAACTTTGCGGATTCGACTTCTTTGCGCGCAAACGGCGGAGAGTCCAGACGAGCGGTCTGGACTCCCTGTTACATGTTCCGGCGGAATTGGACGCGCTGGCACCGCCCGGCCCAACGCCGGCCATACTGATCCCAGTCAGCACCGCATACCGCGACCGAAACCCTTGGGTCGCTGTCCACGGCCTCTCAGATGCTCTCGCGGCCACGGTTGATAGTGGTCGCCGGTCGAGTTGTAGACTTTCGCGATCTCGAAGTAGTAGACGTCCTGGGCGAACTTGTACTTCGCCCACGCGTGACCTGCGACCGCGAAAACGAAGGGGAGCGCTCCTGCCCACCACCTCCACTGGCCCAGAATGAAGGCAGTCAGCGCGGCAGGGCCGTAGCAGAGAGCCATCGCCCCTGCACTCATGCCACCCGACATCTTGGGCGTCACGAGCGCCCGCACGATCGGACTCTTACGCATGGGATTAGGAGATCCCGCTGCAGCTAACCGACAACCCGAACGAGGAGATCAGGAAGGCCGCGAAGCTGACCACAACGCACGGGATGCCGATCTTGATCGTGAGGTCCGACAGTTCGTTCTTGGAGGCCATGTGAGCGATACCCCACAGGACCACCGCGCAGATAGCCACAATACCAACCACGTATTTCAGGATCTGCGGCACCACGCACAGCGCGGACAGCTGTTGCGTCGGCAGCGCGACTTGAGCGAGGGCCATCTGGCTTGCCGTGAGGCCAAGCGTGATAACCGCGCCCTTGAACGCGGACGAGCCACGCACCTTCTTCCAGAGCGCAGCCGTGCTACGCAATTTTTTCAAGATCAAAGAAACCATCTTTCACTCCCTTAACAAGAACAATGTCGTTAATAGTCCGGACGCTTTTAAGCCGCCCATCCTCTTCCTCAATGCGCCTGGAGACGTACACGATCATGTGTACGGCCCGGGCAATGAACCGTTGAGACGCCTCTGTTGAGAGGCTCGCGTTAGGCGGCAGACTCATCTGGAACAGCATCTCCAGCGCGCCGCAGACGTCCTCGGGCGAACTCGCGTGCACGGTACTCAACGAGCCGTCGTGCCCCGAGTTGAAGCCGCGGATCAGGTCGTATGTTTCGGTGCCACGAGTCTCGCCAAGGATCAGTCGATCGGGGCGGAACCGAAGTGCGTGCTTCACCAGCGCCTGCGCCGTCACTCCGGCGGCCTCGTTGACGAGGTACTGCACGTGATGGTCAAGACCAGGGTCAAGTTCGATCGAGTCCTCGATCGAGAAGACGCGCTCGTGCGCTGGTACCTCTTTGAGCAGCGCGTTGCAGACGGTTGTCTTGCCCGAGCCAGTTGAGCCGCCGACAATTACGTTGCGCCGCTTTTTGACGAAGTAGTCGATGAGGATCAGGGCCTTCTCGCGCGTGAGCATTCCTCGCTCGACCAACTCCCAGATGCTTGGCCGGCTGCCTGGCTTCTGATGCTTCCGGATACATAGCGAGTGACCGCCGAACGAGGCCGGCGTCAAGCCACCAGCGATACGAAGGTCGCCGACAGATGCAGAGATCAGGCTTGTCGGACTGTTCGGGCGCGGGTCCTGATGGACCAGCTTCCCCACCTGCTTGATCGCAACCTCGATGTCGTAATCTTTGATGCGTAGATCTTTCAGGGAAATCATCTCCCCGGCGCGCTCAACGAAAACCTTGCCTCCAGGGTTGACCATCACCTCCGATACGAGCGGGTCATCCAGATACTCACTAAGATCGCGCAGGGCAGTCTTGAGCTGGCTAAGAATGTAGTCGCGGGTAAGCATGTCGATCTGGTTCCTGGCTTTGGTCTATATGTCTCGGCCAAGGAAACTGGCGGCCTCAATGGAACTCATTCTGTGTTTCCAACCGAACCAAACCGTCCCGAAAATCACCCCCATTTCTCAATCATTCATTTTTCGAAGAGCAATGAGCCCTTTCCGTGGAACAATCCCGGCATTACCGGTGGCGTCATCGCGATTGCGAGGAAAAAAAAAACCCGACACGGTGGTCGGGCTAAGCGAGGTACGACCCGACTTGGGGGCGCGGTATCGGGAAACTAGCGGCCGCGCTGAAAGTTCGCGGTTGTCAGCCACGCAAAGAGCCCGAACGCGCAAAACAGCGAAGCCATAAGAGCACCCGTCAGCGGCAACGGCAGCATCGGGACGTAAAAAAGCCACCCGATCACGATTGCGAAAAAGCGGCCAGAGACGCCAAAGGCGAGTGGGTTGTACTGTCCGAAGTCGTACCGTTTCTTCGAACGGGCGACCATCCCGTCTACTAGGCACGGCAAAGCAATGCCGAGCAGCCCGGAGACATAGAGCGGCCAGAAAGCTATCCACCGCCACAGACACCGATAGGTGAACAGCCAGAACTTGACGAACCAATCGTGCAACGTTCTGACGAGCCACGACGACTCAACGACGCCAGTGGCATCGGCGCGCGACGAAGCCGACATGCTCCGCGCCAAAATCCCGTTCTCAACAAACCAGTCATTGAAGCACCGCGCCGCAGTCTGATTGACCGCAACGACGTCCTGTCGGGTCTCTTCGGCAAAATCAGCCTCGTGCTGGGTTATCTGCAGTTGCTGGACCGTAAGAAAGGCGGGAAAGAGCATTGCGCTCAGCACTGGCGCAATCAGCCACCAGAAGTAGATCCGGCTTACGAAGGGGTTAGTGCTTCTCGGCATGTTTTGTCAGGCGGCGACGGCGGGATTTGAGTGCACCACGGCGCGGACAATGTGGCGGCCAATGTACTCCGGCATTAGACGAACCGTTAGCAGAATGAGCGATTCCCCGTGAACTTCGTCTGGGAAGGAGCGCTTGTGCCTCTCCACGCTCACGGTATTTTCGCGGTGCCGGTCATAGAACGCCCAGAGCGACTCAACCAGCGGGTCCCACTGAATACTTCCCGCAGGTACATCCGCGGTCACGACGAGGTCGAACACGTCAGTAGCTGTCGTGAGAAGCGCTTCTACATACAGTAGGACGGGATCGCGCGAATCTCGTTCAGCGCGGCGGTAAGCGGCGATCGCATCAATCAGGCAATCCTTGAGCAAACTCCCTTCGTTGCGACCGGGCAAACCTTCCCCAAGGTAGCAGGTAACAGAGTCGGACAGTCGCTCGAGGTCAGGGTGGCGCGTCCAAAGCTCGCGTGCCGCTGGATAAAGGTTAGCTTCGCGGGCGATGGACGTCATGGTGACCGGACGGGCTTCTTTTTCGGAGATCTTTTGCATTGTTGGCTAGACGTGAGCAGTTCGGGTCAATCTTCAATAATCGGGAATCGCCCTTTGTACAGCGTACTTCCAGCGATGAAGGCGAAGAAATTAAAGGGTGGCAATCGCGTCAGCAAGTCGGCCGAAACGAGAGGCGCCTCGGTTTCGTTGAAGCTCCTTGAGCCGGACCCCGTGAATTCGGTCGGGTGCGCGGCGCTTCCTCCGGACGTACTGACGCTTTCGGTCTGCTGTCGGAATCCGGTCTTGCCGAATGACTTTGCAATCCATTCCGCTGTTTCGTAGTCCTTCAGACGCAGTGCTATAACATTGTTCAGGTTTGCCAGCACCTGCCGAGCCTTCTCCTTGCTGCCCATCTTAGCGATAAAGTCGGCTTCGGTCTGCGTTGCGATGAAGCACTTCATGCCAGCGCCGCCACCCTTATTCAGGATCTGGATCAGCTGGTCGTTCAATGCTTCAGCAGCCTCGTCCACGAACAGATAGACGTCGTTCTTCTGTTCGAAGTTGTAGATTGCACCGCAGACACTAGCGAGGTCAGCGAGAATGATCGATCCGATAGCAGAGCCAATCGTCTTGTTTGACAGCGAGTCAAGTGCGATGTAGCACACCGCGTTCTCTTCGATGATCTTCCGGTTGTCGTAGATCGGCCGGTTGTCTTCAATCTCGCGCGAGTCCGGCGAGAGCATTTTGCCAACTTCGTCCGACCCAAGCATTTCGAGAATAGGCTCCAAGACCTGAATCATCTTGGAGTAGTGCTCCTTCGAGTGTTCGACCATCGCGATCAGCGAGTCGACGACTTCGTCTGGCAAGGTGCCCTTGTCCGTCATCGAGCGATACAGCGCGATCATGCTGACGATGCGGCGCGGGTCCTTCTGGCTCATATGGGACTTTAGGTCACCGTCCCAGTTTGCCCCGCTCTCGTGATTCTTGACCATCCACTTGGCCATCACACTTTCGAGCAGCGAATCTACCCCGAGTTGCGCATAACGCTTGACGGTCTTGATGCTAGGACGCTGACCGTCATTGACCATGCCACGCATGATCGTACTGAGCGTCTTCCACGCGAATCCGGCGAACGAGCCGTCGGCGTCAACAAGCTGCCCGATGCGCGTTGCGGCATCCGCGATGTTGTTCCAGTTTTGCAACGGGTCGAGTCGAATCGATTTGGAGGGGTGCGCCGGGTGGAAATAGAGAAACTTCCGGCCGGACCTTTCACATTCGCGTCGGCACCGCTGTTCGAGGTCCTTGTCACCCTTCGGATCGATGATGAATACCGTCTTTCGCTGGTATATCAGTTGGGTGATGATTAGTTCGTACAGCCGAGTTTTGCCGGCCCGGGTGGTTCCAGCAATCAGCGTGTGCCCTTCCAGCGCGTCGAATGGCACGCCAATCGGCTCGTCAACCGGTTCGATACCGTGAATCCACGGCACCCCAATCGCGGTGTCGTTTGGAGCTACCCAGTGTTGAGGTGTCAGCCTCGCCAGGAGCTGCTTCGGCATCCACGAGGGAATACCTGGAATCTCCCCGGAACTGCGCCTCATGATGTTGGTCGCAATTTCCGAGTGCTTCTGCTCCCACTTGAATCCGTTACCCAAGTACAGCATCTTCCGGTCGTACATCTTCCGTGATTCGTTCAGCGTGGCCTGAAGCGTCTTCTTTTCGATTCGGTAGCCAGCGAGCGAAAGGCGAAACCGATAGAGATCGGCGGCCTGCCTAAAGCGCCAGGCGGCCATGAGTCCGGAGACTCCTGCCGGAAAGAACCAGAACGGCGGATGCGCGGCAAGCATCGTGCACACCCCGGCAGCCCATGCTGCGCCGGCACCCACCTCATAATTCGGCCGAAACATGTCATGGAACGTCCGCATGCACCTCTCCTTTGAACAACGCCGCGGCCGCCTGGGTAACGATCATGGCTTTGCCGTTGCGCCGGATACAGAGTTTGTATTTCTCGAGATCGTCCATGATCTGGCTTGGTGCGCGCCCAAGCTCGCGCAGGACGGTGACCGCTATCTCGGTTCCGTCTTCGACTTCTACCCAGCTGCCGCTCACCTGCTCAAAGTCCGACTTCTTATGGATAGCCGTGAACATGTCGACTACGTAAGGCGGTAGCGTCGCGAGCAACTCGCGTGCTTTTGCATGGGCGGGATTTGTCGGCTTGGGAGGCTCCGGCTGCGCCGCGACTGGCGGCTGCCCTTGGCTCGGTGCCGGATTACCGTCGGCCCAAGGAGGCGTTGGTGACGATGGCGCGTCCTCGGTGAGTTCCCCTGGAGCGCAGACGGACCCATCCCCTTGGGCGGTCGCCGGGAACGCAGCCGCGACAGACTCGGGCGTCACACCGACGGGCATACCGACAGGTATATACGGACCGCTCGCAGCGTGCTTTTCATATTCCCGCGCCGAAGTCTGACCGTCGCGAACCGTGCGCAGCAGCGGGCTATCGCGACTAGTGGCTTTGGCTTCCGGCGCAATCGAATCGAACATCTCCCTGACAACAATCTGAGAGAAACGCTGCCAGAAGCCCCATTTGAAAATGTCGACAGCGAAGACCACCGCGTTAGCCAACGAGATAGGTAACGCGTCGGTTCGCCAGTTGACGAGGTAGATCCCGCCCTGACAGACCTGGTCCACCCAGCCCGAGAGATGTGGTGATCCGTGATACGGCGACCACGTCTCGTCGTTCGAGCCACTCCTAACCAGTACATTGGAGTGAACAATCGCAGGGACCGACGCGATGGTGGCCGCAAACGCCGCGAACCGATACTGTCGGTCCAGAATCCGTCGCTGCTCAGACCCTAGGTTCCCCGTGTACATCTTGTTCGTTGTATGCCGGAGGGCATAGATTGCCGATGTCAGGCCAAAACGCAGTGCACCGCCTGGCTCAGCGTACATGTCGCGCTCGAGTGGGCACTCAAGCACGTACGACGCGAGCGACTCGACCAGCGGCTCATAGAAGTTTTCGAACTCGTCTCGTTGGGTACCGGCAGCCGTCTGAAGTTGCGCGAGTAGACCGGTGCGCTCATCGACGCACCGAATGACTTCGTCTGGGGATTTGGCTGTGAATTCCATGGGCCGATACTACGCAGCGACCCTGGCCAATCTGGGCGAAATACATGGGGATTTGGGCCACCATTCGTGTTGCGTCGGAGTCCGGCAGGTTGGCCATTTGTCGCTCGATGCGACAAACGCGGGGGAAGCGGCCTTTGATTTATAAAGATGTTTTTCTGCCGCGCCATCCCATTCCATCCCAGGGCTGCAGGGGTCGGACTTTGCTTCGGCGGTAGATTATGGCCTTGGTCCGCTGCCGCGACTTATCGGGTCCTTCTGCGATCTGGTTATGCACGTCGTATCGTCGCGAAAATCTTGCTCACCGGCTAGACACAAGGCGGACCGCCGCACTAAGTTCAGCTGACGAGGAACTGGATCGTCGGAGGTGAGCGCGCCTTCTATTCAGATCGGGTCTACTAGGACTCGCCGGGCCGAGCGACGTCGAGTCGCGTTATCCAGTCGGTCCAGCAAGGACAAGCGTTTCATACCATAGAGCTACACCATCCTCCCATATCAACACCCCTCACGGACCATAGGACTCCACCATCCGTACCATATCCACACACCTTGCGTCCCACAGAACTACACCGCTGGGCGCAAAAAATACCATAGGGCTACACCATTGCGCTCTGTGAGCCTTATTGGACAATGGTTTGCAGGCGCGTAAACGTTTACTAAAGTAGTTAAAGTGTTAACTTAAACACGTAAACGGTACGCGCTTTCTGAAAGAGGCTCTAAACCCTAACCGTCCCTACCTTTTCATCTCGCGACTAGATAGGCCCCCAAAAGCGACGCTGGCAAAAGCTTCGGGACTTGGGCTGGTCAGTCGACCATAAGTGAGCGCTGGCAGAACGGCCATTTTCTATTGAAATCAATTGGTTAAACCTCATTCTGCATCTGCGATCTTGGTTGTGCGCTGGGAATCGGCGGCAAGAACCACCACCCGATGCCTGGTTCGACAGGTGTAGCTTCATGGTACGTATCAAAGGTGTAGTCCTATGGTAAGCATCCAATGGTGTAGTTCTATGGTAAGTAACGCGAGCCGGATCGGACTTAAATGCGTTTCGGATTTCGGCGAAACCATGCCTCGAATCCCAACACGCTGACGAAGGGATTCGCAGGACCTTTGGCGTCTGCCTAGTCCGGTGTGTAAGGAAAAGACGGTCGGAGCACGGTCCCACCGGCGGCGGTCAAATCGTGGTGAACCGCGGCGGCCTGAGGTGTAGATCTATGGTAATCGAGCGAGGTGTAGCTCTATGGTAAAAGCCGGTGTGCGTACGCTATGAGAGCTCAGAGGTGTAGTCCTCTGGTAGTCGGTAAAGGTGTAGCTCTATGGTAAAAATCTGTCTTGGCTTTTTCGCACTTGCGGCGTTCAGGTGTAGCTGTATGGTAAGAACACATCGCTTTTACCTGCCCGATCTCGTTGACTTGGTTCAGGGTTACCGTCGCAGGGCTCAGGAGTGTAGTCGTATGGGACTTCGAATTTTGCTAACGTTTCGAGCTAAAGTTAAATAAAGTATTGATTATAAAGGACTTTCGTTTTTACGTACTGCCTCTATTGATCTCTCGGGTGTAGTCGTATGGGAGCTTTGGCCAGGAGTTTAGGTTGAAAAGGTGTAGGTCTGTGGTAGATTTTCGGGCCCCCAAAGCCCCCAGAACGTGCTAGAGGTGTAGTCGTATGGTACGAATGAAGGTACGGTTTTGCACGGGAATATCCTCACCTATACTCACAGGAACAATGGTTAAGTGGTTGAATTTCCGCCACTTATCAGCGAGCGCTCAACCTTAAAAATTCAGAATGTCGAGGAACTTCGCGTGGTGAACAAACAAGCTCGTAGCGGCGACGGCGCAGTGAAAACAACGAAGCGCACGCGGACAAAGAGCGGAACCAGTCTCACTCCCTCGGGGAAGCAGGCAGCCCTGTTCGAGGTGGAAGCTCCCGAGCCATTCAAGAAGGCGTCGGCGGCTATTCACATCAGCGCGAAGCACAAGGCGCTTACGCTCGCCCAGCACAAGGTCTACAACGCTCTTATTGCAAAGGCGTTGGAGCAGCATCGCGAGCACGCGGATCTCGACCGTCCGCGGACCAGGTTCCAGATATCGTGGGTGGCTCTGAACGAGGCTACCGGGCTGAATACGAATAACCGCGACTACATGAGAGGCGTCATCAACTCGCTGATCGGGTGCGTCGTCAACTGGGACTATCTTGAGGCCGACCGCGGAGAGGTTTGGGCGGCGACTGGCCTATTAGCAGACGCGGACGTCGATCGCACGAACATCAACTACGAGTTCTCTGCGAAGATCCGTGACCTCCTGGTTCACCCCGAGATGTATGCAACCATTGATATGCGCATCGTTCGGGCTTTCACTCGTGCGGCTTCCCTGGTGCTTTGGGAGAATGTTGTTCGGTTCGAGGGGATTCGGAAGACGGCTGAGCTCTCCATGGAGACCCTACGGCAGCTATTCCTTGGGCAGGAGGCGGAGAAGACGCTTTACCCCACTTACAAGGAGTTCAACCGCAACGTTCTTTCCCCTGCTATACGCGAAGCCAATGAGGTTAGCGATCACATAATCACTGCCCAAGAAGTGCGCGAAGGGCGACGTGTGTCCGCGATCCGTTTCGCCGTCAGCCGAAAGCACCAGGTCGTGCATGGGGACGCCCCGGATGCTGACCTTGTGGCGACTTTGGCGTCACTGGGCATACCTAACTCAGAGGCGAGAAAGTTATTGAGCAGCAACCCAGAGCAGGATGTACGTGATGCACTGAACTATGTCCAGGTGCGCCAGAGCAAAATGGGCGCCGCGCCTATTGATAATGTGCCGGCCTATTTTCGGAAGGCACTAAGCGAAAAGTGGAAAACGCAGGAGCCGGTGCAAAATAACGGCAAGGCGGAGTCGCGTAGCCCAACGCCAACTGGTGGGACCACGGAGCATGAAGTCCGCGATCGCTTCAATGGCGCACGAGTCAACGAGGCGCGTAGGTACTTCGAAGAATTAAATGCCGCTGAGCAGGTCGCCCTTATGACGAAGTACAACGAATGGCAGACCCATGTCAAATGGCGGTTGGATGCGACGCACTTTAAGAAGCCGAGCGCAGGAGCGCAAAAAGCGTTCTTGTCTTGGCTGGCTGTCGATACTTGGGGCGAGCCAACCACCGAAGACCTGTTCCACTTCATGCTTGAAGGCGGACAGTTGGTACCACGCGGCTAAGACTAGAAGTTTCACTTTCGTGCTCCTTCTGACGGGAGGAGCTACCGGTTGTTTAATCATAACATGGTGCCCTCGGCGGGAGAGGGAGTTGAATTGGGAGATCTCCCTCCGCGGGAAGTTGCAGCTGCCGATATTAAATAAATATTCGATATATTCGCTAAGGCCGTAAGGATGGCGGGATACCGGCCCGCGACCCGTTCACGAATGTGTAGATACGCTTTGAGCAACATGGAACAGGCGTGCTACTTCGTTCTGGCCGATGCCGCCATCTCGGAGCGGTTGTCGTGCTCTTGCCTGCCCCTGCCCCTGCCCCTGCCCTGCTGCTCCTGCTCCTGCTCCTGCTCCTGCTCCTGCTCCTGCGGGTACCTCCATCTGGTTAAGCGCGCTAAAGGGGCGTCCCCTACCACGTGGCAGTGGCGGGCTTGGGCAAGCAGACCGGGCCAGCCATCGGACCGGCCTAGGCGTTACAAACGACTTCCCATACGTTCCGATTGCGCGTCACCGTAGGAGGGAAGATAGCACTCCCTGCCCGTAGTACTTAGTTGAGCGCCGTCGGTTATCCACGCACGCTCGACTGCTTTGCGGTTAGCCTTCGGGAGTTCTACCACGTGGTAGAAGGACGCTTCCTCGAACCGATTTGCAAACACATAAACTCGATGCCCGACGGGCGCCGCGACGGGTGTCTACCGGTTGCAAATTGTGATTTAACACCCCGAAGTGTTACGTTGCTAGCGACACGCGCGCGTCGACCACTACCACGTGGTAGTGGTCGCTGTCGCATGGGGATTGGAACGGGAGAATCAATAAAGGAAAGCACACGCTGCGGACACCGTTGGTACATCCGATAGCAGTGTTTGACGTCCGGTAATCATCACGGTTTTGCGATGAGCACATCGTGGTTCACTACCACGTGGTAGTCACCACTGCAGAATCCGTGCAGGGTTGTTATTCGATTCAAAAGAAAGCGTTAACGGCGCTTCCCCTAGCACTTAGCGACAAATCGCTGCGGCCATCAAAAACAGGAGCCAGTTGATGTCTGAGCCCCATGCCACGTGGTAGTGACAGTGCATCAAAATTAAAAATCGAGAAACGATAATGCCGCCGGCGGCTACCACGTGGTAGCAGCGACAGAAGTCACGGTCTTTATCCACACGCTTCGATTCAATGTTTAACGGGCCACCATGTCTGCCACGTGGTAGTTGGCCGCATCTAGTCTCGCCGCGAATGTGACTCTGGTGTATCGCCGCTGCTCCATCTGTCCCGAGAACCGACGCTACCACGTGGCAGAGCCGGATGCCTTGTGTTCGTGCCGGCCACGCTGCGCGGATGATGACGTAATGCGGGGGGCGGTTCGCTTGAATCTCACGACCGACATTGCAAAGTGTATTGGTAGGCGCGTTGCTGGGTCGAGTGAATCCGAAGATGATGCATGTCTGCCACGTGGCAGCACGCCTTGCTCGAGTACGACGGGCGTTGGCTCAATACAGATTCAATCGGCGATGGCAGTCGATTCAACTTTTCTATCGCACGTGGGGTCTGCGATGTCAGTATTCTGCGACACTTAAAGTATTTTCTGTGTTTTCGTTCCCCGGGCCCGTGTACACTGGCCCGGGCTAAATACCGGAGCGCCGTTGGGTGAGCAGCGACGCGGGGCGGGTCAGGGTCGCTGGCGGCCCGAATTTATGAGAGGAAACAATGGGACTGGTAATAGGAGTGGCTAATCAAAAGGGCGGGGTCGGGAAGACGACCAACACGATGAACCTCGCCGGCGCATTTAGTGCCGAGGGCTATCGAACTTTCGTTGCCGATGCCGATGGTCAGCAATCGTGCATGGCGTGGGCAGCCACCACTGACCCCACGCTGCCATTGCCCTTCAGGGTAGGGAGTTTAGGTGCGCTTGGGAAAAACATCGGGCGCGAGATCACGAGTCTGGCTGAGGACTATGAGATCGTGCTTGTTGATTGCCCGCCTAACGTCACCGATCTCACAACCGGTCGAGTACTTGCCGTGACCGATTGCACGATCGTTCCCACCAACTCATCGCCGTTGGATCTATGGAGCGGGGAGGGCATGGTCGCCTTGATCGAGCAAACCCTTACCCATAACCCTGAAGGTAAATTCGCTATTTTGCGCAATAAAGCAAAATCGAAAACTTTGCTACATAAGCAACTTAGAGGGTTATTGGACGAGAGTGGGATCAGGCTGCTCAAGTCGACTGTCGGTGACCGAGAAATCTACGCACAGTCCGCCGCGCTTGGTCGAACGGTGTTCGATGTTCGCGGACTCCGCGCTGCGAAGGTCGCGAAGGAAGAAATGAACGCGGTTTATGAAGAGATCGTTGCCATGCTAAATGGAGAAGAAGTCACGGAGGTTGCAAATGGCTAAGAAACTTCTTGATCTTACGAGCCGCGTGAGAACCGGGATGGCTGTTGAGCGGCAGTCCGCGACAGCCCGTCTGTCGGCTGCTGATGTTGCCGGAACCGCTGCCCGAGAAGCGTCTTTAGTCGGGGTTGGCGACCCCAATCGTGCACCCGGAGAAGGGACGACAGGCCGCTTCAAGGTCCGAATTAAGGATCTGGTTTCCAATCCGTATAACCCGCGGATTTTCTACAACCCCCAAACTATCGATGCACTCGCAAAGAGTTTCGGCGAGGAAGGTCAGCTCGAAGCAATTAAGGTCACACGGCTTCCAGAATACCCAGGCAAATGGGTGATAGTCGACGGTGAACGTCGCACGCGCGCGGGCACGTCGCGGGGAGACGAGGAGATCGACGCGGAAGTTTCCAGCGAGTCGCTAGAGTCGAGAAGTCTCTTTCTGCGAGCTTATCGTGCTAACAAGGAACGAGATCCACAGACGGTGTTCGATGACGCCATCTCGTGGAAGAAATTGATCGACAACAGAATCTATCGCGACTACACGGAACTTGCTGTCGCGGTTGGAGAAGCACCAAGCTATGTCAACAAGGTAATCCTGTTGACGTCATTGCCTCAGAATTTCCTTAACAGGCTTGCAGAGAACAGCAACGTTGTCGGTTTGAGCCACGCCTATAACCTGAAACTCATCTACGACCGTGCAGATATCAGAGTCGCCGAACACTGGCTGCAGGAGATCCTCGACGGCAAGGTGGCCGTCAGGCGACTCGAACAGATCGCTGTGGCGGCGGCTCCCGCCAGGAGTACGGGCTCGAGCCGCGCGCATTATCAGTCGAAAGTTCCTTTCAAACTCGCGAATGGGGTCGATCTAGGCGAGTTGAAGTTGTTCCGGGATGGGCGGGCTGTGTTAACGCTTCAGGGGGTTCCGGCGCATGCCCAACAAGTCTTGGCAGATCGCATGAAAGCGATGATCGACCAGTGGAGTCAGGAGCTCGTACCTGCGCCGACTCCAGGGGCATCGGCTGGAGACTAGCAGCACGATATACTTGCTTTGCCCTTGAGACAACAAGAGCCAGGTTTGACAGCCTGAATCACACAAGCGCGTCAGTCACGTCTGTGACCTGCTGCCGCTATCGCTTCGGTGCACCTGTCTTCTACGGGTGGGCCTTGGTTTGGGAGCCGCAAGGCTCGCCGGATTTCTGTGTGGCCGGTCTGTCAACCTCGCCAAGTGCCCGCCCACCCCATTTGACAGTGGGGTCCGGGTATCTCCCACACAGGATGCATCATGCTGCAAAACACCTTCGCGCAGGCCGTTGGCGTACGACAACCACTCGAGTCAATTGAATCAGCATCGACGACGGCCTCACGCGCGTCTCAGTCTGGACTGTCAGGTTTTCCGAGGTTCTGCGCCACAACGCTTTCTGTATTGGCCACGTGCACATCCGCCTGGATCTCAACAGTAGCAGGCTGGGAACGGGGCGGCCAGACCACTGAGCGCGTTGCCTGGATATTTGTCGGTCTCGTTCTTTTGGTAAGCGCGCACCTCATACCGGCTCTATCTCGAGACACCGCACTGCCGCTTCGGTTGACGTCGCTACTGCTGTGGGCCGTCGCGATGGTTGCGACCGGCTATACCCACGCTACGTTCTTCATTGCGGCGCAGGAACATGCTGGTGAAGCGCGAGCGTCGCAAATCGTCGTCCCTGCGTCTGTCGTGCAGTCAGAGGCAGGGATAGGTCGAAGTCTTGCGCAGATCGCCATCGAACGCGCTCAGGTTGAGCGTGAACTAGCCTTCGCCACTGCGCAGCAGTGCCGCGACAAGTGTACGGTCCTCACCGTGCGACGAGCGGCGCTTAGCGCGAGATTGACTGCCCTGAATATCGAAGTCGACGAAGCGAAGCGCCAGGAGCGTTCGGCGGACGAAGCTGCGGCAGATCGTCAACACGTAGCGCAATTGAAGACATCAGCTTTGGCTGATCCTGTGACGTATCGGTTAGCCGCGTTGATGCACGTGCACACCGGCACTGTTGATCTCGGCATCGCTCTTTCGTTCGGGTGGTTACTCGAAGGAGTCGCGTGTCTTGGCTGGTTACTCGCGTTACCGCGTAAGCGCCAGGACGACTGGGACGGAAGGTCCGTGACTACCGGTGGCTGCGAGACGTTACTGAAGGAAAGTAACGTGATCGCCAGCAAGAGTAACGTCCCTCACGATCCGAGTAACGCCCATGCTGACGAGAGTAACGAAGCCAACATTCTGGGTGACACTCTTACCCTTGGCGCTTCGAACGCAGTCGCGTTGGCAGGCCACGACGATAGTGAGAATAGAAGAGGGGAAGGCAGTTCGGGCACCGGTGGAGTCCAATCTGGAATCGCTCCCGACCTGCGGCGCCTTCTTTCGGCAATCGAAAGAGGCGAGACGCGGCGCACCGTAAAGGACATCCGCAGATACCTCAAATGCTCACAAGAGAAGGCGCAGTCGCTCCGCCGTGAGATTGACAACGCCGGATACGTGGCAGCCGAGGGCGTTGACCGACTGGCCGCGTTATAGAGAGTAACTTCCTGCACCCCGTCGTGCGCGCGACTCTTCGGCGGGGTGCGGAAGTACACGAGCAGGAGTGAGGAGCGCCGAGTTGGTGTCGCCGAGGTCTAATCGGGGCGGAGTTCTTAGTTCGAACAGAGCGGCCGGTGGCACTACGTCGAAACCCTGACAACGTCAGCGATGCTCAACTCCGCCAACTTCCTTTGACGCAACAATTTCCCTGGATGACTTGCGCTGTCGGCGTCTCCACGGCGAAACTGTTCCTTACTGTGGCGCGATCGAGTCGCGCCGCTGACGCCCGTCTCGTAGTGGTACTTAATATACGGGAAGCGACTTACATCCTGGCCAAAGGGCGTGACCGCGTACGCGGCCACGCCCGAAAGGCGCCGCCAGGGACGGTGGGCCGGGCGAGTGCGACGGCTGGTATCTGGCGGGCTCCGACCGCGGAAGCAAGCAGCGCAGGGCGGGGCGGTCGGCGGGCTCCGAGGCAGGCTCTTGAGCCTCCTGCGGCGCAAGTGGGGAAGGGTAGTGGTGCGAGCCAAGCCAGCCGGTTACGTTTTGCATCGTCGTGACGTTGTGTGACCCTTAAGAGGTGTCTACCCAAGGAGGGATCCGGTCATGCAAACCCATATCGATGCCGCAAAACTGATAACCTGGATGGAAGAACACGGAGACGCGACGGTCGATATTTTATGGCGGGCAGGGCTGGCGCACAGCAGGCGTGCCGTCTCTGATGCTGTCGCCTATGCGGTGAACAACGGCGCCATCGAGGCCGTCTCGAAGGCCGGAGCGGGGCGCGTTTCTGGGCGCCGGACCTACCGGCCTACCGGACATTCGTTACCCGTTCAGAAGAAGTTTCGGCCGCCAGCTGAATTCGAGCCGCTGCTTACCGTTTGGGGCATTCCGCTGGAAGCGCCCGATCTAACTGGCCTGATGACCCGTCGATGTGAAATGTTCGATGTTTAACGAATCTTTAAAGCAGCAAGCTTGGCGCTGCCTCAGTGACTCATGAGCGAGGAAACGCCAGCGCCGAAAACTCCGTGGCACCCGAGCCGCCGTGCGACAGCGCGCGTTAAGGATCCGCTCCCAGCCCCCGAAACATGCAATCTTTGTGGGGCGGCCGTGCGCATCGCCAGCCACGAAGAGATTTACGGTCGTGCGTACAACGAATGGCCATGGGCATACCGCTGCGAAGGTTGCCGTGCGCACGTCGGAATGCATCCTTACACCGCCATCCCCTTGGGATCGCTTGCAAATGAGGAAATCCGGCGCGCGCGAACGCTCTCCAAAGGCTTATTCGAGCAACTCTGGAAAGGCGGCGGGGCGATGACGCGGACCGACGCATATAAGGCTCTTGCAGCCCACATGAATATCCCGATGTCCGCGTGCCATTTTGGATCGTTCGACGTTGAGCAGTGTCGCGTCGCCTACCGCTGGGCACGCGATCGTCTGCGCGAGAATGGCCATACGGCACAGCGCTGATCGCCAACTCGCAAAAATGGCGGCAGGAACGCTACGTTTCCGGCCAAGCGTGCATCAATCGGTACATGAGCGCCCACTCCCGGTGGTGGATTGGAGCGACCGAAAGTAGGGCTACGCGACCTTGCGACCGCGCTTGGGTTCGGACGTTTTTCGCTCTTCGGGCCACCAGGGCTGGGGAGCCGGGCGGATCGCATAGTCGTTGAGATTTTTCCCAACGAGCCATTTTGGGCGTTTACCGCGGCCCGACCATGAGTTCCCTGACGACGGATCGTAGTACTTCGCCGGCACGCGCTCGCCCTTGGGCTTCAGGAAGCCGAGGGCTGTGAGGAGCTCGGTTTCTGTGATCTGGTAAAGGTCAACCTCGCGCTTAAAGGCTGCAAGTAACGCAGGTACTTCCTTTTCACGCGCTGCCTCGATTAGCGGTGCGAGCTGCGCAACCTCGGCGCGCATTTCCTGAATTGATCTCATGTCCTTACCGACACAACAAAGTTCGAAGTCGAGATTCTAAACGGATTGGCCGGGCGTTTTGGGGTGCTACTCGCGCATCCAGCGAGTGGCCAATCGCGCGGATGTAGCGCACAAGCGCGTGCGCCGAGGCGCAGACCGGTTTTGGTTGCTGTTAGGCAACCCGCCCGCTCGCTGATAGCTTCTCCGGGGCGCTTGCGATCATACGTTCGAGGCGTTCGGTCGCGTTAAGAATGACCTCGAACCGGGTCTCGTGCAACTGCCGATCATGTTCGTTGACGACGGTGACCAGAGAATTTACGAGGGCTTCGGGAAAGAGCCAGTCGCCGGTTGCCTCTCCGCGGTCAAGCATCTCCAGTACCTTCAGCTCGACGGAACGGATTTCCGGCAGCCCAATGAGCCCGTGGCCAGCCTCGGCAAGGAAGCCCGTGAGTAACACCGTCTGCGCCATGCAGGTAGCTTCTCTACGCTCGCTGCGGCCTTGACGCACTGCCTCCAGCGCAAGTCTGCACTGAAGGCTCATCGCGTCGGCCTGCGCTCGGGGCAGCGGCAAGAGAAATGCCTTCATCGATCGCGCGCGCGGCACCCGCGTTGGTGTCGCGCCTGGTTTTTTCTTGGGGCCAGCCATGCTTTCTCCGATTAAAAACCGCAATAGGTGGACGACCGCTGCTTGTGCGACCGCAGCCGTATGATGCGTACGCTAAATGTCTGATAGACACCGTATCGATAACATCCACTGTTGCGTATGCTCAGTCGATAGCGGCGGGGGGGATGAACGTGCCCCCGTGGTGCTGACCTCATCGTCAAGGTTGGTCCATTCCTACTGAAACAGAGGGGGCTGGATAAGGAAATCATCGCGATTCTTGTCGGCGATCCAGTATGGTGCGCGTCCTCGCCCAGTCCACGTGGCACCGGTAGCGGGATCACGGTACTTTGCATTCGCAGCCGGCGGTGACCGCTTCTTAACGGCAGCGGACGTCGTGCCCATCAGTTCGTGCAGCGATATCTTGTATTCCCTCATTTTTTCGACAATCTCGCGCAGTGCCCGGTCGGCTTCCTCCTGCCGGGCTTCTCTTAACTGCCGTTCAAGAGCCTCACGACGCGCGAGTAGTTCCTGCAAACTTGGTTCTGTTTCCATTTCTATCCTGTTACGTTAGCCGTCTCCGCAAATTTAACATCTGCGGAGACGGCCGGATCGGAGTCGACCATAGCCGTGACGTCAAGCATAGCCGACGCGGTCTAGTGGGCACATCGTGCGTTCGCCGGAATAAGCCAATTTGTAGGGCTGAATGGCTGCATAAACTTTGGATCAACGGATGGCGGCTTCCACGATAGATTGATGAGAAAGCGAGGGCACATACGACAGCATCGCCGCGTGCGATTCGGACTGTTTTGTTGCGAAATTCCAGCGTCGTATCATCGTTGGTGATGGCTGAACGTGGCCCTAATTCATTTGAGCAAATGCGGTGTATGTCTCCAGCTTGCAGCACTTTGCCAGGAGCTGCTCACTTAGGCGCCACGATTCGTTTTGTCGTCGACGTGGGCGTGTCTACAGCCCCGAAGGTAAGGCCTGAAGCCGCGCAGACCACGCTCTCTTTTCCTGCCCGGTGACAGCAATCACTGCGGCAGGATTTTTTCTGCTCAGTTCTGGCTGTAGGCTCGTTTTCGCTGTAGTAGGCTATCAGGCCCTCGGTGTCAGGAGAGTAGGGCCATGGTTCAATCGAAGCGACTCGTTCGGGAACAGCACGCGCAGTTAATGAAGGTGTCGCGGTCATCGCGCCCGCCGCGTCTGTTCGAGACATTCATGCTCGACTGGGCGCGGGAGCCGTCCGATACGATGGTGAGTGTGGCCGATGCGATTGCCCTGGTGGACGATGCGCAGTGGCGCAGCACGCTCTCAACCTGGCTGTGGCAGTTTTTCGACATGCCGCGCGGGCCCCGCAACCAGGGGGACTATCTGCTCGTAGCGGTGCGGGCAGTCTTTGATGGGGAGTTGCCGACGGAAGACGGCGAAGCATTGCTCGAGCTGCTCTCCGACGACAAGGGCGCCCTGTTTGCCCGGCCACCGGCTGATGCGGAGTCGCCCGTCCCTGTACTTGTTACTGCGGCGAGCCAGCTGACTCATTACGATGCGTTTGCTTATGGGCTGCTTCGTCACACCGAGTTCAACAAGCACTTCGCAGCCCCGCTCATCGACCGGTGGCGCAAGTTGGTGGCCGGTGAAATGCGGGTCGCTACGCTGTTCACCTTCGTCGTGCCCTGTCCAGGGCTCAAAGCCACGTGCGATGCCGATTTGACGTGTCCGCGAGCGCCCGGCTGGACGCCTGTCTGCGCCGGATTCAGGAAAAGGTTGACGAAGTCAACGAGCGCTATCCGCAGAGCCGGCTGCGCACGCTCGCGCCGGCACGGTTCTCGCAGGCAAGCAGGGATGGACAGGCGCATAGTGCGGGCCAGCTGGCCCAGCACATGTTCGCGAGGTACTTCGAGGCGCTCGATGCTGAAGTAACGCCTGAGGAGCGAACTGACAACGCTCGCGCCTCACATCACATCACCCTTTCGGTCGACTGTGTGGCGGGGCTGCCAACGCTCTCCGCCGATATTGCGCTTTGGCGGCCGGATGGGTGCGGGGCTGTCGCGCAGCTTCCAGTGTCGCAAAATATCACGCTTGCGCAGCTTGAGAAGGCGTGGCAAGGGCTCGGCGTATTCGCGGACATCCCGTATGAAGTGCTGCCAGCCAGCTATCGTGTCGTAAATAATGAGCGCGACCTGCGGCAGGTGCAGGAGGCGCCAGACAAATGGGTCCACGTCGACCTTGCCAGTTCCGTGTCGCGCGAGGGCCGGGCACTGCTTCGTGAGCTGTTCTGGTTGGGTAGCGCAAATGCCGACGATGAAGATGCGTGGCACGCTGAAGTCCGGGCGCAACCTCTGCCTCTGCTCTACAACGAGGGGCAGCCTGCCGTCAGACTTCGGCAACACTTCATTGAGCCGCTTGCAGCCCGGATTCTTGCGCTCAGTGAAACGCCCGGGATGGGATTCCGGCTCGCAAGAGAGCAGATTGTGGCCGAGTATCCGGCTTACCGCTACCTCAGCACCAATCGCGATTCCGACGATATCGCGCCGACGGCCATGCCGTATGAGTTCTATCTCGCGCTGCACTTCAAGCGCGCGGGTGGCCGGCTTTTTCACATCCGCGATGCCTTGCTGGAAAGACTGGACCTGAGCGACATCGAGGTGGGGCTCCCACTTGCCGTCCTGCACGCGCCTTTCCCGGACTGTTACCTTCACCTAGAGTCGCCTCGCAGGCTGGATAACTTCACCGCGGATGGCACACCAGGATGGCTTCGAGGGTTTTACGTGAGCGAGAAGCCCGCAACAGGCGATGCGCCGCAGGCGCGTCAATTGTCGCTGGCGCCGATTGTCACGGCCGGCCTGAACCTTACGACCGCATACTCTGAAGAGATAGTGCTTGCCATTGAGCCCGACGACCAGCGCGACCTGGCCGGCGCGTTCGATGAACTCGTCGAGAAGGCCCCAAGCGAACTTCCGGAAGACATCCGGCGGGCAGTTTTCAGGCAGTTCGCACTGTGCGCCAAGATTCTCGCTTACATCGGGGTGCGGGAAGCGCGCCTTGTCGAGCGCAACGAGCGCACCGAGAAGCTTAGGAGTGCCGCATCGCTGAGCGGCAAGCTACGCAAGCGTGCCATTGACAAGGCGGCCCGGCTTCACGACTACATCGAGGTCGGGCCGGAGAAAAGCCTGGCTAACGAGGCTGCTGAGACCGGTCATCGTCCGGGGCGTGCCTTCTGGCGCCGCGGGCATTTCAGGATGCAGCCCTACGGGCCGAGTCTTTCGCTACGCCGCATGCGCTGGATTCAGCCCGCGCTCGTGAACGCCGCCGCGCTCGAAGTGGAGGAGGAAGCGAAGGTCCCGGAATACAGGGTTCGCTAGCGCAGGGGAAATTGCTCGCGGGGTACAGCTGTCGGGCTGCCGCCGCGCCTCAGGTGTGTGGGAGTACCAGCTGTCTTCCTCCGTATACCTCAACAGGACAACACTGTTGAGGTATACACCATGAGTTTGCGTTTTCTGATCGTCGATGTGGGGCGTGAGACTACTAAGGCGCGCGAAGAGGCCTTGAAAGCGCTGATAATTTAATTAAGCGATAGGCCACATAGTTGATTTTTCTCAAGAATACTAAACGACATTATAGAAAGAATCTCGTTTAGAACCGCCCGCATCGATCGGCCAGGCACCATAGGGTATTAAAAACGCACGTTCGTTCGTTAAAGTGTTTCTTTACTTATGTCAAATAGTCCCGGAGAAATCTTGGAGTGCTGGACGGCGGCATGGACCTTCGCTCGGTCCGAGACAATTTTGGCCACGAGTCGATCAATACGACGAGCGTCTATGCCTATACGGAGGACAGCGTTCGCCACGAAGAGACCACGAGCAAGCATCGTATGCGTTGGGTGCCGGATGAGCCGGACAAACGCAAGTGAGCGCCGTTGACGGTCGGAATGGAAAATAGCCCTAAATTCCTCCGCAATTCGACCGATGATAGTTAATGCACGCGTTTGCGCGAACGCAAGCGTCCCATCAAGCATAAATCGGAAGCATAGGGAACCCGACGTGGATCATGTAGCGAACTTTCGCTTGCCGCCCGAGGCCTCTCGAGCCGTTACCGCGGCGTTTAACAACCTCAGTGTCCACGGTGGTAAGCCGGGTTGGACTGCCAGGGAATTCGCGGGGCACCTTACTGATTGGCTGATCGAGGAAGGATTGATGCCGGTGCATGTCGCGCCGGAGGAGATCAAGCGCCGCATCGAGTCCCAAGCGGCTTCGACAATCGCGGGTCTGCCATCTGCGAAAGTCAACGGCGACCGGGCCAGTCTATGAGCGAGCGCCACCCCACTTCGGACGCGGCATCACGCAAGCCGAAACTGCCGTTACCGCCTGTCCCATCTCCCGAGACCCGGATCCCTCCAGATCTTTACTGCGAGGTTCGTGATTGGCTGCTGGCGAACGATGACGATGGACCAAAAATGATGCATTGGTCCAACACCGTTAAGCCGCCCGTTGACGCAGAAAACATGGCGGCTGAGATCATCTGGATCATTCTTTGCGCAGGCCGCTCCGCGCAGGCCGCGCGAACGATTGAGCGCAAGGTTCGGGCGGCGATTGACGCCGGCGAGCCAGTCGCAACTGCTTTCGGGTATCGGGCGAAAGCCGCGGCTATCGAGCGCGCATGGCGGTGGAGGACTGAAGACTTTGCGGCGCTCCAGGAAGTGCTCAAACTTAACGACCCGGCGAAGCTGCTCGAGTGGTGTTATGCGATCCCGTTCATCGGCGACGACACGAAGTACCAGCTCGCGAAGAATTTCGGTGGTCAATGCTGCAAGCCCGACATATGGATGTGTCGATTGGTTGGTATCCCGGATCATCCCCGTCGGCGAGTGGCTGAGCGTTACGACGCATGCATGCGGCTGTGCCGCATGCTGTCCGACGCCACCGGCGATAAGATTGCCGCTATCGACAGCATGCTCTGGCTGGCGTGCAATAAGGGCTTCCTCCGCACCGGTGCAGACGCCGGGAGATTGAACTCGTGGAACTGGAGGTGGGTGACTACGTTATCGCTGAGGGCGCGGCAATCGAACGCAAGACAGCGGACGACCTCGTGGCGTCGATCATGGATGGAAGGTTCATCGGCCAGCTCGAACTTATGCGGTCGGCGTACGTGAAGCCGTTCCTGCTAGTCGAAGGTGACCCATACAAGGTGCGCTCGAAGATAGCGCCCGTGGCCATCACCGGTGCGTTGTCGCACGCCGCAGTGAATTGCGGCGTTACAGTGATTCCTACTCCCTCGGCCGAGCGCAGTGCCGAGATGATTTTCACCATGATTGCCATATCACCGAGGGCCTTGGGTACCTCCCGGCGTTGAGGGGCTCCAAACCGAAAGATGCGGCGTTGTTGTCGCTGTACCTGCTTGAAGGATTGCCCGGTGTCGGTCACGCGACGGCCATTGCCTTACTCAAACACTTTGGCTCGGCGCACGCCGTCTTTACCGCGTCTGTCACAGACCTGTGTGCGACCGACGGCATCGGAAAGAAGTCCGCCGAGCGGATTGTCGAGGCATTGCGTGCAAGCTCTATAGACCTGCGAAACTAAAAAATGAGCCACGCGGGGGTTCTCGGGCAGCCATGCCCATCTGAGCGGTCCGCAAGCCATCGGGGGCGAGGTCATGAGCAAATATTCAGCATTGACTGACTTTCTACGTAGCCAGCACGACGCGGAGGTACGGCTAAGTTTCGGCAGGATTGAGGAAATCATCGGCAGTGCCCTACCTGCATCAGCTCATAAGCATGATCCGTTCTGGGCGAACTCCCACAAGAAAGGACCACACGTGCACGCCGACGCCTGGCTCGACGCGGGCTGGCAGCAGGTTGAGTTCGACCTGAACAGGAAGTATGTGGTTTCCCGGAAGATTGGTGAACACTGGGCAGAGGAGTCCGGGGTGCTTGCGAGTCTTTTGCCTACAACCCGCGTGCCTATCTACGACCTGTTGAAGCTGGCAAATGTGTCCGTAGAAGACTGGCACAGGACAACGTCAGGGCGACCGGTCAAGCAGTACAAGTCAAACCCGCATTACTGCTACAACTGGTGCTTTGGGTCGCCCGACGAGGGTTACGTACTCTCGTTGTGGCATGGACGATTCGCTGAGATGGACAGCGTTGTCATCGCCGCGGAGAATTCGCGCGCGTCGGCGGAGCAGTTGCAGGCGGTCGCTGACGATCCCGGCGTCGTCGCCGCGCGGCGCTCGCGCGCCGGCGAGCAGGCGGAGCGCGCCCGAGCCGTCGACGTCGCTGTTCGCGAGTCATATCGAACCGGGCACCCAGTACGCGTCATCATTAACCTAGGAAAGTCCCGAACCCGCGAAGAGGCGGACAAGGATTCGGAGGGACAGGCCGACCGCGGCCGGTGCCAGGTATTCAGAGGCGAATCGGACAAGCGGGGAAGGGGAACGTTGAACCGTTATCCCCGTTTCGACTGAACGTGCTTTAGTAAGCGAAGTAGGGGCCTGTTCCCCTTGGAGTCGACTGACTGTCAATTGCGGTAAAAGATCGTCCGACCGTAGAAGAATGGCAATCCCCAATCGAACATGCCTGCCGCTTTGGCCGCGAAATCATTCATTGCGTATTCACCCGCAGAGACCATCGTGTCTGCATTCGCAACGGAGAAGTTCAAAGAGACGTTGTTTCCGTTGATACCTTCCATCACTGCGGAGAGACTGATGGGCGAAGTAGGGCAATAGAAGCCGCTGCCGCCCGAACAGAGCGTAATCGAATCGTCGAAAAAGAGGCCATTCGAGCCGCTGTCGATGAACGACTCCGACAGGGTAGTTCCGTTAAAGCTTGTACTCAGATTGTCGCTGCCGTTGAGCGTGAGGACCTTGGCGGATCCGAGTTGTTCGACTGAGTTCCAATCCCGAAGGTAAGCGTGCCGCTGACGCTCGACAAAGAGACGGAGATTCACGATGAAAGAGTATCAGAGCCTGAGTCACACGAGGTGGGACTGCAAGTACCACGTCGTGTTTATCCCGAAGCGGCGAAAGAAGCCCATGTGCCCGCCAGACTCAAACACGAAGTCTGACGACGCGCAACTTGGCCCGCAATCGGCCGGATCTTCGGGGCGTTGAGGCGGCAACTGGGGGAGATTTTTCGGGAGTTGGCAAAGCATAAGGAGTCGGTCGTGGTTGAAGGGCATTTGATGCCGGATCACGTGCATATGTGCCTGAGTATTCCGCCGAAATATGCTGTATCGAATGTGGTGGGATACATCAAAGGAAAGAGTGCGA
>Ga0073928_10001516_pt1 | contig 44328 bp, 46 predicted proteins | sample PaiPotPPA55metaG_FD_76969 | JGI IMG/M metagenome (GOLD analysis project Ga0073928, IMG submission 76969) | Iron sulfur acid spring bacterial and archeal communities from Banff, Canada, to study Microbial Dark Matter (Phase II) - Paint Pots PPA... ...
CGACAGCAGTGGATTCGATCGCCCAGACGCTCGAGGGCAACGTGCCGTCGCTGCGTCGCTTGAAGATTTTGATTCACGGTCAGGAGGTGGAAACGCTGTCCGGCCATGTAGACTTAACCGGCTTCTTCGATCTGAATCCTGTCCCGCCACAATCGCCCGCGCCAGCACAAGGGGTCACCCCGCCGCCCGCGCCCAGCCCCGCAAACACTCCCCAGAGACGATGAGCTGGCAGTTTCGCGACTCAGATGTCCAGCAGTTGGGCCGTTGTGGCTTTGTTCATTTTCGGGCTGGCAGACGCACGAACTCCAACATCGCCGGGGAATTCACTTCGATTGACTGGGCCGTTCGAGTCAGGTGCCCAGACACCTCGTTAATCCGAAATATTACGACTGTATTGGAGTCCTGGTTTGCGGCGAGCAGCCATTTGCCCGAGGGGTCGATGGCAAAGTGGCGCGGCATCTTGCCTCTGGTTGAGACGCGTTCGATCAGAGAGAGCAAGCCTTTGGAGGGATCGACAGCGAAGACAGCAATGCTGTTGTCATCGCCCCGATTCGAAGCGTAGAGAAACTTTCCGGAAGGATGGAGCGCGATTTCAGCCGCACCATTCTTGCCGGTGAAATTGGCTGGAAGCGAAGAGACCGTTTGAAGCGGGGTCATCGCGCCATCGCGCGAGTCGTACGAGTAGACCGTGATTGTTGACGCCATTTCGTTGATGACGTAAACGAAGCGGCCAGTGTCGCTAAAGGTGAGATGCCGCGGCCCAGCGCCAGGATCGGTCTTGATGATCCGCCCCTCGCCGAGAGCTCCGCGAGATGAGTCGAAGGGATAAACGAGCAATCGATCGAGACCGAGATCGGCGACGATAGCGAAGCGGTTGTCGGGGGACATGGCGAACGCGTGCGCATGCGGGCCTTCCTGGCGCTCGCGATCCACGCTGGAGCCCTTGTGCTGAACGAATGCGCTGGACTCGCCGATTTTGCCATCTGCCAACAGTGGGAAAACTGCAACGCTGCCACCGGTATAGTTCGCGACCAAGGCGAATCGGGCGGTTCGATCAAGAACGATATGCGCCGAACCTGCGCCGCGCGACGACACCTGGTTCAGCAGTTTCAACTTTCCTGTTGATGAATCAATGGAGAACGCGCTGACGGCTCCTGCTGACTGGCCATTGAAATGGTCGAGTTCGTTGACGGCGTACAGAAATTGCCGACCTGGAGCGACTACCAGAAAAGACGGCTGGGAAGTTCTCGCGGCGAGTACGGGCGTAGTGAGACGGCCGGTGGCCTGATCGAATTCGCAGACGTAGATGCCTTCGCTCCCGTGGTCCGTGTATGTTCCGATGTAGACGAAATCGAATGTGGCCGGGGTAGCACGAACGGAAATCATCGCCGCGATCGCCAACGTCGAAAGGAGAATCCAAACCACTCTGCTACCGAAGGAAGAATACATTTTCGTGTCACCTTTCCAGCCTTTCTCCCGGCCCGAGCTATTTCCGGCGACCCGCAGACCACAAACATGTGGGCTCAGGAATCGGTTTGACGCGACGCAGCGAGAAAATATATCCGGTAACGCCCAGACAGCAAGATAGCAGTGGCAGCAACGAACACGGAAGCAAAAGCGTGAACAATTGCCGCGGCGGCGTAATCCGTGACAATGGGCGCGGAGATCGCCCGCTGGCTGGACGTGTTGACACTTCGAGCTGCAGTCGGCAAACTGTGTTTCCGTAATTCTTGACCAACGGCAGGATCAACGAAGGAGTCTTGCTTGCGAGTTGATGGACGCGCGGCCGATGACCTGCGCCCCGTAAAGATCACACCCGACTTCATTACACATGCTGAAGGCAGTGTGCTCATTGAAGCCGGGAGAACCCGCGTAATCGCGACCGCGACGGTGGATGACGGCGTCCCGTCGTTTTTGAAGGGGACCGGCAAAGGCTGGGTCACCGGCGAATACGGAATGCTGCCGCGCTCGACGGAAGAACGCACTCCCCGCGAATCGGCGCGGGGACGCCAATCGGGGCGGACGCTTGAAATTCAGCGCATGATCAGCCGCACGTTGCGCGCCGTTACCGACCTGAAAGCCCTTGGCGAGCGGACCGTGTGGATCGATTGCGACGTGATCGAAGCCGACGGCGGAACGCGAACTGCGTCAGTCACAGGAGCGTTCGTCGCACTCGCGCTCGGACTCGAACGCATGGTTGCCGCGGGAATTTTGCGCTCGGTGCCGCTGATCGATTCCCTGGCGGCCATCAGCGTGGGCATCGTCGACGATCAACTCTTGCTCGACCTCGCCTACGAAGAGGATTCGCGCGCTCAAGTGGACATGAACGTGGTCATGACCGGCACGGGCCGCTTCGTCGAGGTGCAGGCCAGCGCCGAGGGACGCCCGTACACGAACCAGGAATTGCAACGCTTGATCGATCTTGCCGCCGGCGGAATCCAGCATCTCATCGGAGTGCAGCAAGAGCTGCTGCACATGAATTTCAGTGCCCGGCGCTAGTGGCGCGAGCGGCGAACCCGTTCCGGTTCGAATGGTGCTTGCCTCTTCCAATCCGGGAAAGCTCCGCGAATATCTCGAACTCGCAGGGCCGCACGCTCACGTGGAGTTGTTGCCAAACTTTCACGATTTATACCCATTCGACGAATCCGCGCCCACCTTCGCCGAAAATGCTGCTGGAAAAGCTCTGCACTATAGCCGGCACACGCGCGAACTTGTGCTAGCGGATGATTCGGGACTTGTCGTCTCGGCGCTGAACGGCGCGCCCGGAGTTCATTCGGCCCGTTACGCCGGCCCCGAAGCGACGGACGTGGATCGCTATCGAAAACTGCTGCATGAAATGGAGGGAAAAGAAGGCGACGCTCGCCGCGCACGCTTCGTTTGCGTGATTGCAATCGCCCGCGAGGGACGAGCCATTGCAGTGGTCTCTGATCGCGCGCAAGGAATCCTGACGAGCCAACCTCGCGGTTCAGGCGGATTCGGGTACGATCCAATCTTTTCGTTTCCGGAACTCGGACGGACCTATGCCGAGTTGGCACCTGCAGAGAAAAACCAGCACAGTCACCGGGGAAAAGCATTCAGGAAAATCGTCGAAATACTTAAGGGCCTGGGTTTGGCACCGTTCTAAGGTCTCCTGCATCTCATACCGAGTGCATGAACAAAAGTATTGCCCCAGCCGTCTGCTAGGGGGTACAAAAGAAGTCCCTGCTCAGAGGAGCGTGATGGCGACTTCCCAGACTGCTGCCAAGGTCCACCCGACTCTGGTCTCGCGGATGCATGAAGCTCGCGCGCGAACGGACGCGCTGTTTCAATTCCTCCCGCCGAATTCGTTTTATGACCGTCCGATCCCCGAGCGGCATCGCCTGATTTTCTACTTGGGTCACCTCGAAGCCTTCGACTGGAACCTGCTCGCAGAGGCATTGGGAGCGGAATCCCGAGACACGGAATTCGATAAGCTTTTCGCGTTTGGCATCGATCCGGTGGGCGGCGGACTGCCCACCGACACACCCGGCGACTGGCCGAACATCGCTCGCGTGGAAAAATACAGCCGGCACATTCGTGAAGGCTTGGACAAAAAGCTGCGAACGGCCAGCGCGTTTGATTCCACGGACGGTGGCTTCGCGAACAGTATTTTGCTCAACGTCGCGATCGAACATAGACTGATGCACGCCGAGACGATTGCATATTTGCTGCATAACCTGCCGGTGGAACGGAAAACCCATCAACCGGCATCGCCTGCCGACCCCAGGCCGGCACCGAGACAGCGTCGCGCATCGATTCCGGCGGGCACCGCGACGCTCGGCCAGCCGAAAAACAGAGGAATGTTCGGATGGGACAATGAGTTTGACGTGCAGCAGGTTTTTGTTCCGGCCTTCGCGATCGATATCTTTCCGGTGACGAACGGCGAGTTTCTCAGATTCATTCATGCCGGCGGATACCAACACTCGATCTACTGGACTACTGAAGGCTGGGAGTGGAAGCGCCAGTGCCGGCTGGAGCATCCGCATTTCTGGCTGCCACGTTCGAGTTCTCCCGCGTCCTATCCGGATACGCAGTGGGAATACCGCGCGATGTTCGGGACGATTCCTCTGCCGCCCTCCTGGCCCGTGTATGTAAGTCACGCGGAGGCGTCGGCTTTTGCGCGGTGGTCCGGCAAGAGGCTGCCCACAGAAGCAGAATGGCATCGAGCAGCCTACGCCACGCCCCATGGGACGGAGCGAACCTACCCGTGGGGCGACGCGCCGGCTGAAGCAATGCGGGGAAATTTTCACCATCAGCGCTGGGATGCTTCTCCGGTCGACGCGCATCCCGCCGGAGTGAGCGCGTTCGGAGTTCACGACCTTGTTGGGAACGGCTGGGAATGGACCTCGACCCTCTTTGCTCCGCTGCCCGGATTCGAGCCGTTTCCTTTTTATCACGGCTATTCGGCGAATTTCTTCGATGGGAAGCACTTCGTAATGAAAGGGGGATCGGCTCGCACGGACGCGTGCATGCTCCGCCGGTCCTTTCGGAATTGGTTTCAGCCTCATTATCCGTACGTGTATGCGACATTTCGTTGTGTGGAGAACTAGGCCATGGGATTCGCGCCTCGAATGATGCATGCTGCCGCTCCTGCCACTGAGCCACGTGTTGACTTTTCATCCGACGTTGTCGTCGGGCTCACTCAAACAGGCCAAAGAGAACTTCCCTCGAAGTATCTTTACGACGAGGTGGGTTCCGCTCTTTTCGACGTGATTTGCCTGCTGCCGGAATACGGGCTGAGCCGCGCGGGAATGCGGTTGCTGCAACGGCATTCGGCAGAGATCGTCAACCTTCTGCCGGAGCCCGTTTTGGTAGCGGAACTCGGAAGTGGCAGCGGGCAAAAGACGCGCTGGCTCCTGGAAGCTCTCGCTCGCCGCCAGCGCGTGAACTACTATCCCATCGATATTTCGGGTTCCGCTCTCTATCGATGCCAACAGGAACTCGGGCAGATTGAATCGGTGAGCATCGTGGGCTTTGAGCGAGCGTACCTGGATGGCCTTCGAGAAGTGGCGACGCGCCGGCGGGACGGTGAGCGAGTGTTTGTTTTATTTCTCGGCAGCACGATCGGGAACTTCGATCGACCCGCAGGTGAGTATTTCCTGCGCCAGGTGCGGGAAACGCTGCGCGACGGCGACGCTCTGCTGCTCGCGACCGACCTCGAAAAACCTGTGCGGCAACTGCTTTCGGCCTACGACGATCCTTCGGGAGTTACGGCCGCGTTCAACAAGAACCTGCTTTCGCGCATCAATCGAGAGCTCGAGGGCGATTTCGACCTCTCGCGTTTCGAGCACTCCGTTCGGTGGGAGGAGTCTGAGCGTCGCATCGAGATGCATCTGCGATCTACCGTGTGGCAGCGTGTGACGATTCGAAAGGCCTGTTTCCGCTTTTATCTCCGCGAAGGAGAGACAATCTGGACCGAAAGCTCGCACAAATACAATGTCGAAGAGGTTGTTGCCATGGGTCAGCGCACGGGCTTCCGCTGCGCTGGCCAATGGTGCGATTCGGAGTGGCCGTTCGCGCAGAGCCTGTTCTTCGCGGAGTGACACCTCACTGAAAAACACGCGTGTGCTATAGTTTTCGCTCCATGGCGAAAACCAAGAAGCCGGGCGTCAAAAATAAGATGTCGCGTTCACGCACGACCGGGGCGCGAAGATCGAAGCGGCGATCGCCAAGCTCGGCGCTGGGTCGCGGCACGAATGCAGCGCGCGTTAGGGCTATTCTCGAGAAGCTGGACGAAGCTTATCCGGCAGCCACCTGCGCGCTGAAACACGAAAATCCGTTCCAACTTCTGATTTCGACGATTCTTTCGGCGCAGTGCACGGATGTCCGCGTCAATGAGGTGACCGCGACACTTTTCCCGAAATATCCCGACGCGAAAGCCTTTGCCTATGCCGATCCGGCCGGACTCGAAAAAGAAATCCGGCCGACGGGATTCTTTCGCAACAAGACAAAATCCATCATAGGTGCGAGTAAGAAAATCATCGAGGATTTTCACGGTGAAGTGCCGCGGACCATGGAGCAGATTATCACTCTGCCCGGCGTCGCCAGGAAGACCGCCAATGTGGTGCTGGGAACCGGCTTCGGGATTGCGTCAGGGGTGGTGGTGGACACGCACGTACAGCGGCTTTCGCAAAGACTGGATTTGACGAAGAACGCGGACCCGAAGAAGATCGAGCAGGACCTGATGAAAATCGTCCCTCAGGATCGGTGGATTCTTTTCTCCCATCAACTCATCTGGCACGGCCGGCGCGTCTGCCAGGCGCGCAAGCCTCGCTGCATCGAGTGCAATCTCGAATCACTCTGTTATTCGAAGGACAAAACAATCTGAATCGGGAGGGGCGAAATCAGGTCGGTCTATCGCTTGGGCACACGTATAGTTGAGTATGCGCAGGCTCCTTGCGCGGCGGCAGTCTCTCTGGACACCTCAACTCCAAAGAAACGCTACTTGCGTTCGGTGCTCTTGCGCAACCGCCGGATCTCGACCAACACGAATCCGACCAGAACAATCACAATCCCAGCATAGATATGGAAAAACGGGTCGGGTGCTCCCATTTCGAATGCCCTCCTAGGTTTTCGGTTCCATCACCGTAATGCCGAACATCCTTGGCCCACAGAGTAGAAACAAAACCGTGAGCAGCCTGTTGCCGCTGCTCATTGGGAAATCACGACCTGCGAAGTGCTCGTCATTACCAACGCAGCCTTGGGTATCAAAGGGAAGATGGGTTGAAAGCTGTACTGCACCTGCACTTGAACCACGCTTCCGGGACTGTTGTTGGGCGTCCAGGTGGTGGTCACGGTCACCGACTTCGGATTGATTCCCGCAGGGACGTTCTTCAGATACGTCTGAACGTCCGACGACGCAGCCGGGCATGCGGTGGTCCAACTCTTGCACGTTGAACCGCGCACCATCGCGTAACGCGTTCCTTCCCGCGCCGCGTCTGCTACGAAGTGGTATGAGTAAAGGGCTCGCGACAAATCCATGATGGCGAACAGAAACATGAAAAGTACGGTGAAGACAGCCGCGAACTCGACTAGGGCGCTCCCCCGCTCGCGCCTTGCATGTGTGGGGCTATCGGCCGGCACGCATCACCGCCTGCGACGTCAAGGTCGTCGACGAAGGAATGCCGGGGCACGAGAACCAGGGCTTGTAAGTGGCCGTGGTGACCACTTTCACGTAGTTCACGCGGTGGGTGGTCGCACAGGAGGGCGTGCCGGGAGAGCAATTAGGTGTGACGGTGGTTCCATCCGAGCACTGGCACCAATACGTCGCCACTGCCGTGAGGTTTCCGTTGTTAGCCCCGACTAAGTCTGTCGCGTCGTTCGTCGCGGCCGTTTGCATTCCGGTTGTGTCTGCCCACGTCGTCGGGTTTTGCTGCCCGTATTGAACTCCCGCGCGAGCTGCGTTGGACACTTCGATGCTCATGTAGGCCAGCCGGCCAAGATCAACGGTACCCACGAGTAACATCGTGAGTATGGGGAGGAGCAGGGCCACTTCAACCAGACTGTTACCTTCTTCCGAATTCATTCGGAATCGACGAAGAGCGGCCCGGGACACGAGGCCCAGACGCCAACATGGATTTCCCATTTGCGATCGAATGTTCATTATTCGTCTAGAACAGCGCCTCCCTTGATCGGCGAGCCCGAGGACAGCGAGGTGTAATCGCTGTTGAACGTACAGGCGCTGAACGTGGTTCCCCCAGATGTGACGCTGCCAAACTGAATCGTCTCGGCGATAAGGATGTTGTACTTGGCAGCGCCAGAGTAGCCGAAATCGACCTCCGCGCCTGGAAAGTAGTACGCTCCCTGGAGAATCGTATTGAAACTGCTGCTCCCGATGATTTGTGCCGATGAACTGTCCGACGCTTTCTGGAAGAACAATACTCCCTGGTACGGCCCGGTCGTGGGGGCCACGAAAGACACTTGGTTCCAGGATGCGAAGGAACTGAATTGGAAAGTGATGGCGCCGTTCGAATTGTAGAAGGTTACACCGAACGGAGAGGTTGTGGTATTTGTGACAATCTTGCTCCCAATATCAACCGTAAGCGCTCCGCTGGTGAGGATGTAAACGCCGGGATTCAAGACCACACTGGCACCGTTCTGGATTTTTATTCCGCCGCAATAGACGCCCGGATTGAGCACGCTTGGGCTGCCTTGCGGGCTATTCGAAGAATTGTATGTTTGTAGGGTACTGAATGTGCAGGCCCCTATTGCCGGCGTTGGCAAGGAGGCTAGGGGATCGCTTGGCACCGGCACACTGATGCCGGTGATAGGGGTAGGAGAAACGGTGCAGTTCGAGTTCTGAAAGCCTCCGACGACACCGATCGATGCGGCAGTGATCGCACTACCGGGCAGGCAATGGAAAGCGTTATTGTTCGATGCCTCGTCCACAATTCCACACGCAGCGGACAGCGTGGTCGATTGAGCCACCGATACGGTCTCACCACCGGAAGGGTTGAGCGCAAAAATGCAGTTGCTCGCGCTACCGGCGTGAGCCACTGCCCTCGCTTGAAGCGTCACAGTTTTCACGCCGAACGCCTTCGCAAAAAAAGTGGGAGTGTTCTTCGTAATGATCGTCTCGACGTAGCCTGAATTGCCAATGTGCTGTCCCGCGAGAGGTGGGTTATTGACGGTTACAGTGGCGCCGTTCGTTCCATCGGTGAATCCGTTCGCGGCTGAATCAGCCTTCGCCGCAGACGTTACGTCGCTGTAGGAAAGCTCCGCCGCGCCTGCTATCGCAGACGCGTCCGCGGCAGTTTGCAGCTGGCGCTTCGTGTAGCGCAGGTAACCCACGTCTGTCGCGAGACCGAGAATTCCGAGAATCACCACCAAAGCAAACGCGACGACGACAATCGCCTGACCCGCCTCATCTCGACGGACCAGCGGAACGATTTTTGGTTTGCAACCTCGTCGTTTTGTGAGGCGGGGAAACATTTTCTTCAAGACAAACTTTCGCGAGACACACACCGGGTACGCTGGGGCTCCCCCATTCCCGAGCAATCCGTACTCCAACGACGGCCGGAGTTGAAGCCTGTCTATCAATCACCGTATCAATCACTTCCGCGCCAGTCCGCCGAGACTACTTGCCGCTGTCTGTTTCAAAACAGAGTCGCTGCCCCGTTTTGGGCTTTCCGCCCGCTCAAAACGCCGCGTTTCCCTTTTTCCGATTCATCGAGTCCATGCCGCAAGCTCTTGATTCGAGAAATGTTCGTCTTCAAGTTGCGCGCACCGTGGAAACGGTTTCGCCCGTGGCAACCTGCTTGCACCCGTCTACAGCGGGTATCCTTCGTCTTTGCAAAACGACAATTCGAAACGCGGGAATCTCAGTGCAGCCATTCTGGAAAGGGCGGCGTCGCGAAAGGATGAATGGATGAGGACTGCGGTGGCTGCCACGGAGGCTTCCTTTGCTGACAGGATTTGCCTTCCTGGTTTGACGGCGGCACAAAATTCAGACGGCGGCTGGGGATTTCGCTGCGGCCAAGACAGCGCGATCGAACCTACGAGCTGGGCTCTGTTGGCAATGTGCGGACTGAGTCCGGAGCATCCGTTCAGCCGAAGAAAACTCAACGGAGCGTATTTTCTGCGGCAAGCGCAGCTTCCGGATGGCTCGTGGCCCGCGGTCGCAGGAGACGAAACAGGCGGGTGGGCCACGTCACTCGCGTGCCTCGCACTACACGCCGTCGAAAGCTCAACGCCCGATCTCGACGCCGCCTGGAATTGGCTTTCACGGAGCTGGCCGGGCGAGGGAAGGATCTGGTGGCGTGTCCGCCATCGGCTCTTCGGGCAGCCTCACCTCATTTCGCAAGACCATCGGCTGCGCGGCTGGAGCTGGACGCCAGGTACGAGCAGTTGGGTGGAACCAACCGCCTACGCAATGCTTGCATTGCGCCTGGCCCGAGGTTCGGGGTCTTTCTTGGTCAGCGTGGACGACCGTTGCAACCTCGCCCAGCGAATGCTGTGCAACCGGATGTGCGCCGGTGGCGGATGGAATTGCGGCAATCCCGTGGTTTATGGCGCGGCCGGCAGTCCGTTGATCGGACCGACGAGCTGGGCGCTGCTCGCGCTGGGCGAATTTGCGCAGCGTCCCGACGCGCGCCGCTGCCTCTCTGACGGGCTTGGCTGGCTCGAGCGAACGTACTCTCAGGCCCGAGGACCGGGTTCTCTGGCACTCGCGCATCTCTGCCTGAAAGCTTTCGGCAAAAACCCGAGCCAGATCGATTTGCGCCTATCGGAAATGTACGACCACAACCGATTTCTGGGCCATGTGCCGGTGCTCGCATGGGCATCGCTCGCCAGCCAACCAGTGCCGCGCTGGCTGGAGCCCGTGAGCTTCGAGAGCAATTGAGAATGTCGTTCGCGGTAATATCGATCAAGCCCTCGTTCCAGAGGCCGCCTTCACGCGTGGCAATACGCTCCGCAAGTTCGTACGACGTCGATCTGGCTAAAATAATTTCGGATACGCTGGCCGAATTTAACTTCGATGTGAAAGGCAAGAGTGTTTTGCTCAAGGCCAATTTCGTCGGCGCCGATCCGAACCATGTAATGAATACGCATCCCCTTGTCGTTGCGGCGGCGCGCGACAGCTTCCTGTGCCTAGGAGCTTCCACCGTGGTGGTGGCCGAAGGGCCGGCGCTCGAACGTGACACCGAAGCAATCCTCGAAGCGATTCGGCTGCGAGAGTTTCTCGGACCGCTGGATGGCGTATTCGTGGATTTGAATGTCGATGACGTCTGGCCCGTCGCGCTTCGAACGCGCGCGTCTTCGCTCAAGCGCCTTTATCTGCCTGCCACCGTTCTTCGGGCCGATTTCGTCGTTTCGATGCCCAAGCTGAAAACGCATCACTGGGCGGGAGTCACGCTTTCGCTGAAGAACATGTTCGGCATTGTCCCCGGACATTGTTACGGCTGGCCCAAGAACATCCTGCACTGGGCGGGAATTTCAAGATCGATTTTGGATTTGAACAGCACCGTGCGAGCCGATTTCGCCATTGTGGATGGCATCGTGGGCATGGAGGGAAATGGTCCGACGCAAGGCCAGCCGAAAGCGAGCGGTGTTCTGGTGATGGGCGATGATCCCGTGGCGGTGGACGCAACCTGCGCTCGAGTGATGGGCCTTGTTCCCGAGCAGATCGATTATCTGCGCCGTGCTGCAATCCTTCTGGGAAACATCGCCGAGGACAAAATAGAGCACATCGGAGAAAGCATCGCACAGGTGATGCAGCCGTTCGCAGTGGTTCCAGAGTTCCAGCGCTTGACGGCGAAAAGAGACTGACTCGCAGGTCGGCTATCGAATCATCCGGCTGCAGGATCCAAAGGGAGCGTGAATACCACGGAACAATACGTGCTACCCGGCGAACGAGCATTTTCGCAGAACTCTGCCACCAAAATAATTCAACGTTTATTCTCATTCCCCGTGCTGCTCGGCGCGCTTCTTGTCGCCGCAGTGTTCTTCGGAACACTGTCCCAGGGTGCGAAGACGGACACGCTCTTTTCTGAAGGCGACACCTGGTGGCACATCCGCTCAGGTGAAGAAATACTCGCCACCCACCGAATGCCCCGCACGGATTCGTATTCCTGGACCGCCGCCGGCACTCCCTGGATCGCGTACGAATGGCTTGGCGAAGTCGCCATTGCGGAAGCGTACCGCGCCGGGCGTCTGCGGGGACTCAGGCTGCTGCAATTGACGCTCGCAGGCACGATGCTCGTGCTGCTTTACGTGTATGCGACGATGCGATGCGAGAATCCCAAGGCTGCGCTCGCCGTTTGCGCCGTGATCCTACCAGTCGCCGCCGGATTCTGGTCGCTGCGCCCGCAGCTTTTCGGATACATCTTCTTCGTCATCGTCCTGATGATTCTCGAACGATTTCGTCAAGGCAAGAGCCGCGCTCTTTGGATGTTGCCTTTCGTATTTCTGTTGTGGGTCAACACACACGGCACATTCGTGTTCGGCCTTCTCGCGATTACCTTGGCATGGGCCAGCGGACTGTGGCGCTACCGGCTGAATGGAATTGCGAGCTTCGTTTGGACCCAGACTCAGCGCATCGAACTCGGAATTGCAACCCTGGTAAGCGGTTTAGCCCTCCTCGTGACGCCTTATCGCTCGCAACTGGCGGCATATCCCCTCGACATCGCCTTCCTGCAGCCCGCGAACGTCGCCAATATTCAGGAGTGGATGCCAATCACTAGCGAGCGTTTCTTGACGCTGACCGTCCTCGTGCTCCTGCTCGGATTCCTGGTTTCGAAAATTCTGATGCGTTTCAATTGCCGGTTCGACGATTTGGTCTTTGTGTGCATTGCGGCGATTGCGGCTTTCTTGCACCTTCGATTCGTCCCCGTGTTCCTTCTGGTGACGGTACCGTTGTTGGCGCTGCCGCTGGCGTGGTGGTTCTCTCCGTATCGTCCAGCGCGGGATCGAGTGCCGCTCAACGCGGCATTCATAGCGGTGATCGGTGTCGGAATCATCTACTGCTTTCCGTCTAGCGAGGACCTCGACAAAGCTTGCGCGGCACACTATCCGGTGGCGGCTCTTCAGCATTTCGACGCTGGGCAGACCTCGGGACACATTTTCAACGAATACGGCTGGGGAGGTTATTTGGCGTGGTCGCACGTTCCGCGCGCCGGCGTGTTCATCGACGGCCGCGCGGACATCTACGAGCGCGCCGGCATCCTTGACGACTATCTCAGCGTCGCGCGCCTCGAGCCGGGTTCGCTGCGGCTCCTGGGGAAATATGACATTACAACGTGTCTGATACGGAGCGACGCGCCGCTCGCGACCGTCCTCTCAGCTTTGCCGGAATGGCGACTCCTGTATGCCGACCCGATCAGTTCCGTTTACATTCGCCGAAGAATCGCGCCAGCCGCGGCAAGCGCGGCAACGCAACTCCCTTAGTCATCCATTCCACCTCGGGTCGAACGTTTCATGGTGAACCACCTGGCTAGTTACCTCCTTTGCTTTCGTTTCGCTAAACGCCTCTAAATCAGGCTCGCCCGCCACCTCATTTGGCACCAGGAGTGCGGTACTAGTTGAAGCGAAACGAAGTCTGGATCCCCATATCTCGAGGAGGAGAAATGAGAGATCGATTGAGAATGTTGTGGCAAGACGAATCCGGTCAGGATTTGACCGAGTACGCTTTGCTCATCGTTTTGGTGGCACTCGCAGCGGTGGCCTCGATGAAGGCGCTCGCGACGGCGATCAGCACCGTGTACTCGAACGCCGCGACGAATCTAACCACTAACACGTAACGCCCGTGAAATGCGAGAGCAGATCAGAGCGCTGTGGCAAGACGAATCTGGTCAGGACTTGACCGAGTACGCCTTGCTCATCGTTTTGGTGGCGCTCGCAGCGGTGGCTTCGATGAAGGCGTTGGCAAGAGCGATCAGTACGGTGTATTCGAACACCGCAACGAATATTACGACGAACACGTAAGTGTCGCGCGATTTCGGTTTCGGCCCACTGGGTGCGGCTGAGAACCAGAGGGGCCCGGTGACGGATCGTCGTAACGAATCGATTGGCAACGCCGCCGCGAAACAGATCGGTGAGGCCCGCACGGGCAGGCGCTCTCTCCGATCGCAGATGAAACGCAGACCCGCTGTCGCACGGGCATGTGCACGGGGGGTGGAAGTTCCGACCGGGAAAGTGTGCAGAGCGTTGAAGACTCAAACAATTTTCGTGTGCGCGGTCTTGATCGCGAGCGTCGCAGGATTTCTCGACTGGCGCGCTCGCCGAATCCCCAATTGGCTGACTCTGCCGGCATTCATCGCCGGGATCGCGGCAAACCTTGTCTTGGAGGGAATTTCGGGCGGGCTTCGTTCGATGGAGGGCGCCGGTGTGGTTATGATTTTGCTCCTGCCGGCTGTTCTGCTGCGCGGGCTGGGCGGCGGCGACTGGAAGCTGATGGGGGCACTAGGCGCGTGGTTGGGTCCCACGCAGATTATCATCGTGCTGCTGGTCACGATTCTTGTTAGCGGACTTCTCGCCGTCGTTCAAGTCATTCAAAAAAACCGACTCCGCGAGACCGCTCGCAACATGTGGGAACTGCTCCGCGGCTTTTTCATCTTTGGATTCCAGCCGCACCCCGAAATTAATTTAGACAATCCGGCCGCGCTGTCTCTTCCGTTCGGTGTAGCCGCGGCGCTAGCCACGCTCGGATGTTTCTGCGCCGGCCTGCCCTCATGGTGACTCCTGGGCTGTGCAGGGGGAGGAACAATGGACGCGCGACGAATTTTAGTGCAGTTCGGGGCACTGTCGCCCCTGCTGTTGATGCTCCTAGTGACGGCGTTCCGTGGCGCCCCATCGTTCGTGCGGTGCCTGTTGTGGCCGGCGTGCGCAGCCGCGGCGCTGACAGCTTTTCTGTGTCTGGTGGTCGGGCTCGAAGCGGACTGAAGAGCGCCAGAGAATCGGCGGCGCTCTCCGCTGCGAGCGCGACGTATTTTCAGTGAAATAAAGGCGATGTTGTAGCGCGGAGCTTCCATCCGGCGTTCCGCCTCTGAGAAGGGCTGGCGATGGATCGAAGGCGAATACTGCTGGCGTTTGCGGTCGCGGTGCCTTTGGCGCTGCTTGCGGCAGTCATGGTGTACCGTCAGCTCTCTCGCGCGGCTTCTGCATCTGGTCACATCGCGCCGACCAAGATCGTGGTCGCGGCGGCGGGGCTGGCTCCAGGCACGCGTCTCGACGCAAAGGATCTCCGCCAGGTCGATTGGGCTGCGGTCGGACCGATGCAAGGCATGTTCGCACGTCCAGAGGATTGCGTGGGCCGCGTGCTGATGAGCCCGCTTCTTGAGAACGTACCCGTTTTGGAAGGCAATCTCGCCTCGAAGGATTCGAGCGCAGGTCTTTCAGCACTGATTGCCCCTGGTATGCGGGGCGTCTCGGTCGCGGTGAACGACGTGGTGGGTGTGGCTGGCTTTGTGCAACCGGGCACGAGTGTCGACGTCCTCGCCACGGGCGGAATACAAGGTCAGGGAAGCACACTGACTCGAACGATTCTCGAAGACATTCGCGTGCTCGCGGCAGGACAAAAAATCGAGCCCGACAAACAGGGCACGCCGCAAACGGTTGCCGTCGTCACGCTTCTGGTCACACCCGATCAGGCGAACACGCTGACTCTCGCAAGCACGCAAGGGCGTATTCAACTCGCCTTGCGAAACTCCGGCGACACGAAACAGGTGAACACGGCTCCCGCTCAGCTCGACGACGTATTCAGCACCTCGATTCGACTTCCTTTGGCGCACAGCAATCGGCCAGTAGTGGCGCGCATCTCCGCCAATACGGCGGCTCCGAAGCCTTATCAGGTGGAAGTAATCCGCGGCGACAAGGCGGAAGTCAGTGCGATTCCGCAGCAGTGAGGCATTGCCAGTGGCAAAGTTGACTCGACCCGAGAAATTGATGCAAGCCTTAGCAAGAGACTTCGTTCGCGTGGCCTTGCTCGCGGCGGCGGTTGCGATTGGCGGCGGTTGTCTTCGCGCCCAGACAAATGCGCTGCCGGCTGCCGGTCCAGCGGAGGCGCAACCCCCGGCGGATTCGGAGCGCGCCGGACGTCAGCCGGAAAACACGACGCAACTTCACCTGTTGGTCGGTCGCTCGCTGGTGCTATCGAGTCCGGCGCGGATCCGACGCGTTTCGACTGCGGATCCCATCATTGCCGACGTGATGGTCCTCAGCGCAAATCAAGTCCTGGTGAACGCGAAGTCGCCGGGCGGCGTTTCTCTGGTGTTGTGGGATGAAAACGAGCAAAGCCATGCTTACGAACTCAACGTCGATCTCGATCTTGGCAGCCTGAGTGGTCGACTTCACAACGCGTTCCCGCAAGATCAGGTTCAACTCGAAAGTTCGAAAGACACACTGATCCTTTCCGGGCATGTCTCCTCGAAAGAAGAGTCGGACCGAATCTATCAATTGTTGTCGCCGGCGGAGCCCAAGACTCTGAATTTACTCGAGTATCCCGCCCGGCCAGCCAAAAGCCAAATTTTGCTGGAAGTCAGATTCGCCGAGGTGGATCGCGGCGCCATGACCAACCTCGGCTTCAATCTCCTCAGCGTTCCGGGATCAACTACGCGGACGCTGGCGGTGACCGGCACCCAACAGTACGGCCCGATCCAGATCCAGCAGAGTTCGGGCACTTCGAGCTCCGGGTCGACCACCGATTCGAGCGCCGGGCTGAATTCGGCGAACCTTTCCCTCAGCGACCTGCTCAACATCTTTATTTTTCGGCCAGACATCAATTTGGGCGCGGTGATCAAGGCGTTGCAGCAGAAAAGCCTCTTGCAGATTCTGGCCGAGCCGAATCTGCTGACGGAATCGGGGAAAGAAGCAGATTTTCTCGCTGGCGGTGAATTCCCATTCCCGGTTGTCCAGGGAGGAGCGGCGGGCACGGCGCCGACCATAACGATTCAATTCAAGCAGTTCGGTGTCAGCCTCAAATTCACGCCCGATCTCACCGACGATGGCACGATCCATCTCAAAGTGAAACCCGAAGTCAGTGCACTCGACTATACAAACGCGGTCACGATTTCCGGTTTCTTCATTCCCGCGATTTCCACGCGCCGGGTCGACGCCGAAGTGGAGTTACGTGACGGGCAGAGCTTCGCGATCGCTGGGCTCGTGGATAATCGCGTCACTGACATCTACAACAAGGTTCCCGTACTGAGCAGCATTCCGTTGCTTGGGGACATTTTCAAGAGCCAATCGAAGAACAGGACAAAGACAGAGCTCCTGGTGCTCGTTACGCCCCACATAGTGATGCCCCTCCCGGTTGGCGCGCCGCTGCCAACTTTGAAGTTTCCGAGCGGATTCCTCGATTCGATTCCGCCGAAACCTGGCGAGAAACCCCGTCCCGAGTGAGGAGAGCAACCATGTCGAAACGACTTGACGGCGCTGCACGAATCGAAATCCATGGAGCACACCAATGTTGACGGCGGCGGTAGTGAGCTCAGATAAGTCCGGCGCAACGGCAATGCTGAACGCTCTGCAGCAAACAGGCCTGGTCTACTCAATTCGCGAATGGGACCCGGAGGTCGAAAACCATCCAACCCCGGGCGAATCGATCCCGGACGTCGTTCTCCTGGATTTGCCGAACAGCCCCGCGCTGTATTTTGGGTTCGCAGCCAACCTGCGTCAGTTGCGCCCCGCCACATATATCATTGCCTGCTCAAGCGCGACGCCTGAACCAGCCCTGCTGATGGAAGCGATGCGAAGCGGCGTGCAGAACTTCCTCGCGAAGCCGCTCGCCGCGGAACCGTTGCGTGACGCCCTTCTCCGTTTTTCCGCGGAAAAACCTCCCGACGGCGAGCTGTCCGGGAAGGTAATTGCGGTGGGAGGTTCAAAGGGCGGCGTCGGTACCAGCACTGCAGCCGTGAATCTGGGAGTGCAACTCGCTCAAATAACGAAACAACGGGTCCTGTTGCTCGATTTCGGCCGGCCACTGGGGCATATCTCGTTGTTGCTCGATTTGCAGCCGAAATTCACTTTGCATGACGCCACCGAGAACCTGGAACGTCTCGACGCTCACTTTCTCGGCGGTCTCGTGACGCGACACCAAACCGGCCTGGACGTCCTTGCAGGGGCGGCACACCTGCACGAATCGCAGCGGTTCAGTGTTGCGGCTCTGGCCGGCGTGCTGGACGTAGCGCAAGGCTGCTTCGATCATCTGGTGATTGATATCGGCGTGCAGGACCCGTCGGAGTGGTCGCCGATCCTTCGCTCGACGCGCTCCATACTCGTTGTCGCCGAAGTCTCTTTGCTTTCGCTTTGGACGCTCGAGAAATATGTCGCCGCCGTAGACAGCGTCGAATCTCTCGGCGAAAAACTCCAGATCGTCATCAATCGCTGGAACCGCAGTGACGAACCCGCTCTGCGCAACGTCGAGCAACGGCTTCGACGAAAAATATTTGCGCGCCTGCCGAACGACTACCGGCAGGTAAGCGACGCGGTAACGCAGGGCACCCCGTTGACTGCGAACAGCAGTCCGCTAACCGCGACGTACCGGCAGCTTGCTTCTGACCTCATCCAGGACCCGGCGGCTAAGCCTGCCGCGCGACGCAATCCGCTCGCCAACATGTTCGCATCCAGCCGTTAGGACCCCACAATGACACCCACCACCTTTCCACCGCGAACTGATTACACGTCGTTTAAGTCGACGATTCATCGCAAGCTGATTCAGAACCTCAATCTCGAGCGGCTCGCGGAGATGAACCGCGAAGCCGCCCTCCTGGAATTAACCCGTATCATCGAGAACCTGATGGACACCGATGGGATGCCCATCACGCTGCTGGAACGCGAGCGGCTGGCGCGCGAGGTACTCGATGAGGTCTTCGGGCTCGGCCCTCTGGAGCCGCTAATGCGGGACCCGACCGTTTCCGATATTCTCGTCAACACGGCCAAGCACGTTTACGTCGAACGGCGCGGACTCCTGGAAAAAACGGACGTTCATTTTCGCGACAACGCCCACTTGCGCCAAATCATCGACCGCATCGTTTCCGCCGTTGGCCGGCGCGTGGACGAGTCCTCACCGATGGTCGATGCCAGGCTGGCTGACGGGTCACGCGTGAACGCGATCATTCCGCCGCTTGCGCTCGACGGCCCCTGCCTATCGATTCGCCGCTTCGCAAACGTGAAATTGTCGGGAGCCGAGCTCGTCACCAATAACTCACTCACGCTGCAGATGCTCGATCTGCTGAAAGCTTGCGTGAAGGCGCGCCTGAACATCGTGATTTCAGGCGGCACCGGCGCCGGCAAGACGACTCTTCTGAATCTTCTGTCCTCCTACATCTCGGATCGCGAGCGCATCATCACCATCGAAGACGCAGCCGAGCTTCAGTTGCAGCAAGAGCACGTCGTCCGGCTGGAGACTCGGCCTGCGAACATCGAGGGTAAGGGCGCGATCTTGCAGCGCCAGCTCCTCATCAATTCCCTTCGGATGCGTCCTGACCGCATCGTCGTGGGCGAAGTCCGCGGCGAAGAAGCGCTCGACATGCTGCAAGCTATGAACACAGGGCACGATGGGTCGCTCACCACCATTCACGCCAATACTCCGCGCGACGCGTTGAGTCGCCTGGAAACGATGGTAGCGATGGCCGGACTGAATCTTCCGGACAAAGCGATCCGGCGGCAGATCGCTTCAGCGGTCGACGTCGTTCTACAAGTGAGCCGCATGAGCGACGGAACTCGCAAGGTGATTTATCTTTCCGAAATTACCGGCATGGAGGGCGAGACCGTATCGGTACAGGACATCTTCCAGTTTCACAAACGAGGTATCGGCCCCAAAGGTGAAGTCTTGGGCGAATTTATTCCCGTGGGCATTCGTCCCAAGTTTGCCGACCGGCTCGAAGTTGCCGGCTTGAAGTTGTCGCCGGACATGTTTAGTCGCCAGCGTGGCTCGAAGGATTGATCGCGTGCTATTGGTGGTCGCAATCACATTCGCCGCGGTCCTGTCGATGGCATGGGCAGGCAGTATGTGGATCGGCTCGCGGAAACCCGCCGATCTTACCGGGCGTCTGGAGCAAATTTCGCGGAGGCAGCAAACGGAGGTAGCGTCGTACGACGATGACCTGATGCGCGATCAAGGTCTCAGCAGTGTCCCGCTGCTGAATCGTTTGCTACATCGCTGGTCCTGGTTGAAAACGCTGCAAGCTCTTGTGACGCAAGCCGGATGGAAAATCAAGCCCGCCAAACTGGTGCTGTTGAGCGCCGTCCTCAGCCTGACTTCCTTTCTCGTCTCCTGGAGCCTGTTGCCTTCCTTAGCCCTGGCAATTCTGATCGGCGTGAGCTCCGGCTTTTGTCCGGTGCTCTTCGCCTCGTTCAAGCGTGCCCGGCGGTTCTCCAAGTTTCAACGGGACTTCCCCGAAGCGATCGACCTCTTGAACCGGGCGGTCCGCGCAGGCCATGCATTCACGTCGGGTCTCGAGCTGATCTCAAACGAGCTTTCCGACCCAATCTCCACGGAGTTCCGCACCACCTTCGAGGAGCACAATCTGGGACTCCCGTTGCGCGATTCTCTCTTCCACCTCACCGAGCGAATGCCTCTTCCAGATGTCCGGTTCTTCGTGACGGCGATGCTTGTGCATCAGGAAACCGGCGGCAATCTGGCGGAGCTTCTGGAAAACCTGGCGCGGGTGATCCGCGAACGCTTCAAGATCCTGGGCGAAGTACGCATCCGAACGGCTCAGGGCCGCCTCACTGCGGCGATCCTGATCGGCCTTCCGCCTCTGCTCTTGTGCCTGCTGCGATTGCTGAACCCGGACTACGTGATGCTTCTCTTCACTGACCCTCTGGGCCACAAGATGCTCGGCGTCGCCTGCGTGCTGCAGGTGATTGGTGCCGTTGTGCTGTGGAAAGTGGTTCACATCGAGGTGTGAACTTATGGAGATGGAATGATTCTCTTGACGACCTTGATCGCGTTTGTTGCCGTGCTCGCCGTGGCGATAACGTTCTATCTCACCCTCGCTCCTTCGACGGATTTTCTGCAAGCACGCCTCACACAGCTGTGGCGGCCCATTATTCCGGCCGTCCGCTCCGCTCCGTTTGCCGAACTGCAACGACAAAAGCTCGAAAAAGCGCTGACCGACCTGGGCAGGCTTCTGCCCTCATCAGAGAAAAAACTTTCCAAGAAAGTCCGCACGATGTTGCGTGCAGGTTTTCGCAGCCCCGAGGCCGTCAAGATTCAACAGGGAATGGAAGTGGTACTGCCTGCCGTCTTTCTCATTCTGATGTACTCCACCGGAGCTTATAAGCTGAATCCCCTCTTCATGTTTGCCTTCGCAGCACTCGCGGGATTCCTGCTGCCCGATCTCTGGCTTGCCTGGCGAGTGAAACGCAGGCAACGCCTCCTGGTCATCGCGCTGCCGGACGCATTGGATTTGCTGGTGGTCTGCGTGGAAGCCGGGATGGGTCTGGACCAGGCGATCTTTCGAGTGGCACAGGAACTGCGTCTCTCGTATCCGGACTTGAGCGACGAGCTGCAGCTCGTCAACCTGGAAATGCGCGTCGGGAAAAGCCGCATCGATTCTCTGCGGGAGCTCACCGTGCGAACGGGAGTCGACGACGTGAAGGCTTTCGTCACGATGCTCACTCAAACCGACCGCTTTGGAACCGATCTAGCGCAATCCCTGCGCATCCATTCCGAGAACCTGCGCACGAAGCGGCGTCAGCGCGCTGAAGAGGCCGCCGCCAAGACGACTGTGAAAATGATTCCAGCGCTGGTATTTCTGATTTTCCCGGCCATGTTCGCGGTGCTATTGGGTCCCGCTGTGATCAGCATCATTCGGACGTTCAGTACACCTGCAGGACCTCAGTAAGAAACGTTTGGCAAGGCGTTCGCGAGGGCAGTAAGAAACATGACGTGAAGGAGAGAACGAATGGACACAACCACGTTGATTCGTGCGGCAGCCGGCATCGTAGCAATCCTGATCGCGGCCATCATCATCTGGCGCCGTAGCCGGCGTGAGTCGGACTAACGAAGATTCGTCAGGCGGCGCGAATCGCTCCGGCGCAGCGCCTGCGGGGAACCAGACGGCCGCGAAGACGGGAAACGTGTCTCTGCGCAACCGAACACGAGAAGTCCTGCTCGCGGCAGACGCGACGGTGGCGAATACATTCTTGACCCGGTTGGTGGGCCTGCTTGGACAGTCACCCGCCTGGGCTGACGCGCCCCGCGGTCTTTGGATTATTCCGTCTCACGGCGTTCATACTCTTGGGATGCAGTTCCGGATTGACGTCGTTTTTCTCGACCGGAACGAGACGGTGGTTCATTTGGAGGAAAACCTTCAGCCCTGGCGAGTCTCGCGTGTGATTGCAAATGCGAGGAGCGTGCTGGAGCTTCCAGCGAGCACGATTGCGAAGAGCAACACGCGGGTCGGCGACCAGATCGAGGTCATCAGGAGTTGAAGGTATTGGCGAAGCGGCGCGAGGACCCATTGTAGCGCCTCAAATCAACGCAAAATCCACTCGGTGGGCTTCTCGATAAATTGGAAATCCGCACGCTGGCCGGGTGTTCCGGGCCAATCGATGCGAACCACTCGCGCTTTCCCGGAAAACTGCTGCCCGTTCCTCGCCATGTAAACTTCCACAAGGGCGCCCTCTGCCAGCGCAGGCTGGTAGGCACAGAGAAAACTATTGGCGCTGACGGTCTCGGTTACCGTGAGAACGTCCGTGGCGATCCCCTCGGCGGTCACCGAGCGCAGCTTCAACATCACCCGCAAACGGACGCGCGGCTCGCCCCTATTCGCTTTACCCTTGCTATCGATCAGCTTTGTCAGCTTCTTTTGAAGCACGTCGAAATCCACTGGTTTCTGGACAAAGTCCTTTGCTCCGAGCGCCTCGCAAAAATCCTTGTACTGCGCGCTCGATTCTCCGGAAACGATGATGATCGGAATGTGCTGCGTGAAGCTCAGAGAGGCAACGGTCTGGCACACCTCAAACCCGGAATACTTCGGCATCATCAGGTCGAGCAGAATTGCATCGGGTTTCTCTTTCAGCGCCAGCGACAGAGCTTCTTCGGGTGAGCCTGTGTCGATAATCTCGTACGAGTCTTTCAAGCGAAACCGCAGGACTTTTCTCACGGCTTCGTCGTCATCAATGATCAACAATTTCGGCATATTCTCCTCCTCACCCTTATCACCCCGTCTCTTTTCCGGCGCGGACTACACCATCCTCGATCTGGCTCTCGCGTGGCGGCTGCGCAAGAGTGCCCTCTACCGTTCGCAACAGAACATCTCGCGTGAATGGTTTCCGCAGCACTGCCATGCCGGGCGGCAAAGAACCACGGACCTCAATCGCTCCGTCCGTGTAACCCGACATGAACAGCACGTGCATGTGCGGATTCTCCGGTGACAGCTTCTTTGCCAGGTCGCCGCCGCTCATGCCCGGCATAATCACGTCGGTCAACAGCAGATCGATTGGCGCGTCCGTGCTTCTCGCAACGTCTATGGCCTGCGCGGCGTCATTTGCTTCCAGAACCGAGTAGCCCATGTCCTTCAGCGTTCGGTGTGTCAGCTTGCGCAGGGATGGTTCGTCCTCCACGAGTAAAATCGTCCGCGGACCGCTGCCTCTCTTCATCGATTTCACCGGAGCGGCCTCCTCCACCACTCCTTCGGCGCGCGGCAGAAATATGCGGAATGTCGTTCCCTTTCCAGGTTCACTCTCAAGCCAGATATAGCCGCCGCTCTGCTTTACGATTCCGTAGACAGTCGCCAGCCCGAGGCCGGTTCCCTTCCCCTTCTCCTTAGTGGTGAAAAATGGCTCGAAGATATGGGCCTGCGTTTTCGCGTCCATACCGATGCCCGTGTCGCTGACTCTGAGCACGATGTAACTGCCGGGAATGACGTAGCGGTAGCGCAACACATCCTTTTCTTCGAGCTCAGCGTTCGCCGTTTCAATCTTCAGCTCCCCGCCGTGTGGCATTGCGTCACGGGCATTGACGGCCAGGTTCAGGATCACCTGCTCGAGCTGGCTGCGGTCGGCTTTTACCCGGCCGAGATCCACGGGCATATTGAACTTCAGCTCGACGTCCTCGCCGATCAAACGGCGAAGCATTTTCTGCATGTCCTCGACGATCGAGTTCAGATCGAGAATCTTCGGCGCCAGCACTTGCTTGCGGCTGAACGCGAGGAGTTGTTGCGTCAGTGTGGCGGCCCGTTGCCCCGCCTTTTGTATTTCGTCGATTGCTTCGCGCAGGGGGTTTTCGGGACCAATGCTCTGCTGCAGCGCCTCGCTGTAGCCAATAATCACGCCGAGAAGGTTGTTGAAATCGTGCGCGATCCCCCCGGAGAGCTTCCCCACGGCCTCGAGTCTCTGCGACAGCACCAGTTGCTGCTCGAGTTCGCGCCGCTCCGTGATATCCCGGTTGACGATGACCAGCTTTTCAACGGCTCCGGCAACGTTTCGCACCGCGCTCGCCGTTGATTCCAGCATCCGCCACTCGCCGCTTTTGTGTCGGACGCGGTATTCCAGCCGTCGACCGATTCCGGTCGTTCGCGCTTCTTGCGCGGCCGCCGTAACCGCGGGCATGTCGTCCGGATGGATCTGCTCGTACGCAGAGGTTTTCTCCAGTTCTTCGAGCGAGTAACCGAGCAACTTCTGATACGACGGGCTGTTGTACAAACGCTTCCCATCGGCGGTCACGACTGCAATCATGTCCGCCGCGTTTTCCGCAATCAGACTGAAAAGCTCTTCCTGCGCCACCAGGCGCACGCGAAATCGGTGAATCTGCCACTGCTGGTATATGACGTAGACGGAAAATAGCAGCACCATTCCGACCAGCGCGCGCATCGCTATGTGAATGTTGAGCTCGTCCCAGAAATCCCGCTGGAGCATGTATACGACCAGGGAAAACGAAATAATTCCGAGGGTTAAGAGCAGGGTGACAACCACACCGGAAAACGAGAGCCACCACTGGCGCTGCTCCGCCTTTCTGAGCCCGGCGCGAATCGACGCAAAGTCCCCTTGAAAGAGTTCGGATTGTTTCATCTCAGTCACTTCCAGGGTGTCGGCCTCCCGGGTGCGCTGGCAAGAAATCAGGCGAAATTCAACAAGAAGGGTGCTGCACTTACGTTGCCAGTATGGGAACAAGAATTTGCCATCAGCCGAGCTAACTCCTTCGCTGGCCCTGTGTTCCAAAGTGTTGATGTCGAGCCGCTTTTAAACTTTTGTTCCGAAACAAGATTCTGTTTCAGGGCGAATCACTCCCGCTTAGTGTATTTTGTTGACTCGATCCTCCACTTCACGCCCGCGTCCCCGCCCACGGTGTACGATTGCGGTTCTTGAAACCATTGGGAATTGTCGTAAGAAATCTCTTTGACAATTTGCTCGCACTCTCTCTATCCTATTCTCCCCTTCAAAAAATCCGTTGGTTTCCCCCCTTCCAGGAGCGGTTTTTCGGATGCGGATCCTCGTTTCAGCAACTGATTCCGGCTTTGCCGCGTTTCTTGAGCAAACTTTTCGCGTCCAACACTACGCAGTGGACCTCGCAGCCGATTGGGTGGAAACCCGGTCCCTCGCAGAGAACCGCGAATTCGATCTTGCGTTACTGGACATGAGCCACTCCGATCCCGCCGGACTTGCGGCACTGCAATACGTGCGCGGCATCCGGCCGCACCTTCCCATTTTGGTCCTGATCAATCGGACCCAGCTGGAGGAAAGCGTTCGGCTGATGACCATGGGCGCTGATGATTTTGTCTTTCGGTCGGCCGCGTCGTCGCCGGAACTGTTCGTGCGTGCACGCGGCGTGTTGCACCGCGGCCGACGTCCACACCCCGGCGTCTTGCAGGTACAAGATCTTGAGCTCAATCCCGCAAAACGCACTGTGACGCGAGCCGGAAGGGCCATTCGCCTCACTTCCAAGGAGTATTCGTTACTCGAATACCTGATGAGAAACGCCGGGCGCGGCGTGACGCGGGAGCAAATCATCGAGCATGCGTGGAATCTGCCAGCCGCGCCGCATACGAACGTCGTCGAGGTCTACATCAATTACCTGCGCAAGAAGATTGATGGCGAGTCGGAACACAAGCTGATCCTCACGATTCGCGGCACCGGATACCAGCTGATGAAAGCGGGGCCCGACAGGTCGCCTGCCAGGGCTGCGTCCGCGTGAACTCCCACGCCTGTCGAAATTGGCCAAGAACCAACGTCGAAGAGCGCCCTATGGAAACGCCCGTGGAAGAAAACTTGGCGCCGTTCACACGTGACGCGACGCAACGGGAGGGGGTCGTCCTCGAACACTTGGCCCACGTACGCCATATCGCGCGTCGAATCCATTGCCGGCTTCCACCCCAGGTGCTTCTTGAGGACCTGGTTCACGCCGGCATCGTGGGCCTGCTGGACGCTGTTGCGAAATACGATCCGACGAAGAACGTCAAACTGAAAGCCTACGCGGAATTTCGCATTCGAGGCGCGATTCTCGACAGCCTCCGCGATGGAGACTGGAGCCCAAGAGCGTTGCGCCGACAGGGCCGCCGCCTCGAAGAAGCCATGGCAACTTTTCAAGCTCGTCTTGGCCGAGTCCCCACCGACTCAGAAATTGCCGCCGAACTTCAAATGAAACTTATCGATCTGCAGCGACTTTTGAGAGACCTGGACGGACTCGAGGTGGAAGAGCTTCCGGGGTTCGTCATGGATGGCGAACCGGCGAGGCGGGACGTGTCGAACCGCAGCGACGATGATCCCTTCTCAATCGCAGTCCGTTCCGAGATGACTCGTTTGCTGATGAACGCAATCGCTGGCCTTTCCGAACGCGTGCGTCAGGTCCTGGCGCTCCATCATTTCAAAGACTTGCCCATGAAAGCGGTGGGTTCGGCGCTTGGAATCGGCAAATCGAGGGTTTCGCAAATCCATTCGACAGCACTCCTTCATCTCCGAGCGCAGCTCGTGCAGGTAATGTCACCGCGAACGCCACGAGTCTCCAGCGCTCCGCACTGATTCCACTCTTCTGCCGCTCGCCGCCCAGCCTTCTGTGTAAAAGGAAATTTAGTGGACAATCTGCCGGTGCCGAACCATAATCCGCCCCGTTAAACGCAAGGGGGTTAGGCGATGGCGACAGCCCCAATTCTCACGAGCACCAGCCATGCGCTTGGGTTTGCCTCTAGATCCACGCGACCGCTGATTTCTCCGTTTTTCATTGCGCCCAAACCGACGATTTTTGTATCAAACGCCTGTACGGCGCTTGGGCGCGGGGCCGCCAGGACAGGTCCCAGGGCTACTGGGTAGGTCTGAAACTGGCTTGAGCTAGCCTACGAAACGGAGGCTCAACAATGCAGACGACTCGCCGGGATTTCCTGAAAGTCGCCACCATCGGCGGCGCAGCAGCGACCGTGTTCGGTTTTGACCTTGCGCCGGCCTACGCGCAACTTCGCGAGTTGAAGATCGCCCGGGCCACGGAGACGCGGACGACGTGTCCCTATTGCGCGGTCGGCTGTGGCGCCATCATCTACACGCTTGGCGACAAAGCCAAGAACGTCACGCCGCAAGTGATTCACGTCGAGGGCGACGCCGATCATCCCACCAACCGCGGGACGCTCTGTCCCAAGGGCTCTTCGCTCGAGCAGGACATCCTCAACCCACGGCGGCTCACAAAGCCGCAAGTCCGCCGGCCCGGCGCCACGGACTGGCAGGACATTTCCTGGGATGGCGCCCTGGATGAGATTGCACACTGGACGAAGAAAACGCGCGATGCGACGTTCGTGGAAAAAGATGCGAATGGCCGCGCCGCGAACCGGTGTGAGGGCATCTCTTTCATCGGCGGATGCACGGACACAAATGAGTTCAATTATCTGGTCGTCAAGACCATGAGGAGTCTGGGCTTGGTGTATTTAGAAAACCAAGCCCGTGTTTGACACGGCCCCACGGTCTCAAGTTTGGGACCAACGTTCGGACGCGGGGCGATGACCAACGGCTGGATCGACATCAAGAACACCGACATGATGTTGATCATGGGTGGGAATCCCGCCGAAAACCATCCCTGCGGATTCAAGTGGGCGATGGAGGCCAAGCGTAACCGCAATGCCAAGCTGATTTCTGTCGACCCCCGGTTCACGCGCACATCCGCCACCGCCGACTTGTTCCTGCAAATCCGCGCCGGCACCGACATTGCCTTCCTTGGCGGGCTGATCCGCTACGCTATCGAAAACAACCGGGTCGCGCACGATTATCTGGTGAACTACACAAACGCCGCGTTTGTCGTCAAGGAAGGTTTCAAACTGCCGGAGGACGGACTGTATTCGGGATTTGATTCCGCGGCCGGGACGTACGCCGACAAGTCCACTTGGAACTATCAAGAGGGAGGAGACATGAGCGGCGCAACGCACGCCGCCGCGACTCCTGCGCACGCAGCGCCCGCCGACGCCGCGCATCCCGCGACACCAGCGCCGCCGCCCCTCTTGCCACCCAACGTCGCCTACGACCTGACGCTTCAACATCCTCGTTGCGTGTTTCAATTGATGAGGCAGCAGTATTTGCGCTACACACCGGAAATGGTCGAGCGAATCACCGGCATACCCAGGGACCAATTTCTTCGCGCTTCCGAACTTTTCACCTCCGTTCGCAAGAATGGAGACATGAAGAAGGTGGCGACGATTATTTACGCTGTCGGCTGGACGCAGCATACCTCTGGCACTCAAATCATCCGCACGGCGGCGATGTTACAGCTGCTGATGGGGAATGTCGGGCGCGCGGGCGGCGGCGTGAACGCGCTCCGTGGCCATTCGAATATTCAGGGCGCCACGGACATGGCCGGGCTATTCGACAGCTTGCCCGGGTATCTGAAAGCACCCCTTCCCACGGACACGGATTTGGCCACTTACCTCAAGCGCGTCACACCGACAGCGTCGAAGCCTACACCGTGGGATTCGATGAACTATTACTCGAATACACCGAAATTCTTCGTTTCATTCCTTAAGTCGCTCTATGGGGACGCGGCGACAAAGCAAAATGGATTTGCGTTCGACTACCTGCCAAAGGTGGATCGCGATTATTCCTGGACCCACATCTGGGACGACATGTACAACGGCAAGGTCAAGGGCATGATGGCCTTCGGAATGAACGGCGTGATGATCGGGCCGGACACGAACAAGAATATCAACGCGCTGAAGAAGGCCGACTGGCTCGTTGTCGGCGAAATTTATCCGGATGAGACCAGCGAGTTCTGGAAAGCTCCCGGAATCACGACCGACGAGCAGAAAACTATCAACACGACCGTCTACCGGTTGCCATGCGCTGGCTTTGCGGAAAAGGACGGCAGCATGACGAACTCGGCGCGCTGGGTGACCTGGAAATATGCCGCCCTTCCGCCTCCAGGACAGGCACGGCTCGACCAGGACATCATCGCGCAGATTTTCCTTCGCGTCCGCGATCTATACAAGAAGGATGGCGGGAAATTCCCCGACCCCATCCTGAACTTGAGCTGGGCGTACGCAGACGCGGCTCATCCTCCGCTTGCCCAGGTGGCGATGGAACTCAATGGGAAGGCGCTCGCGGACTTGAAGGACGAGGCAACGGGACAAGTGATTAAAGCGGGGCAGCAGTTGCCCGGGTTCGCTTGGCTGAAGGACGACGGGACAACCATGTGCGGCAACTGGATCTACTCAGGCTGCTGGACGGAGGCCGGAGCGCAGATCCAACGTCGGGGCACTGATGACCCCTCGGGCCTGGGAGTGTTTCCGAATTTCTCGTGGTCGTGGCCGGCCAACCGCCGCGTGCTCTATAACCGGGCATCCTGCAACCAGGAAGGAAAGCCCTGGGATCCGGAGCGGAAGCAAATCTGGTGGAATGAGGCTGCGGGGAAATGGGCCGGGAACGACGTGCCGGACTTCAAACCCGACTCCCATCCCAAGGATCACATGGGACCGTTCATCATGAACCCGGAAGGCGTAGGGAGATTATTCGCTCCCATTGGAGTGCTGCTAGACGGACCATTCCCGGAGCATTACGAACCGATCGAAAGCCCTATCAAGAACCCGCTGCATCCTGACCAGTCGAATAATCCCCTGGTGAAGAAGTTCAAGACGCCGTACGACAAGATTGGGACGCCGGAGGAATACAGCATTGTGTGCACCACCTACCGACTGACCGAGCACTATCACTATTGGACGAAAAATAATCCGATGAACGTCCAGTTGATCCCCGAACCTTTCGTGGAAATTCCTGTCGAGCTGGCGGACGAAAAGGGCATTCGCGGCGCCGACACCATCAAGGTGATCAGCGCGCGGGGAACGTATATCGCCAAAGCGTTTGTCACAAGGCGGCTCAAACCGATGATGATCGACGGCAAGAAGGTCTATCAGATCGGATTGCCGATTCATCAGGGATTCCGTGGAATCCCCGAGGATGAGGGAAGAGACGCCCGCACACCGGCGAATTTGCTTACGCCGGCGGTGACTGATCCGAACGCCCACACCCCGGAATCCAAAGGCTTCCTAGTAAGAGTCGAGAAGGCATAGGGAGCAGACGATGAGCCAGGCCTCAAGCGAAATAATCAGGATCTCAGCGCACGCTGGCACGGTTCCTGGCGCCGGGCTGAACCGAGAATTTCGAGTCTGCAAGCTGATCGACACCACAACCTGCATCGGTTGCAAAGCCTGCGAAGTCGCCTGTCTCGAATGGAACGGGTACACGTTTACCGAAACCTCGTTCGACAATTCGTATCAGACTATGCCGAACACCGCGTGGAATTATTGGAACCTGATCCGCTTCAACGAATACGAGCACCCCGACCACGGCTTGATGCTGCTGATGCGCAAAGATCAGTGCATGCACTGCGAGGAACCGGGATGCCTCGAGGCGTGTCCGGCCGACGGCGCTATCGTGCAGTATGCAAACGGCATCGTCGATTTTCAGCAGGACCACTGCATCGGCTGCGGCTACTGCATGACCGGCTGCCCGTTCAACATTCCGAAATTCAGTCCCACTGCGCGCAAAGTGTTCAAATGCACGTTGTGCGCCGATCGGGTGGCAGTGGGACTCGAGCCCGCCTGCATCAAAGCCTGCCCCACGGGCTGTCTGCACTTCGGCACGAAAATCGAAATGAAGGAACTGGGTGAAACTCGCGCCGCACAACTTCGCGAGGTCTCTGGCTTCTCCAATGCGGGCGTATACGACCCGTCCGGCGTAGGTGGAACGCACGTGATTTACGTGCTGCACGACGCGACAAGGCCGGAGGTGTATGGCGGCTTGCCAGCCAATCCACGGATTCCGTGGACCGTGCAGCTTTGGAAGAAGCCTCTGAAGTGGTTGGGGAATATTGCGATCGTTGGCGGCTTGCTTGGCGTCTTCGTTCACTATCTGCGTTTCGGACCTAAGATAATCGAAGGCGACGACGAGAAGCTTACTCCAACCCCGAAACCGTATGAGGAGCCCGGTAAGGGAGGGGCAAAATGAGCGACGGTCATATCCTTCCCGGCGGGCGGGTGCTCCGATACGCGTTTCACGAGCGACTCATCCATTGGGTCGCGGGCATTTCATACTTGTATCTTCTGCTGACCGGCCTGGCCTTCTGGTCCCCCTGGCTTTTCTGGCTGGCGGTAGTGCTGGGTGGCGGAACGGTGGCGCGGCAACTCCACCCTTGGTTCGGCGTTGTCTTCGTCATCGCCGTGCTTCTGATGTTCCGCATGTGGGGGACGCAGATGCACGAGACGGCAGTGGACAAGCAGTGGTGGGACGCGATCCCCCACTACATCAGAAACGAAGACGAGCAGGTTCCCACGGCAGGGCGATTCAACGGCGGGCAGAAACTGCTGTTCTGGGGCTTTTTCTGGTGCGGCATCTTGCTGCTCCTCACGGGACTCGTTCTTTGGTTTCCGAATTGGATTCCGTGGAGTCTTCGTTATCTGCGCGACATCGCCGTGATCGTGCATGCTTCGGCGGCGTTGATCACGATCGGCCTGTTCATCATCCATGTGTATATGGGAACCGCGATGGAGCGCGGCGCGTTCGGTTCGGTGATTCGAGGTGATGTTTCCGCGAATTGGGCCAAACGGTATCACGGTATCTGGTACAAGCAGATCGCGGGCGATCCGAACGTCCGGAAATGAGAACAAGCAAGTGGGACGCGCGAATCCGGCGCGCGCGCGAATTGGCTTCCACGTATCCTTTTGCTGCTGAGGGTCTCCGGTTCTACGAGCGTATCGCTCAATTTCAAGAGTCGCTCTACTCGGATATCGAGTCACGGCCGGTTTTGCAGCTTGCGATACCGTCACTGGCATTAACGCGTCCGGAGTTGGATTTCATTCTTCTACTGCCGCGCTTCCGCGCACTGCTTTCCTTGATTGAAGCAAGTGGCCCTGCTCCCTTGTCATCCTTCGCCGGCGACCTCCGAGGTCAAGGCGCGCAGCGCTGGCAAAACGTTCTGGCCGCATTCTGGCAAACTGGGCCGGGCGTTTCCGACGATCTTTCCCCTCTCGAAAGCCTGATGGCGTGGATTTTCCTGCAGCCGTATGCAGAATGTCTCGCGGATCATGCGCCACGAATTCCGCCTGGTGCGGCGCCCTCTAGCTGTCCGTTTTGCGGCAGCAAACCCCAAGTGGGAGCGCTTCGCCCGGAAGGCGACGGCGGCAAGCGCTTCTTGATCTGCGCGCTCTGCGGAACGGACTGGGAGTATCGCCGCCTCGTTTGTCCCGCATGCGGCGAAGAAGATCCTCGCGAACTTGCCGTGTATACCGCTGACGAGTTCAGTCACGTGCGCGTCGAGGCTTGCGACACGTGCCACTCTTACATAAAGACGGTGGACCTTACGAAGGACGCTCGCGCGGTTCCCGTCGTCGACGAGCTAGCTACCATCCCCCTGAATCTATGGGCTACCGAACACGGCTACGGAAAATCACAGACAAATCTGCTCGGGATCTAGCGCCTCGGCCGACCACCCGGCAATACCTCCGGCCATGGAATCCGCAGACTAGCACCGAAACACAGGCCCACGTATTGTGGTTTGAAGCGCAGCGGACCAATTCCCACAGTCCAGAAACTAATGGCTTGCTTCCAGAACTAGTTTCTGCACGCGCCAATTCAATAGTTCGGCGACAAAAATCTCATTTTCCGAGGGGCAGGCAATCTCGTGAATCCATCCGAACTGCTTGAGTTGTTTCCCAGACTCCCCGAGCACGCCCAGTATCCTACCGTCCAGGCTGAGCTTGTACAGCCTGCCGGGGTAACCGTCGGAGCTGTACAGCACTTGATTCGGCGCCGGTGTTATGCAGATCGCCCATGGTGCGCCGGGCGCCATGGCCCCCGTGGTCTGTGTCGGCTTGTTGCCAATCGCCGGGCGGGCGTTCGGGTCGACCGGCACATCGATCGTAATCTGGCGCAGAAAATTACCCTCCGTATCGAAGACCTGGATCCGGCGGTTGCCCCGGTCCGCGACGTAGACATTTCCCTGGGCATCAACGGCGAGGCTATGAGGCGTGTTGAACTGGCCCGGCTTGTCTCCCGGCTCACCCCATGACTTGAGCCAGTTTCCGTCCTTGTCCACCTTCGCGACACGCGAATTGACATAACCGTCGCTGATATAGGTGTTGCCAGCCAAGTCCCAAGCCACGTCGGTCACCTGCCTGAACATCCCATCCACAGGCGGCAGTGGCGGCTTAAGATGCTTCAGGGGCCCGGTTCCTTCGTCAGAAGCTTCCTGTTTTCGTCCGAACACCATTTCCACACGGCCCTCTGGGTTGAATTTGATCACCATATCTGAGCCTTTGTCCGTGACCCAGATATTGTCCTGTTTATCCACTTTCACTGAATGCGCGTAAGACCACGCGTACAGGTGATGGCCGATTTCGCGAAGGAACGTGCCATCGGCGCCGAATTCTAGAAGTTGCGTGGCGCTCGCCGCATAGGCAGGACCGCTTGAATTGCCGCGCGACAGCACGAAAATATGTCCTTTGGAATTCACCGCTACTCCAGAGACCTCGCCGAAATAGATGTCGGGCGGAAGCTTTAGAAAGTCGGGAACAGACCGGTATCGAATTTCGGGTATCGGCGAGTGTTGTGCGAAAAGAGAACCGCTCAAGAAAAAAAACAAGACAAGCGCGGACCGCTTCATGGGAGCCTCCGATGCGGCAAATCCTCGTCTCGATTCGCCGTGTGCCGCGCGAAGACTATAGACCACGAAGCGAGGAGCAGCGTCGAAATCTCGAGCCTGCCTCGCGAACCGACTAGGTGGTTGAGTTACTTGGTCGGGGCGTGGAGATTTGAACTCCAGACCTCCTGCGCCCAAGGCAGTTGCAAAAAATCTATCTTGTTGGTCCGTCTGGCTTTGTTCTGCGTCATGGTACACGGTTTTGGACCTAATTCGGCAGCATTTGGACCCAAGTTGGACCCAACTTTTTTTTCGCAACTAGGCAGGCGGTAGGCAGGGGCGGCCTCTGCCACTTATACCAGTGGTACTTCGCGGTCGAAATTGGGCTTCTTCTCCGCGTGGAGCTTTAAGGCCACGCCACAAACCGCTGCGATGCCCTCCAGCATCGTGAGTGAGTGTCCGGTATATTAGGCGAGCCCGGGCTTCGCCGCGTCGAAAAACCTTCTACTAGATAACGAAAGGAATATGCGCTATCCTTTCGTTGCGAGATTCCTAACGAAACGATCCTTTCGCGATGGCGACGCCAACGAAACCGAACAGCCGTCTCGGGACTTACGTTGTTAAGTCTTTCAAGGACGAGTCTTTCCGAGCTTACGTGCCTCCACCACTGCCGCCTGACCCACCGCTAGGGCTCCAGCGGCTCTTGCCGCTGCTGGAGCAGGCGAACCAAGCGCTCGGGCGCTTGGACGGACTCGCGTCCATTCTGCCCGATCCCTCGCTTTTCATTTACCTCTACGTCCGAAAGGAAGCTGTACTCTCCTCGCAGATTGAGGGTACGCAATCGTCGTTTTCAGACCTGATGCTGTTTGAAAGCGCCGAGGCTCCCGGCGTCCCGCTGGAGGACGTTCAGGAAGTTTCGAATTATGTGGCAGCGATGAATCACGGGCTCCGCCGACTCCGCGAGGATTTTCCGCTGTCTTTGCGGCTAATGCGGGAGATTCATAAAATTCTTTTGTCTAAAGGGCGCGGCAGCCAGAAACGTCCGGGCGAATTCCGCGAGAGTCAAAACTGGATTGGGGGCACGCGACCGGGGAATGCAGCGTTTGTTCCACCACCACCCGAGAAGATGATGGAATGCTTGGATGCGCTGGAAAAGTTCCTACATCGCGAACACGAGGACTTGCCGATCTTGGTAAAGACAGCCCTCGTTCACGTACAGTTCGAAACGATTCACCCGTTTCTGGACGGAAACGGAAGACTTGGCCGCTTGCTGATTACATTCTTGCTGTGTGTTGCTGGCGCGATTCGCGAGCCGATTCTGTACCTCAGCCTGTATTTCAAGATGAATCGGCAAAAATATTACGAATTGCTTGACCGCGTCCGCACGCATGGAGATTGGGAAACTTGGCTCGAATTCTTTCTCACAGGGGTTAAGGAGACCGCACAACAGGGGGCGGATACCTCGCGGGAGATACTGGCGCTCATTGAAAAGGATCGCCACAAGATCGAAGAGCTTGGCCGCCCCACCGCATCCATTTTGCGCGTTCACCAGCACCTTCAACGCAAACCCATCATCACGATTCCCGCAACAGCCGAACAACTCTCCCTCTCTGCTCCCACTGTGGCGAAGGCGTTGCAGCACATGGTCAAGCTCGGCATGGTCCGCGAGACCACCGGCAAACAGCGCCACCGCCTGTTCACATATCATCGCTACTTGGACATTCTCAACCGAGGCACCGAACTGCCCAAAACAAGTCACTGATAACGCTGGCACGCGCCGTTGGATATCTCGGGCCAGCGATAGCAAGCGCGCACGTTGTCAAGTGTGGTACATTCGCCCGTGATGATTTCGCAAGATTGTCCTCATTGCAAGGGCACCGGAAAGGTCAAGGATGGTTCCGGCAAGGAAGTGGATTGTCGAAAGTGTAGCGGCGGAAAAATCGTAACCGACCAAGCTCCTCCGAAGAGATAGGAGAAATAACCGGAGGCAGGAAATGGGATCGCACACAAGGACCTATAGAAACTCAACTGAACTATTGCCCAGTGTCCTTTCTTCTACGCTTCGGTGATATAAAATCGAGCACCATTCGGACGGTTGACGGTTTCCTCCCAGCGCGCTTCCACTCTGCCATGATTGTCGCATACGTATCAGCTATGGTTTTCTTCAGGTGCGCTGCGATTTTCGGATGGGCATAAACTTCTATCAGTTCGACGTAGGCTCCTGACTGAGCCTCGAAGATGGTGCCGGACTCGAGACGGCTCCGCAAAGAGCCCGCGGCTTTCAGCTTTTCAAGAGCATCTGGATGTATCACCTTGAATTCTCTGAGGCCGACAGGTTTGTAGCCGGACGAGTTCTCCTCTATAACGAGAGGCCCACCCTCGTTGGTTCTTCCTCGCCTGAGATTGGCGATCATGTTCTGATTCGCTTTCAGGATACTCATCCGATGCACGAATTCCCCATCAAGGAGAGCGATGTCTTTCGTTCGCGGAACGTATCCATCTATTTGTGCATCATGGTAAGTGGCGTATTTCCGCTTCTTGAGGAATTCAAAGAAGTAAGGGGAATCGAATTGGTAGTCGTGCGGTAACCAGCTTTCTCCAAAATCTAGCCAAGGCCAATCTTTTTTCACGTCGTCCATTATCTTTTTGCGAAAATCCAGATATTCTTGCATTCCTTTGGTTATCGGGCGGTTGGGGTCTTGATCCCGGATCATTTGTGCTCGCTCTTCGGGCGTAGCCGCCCGCCGAGGGATTTCCTGGTCACCCATTCCCATATCGACTTGGTGCTCTGGCGCACTCGGGTCAAAGGGATAGACTTTCCCATCCGAGGCTCTCTCCAAATAGTAGCCGGGGCCCGCAGGTCCGTCGAGCGAGTAGCCCGGTCCTGCTGGTTCATCCACTGCCGGGCCAGGCTGCGTGTCGTCCCGAGTGGGGTCAGCTTCAGCCACGGCTGGAATGTGATTCGTGGTCACCCGCAGGCCATCCCCAATCGCTTTGCCCACAACTCTGAGGGCGTCTTCCGTGCTAGCCACTACAAGCATCCGCGCATGGTGCCAGCGAACTCCGGGGAACGTCGCATTAGCCCTAAGCCATGTTGCGGACTTCTCGTCGAGGCAAACAATTTCGGCGCTATCTTGAGGATAATGGCCGTTGCAAACAAACTCCCCGCCTTCGGAGGACTCGTTATACTGGTAATGCCCTCGATTCATTACGTTCATTGGATCGGTCCGCCACTTTCGCTGCCCTTGTATCGCTGCCTCTTTCGGTGTCCCATTTCGATCAGCCCTTCTCTTCCATTGACAACGCTTGCTGACCCGCTGGTTGTTGCTGTCTCTTCATCAACGAAACGGACGGCGCGTCAGTCTCCGGGCTTGTAACCGCGAACTGTGGTCCACCTCAAACTTTCGAACTTCTTGCCGTCCGGGGATACCCAAATATTCTTGGCCAGACATTCAGGGTTGAGGCACTGAACCCAATCCTTGTAGGGATCAACTACTCCGGGCGGTCCATCAGAGACCGTGTCCTTTCCACAGCATGGGCAGGTCATGCACCCAAGCATAGCGCGGCGTTGTGCGAAGCACCGTAAAACAGAAAGAATATTTAACGAGAGAGTAATCGAGGGGCGTTCCCGGACGCTCCACCCTGACCCTGAGACGGATTGACTTCCGCAGTTCCACCTTTCGCCGCAAGTCCGGGCTTCCTGGCGAAGGCGGGCTAACTGAGTTTATGATGGGGCATGTAATAGAGGGCTTTCACATCAAGCGCGGCAGAGCGCAGTCTGAACGAGAAGCTCAACAGATGCGCGGCCCCGCAGATCATAAGCGCCCTGGTGAATGACGCGTCTTGTATTCTTCGGAGCCAGAGCTCCTCCCTTTTGATGTGGTCCTCAACATGCTCCCAGTAAGCGAAATCTTTCGATTTTTGAGGGTCTTCAGGGTCGAGCAAGAGGACTTCGCCTGTCTGTGCTTTGACATCGTGCTCGGGCCGTTCCTGCTTAGAAGGATCCACGTCGAGATAATGATTCTGCCCCCAGTGGCACAGAGCTATTTTTTCCGCAGTAGTCGGCCCAAGTCCCGTTGCCTCCTCAAGAATGAAATCGATTTGCTGTTCAGAAATCAGCCGCTCGATCAGCTCGGCGTAGGTCGGATCATCAACATTGAACCGCCCCTTTACGGCCCCTTGCAATCGATGGGATGTTCCGAATAACACTACGAAGCGGCTCATACAGACCCCGACTTTTGATTTCGCCTTTGCGCGAGAGGTGCTGTGGTCATTCCACCCTTTAGGTGACCATTGAGGCTCGCTGCGCTACGGCGTTTTCGGCCTCCTGAATTCCTGACTCGATGTCTTGCTCCAAGTCCAAATGCGGTATAGCGGACGCGGATGCGGCCCGATACAGTCTCAACGCCTCATCGGGGCGATTCAACCGCTTGAGCGAGATTCGCGCGGCACCAATCTGTGCTATGAGGCCCTGCCGTTCCGAAGGATACGCAGCGACAAGTTTCTGGTATTCGCTCAGTGCACGCCTATAGTCACTCCGTTCTTCCGCTAGGCGGCAAAGCTCCAACCAAGTGGCGGCAGCCATGCTGCCGCCACCCAAGTTGAGGAACTCTTCATAATCCTGCCAAGCCGCTTCATACATCCCTGCTCGCAAATTCAGCTCGCACACCTTGCTCGTGGCTTCTCGGCAAGCGGGAATATCGTTGTTCCGCCAATGAACGATCCGCAGCAAGCTCCAGGCACCGAGCGAATTCGGTTCCTCTGTCAAGTAGGTGTTCAGGATCACTCCAGCCTGAGCAAAATTGCCATTTTCGAGCAAGTCGCTAGCCTGATTGATTTCGGAAGCAGCGGTCCAACTAATCTTTTCCTCGATACTCTTGGTCGCCTTGTGTTCTAAGCCTGAATATCGCAGAGCCAGGGCAGCAAGAGCGCCAAAGATAAATCCCCCGACGTGCGCCCAATGCGCAATGCCGTCACCGTGCCCGGACAGCTTTCCGTAGTAAATTTCCATTCCCAACCATAGAGGCAATAGCCAGTAGGCTCGCACCCAAAGTCCCCAAAAACCGGATAGCCATGAGCCAAAGAACCACACCAACCTGATCTTCAATTTCGGGAAGCGAACCAAGAACGCTCCCATTAGACCCGCGACGGCTCCTGAAGCCCCGTAGGAAACAGCGATACTCCCAGGATTTGCCCAACCGTCAATCTGCGTGGCCGCAACTCCCGCCGCAAGATAGAACGCCAAATAAAGCGGACGGCCCCATGCGTCTTCCAAGACAAATCCCGCAAGCCACAAAAACCACATATTGCCAATCAAATGTAACCAGCCGCCGTGCAGGAAAGTGGAACTCAGATAGGCGATGGGCCTGGGATGAGCAGGAATGAAGGCGAACCGCTCCGCGATGGAGGAGGCCGTTAGGTTGGCGTACTCGGCAGCAATGGAGTCCATTTCCGCTTGCAACTGCTCTCCGTCATCCACGCTACGCATATGTGCGTCCCAATCGTCGATTGGCTTGAAACTGGGAGTCTGCATCTCAGCCCAATCTGTTGGGTCGTAGGCTCGAAAATCGGAGACGAACTGTTGGGCCTTGGGCGAAATCGTCAAGTCTGGGTGCTGCGCCGCGAGAACCAGAACGTGCATCTTCACGGACCAGAGGGAGTCTTCCTGCTTCTCCATGGTCTGGTGGGTAGCAAGAAAGATCAGGAAGTTAAGGAGGATTAGGCCAAGCGTGACCACCGGCCAGCGCCGGGCGGTCATGTTTTCATGCTTGATCGGGAAAAGCATGTCGGCTGCTTTCCTTCATGGATGTTGGCAAACAGCAGCCCGCCTCTCAGCGAGCTTGGCGAGGCTGTTCGCGAAGATAGCGTTGATGAGCGGGTATTCCGCCCGCGCATGTATGGTATTTCCGCCAATCCAGTCTAGCGTGCGTCGAATCAACAGCCAGAATTCCGTATCTACCTATGCCCTCCTGATTAACGTAACCCTTTGAGGACTCGTACCATTGACCCAACGCGCGGCCGGATAGAACCTAAGAATATTGGGGAGCGTGTGTATGCCTTTCTGCACCAAGTGCGGCGCTGACTATTCTGTTGACGGAGAATTCTGCTACAAATCCCGGTAATCTTGCTGTTTAGATTAACTTTGCTTCGAGGATGAAAATGATGAAAACCATGCACGCGGTTGTGTTGGGTTCTCTGCTGGTTCTTGCCGGAGGCACGGCCCGCGCGCAAATTTTAGATCAAGTAGAGACACTTCCGATCTCGATGCAGGCACAAATCGGAATCACTACCGAGATAAAGTGCCAAGAAGCCCAGTCCATTCCGTTCACGCTGGTTTCGGGGTCAACTACACAGCTCAAGTGCGGAGATTGGGTCACAATTCTTGGGGCGCATGGGAGCTCATACGCTGTTCGTACAGAGAACGGTTCCACAGGTTACTTACCGGCGACGGTCCTTCCAACCGCCCCATGCGCGCAGACCAATTTCCGGATCGCTTGGTTTAACAGGCAATGGATGCCCAAATTCAAGTCAATGAGCAAAGAGGAGGCCAACAAATTCATCAAAGAGCTTTATCTGAAAGCGACTTCGGAGGACATTTCCGTCGCCTACGGTTGCGCGAGCCAAGCGATGAGCCAACAAGATGATCTCGGAGGCTATAACGGATATCTAAGCAATTTTGACTTGAGCCAACAATCTCAAACTTACAGCTCCGACCAGAAAAATAGGATGATGGATTTTACCGAGGCACTCTATAACCAAGTCGCAGCCTTGAATTTTATGCAGGACATAACAGAGGCTCACTTTGCGGACGACGACCGAAGATACAACCAATTGGTGGACCAGTATAACACCTTGGTTAACAAGCACAACGATCTCATAGCGTTTGTGGACCAAAAGATGCGCGACCTTAACAGCGTTTCGTCCCCCGCAGCGCAGCCGCAGACCTCGACCTGGCGACGAATACTAGCCGGGACCTTGCAGGGCATTGCAAGCTACACGCCGCCAAAGCACATCGTGTGCGACACGAACGGGAACATATCGCTGTTCGGCGACGCGACCCAGCCGGGCTATATCTATATGAACGGAAACCTGAATTCGCACACGGATTGCCGAGAGCAATGAACTGCTGGCTGGGGCCTTGAACGGAGCAACCCTCCGTGGCAGTTGGTTGTGTTGGGGGGGGGCGAGATTTTCCGTAGTGGTTCAATCTGAAGATTTGAGCAGGGAAATTGGGAGATTGGCAAGAGGATTGTCTAGTCGGAAAAACTTGGGAGCATCTGAGACATGACACCTGTACAAAAATGTACAAAATGTCGCGGCACCGGAAAAGTTAAAGATGATTCCGGTAAGTCGTTCGACTGCCGAAATTGCGGCGGCACGGGGAAAATTGTTACTCAGTGAGTCGCGCGCCCGTTTGACGAAGTGTCGCCGATCAGTGCTTCATGGCAGTTGAAGTAGCCAGGTTGGTTTCTGCGGGAATGGCGGTTCTTGGAGCGTGAGGCAGTGCGCGCAGACAGGACCTCGAAGCGCACTCCCTCTGGGTTCGGCCAATTGGCCGCGATCTCAACAGGTCGTCGCGATTGGACTCCCGCTTGGGCCCAACTAACATGAATGGCAGGCACCTCTGCCTTTATCCGCCGAGGCATCGGTAACATGGAGGACGTATGCTGGGATTCAGAAAGAAAGTTACCGTTCAATCGTTCTGGCAGCCGCGCCTCGACGGGATGTTCTCCGGGAAGAATGAAGCCGGGTGGGATTTCCTCAAGACTTCGTTTCACGACCCGGCGCTGAATGCGGTGGAAGCCAAGGTCTTCTATGCCCATATGCAAGCGATGACAATACAGGTCGTAAGCATGCTTATCACTAAATCTTGTTCGATGGACGCGTCCATTTCGAGCCATATGTTTGTCGACAAGTTTTTGGAGAATAACAACCACAAGGATGTAATCCGCTTGGTCTCCCGATACAACTCGGCGTTTGGTTCATCTGCGACCGACGGAATCAGAAAGATGGTCGCAGCTTTTTCAGAAGACGTTGCCAGCTCACGGCTGACATCCCCCACAGTGGAGGGCTTTTACAGCACCTTGTATCAGTTGGTTCAGCAGGTCTCCAACATGCTCGGAGCGGTTAAACTGATTCCATAAGCCCCAAGAGAGAGATTTTCTGGCAAATCGGCAACGGAGGGGAGCACCGACGGACAGGAAAGGAGCGAACGTCCCTCGATAACACATACTGACTGTCAGACCGTCATGACTTCTGAACACCAATTTCAACTGCTCATAACGATTGTGATCGTTGTACCAGCGACCCTCGTTTCGGCATGGGCTTTGGTCAACCAATTGAGGCAAACGAGGCCCAAGCTTGAAGTACTCATCAGCCCGGTATTCTCCAGGAGTGCGAGTGGCGAACCCGTTTTGACGGACGACTGGTACGGTGTCGTAGTTCGGAACGTCAGCTCGTTTCCGCTCCGAATCTGCAACGTTGGCTACCGCATCTCCAAGAAGTACTATTCATTCGGAAAGCCGGTAATAAACGAAAACTCCGGGTTCACCCCATCGCCGTGGCCTTATGAGATCGCACCTCGTGCGAGGGCGGCTTTCCATTTGGATTACAGCGGTCACGAAGCCAAACTGTTCACGAACGCAGTCGGGCCACTGGAATTGGAGTCGGGGAAGCTGCTTTGGGAGATCTCACGCGCCTATGCGATCACCGAATGCAACAGAACTTTCATTTCTCGGAGGATTTCCAGAGAGACGTTGCAAATGCTTCGGAAGGCCGCAAGGAGCAGAGTGATTACCGGCGACCCATCCTCCCAATTCTGACCAAATCTATAAACTCCCTCTACGTTTGCTTCCTACTTCGGCTGCCAGGCGGTTGAGATGTCGCGGCGCGGCAATCTACATTGCAAGCCTGTTTTGAACGACTTGGCGTTGCCCGGTCAATGGCTCATCGCAGTTTAGGTGAGTCGGCTTCCCCGATGCGAGGCCGGGCGCTTAATGGCGTACGACGCACTATGAGCGGAGAGGCTCAGAGCCTCTCATAGTTGGAGAATTCTCGCAGCGAAGCCGCAGTCAAAGGCGACCACAGGGAGCCGCGCCAGCGGGTCTGCCCCTTGACGGCCGTGAAAGCGGACGGGAACGTCGTTAGCGGGCAATCATTCAGACTTGGATCACGGAAAGACCGGGAATCTACCAAAAGTGGTGGAAGTTGGAAGCTCGGCTCATTCACCTTTTGAATTCACTGGGATGGACGACTTTGGCTTTGAGACGCTCCGGGGGAAAATCTTTGGGATTGAGGGTGACTACGAAACCTGCCTTGCCCGATTCGGCGCAGAGGCAAAACGCGTCGTCCTTGGGATCGGGAGAAATTTGAGCCGAGGCTTGCACCTTCACCTCTTCAGCACGCTCTCGGATCAGGTTGATGACTTGCCCGATGAGATTCGGACGAACGCGGAGGCGCTTCAGAACTTCCTTGTATTCTTCCAAAATATCTTCCGTTATGAGCCAGGCGAAATTGTTCCGCTCAGCCCACCTGTGCAGTACATCAGCACTCGGATTCCTGCCCGAAACGAACGGCTCTCTGAAGCCCGAGATGCCAGCCACAAGCACGCTCGTGTCAACGACGGCCCGTGGCTTGAGTTTCCTAACTTTCTGCGGCAACGGTGATCTCTGGCGCACGTCTCTCTTTACGATAGCTGCGAACCGTGCGCAAGATTTCTTCTTCGGAGACCTCTCCGATGTCTTTTGCCGCCTCGGTTAGCGATTCCAGAAATTCCTTTTTCCAGCCCCGGCGCTTTTTTCCACGCGGCAGGTCCTTGTACAGATCAGCCCTACTCATTCGTTCCTCAATCTGTTTTCCAAAGGCTCGAAATGGCACTCCTAGCTTGATTGGTTCTTCTACTGCCGCGAGCCGACAGTTGAACACGACATATCTCGGATTCTCGGACTTGAGTTCTTCTTCGGACGCGGAAAATGCCTCCATGAGCTTGGAGAGCACACTTGTCCGCGTGCCTAGGGACTCCTTTAGGTAAGAGGCGACCTTGGCTACCATGAGGGCGTTCATATCGAAGAAATACGTTCCCTCTGATCGTCGGGGCTTCACGACGCCGAATTGGACAAGGTTCTGTAATTCCTTCGGCTGTATCTGTAGGACCGCACTGGCCTGCTTTAGCTTTAGTCCCTGCCGTGGCATGTCTCCTCCAATTAGCATCTAAACATTAGACCGTAATTGGATACTTGTCAAGAGAACCGACTATGCGGGCAGACGGTCAGCGGCTCCTGAGTCCGACCGATAGCTTAACATGGACTCTTTAAGAGGTCTATTAGAAATCTATAGTTGACATACAGACCTGAATAGACTACTATTTTGACCTGTGGAGGAGTCACGCCATGACAGCCCAACCGGACGTTCGGTCTCCAAGCAAACAGCGTAGAACCACCCTACGCGTGTTTTACGTTTTCGTGTTCGCCTCAATCGCGGCCTTTACCCTGGGAGTCCGTGCAAGTCACTCACTAAAAGCGTTGACGGTACTCGGGATTCTCCTGGCGGGCGGCGGACTCTGGAGCTTTCTTCGATTCCTCCGAGCGGCAGACGCACATCAGAAACTCATCAACCATGAAGCGACGAGCTTTGCTTTTGTTGCGTCTCTGCTTCTCACGCTGGTTGTCGGTCTTCTCCAGCGATTCGGATTCCTGTCTGGTGCGTCTCTCCTGGTTCCGGCATTGATGATTGCATTCTGGAGCATCGGCCTCATTCTCGCTTCATGGCGGTACCAATGAAGACCCGGCTCCGTGTCTTGAGGGCAGAAAAGGAATGGTCGCAGGCCG
>Ga0073928_10001518_pt1 | contig 44286 bp, 29 predicted proteins | sample PaiPotPPA55metaG_FD_76969 | JGI IMG/M metagenome (GOLD analysis project Ga0073928, IMG submission 76969) | Iron sulfur acid spring bacterial and archeal communities from Banff, Canada, to study Microbial Dark Matter (Phase II) - Paint Pots PPA... ...
CGTGCTGATGCGTTTGACGCAGAATGCGCAAACGGCGCCCGATCGCGCCGGCACATTTGTGGTGATGGGTGTGGTGGCTGTGCTTAGCTTTCACATCCTGGTCAACGTTGGCATGGTGGTCGGTTTTATGCCGGTTACTGGAATACCCTTGCCGTTAATGAGTTATGGCGGGTCTTCCGTCCTGTTTATGTTCTTGGCGCTGGGTATTGTGATGAATGTGCGGATGCGCCGCTTTGTGAACTGAGCAGGGGAAGAAGGCAAGGAGATTTGCCGCGCTCGCCAGGTGCGGCCAAAAATTCAAGATTACGATCGCCCTCGCGTAAAGAGGGCACTCACCGGCCACAAAGTAGTGAACGGCCGGGCAGGATTGAAGCTAACGCGCTGCCAGGCGGGTAACGGCCCCCCCAAAAACCAGAGACGGTTTTTGTGAGAGCAGGTCACAAACCTTGGGCAAGCGCAATGCGATAAGTGCGAAAAATTTCCAAGTTTGTGTTACGAGTACAGCCTCGGAGAAAACTCCGAAGCCCCAGCCGTGCCTTTTGCGGGACGGTTATCGCAGCGCTCGATTCTCCCGGTCTTTCCCTGCCTTGGTTCCGGTGAAACCTGCAGCCGCTTGACGGCGCAGAACCGGAGTCTGTATGACAAAAGAATTGTTTGTGTCTTCCACCCCTCATGAAACTAAAGTGGGGTTGGTGGAAGATGATCTGCTCGCCGAAATTTACCTTGAGCGCGAGAACGAATACACCTTAGCTGGTTCCATTTACAAAGGCCGCGTAACCCGCGTCCTGCCCGGGATGCAATCCGCATTTGTGGATATTGGCCTGGAGCGCGACGCTTTCCTATACGTTTCCGATTTCATGGAACTGCAGGACGAAGACGAAGTCGAAGAAATCCCCACCAACCTCGCGCCCTCGCAACCCTATCAGTCGCCAGCGCGCGCTGAGTCACAGCCTTCTATAGCCGAACCTGTCCCTAGTAGCGAGGGGCATGCCGTCTCGGAACAACACACCGAATCAGCAGCGCCAGCGGGCGGAAATCAGGAAAAATCCAACCCAGGCGCAGGCCGTGAGGGGCGCGGAGATTGACGCAGCCGTCGCCGTCGTGGACGCCGTGGCGAGCGCATGCCCGAATCCAAGTTTGCCCGCCCCACTGCCGAAACCGCTCATCCGGAAAAAGCGGATCGCCCGGAGAGAAGCGATCGCACAGAGCGCAGCGAACGCCCTGAATACGGGCCACCGCCGGGATACCAGCCGATCATCCTGCCCGGGGAGTCCATCTCAAAATATCAGCGCCTGGCGCAAGCGCAGCCCCAACAGCGGACGGCATCTAGACTCGCCACGCCAAGTGCAGACGCCTCAGCTCCTATTGCAGCGGCCTTCCCTGAAGATGAACCCCTCTTCGCAGCATCGCAGAGCGATCATCATGCGGAGCCTCAACCCGAAACTTATGACCGGGCCAAAGGCGCAGCCGCAAATACCCAAGTGGGATCTTTCGACTGGGACCGCGAGCAAAGGCGTCAGCATGAAATGAATGTTGCCGCGGTTTTTGGAGGCGCAGAGGTTGAACATGAGCAAGTCGAGGAAGACGACCTAGTCGATAAGATGGTCAGCACTCACGAGCGGTCGGATCAATCTTCGCAGCCCGCAGCCTCGGCGGGAACCATGGTTGAAGAAGAGATTGAGGAAGAAGAGGCCGATCTCGGTTCCTACACCGAAGAACTAAACGAAGACGAAACTTTCGAAGAAGAGGAACTGGAAGAAGAAACGCGGCACGCCGACGATTATCGCGAGCAAGCAACCCAACAAATAGCTGCCTCCGCCGAGCCAGCACCGAGCGCGCTTGAGACCAAGACCGAACCATTCGTCATTGAAGGCGGCATCGACGAGCCTGCAGCTGGTGAGGAAGTTTTCGATCCGGTTGCAGAACAAGAAGCCAAGGAAGCCGAAGAGGCCGAACTCGAGGAAGCTCAGGCCGAAGCTGAAGCGCTGCTTGATGCCGAAGCTCGCGGCGACGGGACCGTCGATGTCCGGGTTGAAGTGCGTGCTCCGGCGGCAACAGCCGCTTATACCCAGCGCGCTGCACGTCCCGCGTTCGATCCTCGGCGCGGCCAGCGTGGACGCCGTGGCGGAGGCGGTCGGCGCTTTCGCCGTAACGAGCCGCAGAATGTTCCCCTAATCACCGAACTGCTTAAAGAGGGGCAGGAAATCCTGGTTCAGATCGCCAAGGAACCCATTGGCAAAAAGGGCGCCCGCATTACCAGCCACATTGCACTGACCGGACGCTTCCTGGTCTACATGCCAACGGTCAATCACACTGGGGTATCGCGAAAAATCTCTTCCGAGGAAGAGCGCCAGCGCCTGAAGCGCATAATCATCAGCGAACGTGAGAACGGACACGGCGGCTTCATCGTACGCACCGCCGCGCAAGGCGCGTCTGAAGAAGAGCTCCGCGCCGACATCCGTTTCCTGAAGAACCTCTGGTCCGAGATCAAAACCCGCGCCGACAACGGCAAAGGGCCAACCTTGATCTATCACGATTTAAACGTAGTCGAGCGCGTGCTGCGCGACCAGGTCACGTCGGACTTTACCGCCATCTGGGTCGACACCGAGCAGGAATACGAACGCGTCCTGCGCTTCGCCAACCGCTTTCAACCAGCTTTAGTGCGTCGCGTCAAGCTTTATAGTAAAGAGGTTCCGCTATTCGATCAGTTCGGCTTGAACGACGAAATCAACAAAGCCCTCAAGTCGAAAGTCTGGCTGAAGAGTGGCGGCTACATCGTAATCAATCAAACCGAGGCCTTGGTCGCGATTGATGTCAACACCGGCAAGTATGTCGGCAAAACGGCCCGCCTCGAAGACACCATCGTCAAAACCAACGTCGACGCCATCAAGGAGATCGTCCGTCAAATCCGTCTGCGCGACCTCGGCGGCATCATCATCATCGACTTCATCGACATGGACGAGCGCCGCAACCGGCAAAAAGTCATGCAGGCCCTGGAAGAAGCCCTACGCAGCGACCGCGCCCCGTCGAAAGTTTTGCAGTTCAACGATTTTGGATTAGTTGCGATCACGCGAAAAAGAGTCAAGCAATCACTTGAACGCACTATCGGCTCACCGTGTCCATATTGCGAGTCAACTGGCTACGTGAAATCGGTGACCACGGTGTGCAACGACATCTATGTGGAAATGCGTAAAATGGCAAAACACTTAGATCACGCCGATGTGATGCTGCGAGTAAATCCCGAGATCGCCAAAGCCTTGAAGTCAAACAACGGCCGCTTCCTCAGCGAAATGGAAGAGCTAACCAAGCGCACGGTAATCGTGAAAAGCGACCCCGCATTACACCAGGAGCAATTCGACATCAACTAGAACTCCCCCAAAAGGCGTGCCCAGATCTCGCGACATAACGGCGGACCCAGCTGCGTATAAATCTGCTTTCTCTCCGGAAGCGAGCATCTTAATGCTCGCGTTTCGTTTCCCAATTCATGCCTATCTTTCTAGAAAAATCATTCGCCAGGTATAGCGCAGCTGATCCGTTCGGTAATCTCCAGACGCGAAATCTCTAAAACCTTCTCGCAGCAAACTGCCCCGACAGTCGTTTAACCAGCCCACAAAACATAGAGGCACCGGTCCACGGAGTCGGAACAACGACCTCACCTTATTCTTCATCAAACAGCGGCACGCTGGAACGGACAAAGATGAACAAGAAGCTAGCCGAGGATGACATTCCTCCGCAAGAAGGAACCATTACAACCCGGGCTGAGAAAAAGCAGGTGGAGGAGCGCCTCGCCATTGGCGCCCACGTAGTTTACGAAACGATTCGACGCGAAGGTGAAGAGGAACTGTCGCGGCCACCGGCATCGTTGGCTTGGTCGGCGCTGGCTGCCGGGCTTTCCATGGGTTTTTCATTTATTGCGGAAGGGCTGCTGATGGCTCGATTGCCTGATCAGCCTTGGCGGCCATTGATCTCGCGCGCGGGGTATTCGGTCGGATTCCTCATCGTCATTCTGGGACGCCAGCAACTGTTTACCGAAAACACTCTGACCGTGGTCTTGCCGCTCCTGCTGCGCAAGGACCTGTCCACATTGCTGCGAATGCTTCGGCTGTGGGTGGTCGTGCTGAGCGCGAATCTGATAGGGACATTCTTATTTGCGCTGTGCCTGGGAAAAATAACCATCTTCGATGCGCACACGCAACAATGTTTCACGGACATCGGCTTGGCCCACCTCGGCGCAAGCTTTGGCACTGTGATAGTCCGCGCGATTTTCGCCGGTTGGCTGATCGCATTAATGGTCTGGCTGCTTCCCGGCGCAGAATCCGCGCGAGTCAGCATTATTATCATCGTTACTTACTTGATCGGGATCAGCGGATTTAACCACATCATCGCCGGCTCGACGACGATGTTGTTTTTGGTGGTCACGAAATCGATCTCGTGGGGAACTTATATCGTGCAATTCTTCATTCCGACCCTGATCGGCAACGTCATCGGAGGAATGGCTCTGGTCGCTGCGCTAGGCCATGCGCAAGTAGTCGCAGGTAAGGAAGGCTAGGGCCAATCGCAGCGCCGACTGCGAGGCGAAGCTGTCCCGCGACGCTAAGACTCACCACTAGGTCAACCAAGGTTCGCAGGCGCGTGAATTGGTCGTTGGGCGTAGAAGGGCTGATCTGGTGGGCATTTGGAATGTGCCTGACGCAGCTTTATTTCATCATCGTGTACCGAATGTTTCGCGGAAAAGTTTCGCTCGATAGCGGCTACGGACACTGAGCCGCGCGCGCCGAATTCGTGCGCACTCACCGGCCCGGCTGATCTAGATCCCGGTGGTCTCGTAGGTCAATACTGCCAGGCTCAGGCGATAGTCGTAGCCAGCCTGGGCGTAAGTAATTTCAGCTTGCGTCTGCTGAAGCTGTGCTTGACTCAGTTCAACGATTGAGCCCAGCCCCAGGTTGTAGCGCGACTGCGCCAGATCGAGCGAAAGCTTGGCCTGCTGCAACAATAGCTGCGTAACCGCCAGGCGCTGGTAGGCCGTGTTGGCGTTGAGCCAACTGGTGCGAACATCGCGAGAGATGAGGTTGCGCATGTCCTGCAGCCGTTCTTGCGTAGCTTGCGCGCGCAGATTCGCCTCCTTCGCTCTCGCTGTATAAAGGAAGCCGTTGAATATTGGGATCTCAATATTCCCGCCGACAGCGCCGTAAGTATTATTCAAAGCGCTTGGACTCGGAGCCACAGCCGGATTTCCCACCGGAGTATCCCCAATCGCAGCAAGCGCGCGAATATTCGGGAAAAGCAAATCTCGCTCCGCGATTTGGAACTTCTTGGCCGCCTGGTACTGAAATTGAAGCGACAGTATTTCCGGCCGCGCAGAAAAAGCCTGACCTATAAGATCGTCCACATTGCTTGGTGGGGCAGTCATTGGGTCGGTGTCCTCTACAAGTTGAAATGCCTGCAGGTTCGGGAAACCGAGCACCATGGAGAGCGTTGCATAGGCGGCATTCTCGTTGTTTTGCGCGTCCAAGAGCAGCAGTTGCGCTTGCGCCAGGTTCACGCTGGCAAAACTGTAATCCAGTTCAGATTTCAATTTGTTCTTGAAAAGAGTTTCCACCTGATGAGCTACGGTCTGGCGTTCGTTCACAGTCTGCTGCGCGACCGTCAGCACGGCGTGCGCTTGCAGCGCGTTGTAAAAAGCTTTGCTCACGGCCAAAAGGATTTGCTCTTTGGTGGCGACGGCATTCTGGTTTTCGGCTTTGGCTGTATAGTTCGCGCTGGAGATCAGATTGGCGGTGCGCCCGAAGTCGGTAATTAGTTGAGTGACCATGAGGCCCGCAGCCGCGCGTTCGTAGATGATCGGATTGTTCAGTGCGCCCGACGCAGTGATGCGGCTGCCAGACTGCGCATCTACGCCAGTAAGCTCGCCGGTGGCGGTGGGCCACAGATTCGACTTCACCTCCCGAGTGACTTGCTGCGAAGCAAATGCGAGCAAGCGCGCAACCGAGACCTGGGGATTATTTTTTATGGCATACGCTTCGGCCTGCTGCAGGTTCAAAGATAGCGTGCCCGGTGGCGCTGTGGAGGTCTGCGTATTAGCCGGCGCGTTCGAACCGGTTGCTTGCGAAGTTTGTGTGGCAGGAGGTTGTGGCGCGCCAGTTTGTTGTGTGCCAGTTTGTGCGGAAACCGCTTGCGCTAGACTTACTTGAGACAAGACAGTTTGCGGCACTGGGGCCGTCGGCAAGCCCTGCGCGGTTTGCGCAGGGCGCTCTTGCGCAAAACCCCTCATTTGCAGAGCCAAGAGCAACAACACCAAAATTGCGCGCTTATCCGTTCGCTTCATTTCTCAGTTGCCTTCTCGGCGGGCAGCCCATCAAATTCAAAAATTTCTTCATCGTGACGGCTCTGCGGGCAGCGCCTCCGGCGTTTGCTGCTTGCGTCGGCCATAGACAAGCAAGTACGCCGCGGGCACGATAAATATCGTCAACAGAACCGACGAAGTGAGTCCGCCGATGATAGCGCGGGCCATCGGCGTGTATTGTTCCGCGCCAGTTCCTAGTTTGAGGGCCATCGGAATCATGCCGATAATAGTTGCCAGCGACGTCATCAAAATCGGGCGCAGGCGCACGCGGCACGCGGTAATAACCGCGTCCTCCGCTGATAAACCTTGCTTCTCCAAATTGTGAGCGAAGTCGACAATCAGAATGCTGTTGGAATCGGCGATCCCTACCAGCATCAGCACTCCCATCAGCGACATTACATTCAAGGTGCTGTGCGTGAGTGGAAGAATTATCAGCACACCGACGAATCCCATCGGGATGGCCAGCATGATCAGAAATGGATCGATGAAAGATTTGAACTGCGCCGTGAGAATCAGAAATAGCAGCAGAAAAGAAATCAGAAAACCCAAAGCAAAGCTTTTGAACGACGCTTCCATGCCTTGCACCATGCCGCGCAGATTGACGCGCACGTTTCCGGGGATCCGAGTTTTCGCCAGAATGTCGCGGATGGAACTGGTAACGCGGCCTAAATCTTCTCCGGTCGGAGTAACGTAGACGTCCATGGCGCGCTGAATCTGATAGTGGTCGACTTCGGTTGGCGACTGAACCTCTTTCACACTGACAACATTGTTGAGCACCGTAATCGGCCGTCCCTGGCCGCCGCAAGCCCATGAAGGTGGCGATCCTCCAGGCCGGGCGGCGCCCGTCGGACCACAACTCAATCCCCCGGCATCGCTCGGATCGCGCAACGGAATCTGCCCCAGGTCAGCCATGTTGTGAATGGCAGGTTGTCCGTGCTCGAAGAACTGTACCGTCAAGTAATAATCGTTGCCGCTCTTGCGATCGACCCAATAGTTGGGCGCAATCATGTAATTGGAATTGAGCGCCGTGATGACGTTGTCCACTACGTCCTTTTGTGTAAGGTGCAGTTCCCCCGCATGTACCCGATCAACATCGAGGCGCAGCGTCGGGTAATTCATGTCCTGCGGAATGTAGACCTGGCCGACTCCCGGCAGTTGCCGGATTTGGGTGGCCAGGTTCTGCCCGATGTTGTAAATCTGCGTCAGATCCGGGCTGCTCACTTGCACGTCGATAGGCGCAGGCATGCCGGCATTTAAAATCGCATCCACCATGGAGCCGCTGGAAAAAAAAGTCCGAATGTCAGGGAACTGCTTCGCCATATCGCGCTGAACCCGGTCCATGTATTCGAAACTGCTCAGCCGGTGAGGTTCGTTCAACTGCACCTGGACGGTCGCGGTATAGGGGCCGGCGTTGGTCGTGTACAAAGCGGAGAAATCAGGAACCACGCCAATATTGGAGACGATCAGCTTCAGATCTTTCGGCTCTACGGCGTGCCGGATCAAGTCTTCAACTTTGGCGACGTACTGGTCGGTTACCTCAATACGCGTGCCGGTGGGAACTTTGAGATTAATGCTGAATTGGCCTGCATCAGTTTTCGGAAAAAGCGCTAGCCCGAGCAAGGGATAAATCGCCAGGCTGACAAGAAACACCGCGCTCAACGCCAGCACCGTCAATCCCGGACGCACCAATGCCCGTCTCACGCAATATTCGTAGAAATCCAGAATCTTGTTGAACATCCGATTGAAGCGGGCATTGAATCTGTCCATCCACGACTGGCTCACCTCCTCGTGTGGTTCAATCTCGTAGCCTGCATGTTCATGCCCGGCGGTGTGTGGCACAGCTTTCAAGAATCGCGAGCAGAACAGAGGAATCACAGTCATGGCCACGACGAACGAAGCCAGCAGCGAAAGACAAAACGCCAAAGCCAGAGCTGAGAAAAGAAATTTCGAAACACCGTAGAGGAAAACCACAGGAAAGAAATCGACAACGTCTACCAGAGTAGCGGCGAGTACAGCGAGGCTCACCTCCGTGCCGCCAACTTCGGCGGCGACCATGGGAGCGGCCCCCATTTCCAGATGGCGATAAATATTTTCCAGCGAGATAACCGAATTGTCGATGACGCGCGAAAACGCCAGCGCCATCCCACCAAGGACCATCGTGTTTACGGTGCCGCCCATCAGGGCCAGCACAACAAACGCGGCCAGCGCGGAGAGAGGAATGGAAAGCAATACCGCCGAAGTTGCGCGAAAACTTCCCAGGAAAATCAAAATCATCAGACTGGTCAGGACCAGTCCCATAAAGCCTTCGTGCAGCACCGTGTCAATTGCTTCCTTCACATATATCGACTGGTCGAACACGATGCTGGTGACTATTTGCTTGGGAATGTCGTACAGATGTTTCGTTAGCTCGCGCAGACCATTGACCACGGCGATAGTATTGGTGTCGCCGCCCTGCTTCATAATCGGGATGTAAACCGATTTCTGGCCATCAATTCGCACGACATTGGTTTGAATCTGGTGAGAGTCTTCCGCTTTACCGACGTCGTTTACCGTGACCCAGGAGTTTCCCTTTACTTTGAGCGGAAGCTTGCCCAGTTCGTCCATGTTGTCGACCAGGCTATTTGAGTAAACGAAATAATCGAACGGACCCATCTTCACATCGCCGGCGGGAAGAATGAGATTGGAGTCATTCACCGCGCTCACCACGTCCATGGGGCTCAGTTGACGCGATAGCAACTTGTAGGGATCGACGTAGACCATGATCTGGCGGTAGGTTCCGCCAAACACGCCAGGGATTTCAGCTCCGGGCACGCTCGCAATCTGGTTGCGAATTTGAAACTGCGCGTAATCGTGAAGCTGAGTTTCGTTAAGCCCCTCACCTTTCACCGTGACCAGCGCAACCGGCAAGCTCGATGCATCAAATTTCAAAACTACCGGAGGCAGCGTTCCTGGCGGCAGCCGTTTCAAGTCTGCGAGAGCCAGGTTCGACAATTCGGTCACATCGGCGTCGGGACTCGTGCCCGGCTGAAAATACACGCGGATGATGCTCACACCCAGCAGCGATCGAGACTCCATGTGATCGACACCGCCAGCCAGTGTGAAGAAACGTTCCAGCGGATCGGTGATGTCAGTCTCGATGTCCTGCGGCGGCATACCCGAATAAAAAGTGGCGACCACAACCTCCGGAAGATTGATGGGGGGAAATAAATCCACTGGCATGCGCGAGATGCTGGTTACGCCAATCACCAGCAGCACCAGGCAGATCACGATAATGAAATACGGATTACGAATTGAAAATCGAGGCATAACCTTTCCAAACTGGCTGCTACTGCGTGTTTTGCTCCTGGTACTGCATCACCGACATGATTTGTGGGCGAACTTTCTGACCGGTCTTTAATCCGCTGCGGTCACTAACCACCACCTGTTCGCCTGGGTTTAATCCGGAAATGATTTCCGCGTCGCTCGCCGTCTCCAAACCGACTTGTACCGAGCGGTCCTCTAGTACTCCATTCGCATTGACCACCAACACCGTGGTCTTATTTCCTTCGTGATTGACAGCCTGCATCGGGACAGTCGGTACATCATTTTTCTGATCGAGGGCTACATCGGCCTCGGCGTAAAGGCCGGGCATCAGTACGCGCTCAGGATTCGGCACGTCCACTTCGGTGTGCATGGTGCGCGTGTCTTCCCGCACGTCCACGGAGAAGCGCGCGACCTTTCCCGGAAAAGTGCGGTTCAGCGAAGGCACGTGAACATCCACGTGATCGCCCACGCGTATGTAACGGACGTAAGATTCTGGAACCGGAATAACCAGCCGAAAAAGATCGTCCTGAGACAGCCTTACGATCGGCATCGCCTGCGTGCTCGAACTGGTACCCGCCTGCACCAGCGTGCCCAGGTTCGCATAGCGCTCGGTAACTACTCCGGAGAAGGGCGCGGTGATTTTCGAATAGTCGTAGAGCGACTGATCGTGAACCAATTTCGCTTTGGCCGCTCCCAGTTGACTCTCTGCCGCATCCAGTGAGGCTTTCCCGGCATCCACTTGCGACGCCGCGGCCAGGTCTTTACTTTGCGCATCGTCCACTTCCTGCTGCGCGACAATCCCGGGCTGCGTTTTAAACACTTCGTTCAACCGCGTGTACTGAAGGTGAAGAGCGTTGTATTGCGCGTTATAGCGTTTCAGTTCGTTGTCGGCGCGACCAACCTGATTCATTGCGTTCTCGATCTCGGCTTCATCTTCCTGCAATTGCGCCTGCAGTTCGGGAATCTCAAGCGTCGCCATCACCTGGCCGGTTTTCACGTGAGTTCCATAATCAACATTCAACTTTTGCACGTAGCCCGATTCCTTCGCATAAACATCGATCTCCTGAAAAGGGACCAGCTCCGACGACAAAGTAACTCGCCGGCTCAAAGTTTTTTTCACTACGTGCGTGATTCCCACCGCGACTGTCTGCTCGCCATCCGCCTCGACTTTCCCGTCGCGCCCGCCGTTGCACGACGACAGTCCGAGCGCCAGCATGACGGAGACTCCCAACAGCGCGTAAGTCACCAATAACCGCCTACGCTTTGCAAATGAAAGCGCATACCTCCACGCCGGTACCGTTCTCCAGTCGACATTCATACTCAATGAGAGTCTCCCTGGTTTAAACCTTTGAGAAGCTGCCGCAGTTCATCTACGGAGAATTCCGGTGAGCGGCAAAACTCGATGACCCGTCGCTCAGCCGCCTGCAACCTGGCCGCTGCTGCTGGAATTTCTCCTGCAATCTCTTTAGGGATGCTCAACAAGCCGTGACGGTCCCCGTGCAACAGATCTCCTGGATTCACCTCGAGGCCGCCGACCCTGACCTGCGATCCGAAATCGAAGATATGAGCGTAGGCGTGGGATACGGCGACATTTCCCGCAAACAACTGCAGTCCTGTCTCTTTTATGCGAGGCAGTTCCCGTACCGCGCCATCGGTCATATATCCCACGCAACCAAGTGCCTTAAGAATCGCAGCCTGCATACCTCCGATAAAAGCACCTCGTCCCGGAGGCTTATCAATGTCCTCCAACACTACGATCCGCGGCGCCGGAACCTGCAGAATGCTGTTCCACCAGTCCGTGCGATCGTAATAAATGCGGCCAGCGATCGGAGGTTCGCCGCTGCGCAGTTGCGCCGTTGCGGCGTAGCCTACCATGGGAGGAAAGTCTTCGAACATGCAACGCACACGCGAGTCGGCAAAACCCGCGTTGCGCAACCTGACCTCGAAGGTTTCAATCGCATTTGAAACCGTGCAGGTGTCTAACCGCCGCAGAGCGTCAAGCTGCGCGGCGGATACGGGCTCAAGAGCCATGCGAATCCTTTCCCCAAATTATCGACCAATTCTCATCCAGCCGAGATTAGTCAAGTTGCTTATACCGGCGTCAACCGATTTGCTTACGGGGCAAGAGCAGAAGATCTGTCCATTACGACGATCACCACTTAAACCAACCAGACAAGCGAACAAAATTAAGAATTAAACGAAGAATGCAGACGAGGGCGGGGGGCGATTGTAGAGGGTGTCACTGAAAACATGTTTAGGCAGCATAGGTCCAGCAGGAGCCAGACGGGTTTCCATCTCCACGGGTGCGAAGATGCAGAAAGTGGCAGACGGGGATACCCAGCGGCACGCGTCTTTGTTAAGGTGTTGCCGTTTGGGATCGACCGACCGATGGTCGACAGATTTTACGGTTTGAGACTGAGAACTGGACGAGGCCCAGAAACGAGTCGCCACGCTTACGGTCAGGGAGCAGATCGCAACTACAATCAGCGCACTTCGCCATCCGCGCGCATCAATCTTACGATCTGTAAGTGTCAACGATTGCATTGAGCCGTCGTGCATCGTCCCGCTTGGCCGGATTATACAACACAGTCGACGCCGCGACCGATGTTACTGCCGTGCGGGCTCACGGAGAAACCAAATTATTTGGATAGTAAACCCGAGGCTGTGGTTGTACGTCGCGAATGCTTTCCTCGCAAATGCTCACCCGTTCTTGTCATTCCGAGCGGAGCGAGGGATCTGGGTTCTTGCCGGCACAATCGCTCATTTCAGTGACGATGCAACCTGTTCACTTTTGAACACTAGCGGAGAATGCTTCCTGTGTAGAGTAGGTTTTTGAGGTCTCCCCGGTGCTTGATGTTGAAACATTCCGTGCGCTGTGCAAGAAGGTGGGCGAGGAAAAAGACCCTTTTAAGATTGAAATCCTTAAAGAACGAATGAGGATTTTGCTAACCAATCGAGATAGGGACACCACCCAGCAACCTGACGTTTTCGTGAATTAGAAAACCGGGCTTGGGCAGGATTAGCGTCGTCAACTTCTTTCTCGAATCTGGATAATTCTCCGGTGATCGCGCTTCGAAGGCCTGCCTGCGGGTAACTCTTCAAATTGCCGCATCGCCTTACTCCGCTGCTGCCTTTTGCCGTAGCTCCTTGCTGGTTTCGGTTTCCCGATAAAGCGTTTGCGCCACCGACGCGGGACTACAAACTTCGCTAAGCAGCAAAACTTCAACCTCGAAGTAGCCGCCGTCATTGGTCACGCGTAACAATTCGCACGTCGCGCGCCGGCTTGGCTGGCTGCCCGTTGGATTGAATCCTGCCCAAGTCGCAAGCTCGAGCCGCCAAGGCTCGTGATGGAGAAGCTGGCCCTTTTTCCAGTTGTCTTCACTGTGAACGATATTAAAGGCACATTGGTTTATGATGCGCGCATACAAGTCCAGATTGCTTACGGGTTTGCGGGCGGGCGCAAGCTCGATCTCGAAGCGGCCACGAATGTCGATGGCAAGACGCAATTCAAAGGACTCCCCGAAAAAAGTCAAAGGCGGCACGCTGCTCTTCCGCGCGTCGCAAGGCAAGCGGGGCGGCTCGGCGATCTGTGATCCCGCGAAGAATTGCAGTGGCCAGAAAAGCTCTATTATTTTGACCGAGAATTAAGATCGACTGACCCTCCGCTGCGCATGCGGTACTCATAAATGCGCTGAATGCTAGAATTAAATTGTCGCAATTAAATCCCAGCAAATGCTGACCGGCTCCCAAATTCGGCGCAGATTCCTGGACTATTTCGTCCAGCGCGGACACAAAGAGGTCCATTCCTCTTCGCTCGTTCCGACCAACGGCCCTACGCTGCTCTTCACCAACGCCGGAATGAACCAGTTCAAGGATGTTTTTCTCGGACTCGAAACGCGCGACTATAACCGCGCCACGACCTCGCAAAAATGCGTCCGCGCCGGGGGCAAACATAACGATCTCGAAAACGTCGGCTTCACTAACCGCCATCACACGTTCTTCGAGATGCTGGGAAATTTTTCCTTCGGCGACTACTTCAAAAAAGACGCCATCGCTTATGCCTGGGAGCTGATCACCTCGAAGGACTGGTTCGGGATCGACAAAAACAAACTCTATGTGACGGTTTTTAATGGCGAAGGCGGAATGTCGCGCGACGCCGAAGCCTATGACTTGTGGGTTGCCCAGGGCGTACCCAAAGAACGCATCTTCGAGATGGGATTGAAAGACAATTTCTGGCAAATGGGCGATACCGGCCCCTGTGGCCCCTGCAGCGAAATTCACTACGACATGGGCCCGGCAGCCAGCGAACATGGCCACACCGATTGCGCCTTCACCTGCGACTGCGGCCGCTACGTAGAAATCTGGAATCTCGTCTTCATGCAATTCGACCGCGATAGCAGCGGCAAGCTAAATCCATTGCCCAAGCCATCGATTGATACGGGCATGGGACTGGAGCGGGTAACGGCGGTCCTGCAAGGCGTGATCTCGAATTACGATACGGATTTGTTCACGCCGTTAATCAAGAGAGCAGCAGAACTGACAGGAACCACGAATGCCCATGTGAAGCCGGGTCTTCGACCCGGCGGGGCGGGTCAAAGACCCGTCCCCACACAACCAAAGGCGGACCCGAATTTAGGAATCACCACAAACCACGTGGGGACGGCCGCCCTCGGCCGTCCGGCCGAGCAAAGCTCGGCAGCAGCCGGCCACAAATCCGCAGCCTCCCTGCGAGTAATCGCCGACCACTCGCGCGCAACAGCTTTCCTAATTGCAGACGGTGTACTCCCCTCCAATGAAGGTCGGGGTTACGTGCTACGCAAAATCATGCGTCGTGCGATGCGTCACGCATGGTTGTTGGGACAAAGGAGGCCTGTCGTCCTCTCCGAAATGGTTCGAGAAGTTCAAAAAATGATGTCCGATGTCTATCCAGAGTTGACGGCCAGCGAGCAGGTGATTCGAGTCGTGAACGAGGAAGAGCGCCGGTTCCACCACACGATGGAGGTCGGCCTCGAGAGACTGGAAGGCGACTTGGAGGAGATTCGACACCGCTCTCGTCAATTTGACGAGGGTAGCGTCCAACTGCAACACGAGTTGTGGCAAGCCGGAAAGCCCGACCGGGCCGTCCGTGGCAAGGAAATAATGCAGGGTAGACCGGACCCCGGCAAGACTCCCCTAATCTATCCGGGGGATCAGGCTTTCAAACTGTACGACACATTTGGACTTCCGCTCGACTTCATGCAAGACGCCGCCCGAGACGCAGGCTTGGCATTTGATCAACCCGGCTTTGACCGCGCCATGGCCGAGCAGCGCGAGCGTGCTCGCGCCTCTTGGAAGGGTGCTGGCAAGCAAGCGGCCAATCCCGCGTACCAAGCACTGGCCGCGGCAAATATCCGGCCAACGCTCGTGCACGGATTTGATCCTCGTCCTCCATCGGAAAGAAACCGCTGGAACTCGGAGTTTCACGGGTACGGACAGACGACGCTCAAAGATTGCCGGATTGTTGCCATTGTCCGCACGGGCCTCGAAGCTCCGGAACTCCGTCCCGGAGACGAAGGCGAAATCATTCTCGATCACACCCCGTTCTACGCCGAATCCGGCGGCCAAGTCGGCGACCGCGGATGGTTCTACTCCGACGATCACAACACCGTCGTCGCCGAAGTGAGGGGATGCTACTCCCCGATACAAGGCGTGCGTGCGCATCAGGTCATCGCCAAGCAACCAATCCGCGTAGGCGACAAAGTCGACGTTGTAGTCAACGCCGACATCCGCGAATCGACCATGCGCAACCACACGGCCACGCATTTGCTGCAAGCCGGCCTGCGCGAAGTTTTGGGCAAGCACGTAAAGCAAGCGGGATCGCTGGTCGCCCCCAACCATCTGCGCTTTGATTTCTCCCACTTCACTGGCGTCGCCGACGAAGAGCTGCAAGACATTGAAGATTTGATCAATAAAGAAGTGCTCCGCAACGAGAAAGTCGAAGTCATCGAGAACGTACCCATCGATGTCGCCATCAACGAATACAAAGCCATGGCGCTCTTCGGAGAGAAATACGGCGACCGGGTCCGCGTAATCAAAATCGGGGATTTCTCCACCGAACTTTGCGGCGGCACGCACACTGCCGCAACCGGTGAGATCGGCCTGATCAAAGTTCTGAAAGAAGGCAGCGTTTCTTCCGGAGTCCGCCGCATTGAGGCCGTCACCGGCGAAGGCTCGCTCAAGCATTTCCGTCAGGACCATCAATTGGAAAGCGTTGTGGCCAGCTTTGTCGGTCCCACCCTTTCGCAAAAAACGCGAAAGGATGGGGCGCCCAACGAAGAAGTGCCTGCTTCTCCCGCCGAGGCACTAAAGCTCGAGCTCGACAAGAAAGATTCCGAAATCAAGCGCCTCCAGCGTGAACTCGATCAAGTCCGCATGAAGTCAGCTTCATCGACAGTCGCATCGGTCACAGACAAAATCAAAGAAGTCCACGGAGTCAAAGTTCTCGCTCACCGCGTGGACAATCTCGAACGCGCCCAGATGCGTACGCTGGTCGACCAACTCCGCGATAAACTGGGTTCAGGCGTAGTCGTGCTAGGTTCGGCGACAAGCGGCAACGTGGCGCTGATAGTGGGTGTCACCAAAGACCTCACGCAGAAAATCCAAGCTGGCAAGGTCATCGGCAGAGTAGCAGAGAAAGTTGGTGGCAAAGGCGGTGGCCGTCCCGACCTCGCCGAGGCCGGCGGGAAAAATCCCGAAGCCCTCGACGCCGCGCTGAGCGAGTCCTATAGCGTAGTCGAATCCATGCTCACCTAGACTGCTGCCTTTGACATAGCTATCTAAGATAGCTATCATATCGAAATGCAAGTCAGCGTGGCCGACGCCAAGAACAACCTTCCCGAACTGATCAAAGCCGTCGAAGACGGCAAACCAGTAACCATCTGCCGCCGCGGCGTTCCGGTCGTAGATATCGTGCGCACAAAGAAACCAACCCGCAAGAAACGCACTCTGGGAACTCTGAAAGGAACAATTAAAGTTCTCGATCCGAACTGGTGGAAGCCCATGACGGACGACGAAACGGAAGCTTTTCTAGCGGGGCGCCTCTGAGTGCGCCTGCTCCTCGACACTGCAGTTCTCATCTATGCGGTTGAATCTCCGGAAAAGCTCAGCCGACGCGCCGCGTCTGCACTGAAAAAGTCGCAGAATGTCCTTGAGCTAACCCCAATTTCTTTGGCCGAGATCGCCATCAAGGCAGCACTCGGTAAACTGCAATTGTCCGCTGCCACGCTTCGGCAGGCGCTTCAGGATCTTGACATTCGAATTCTGCCCTACACAGCTGACCATGCCTTCGAGTTGTTTGAGTTGCCGCTCTACCACAGCGATCCCTTCGATCGACAAATCATTGCCCAGGCACTGCGCGAGCGCATCCCGGTCATCACGCCCGATGAAAAATTCAGGCTCTACCCAGGGCTTAAGGTAGTTTGGTGAACTTTTCGAAACGCTGGACGTTGCGCCGCCGAAGGTGTATACCCGCAATATTGCCCCCCGGCTTTCTTTTTAAATGAAACCGCCCATGGATAACCGCATTCGCTTCATCACGCACCAGGGCAAGAAGATTCTACTGGTGGATGTTTCCCATTGCTCGCCGGCTGAACTTCTCAAGATTTCCCGTGTGGTTCCGCAGCATGTCATGACTCAGCCTCGTGAGTCCGTCCTACTACTCGCAGATTTCACCGGAACTGAGTTCGATCGCGAGGCGATAACCAGTCTGAAAGAGAGCACAGTTTTCGATCGTCCGCATCTCAAAAAATCTGCCTGGGTGGGAACAGAAAATCTGCCGCGCGTGTTCTACGAGCACATAAAACTTTTTTCTCAACGAGAGTTGCCGACGTTCAAGACTCGCGAAGAGGCCCTGGACTGGCTAGTGAAAGACGAGTAAATCCCTACGAACTGCCAATCAACACTCCAGTAATAAACACCAAAGCGCCACCTAACGCCACCTGCAGAGCCGCGGACACTGTAGGCGTGTCCATGTAGCGATGTCGGATCCAAGTGATGACTCCCAGTTCGATCAGTACGACTACGCAAGCGATGGCCAGCGCCATACGAAAGTCTGGAATTAGAAATGGCAAAGTGTGGCCCACCCCACCCAAGGCGGTCATGGCGCCGCAGATCAATCCTCGAACCCAGGGATGCCCGCGCCCGGTAAGGCTTCCATCATCCGAAAGTGCCTCGGCAAATCCCATGCTGATGCCTGCGCCAAGCGACGCTGCCATGCCAACAAGAAACGCGTCCCACGGATTGCGTGTAGCAAACGCCGCGGCAAAAACGGGCGCCAGGGTCGAAACCGATCCATCCATTAACCCCGCCAGCCCCGGCTGCACAATCTGCAACACAAAAAGCCTCCGCCGGGCGCGCTCTTCGTCCTGCTTAACATCAGGGCTCAACTCTTCTTCTTTCAATTCCTGCGCACGATCTTCGTGCGCCCGCTCTTCCTGCGCCAGGTCATCGAGCAACTGGCGAATGCTCGCATCTTCGGTTCGTCCTGCGGCTTTCTCGTAAAACCTGCGAGTCTCAACCTCAATAGCGCTGGCTTCCTTGCGCACAATGTCGAGGCCCAGCGGCCGCGCCAGCCATACCGGCGTGCGCTGCACGAAACCTTTTACATCCTGCCGCCGGATCAGCGGAATGTGTTCGCCAAATTTCTGCCGGTACAACTCGATCAATCGTCGGCGGTGTCCCGACTCTTCCGCTTGCATGCCTTCAAACACCGCCGCCGACGCGGGAAAATCCTGCCGCAAGCCTTCAGCGAAATCCGCAAAAATGCGTTCGTCTTCTTCTTCCAGGGAAATAGCCAACGCCAGAATTTCGCGTTGCGTAAGATTCTCAAAGTTCTTCATGGCGGATAGTGTAATTGGAACAGAACAATTGCTCCAACTTGGAAGGGAGGAGAGCAGGTGGCACCCTACGTTGCAACTGGATTGAGTACGCAGAACGGCAGCCCGAGGATCAGATGAAGCGCAATGTCGCGGTGATTAAGCACAGTGAACCTCGGCTATCCGAAGTTCACTGTCATATTCATATCATTTAGTACGCCCAGAAAGGGCCAGTACCAACGTTGGTGACGGTTGCACCGTCGATCGCCGTAAACACGCTTCTGCCAAAAAAGAATGGCAGACCCCAGTCGAAGCTGCATGAACCCGTACCTTGTGCGGTGCACGTGTTTGCGGTGCCTTCAGGTCCGGCGAGTGTGCCAAATACCGTGTCAGTGGGGTTAGCGTTAAAAAGGCTATCAGCGTTGTCGACATTAAACGCCACGATGCTGGTCGGCGAACCACCCGCGCCCACATTCGTGGCCGACTGACCAGTCAGCGAGGCCGGGCAAAAGAAGAATTGATTGTCCGAACAAACGGTCAGAGTCGAAGGGAAAAATAACGCGTTAGAACCGCTGTCGATAAAACTATCGGTAAGCGTTTGGCCGCTGTAATCAGTTGTGAAGCTGTCGTTGGAGAGCGGGAAGGCGACCGCACTACCTATACTGTTATTGCCTGCCGCCGTATTAATCCCAAAAACGAGAGTTCCCGTAAGTGTCGGAGCCACATCTGAGGTCCCGCCCGGAGACGGGAGATTCAAAATCACGCCATTGCTGTCTGTAAACAACATTACCGGATTAGTGACTTGCTGGTTGGCGCCAATAGTTATCTGCGTAGCGTTTGACGCGCATCCCGAACTCGGGCAATTAAAATACGCCGGAATTGGAGATTGAACGCTTCCATCGCAAAGATTGATAGGCCCCTGCGCATCGCAGTCGGTAGGCTCCAAACCAACTCCCAGGATGCCATTGGCGCCCAGGAGAGTCGGCGTATTTTCGTTTTTCGTGCCGCCGTTGCTGCAGGCGGTTGGCACACCAGTATTTGAGCTGCTTATGGTCTGGATAAAGGTTGAACTAGCGGCCTCGCCGGCTATCTTGATGTCCGCCTGCTGCACTGGTCCCCAAAGATATGACGTGTCGAGAAACTGCACGCAGTTGAATACGGTGCCTCCGCTGTTATCGCCTAAAGTTGGCAGCGCGAGCCCCGGAATGACCGACTGCAAAATTCTAAGGCCGGAAGACCCAGTATCAATCTCGACATGGTCGACCGTTTGACACTCCTGCGTGCTGCCGGGTACGCACAGAGTGACGCTGACGAAGGCCGTATTCGTCGCGTTCCCAACTGGACCGCCATCCACCGTGATGGCAGCCACGTTCGGACCCGCCCCAGATGGAAAAACGGTAATTTGTATATTCGCTGTCGCCGAGGGACTGGCCACAGAAGTCGCCGTCACCGTTGCAGTAGCGCTGCCAGTCACTGTACTTGGTGCAACGTACGTCACCGCAGTTGTGGTTGCTCCGGACAGAGTTCCCGCTCCAGTCGTCGGACTTATGCTCCAGCTCACACCCTTGTTCGAGCTATCGTTGGTAACCGTTGCGTTAATGCTAAGCTGCTGTCCCTGATTGAGTGTTTGTGCTGTCGAGGGCGATAAAGAGATCGTAACTGAAGAAGTCTGCACTGCGATCTGCGCGTTTGCGCTTACGGAGGGACTGGCAACAGAAGTCGCCGTGATCGTTACCGTCGTCGTGCTGGGAACACTCGTGGGCGCGGTGTAGGTTACCGAGGTAGCGGTCTGGGCACTCAACGTGCCAATGCCAGAAAGCGACCAACTCACGCCTTTGCCACTGGAATCATTCGCCACGGTAGCCGTAAGGCTCGACGTTCCACCTGGTGCCACAGACGTAGGATTAGCCGATACCGAAACCGTTACAGGAATGCCAACTGGTGTGCCGCTGTTGCCGCCGCATGCTGATAAAAACGCTAACCCGGCGACCAAGAATATCGCCGAAAATCCGCGCACGATCCCACTCCTAGCGTATGTCATCGACACTGACTCCTTGCGGCAATTTTTCAGGATCAAAAGCCCGACCAGAATACGCGCGCATCCGGCCGGTTGATTCGAGTACCAATCCGGGTTGCTGAATGTAAACCGGCCCTCGGCCTCGGCGAGCGGTTCTTTGCGACTGTGCGGCTTCGGAGAACTTCTGAAAGTAGCTACCAAGTATCTGTTGCAAATTCGGCATCGCCCGACCTTGCCAAGCCACACCGAATACCGTTCCCTCAGGTGAAACGTATTCCCGTACAGTCGTTCCCTCGGGAGCTTTAATCTCATGAACCGTGAAGGCCGACGCTTGCGTGGTTTTCAGCGTTCCCTTCATTTGTGCCTGATCTTCGTGCACCGAAGTGACATCGCCGCCTAACGCGGCCAACGCAGGCAGGGAAAGCGCCAGCATCACCAGGACAACGCTCGTCCATGACATTCGTGAGAACAAAATTCGACAGTCTATTTTCATGAGAGACTCACTCCGCTTTCTGCTGTTGTGCGCAAGGCCGGTACGGGTTCGCTCGATTAAACACAGAAGATGGTTTTAAGTTGCGGTCACCAAGTAAGATTTGCTCGCCAGCCGTAAAGGTTGCTCCGGTTCGCGTGCACAATACACCCTTAATTGCGATTATCGCCCCAAACTATCAACCTGGATATGACACATTTTATTCTTTTCGCTTCAGCGCAATGTAAACACTTTGTAAAGTTAGATTATTTTTTCCCATTTTCGATCGCGATTGGCAACGAAACAGATGGCGTAAATTATCATGTAATCGTTACGCTTCTTATTCTCCTGAGGCCTTTGGCCCGCTTTCGGTGAACTCGATAGGAGTGAAATTGTGCTTCCGTAGGTGTTGATTGAGCTGCGGCAGCCAATTGGTCTTCACATGATTCCAGTCAGCCACGCGCAATTTCAACGCATCCGCCGATTCGTTATACAAGGCAATAGCCTGCGAAGGCACAGGCCGATCGCTGCTTTCCACCACCGCTAATGCCGAAGCCAGCCCGCTGCTGGCATTTTCCAAACCCTCCGTTTTGGGGGTTGAATCGTCAGTGCCTGCAAGGATTCTACGGATCTCGCTTTCGAGTTGCGAAACCGCCGCCTTCAAATCCGCATGACCATCGAGCTTTGGCTCCAGGTCAGTTAATTGTTTCTGCACCGCCTTGATCTCAGACAAAAGTTTCCGGCCACGGATAGCCTCGGCGAAAACTTCCAGCCCCAACTGGAGTTGCTGGTCAAGATCGCGAGGAGTCGCCGACGATCGCGGGTCCATAACAATCTTCAACGGTTGAGAAAATGGTTTACCGTCTATGGTCATGCGCACCTGGTAAATGCCAGGCGTTGCGCGTGGACTCTTGAGCGTCCGATATTCGTCGTCGTCAAGCGGAACAGCGGCGTTGCCCTCGGGGTTGTCCCAAGCTAAATTCCACACGAAGCGATGCATGCCCGCCGCAGTCTCAAGAATCTGTGGTTTCGGCAACCAGCGCTCAGCGATCGGCCGCGAAGAAGGTTTCTGCTCTCTGACCTCGTCCGAAGAAAAGCTGCGCACCAGCTTTTGCTTCTCATCAAAAATCTCCAGCTTGATGTGCTCTGCGCCAGTCTTAAGGTAGTAATCAATGGCAGCGCCGTCGGGAGGATTTTTCGCCGTCGGCTCCTCCGGCGGCAACGGAGACCCAAGAAAATTGTCGTGATCAACCCGAACCGCTGTCGCCGCCCGGTAAAACCAGGAACCGCCAGCCTGCACCGCATCGTGAGCCTGCCGCAGGGGCGTGATGTCATCAAGAATCCAGAACGCGCGCCCATGGGTCGCAGCCACCAGGTCATCTCCATGAATGACCAGATCGTGCACAGAAACCGTAGGAAGATTCAGTTGCAGCGACTGCCAGTGGTCGCCATCGTCGAACGAAACGTAAGCCCCAAGTTCGGTTCCAGCAAAAAGCAAGCCGCGATTTTGCGGATCCTCCCGCACCGCCCGCAAAAATGCCGACGCGCCAAAGCCATCAGTAATTAGCTGCCAAGTCGCCCCGTAATCGCGAGTCCGATATAGATACGGCTTCTGATCATCCAGCCGATGCCGGTCCACCGCCGCATACGCTTCCGCCGGATCAAAATGTGAAGCCTCGATCAGCGAAATCTTGCTCCAATCGCCGAGCCCGCGCGGCGTAACGTCCGTCCAGTTTTTTCCGCCATCGCGCGTGAGATGTATAAGCCCCGTATCGCTGCCCGCCCAAATCAAATTTCCATCCAGCGCGGAAGGCGCAATCGTATACACCACGCCATATCCGCGCTGCTTCGTATTCTCTACCGTCGCCGGACCCTCTGCCTTTTTCAGTTGCGTTGCTCCCGTCAAGTCCGGACTAATCGTTTCCCAATGGAGCCCGCCATCCAGCGTCTTCATCACGTACTGCGTGCCCAGATAAAGCGTCTTCTTGTCGAACGGAGAAAACAGCAACACCGGCGTCCACGGACCGCGATACTTCCGGGTATTGATCTCCACTCCAAAACTGAGCGCCGGCCACGGAGTAATGTCCTGGCTGAAAGAAGTTCGTAAATCAAAGCGGCTGACAGTGCCATAAGTTCCCGTCAGATAAACAATCTTCGGGTCCTTGGGATCGATCGCCATGTATCCACTCTCGCTGCCGCCCGCCGGAAACCAGTCGCGAGGCGTAATCAATCCTGCATCGCCGCGACTGCGCACCGCCGCGCTACCCGTATCCTGCTGCGTTCCGTACACCACGTAAGGAAACTGATCGTCGGTAATCACGTGATAAAACTGCGCCGTCGGCTGGTTGTACCAGGTGCTCCAGGTCTGCCCGTAATCAACGCTGATGGTCGCACCCTGATCGGTGCCCAGAATCATGCGCGAAGAATCCTTCGGATCAATCCATAGCTGGTGATAATCGTCCCCGCCCGGGGCGCCGCGCACAATCGAGATGGTCTTGCCACCATCTTCCGAGCGATACAGCGCGACGTTCGGCATATAAATCACATCAGCATTATTCGGATCCACGGTGATATTTCCGAAGTACCACGTCCGGCTGGTCAGCCGCTTGTCCTCATTCTGCAGCGACCAAGTGTTCCCGCCGTCGTCCGACCGATAAAGTCCCGGCTTTTTGCTGTTACTAATGAGCGCATACGCTCGCTTGCCATCGCTTGAAACCGCAACCGCCGTGCGCCCCCAATCCCCGTCCGGCAATCCGCTCCCGGTTAGACGAGTCCAGGACTGCCCACTATCCTGCGAGCGAAAAAGTCCGCTGCCCGGCCCATCGGTCGGAGCATAAGTACTCCACGGCGGACGCCGGCTATGCCACGTCGTTGCGAATAAAATCCGCGGATCGCTAATCGCAATCGCCAGATCCGCAACTCCAATGTCCGGCCCCTGATCCAGAACCTTCTTCCACGTCGCCCCGCCATCGCTCGACTTATAAACTCCGCGCTCGCTATTCGGCGCGTAAGCATGCCCCAGCGCGCCCACATAAACCACATCAGCATTCTGCGGATCCACTACAATCCGGCTGATCTGCCGCGTCTCTTTTAAGCCAACGTTGCGCCACGTTTGCCCGCCATCCGTCGACTTATAAACTCCGTCGCCCGAAGAAAGATTGGAACGAATGTCCGACTCCCCCGTGCCCACATAAATAACCTTCGCATCCGACGGAGCCACTGCCACCGCCCCGATCGAAGCCACCGGTTGCCCATCAAAAACCGGCTTCCACACCACCCCCACATCGCTGGTCTGCCAAAGCCCGCCGCCCACCGCGCCAAAATAAAATGTGGTTGCGCTGCCCGGAAATCCCGCTACGGCAACCGTTCGCCCACCGCGAAACGGCCCAATCAGCCGCCATCGCAGCCCGTTGTAAAGTTCGATAGGAATCGTTTGCGCGACCGCCACAACGCTCCAAAAAATGAAAATCGCACAGCCACACTTTCTCGCAAACCCGTGCATCAGGCTCATCCTCATCCTCATGTGTGAAAACAATTAGTGTAGTTGAAAGCGCAGAATTTGCTAGAGTGGTAGTTGAAGTTCAAAAGACCATGAGCGAACCCACTGTCGAAGTTTTATGCCAGTACTGCGGCCAGACCTTCACTGCCTTCTTGAAGGATATGGCAGATAAAAATGACCGCGTAGTCTGCCCGCACTGCGCCAACCAAGCCGCGCCGAATATTACCGCGCCCAAGAACTAATCACCTACGGCAGCGCAAACGCCATCACGTAATCACCCTGCTTCGTCCCCAGTTTGCCATGCCCGCCAGCAGCGATCACCACGTACTGCTTGCCATTCAAGGTGTACGTCATCGGAGTCGCTTGGCCGCCGGCCGGCAGCACATATTTCCAAAGCTCTTTCCCGGTTTCCACATCGAATGCCCGCAAATAAAAATCCATCGCCGCCGAAGTGAAAACCAATCCGCCAGCCGTAATCATCGGCCCGCCCAGATTGATCGTTCCCGTTTGCTGCCCCGGAATTAACGTGCCCAAGGGAACATCCCAAACCTGCTTGCCCGAAAATAAATCAACCGCCTCGGTCGTTCCCCAGGGCGGAGCATTGCAAGGCAGCTTGCTGGGAGAAAACAGAAAGGTCCGATACAGCCCGAACGGCGCGCCTTTCTGCTCGCCAAATTCGCCAAAAATGCGATTGTCTTGATCCTTGTTAGTCTCAGCCTCGTACTTTTCGCGCGGAATCAACTTGACCCACGCGATCAACCGGTTCGTGTTCGCCACCATAAGATGGCGCACCGGATCATACGCCGCGCTACCCCAATTCACTCCACCCACATTGCCAGGAAACGCCAGCGACCCCTGCAAATTCGGAGGCGTGAACATTCCGTCCCAGCGCGACGCTTTAATCTTGTCGCGGCACCAGGCCGCATCCGCAGCCGTCGGCCCCCAAGCATCGCTCGGCGAAATTTTCTCTGGTACGAGCGAAATCGTCGAGAACGGCTGCGTTGCCGAGCTATGCTCTCCCGCAATATCACTCTGCGGCACCGCGCGTTCCTCCACAGGCAACAAAGGCGCACCGGTAAGCCGGTTGAGAACGAAAACATGCCCCATCTTTGTGTTGATCACGATCGCCGGCGTCCCATCCTTCCAGGTAAAAAGTGTGGGCTGCGCCGCCACGTCGTAATCCCATAAATCATGATGAACAACCTGAAATCCCCACACAAACTTTCCCGTCGACGCCTGCAACGCGACCACCGAATCCGCCCAGCGATCATCTCCCGGCCGGATTCCGCCATAATAATCCGGCGCCGAACTACCCGTAGGCACAAACACCAAATCTTCATCCGCATCCACCGACAGCGTTGACCACGCATTACCTCCGCCAGTGCGCGGCCTGGTGTCCTCAGCCCACGGCGTAGGATTCCACATCCAACGCAGCTTCCCGCTGCGCGCGTCGTACGCCCGCACCACGCCCCGCCCCGTATCGACGCGCCAATTATCCGCAATCGACGATCCCGTAATCACCAAATCCTTAGCAATCGCCGGCGCCGACGTCACCTGATATCCTCCCGTCCAATCGGTCGTAGTAGCCGCATCCCGCGTCAGATCCACTTCTCCCTTGGAGCCAAAATCCATGCAAGCCTTGCCGGTCTCGCCGTCAATCGCGATCAGCCGCCCATCGATCGTCCCCATGAATATCCGCAGCGAGCACGCCTGACCCGCCTTTGCCCCAGGATCACGCCAAGCCGAAACTCCCCTCGATGTCACTTCTGAATAATTTTGCGAAAGATTCACCGCCGAATCGTATTCCCAAACCTTCGTCCCAGTCTGCGCGTTCAGCGCAATCACGCGTCCGTAAGGTGTGCTGAGAAACAACTTGTTGTCGACAAGAATCGGCGTAGCCTCGAAAGCCGCCTTGCGAATTAATTTGGTAGCCTGCGCCATCGCCCCAGTGCGATAAGTCCACGCGATCTGCAATCGCGCAACGTTGCTGCGATCAATCTGCCGCGCCGTCGAGTAGCGCGTCCCTCCAGCATCGTTCCCATAGTTAGGCCACCCGACGTCCGATGCAGATTGAGCAACCGCCAAGCTCACAAGCGCAACGACCAGGAAACAAATAATCTTCCGCAGATTTGTCATCAAATAATTCCTCAATCATTACGAGCCCCGCATCTCGCATGGTCAAAGATGCATCGCAACTCTAGCGCTGCCCTATGGAAGGACACCCCATTCAAGCTTCGCCTGGGGCGGCAATTATAAAACCGCCTGCGCTTCCCGGTCTCCCAGTCTCGCGCTTTTCCGACGGAACAAACACGATGTCCGCGAAGCCTTTTTCTGGATAGTTTCCCCTTGTCAGCAATACGTAAATCAAAGGATATCTGTCGGCATCCGCTGTTACCACACAATGCCACCTTCGATTCAGCACTTTATTAGTGAGAATGTCCGGGATTATTGCCTGCTCCATCGGTACGAAAAGGTCACGACGCTCATGTGCCATGCTCCGGGTGAAGATTGCGCCACTCCGGGGTTGGACTGGTCGTAATAAAACTCATACGAAGCGCTCAATTCCTGACCAGAGTTGGACGTCCAGGTGAGAAACGACGCAGCGTGCATGGACAGACCCAACGGCCCAAAACTTTCGCCGTGGGTTTTTGCTCGGCCTGCTCCGGCTCCGCAGTCGAGCGATAACGAAAGCGACTTGCGATCAAAGTCGGTGCTCCAGCCGCCCTCCACATTCTGGACAAGATCTGGCGAAAAATAACCGGCGGCGCTCGGTTGCGCGAAGTGCAGAGTCGTGTAAGTCGAGTACAGTTCGGACGACTTTCCCAACTTGTGTCCCAAAGTAGATTCTGAATTGAAGCGGTTGTTGCTTTGCCCGGTGCTCGTCACTGGGCCAATTTCTGCTAGTTCGCGCAGTCGCCATCCGGAGGGCAGGCTGATCTGCGGGTGTACGATGAAATCGTTGCGGACGGCGCGATTAGCAATGAGTTCCGGGCTTAGATCGAAGATAAATCGCTTAAAGCCGACATCAAGCTTTATGACGTCCCCGGGAGGGGTGATGTGAAATTGAAGATTTGCGATCGGAATTACAGTCGGCGAAACCGGCTGCTCGCCGGCGGTAACGGCGGATCCCAACTGCGAGGCGCCTACCATTCCTTCAACCTTCAATACGTCGTTGGGATGCCATTGACCAGTCAGGCCAAGATCGCGCATCGATTGTGTACCCAGATTCGAGTTCGTTGTCTTGTAGACGAAGGCCTGACCGAATATCACGCCTAGGCGCGCACGCTCGCCAATGGCGAAGTCACTTCCCACCTTGATCTGCTGTCCAACGTTTCCGTCGGAATCGTGCGTGATCACCCACGAAGGCCCCACCGCTACGGGATGATTTATTTCCCCCGATTCTGCGGTGTCGGTAGGAGGATTTGCAGGGGGCACGCTACTCTGCTGGACGCCGTCGGGTGGAATAGTCTGCAGCGATGATGAATTCATCTGCTGGGCGTAAGTTGGCAGTGGCGCTGTGAGAAAGAACAGCAACAGCGCGCGGCACACAGCCCAACCAATCAATGTGCGGCCACCAGACAACGGACGCCTGGCTCGAATGCGCGGCAACATACGCTAAACAGCTTTCTCGAGCACTGGTTTGGCATAGCGTTGCGGCCCGATCTTCACAGTCGCGCGGCGGACGTGAACGCCCCACCCAATGGCCCGTCCTCCGGCAGCGAATAACAAAGACTTGCCAACCACGTAGAACATTAGACGCGGATAGAGCAGGCGTTGGAAAAGCAGGAGACTGAGGTCCAGTGGGTTCTCACCCTCCAGCGCGTAGGCAAGCATTGCGGTGAGCAGTTCTGCCGCGAAGAAGGTTCCGTAATACGTTAAAGCCATCTTTGTGTTGAGGCCGATTAGGGCGAGCAACAGCGCGATTTCTGCAACTGGCGAAATGCCCGCGAACATAAACTGATAGAGCCAGATGGAAGGCAGTGTGATGAAGCCCATGGTGCCGTACCGCCGACGGAACGTAGTGTCGCGATGCTTCCAGGCGGATTGCAGGGTGCCGAATGCCCATCGCAAACGCTGGCGAGCGAGCGCGGTGATCGTTTCCGGAACCTCGGTGTAGGCGATCGCATGCTCCTCATACCGGATGATGTGGCCGCGACGGCGGATGGCGAGCGTCAGATCGGTGTCCTCGGCGACCGTATTGCGTGCATAGCCGCCTGCCTCGATTACTGCACTCTTGCGCCAGGCACCGGCTGCTCCGGGTACAACCGCGACCGCGTTCAACAAATCGAGGGCTCTACGGTCCAGGTTGAACCCGCACACGTACTCGATCGACTGAAAGCGGGCGATCCACTTCTTCGAATTTCCTACCTTGACGTTGCCAGAAACCGCTGCGACTTTTGGATTAGAAAAATGGCGAATCAGGTTCCCGATGGTGCCCGTGCAGAAGAGTGTATCGGCATCGAGGGCGACGACGAACTCGTGATTCGCCTCGGAGATTGCCAGATTGAGGGCGGCTGCTTTGCCGCCGTTTGGCTGGCTGAGGATGCGCACAGCGCTACAGGAAGAGAATTCGCGCCGCAAAATTTCCAGCGTGCCATCGGTAGAACCATCGTCCACCACGATGATCTCGAAATCAGGGTAGTTGCTCTCCAGCACCGCCGCGACCGTCTTAGCTATCACCTTCTCTTCGTTGTAGGCGGCGATGACGACGGAAACTGGTGGCTCGAAGCCGGGCTCGAAGCGCCTCTTTGAAGCATGGATTTTCTGAAGCACGCCAAGCAAGCCATAGACGAGTGTGCGCAGTAGAGTCAAGCCGATTGCGGTCAGGAACAGGCACTTGACCACAAATAGTGCTTTCTGGCGGAAGATCATCAGGCCGCCTTCAACCAACGCCCAGCCCCGTTCAGTGAGGCTTATGGGGGGCATCAGTTCTGCGCGACTTCGGTCTAGCAATTCTTCCAGGCTTACGAAACGATATCCCTCAGCTCGCAACTGGTCGATCATCGTAGGCAAAGCTTGGATGGTGGCTTCGCGATCTCCACCACCGTCGTGAAGCAGAACGATGTTGCCGAGATTCTTGTCGCGCATCACGATGTCCAGGACTTCGTCGCTCGACTTTGCCTCCCAGTCTCTCGGGTCTACACGCTCGCCGATGGTGGTGTATCCCAGGCGTTGCGGCCGCAAGGCGGACTGAATGGCCTCTGAAGTTCTGAGATCGCTGTCTCCTTTATAGGGCGACCGGAACAGAGTCGTTGAGCGGCCAATCGCCTGCTCGACGATTCTTTGCGTCAAGTTCAATTCGAGTCCCAGCTTCGCGTCCGATGCCAATACGTCGTTTCCGTGCGAGTAGGTGTGGTTGCCGATATCGTGGCCTTCTGCGTAGATGCGGCGAAGCAGGTCGGCTGATTTTTCTGCCTGTCCGCCCACGACAAAGAATGTGGCGGGAACATGTTTTTCTTTCAGGATGTCGAGGATGCGTGGCGTGTAGCGCGGATCGGGCCCGTCGTCGAACGTCAGCGTGAGAAGTTTCGCGCCCAACTCATTCACGGCTTCTACGACATCTCCGGTGGGGACTCGTTCGAAAGTCTCGTTGAAATCATCTTCTTCGCGCCACACGCGCCGATGGCCGCTGCTCTTAGTCTGTGTGACGCGGATGGCTTCGCCGCGTCCATATTGCCTTATTCCCTCGATCGAGCCGAGAGAAGCGAGAGAATCGCTGGCAAAGTCGGCGGAAGGCCAAGACCTGTCACCGAAGAGCTTCCACAGCGCCGGGTCTTCGGCACCCAGTCGCCAGAAAGAGACGCCTGCGAACCCCTGCTCATGCGCCTCCCGGATCGAATTCAAACCGCTCACCGCGTCGAGGAACCAGACCTCGTGTTGAACACCTGCCTTGGTGTAATGCAGGGACGGATTTTTCAAACCGGAATGCCATTCCATCGTCCCGTGATATTGGTTGGCGCGGGAAATGACGTCAGAGAAGCCGACTTCGACCGCCGACCGAGTCGAGCCCAACGTCCAGTCATATCCAAAATTTCCTAGACCAATTACCGTTTTTTCGGGGGGGAGGGCTTTCAAAACTTCCTGCACCTGATCGCGCAACCACGGCAACGAGGCAACAGGACCAGGAGCGCCCGCAGCGAAGTGCTCGTCATAGACCATCGGAATGACGTAGTCGTTCAATTGCGAAAGGGCCTTCATATCATACGCCGGCAGATGGGGATCGTCGGTGGGTAAGTCCTGGGTCAGGATCAGGCCTTCCCGCTTGAATCTGTCGTGGAGGTCGCGAATGAAAGCTGTTAAAGCGCTGCGGTCTGTGATCGGTACCTGTTCAAAGTCAATATTGACTCCTGCAAGGCTGTAGCGATGAACGCTGGCGTAGATGTTGCGTGCCAGACGGTGACGTGCCGCGGGATTCGAAAGAATGTGATGCAGTTCTCCTGCTCGCCACTGCTCGTTGCGGAAGTTAGTTACCACGGTCAGCACCGCGATCTTCTCCTGACGTGACCATTCGACAACGGGAATTTCAGTGTGGTCTTGCAGATCGCCGTCGCCATTTTGCAAAATTAGCCACTCGGCGAGTACGTGAGTCAGGTGGGACGAGTTCGATTTAAGGGAAATGAGGCTGTTCTCGTCCCAGGGAACATGGAAACCAAAGATCACGGGAGGCCTACTGGTCCTCGCAGCAGGCCTCGCACCGTGTCGCGGAGTCGAGGCCTCGGCCGGGGCCATAACCCTCTCCGCGAAGGCGGTTTTTACGAGCGTTCCGGGAACACCAAGCTGCTCGTTGCGCTCATCCATTCGTGAAAATTTGGTGTCGTCGATTTTGAGACCGGGAAGGCGTGGGTCATAAAACAGGCCCGCTACGAAGAGTCCTGCGCCAGCGACGATGACCAGTGCGACCGCGGAAATCGTGGTTAAGCACAGCATCCAGCGCCGGCCAGTCTGGTCGAAAAACACCGGTCCTGGACTATTCCTCGTCTGAGAAACGGGCGAGACCGTGCTCGTGATCGTGTCCCTCAGATACCGGTGCCTGATGCTGCCCGGCTCGCGCTTTGCCATGTCGAGACTGGTTTTGACCGCAACCGACACGTGAAATCCCTCTTTTCGAATGGTTTTGGGAGATGTTCCAAAACCCGCTTTGGAACGCCCTACCTGATATAGCGAGAAGTGGTTTCCAAAACTGACACGGGTCAAAAAAAAAGTGGGCCTGCTCCGTTCTCGTATTTCCTGGAAACATCGCTAAAGATGAGCAGGTTTAGCACGGATAAATGACTTGTATTCAGTGTCTAACTGCCGGCTGCCGGGAAGGAAAATCACATCCGGGGAAGGTAGAACACACAACGTCGCTATGATACGTTTGTACCCGCTTAGAATGGGGAGCAAACTGTCATGAGGGGTTCACAGGAGGTCCCGAATAAAGCGGGTGTTACCGAACTTCTCAAAGCTTGGGGCGAGGGGGATGAAGGGGCTCTCGCGCAACTGGCCCCGCTGGTAGAACGCGAACTGCACCGGTTGGCGCACAAGTATATGCGCCGCGAGGCACCAGGGAAAACGCTTCAAACCACTGCTTTAGTGAACGAGGTGTACGTCCGCCTTATTGATATCCCGGAGGTGAGTTGGCAAAACCGCGCCCATTTTTTTGCGGTTTCGGCGCGGATGATGCGGCGGATCCTCACGGATTTTGCGCGTTCGCGACAATATTTGAAAAGAGGCGGCGGCGCGGTACAAGTTTCGTTCGACGAAGCTCTCTGCGTCTCCCAGGAAAAGGATGCAGACATTCTTGCGATCGACGATGCACTGAACCAGTTGGCTTTGCTTGACGCCAGAAAAGCCCAGGTTGTCGAGTTGCGTTTCTATGGCGGGCTCAGCGTCGAAGAGACTGCAGAGGTTTTGAAAATTTCTGAGCAAACTGTATTGCGCGACTGGAAGTTCGCAAAATCCTGGCTGATGCGTGCTCTCAGCGAACCGAAAATTCCATGACTGAGCGCTTGCAGCAAATCGAGCGCTTGTACCACGCTGCGTTGGAACATCAAGAGAGCGAGTGGGATGCCTTTCTCGACGCGGAGTGCGCGGGGGATGAAGCCCTGCGGCGCGAAGTTGACTCGTTGCTGGAGTACAGCAAGCGATCCGGCACATTTATCGAATCTCCCGCGTTAGAAAAAGTAGCCCAAGCGTTAGCGAGCGCAGAAAAACAAACGCACGCGGATGTCGATGTGGATCGATACCTGCCGGGAAGCAGAATTTCCCACTATGCGGTGGTTTCGCACCTTGCGACAGGCGGCATGGGCATCGTTTATAAGGCGAAGGATACCCGCCTCGGACGCATTGTCGCGCTGAAATTCTTGCCCGCGCATTTTGCCCACGATTCTTATGCACTAAGCAGATTCCACCGCGAAGCTCGCACCGCGAGTTCGCTAAACCATCCCAACATCTGCACGATCTACGAAGTCGGCGAGCACGAAAATCGCCCGTTTCTGGTGATGGAATATTTGGACGGGCAGACGCTGCACGAATTAATTTCCGGGCACCCGCTGCCAACTGATCAACTACTACAACTGGCGGTCGAAATTGCCGATGCGCTGGAGGCGGCGCATGCCGAAGGGATCATCCATCGGGACATCAAGCCCGCCAACATCTTTGTTACGCAGCGAGGCCACGCCAAAATCCTGGATTTCGGCGTGGCCAAGCTTCGTCCCAAAAGCGTTGAGACGGGTTTGCTCTCCAGCCCGGAAGACAAACCCTTGCCTGAGTTTTCTGCGCCGAACGCTTTGGACGGAAAAGACAATGACCTCAGTCTTACCCATCCTGGGTCGGCGGTTGGAACGGCATCGTATATGTCACCGGAGCAAGTGCGTGGCGAGGAAACTGACGCTCGCACCGACCTGTTCAGTTTTGGTGCGGTGCTCTATGAAATGGCGACGGGACAGCAAGCCTTCAGCGGAAAAACGACGGCGGCGGTTTTTCGCGCGATCCTGACCAGCCAGCCCAGGTCCGCGTTGGAGTTGAATCCGGCACTACCTCGGACCTTTGAGCGCATCACAACGAAAGCGCTCGAAAAAGACCGGGCAACGCGCTACCAATCGTCCGCGGCGATTCTAACGGATATCACAGCGCTCAAAGCGGGTGTTCCGCTTTATTCCAAGCTGAAATCCTCGAAACTGTTTTTGGGGTTGGCCACAGGGGTGATCGCCCTGCTAATGGCAGTGGGAATTTATTTTTATCGCCAACGGCCATCTTCGTATCACCTGAGTGACAAAGATACGGTCCTATTAGCGGACTTCACCAACAACACCGGCGACGACGTTTGGGATGAAACTCTAAAGCAGTGGTTACGGGTCGAGTTAGACCAGTCGCCTTATCTCAATATCATCTCCGATGAAAATGTAGCGAAGTTGCTTCGTTATGCGGGTCGATCGCCCAATGACCCGGTTACTCCCGAAATTGCGCGCGATCTGTGCCAACGCGCGGGCAGCAAGGCCATGCTGTTAGGAAGCATCTCAAGTGTTGGTAGTCATTACGCGATTGAACTCAAGGCAGTGAATTGTCAGAACCAGGACACGCTGGCGGAAGAACAAAAAGAAGCCAATAGCCGCGAGGAAGTGCTCACCAAACTGCACGATGCCGGTGTCAGCATGCGGAATAAGTTGGGCGAATCTCTGGCCTCGATTCAAAAGTATGACCTCCGAGTGGAAGAGGCCACTACGCCATCACTGGAGGCCCTGAAAGCGTATAGTGCGGCTCTCAAAATCAGGCAGTCGCGAGGGGACAATGATGCGTTGCCGTTGCTGAAGAGAGCGGTCGTATTAGATCCTAAATTCGCGATGGCGCATGCCGTTTTGGGCACAGTGTATTCCAACCTGGACGATGGCGCCTCGGCCGCCGAACACGCTACCAAGGCTTACCAGTTACGGGATGTAGTGACTGAAAGAGAAAAATTCTACATCGATTCCTCTTATTACAGCGTCGTCACGGGAGAATTGGAGAAGGAGATCGAGGTTTACGAACAATGGAAGCTGGCTTATCCCCGGGACAGGACTCCGTATCACAAGCTGGCATATTGCGATGGTTTTTTGGGACAGTATGACAAAGCTACTGCGGGATATCGTGAAGCGCTGAAAATCGAACCAAACGACGTGGTGAATTATGTCGACCTCGCCGCCACCTATATCATCCTGGATCGTCTTGATGAAGCCAAGAACGTTTTGGACGAAGTGAAGGCCCGCAAGCTGGAACATGAATATGTTCCCCAAATTTCTTATCTCTTAGCTTTCATGCGGGGCGATGCCACGGAGATGCAGAGACTGGTCACGGCTGCGGCTGGAAATCCGCAGAGCGGAGACATCCTTTTCTCGAGTCAGTCGGATACCGAAGCGTATTACGGGCGCTTGCAGAACGCGCGTGAATTTTCGCGGAAGGCAATTGAGTCCGCCGTTCAGAACCAATCGAAAGGACGGGCCGCCGAGTGGCAGGCGCACGCCGCGTTACGAGAAGCGGAACTGGGAAATGTAAGGGAAGCAAGGCAGCAAGCCTCGGCTGCGCTTGCTACTGGGGAAGATATCCAGGAGGTCGCGGCTCTTGCATTGGCGAGAGCTGACGATGCTGCGGGCGCGCAAGCGATCGTGGGGAAACTGGCAAAGTTATCGGCGACGGATCGCTGGGTAAACAATTACTGGTTGCCGAGCATTCGTGCGGCGATCGAACTGGCACGCAAGAATCCTGAGCAAGCCCTCAAAGCGCTTGAGATAACTAAGCCCTACGAATTAGGCGGAGACCCCATCACGCTCGACACCCTGTATCCTGTTTACTTGCGCGGCGAAGCATACCTGATGCAACAGAATGCGAGTGCCGCAATCGCTGAGTTTGAGAAAATTCCAGACCACCGCGGACGCGCAGGCAACAGCATCTTGGGTGCTCTCGCCTATCTTCAATTAGGCAGGGCTTATGCGTTGGCATCGGAGACACAGAATGCCAAAAACGCGTACCAAGAGTTCCTGGCGCTCTGGAAAAATTCCGACTCCGATGCCTTGCGGAAGCAACAGGCGGCCGCAGAGTATTCCGCCCTGCATTAGATCCAGAAAGTCGTCAGTTCTCGCGCGTCATGGCTTGTACTGAAACACTGTTCCCTTCTGCAAATGCCCCCCGCCCTCGGTAGTACCGTAGAGAACACCCGCGGAGTTCCTAAGCAACCCGGCTCCGGGGCTAGCTCCGTCCTTCCCGCCTTTGAAGCCGTGCAGAACGCTTTCACTACCATTCGCAATCGTGACTCTGAACGCTGTCCCATTGTGGCCCGGACCTCCGATTAACGTCGTGCCATAGAGAACGCCATTAGAGAGAACCAGAGTCGAGGCAGGAGTTCCGCCATCGTTGTTACCCTTGAAGGTATAAAGAATGTTCTCGCCGTCTCGGGATAACTTATATACGGTGCCCTTGCAGCAACCGTAATGGATGTCACCAAAATGCCCGCCCCCCAGTACTCCCTTGCCCGAACTGGAGCCCCCTGTCGTGGTGGTGCCGTAGAGAGTGCCATCGCTGTCTCGCGTTAATCCTCCAATCGGATTTCCGCCATCGGCCCCGCCAGTGAAGTTATAAAGAACACTCTCCGAGTTTGTCGTGTCCAGTTGGTACGCGATTCCGAATCCAGCGGATCCGCCCGAGAAAGTGGTGCCGTAGAGGTTCCCGTTGAGATCCAACGTCAACCCTGCCTTGGGGTCTGCTCCGTCTGATGGCCGCCCTGCGAAACTGTGGAGCACAGCTTCCGCGCCGTTCCGATCGATCTGGAATATCGTCCCGAGATTCGACGCTCCGCCGCTCTCGGTTGTTCCGTAAAGATTCCCTGAGTCATCCATAGCCAGACCAGCGTAGGGGTTCGCTCCGTCTGGATTCCCAGTAAAGTTATGGAGCACCGTTTCCGAGCCGGTCGTATCGATCTTGAAGACAGTTCCGCAGCCACCCGGGCAAGCGGAACCGCTGCCGCCCGCACTCGTTGTGCCGTAAAGATTACCGGCACTGTCCATAACCAGCGCGCCATGAGGTGTCGCACCGTCTGGCCCCGCGAACGCATGCAGCACGGTTTCGTGATTGGTAGCGTCCAGCTTGAACACGACCCCGCACCCAGAGCCCCCGCACCCAAAGCCGCCGCCCGAGGAAGTAGTGCCGTAGAGATTGCTCGCTGCGTCCTGAATCAGCGTTGCTGTGGGGACAGCACCGTCTTTCGCCCGTGAGCCTTTGAACGAATAATCTACGCTGAAATGACCGCCCCCATTACCCTGTCCGACCAACGCTTGTCTACCATCCGGCACACCAGCGCTCTGGCCAAATGCGGTTCGGGTAAAAATCGCCGGGGAAGCGGCCGCACAGAGTGCGAGCAAAGGTAGTAGGCGTTTCAAGTTGGCCTCCATAGAGATCCGGATGCTTTCCCGGGAATGTGTCAGGCAAGAGGGAGTTGGTCAATAGCCCTCGGACTGGGCTACCCCCAAGGCTTTTGGGGAGTTTACCAAAGTGCGTAGGGTTCGTCCAGAACGAGTTTTCAATTCGATTTTGCGAAGCTCGCGAAAACGAAGTTAGCCATGCCGGTGCTAGCGATCTCTGAGAAAAGGCGAGTGCCAGTACAGTGACGCCACAAATGAAACTTGTGGCGGCCGACGTGACTGTAGTCGAACTCAAAGGCACCGGACATTGGCTTATGGATGAAAGACAAAAGGAAACAATCGACGCACTAATGAAGTTCTTCTGAGGCAGAAAAGCGGGCACTATCAATCATGCCGTGTCATTTAGATTCGGGTACCAGGCCGGTTTTTCCTGCTAGGTCGCGCCACAGATGCCGCAACACTGTGATTCGTACGTCGCGATTGGCTGGAGCTAACTCTCATTCATCGATCCTCCGCCCAGCCGCCGTTGCTTCTTCAAACGTGCTAGGATTTGTTCCCCAGAGGAGAACTCTGTGGAGCGATTGCGAGGCCAAGTGGAGGCGCAACTCCGTGGCGCCATCTTGATTAAGGAGAATCTGATGAAAATAATCGCGTTCTGTCTTGCGCTCATTCTGTTCTTGACCGCGGGTGCGTGGGCTGGCACCGAGAAGGTGCTGTACGCCTTCTGCTCCCAACAAAACTGCGCGGACGGTGCCTATCCGTATGCTGGCGTAATTTCTGACCAAGCACACAATCTCTATGGCACGACCCAGCAAGGCGGCGACAATTTCGCTGGCTTGGTCTATGAACTCAAGCACACCAAGAGCGGTTGGAAGGAAATTGTGCTCTACAAGTTTACGGGTGGCGCCGACGGAGGCGGCCCTATGGGGCAGCTGGTTTTCGATAAAGAAGGCAATCTTTACGGCATCGCCAACGGCGGCGGCGCCGGTTATGGCACCGTCTATGAGCTCAGCCCCTCAAAAGGCGGCTGGACTTTTAAGGTGATCCATACGTTTCGTGGAGGAGATGACGGAAGTGTCGGTATTGGCGTTAGCGGTTTGGTACTCGACAAAGCCGGTCATCTTTATGGCGTGACGGAGATGGGCGGTACGGCGGGCTATGGCACCATCTTTGAGCTTTCGCGCGCGGGCAGTAAGTGGAATAAGAAAATTCTCTACAACTTTGCCGCCGGCACGGACGCAGAGGATCCATTGATGGGTTTGACCTGGGACCACGCCGGCAATCTCTACGGCGCTACAGTGGGTGGTGGTGCCAATGGCTGCGGCGCCGTTTTTGAACTCGCGCACCAGAACAAGGCCTGGAAGGAAAGCGTGATCTACAACTTCACTGGCGGCGGCGATGGCTGCTGGCCGGAATTCGGCTCGGTCACCATTCCTAAGTCTGGCGAGATCTATGGCACCACTGGCGCCGGAGGCTCTTACAACCAGGGCGTCATTTACCTCCTCACGCGCTCCAACGGCACTTGGAGCGAGAGCACTCTGTATAACTTTACCGGCGGCAACGACGGAGGACAGGTGTTCGCGGGTGTTACTTTGGATCCGGCCGGTAATATCTTCGGCGCGGCTGCATACTACGGATCCGACAATTATGGAGCCGTGGTCAAGTTGGCAAAACAGAAGTCGGGTTGGCACGAGACGACATTGCAAGACTTTACGGGCAGCGACGGCGGATATCCCTATGGGAACATGATGGTTGACGCCAAAGGGAATTTGTATGGCACGACGTTCCGGGGCGGCAACCTCAGTTGCAACTCGGTGAACCAAGGCTGCGGCGTCGTTTTCGAAATGAAGCCGTAGATCACAGCGCTTCTTATCAGACGAACAAAAGCAAAAATGCCGCCCGAAGTCTGGGCGGCGGGCGTAGAGTAAGTCCGGCGAACGATCAGTGAGCCCACTCTGCTGCGGTGCGTGCCGCGTAATCGAGCACGCGCCCGGGGAGGACACCGAGATAAATTGTCGTCGCCACGCTGATAGCCAGTGCCGTTCCAAGCGCAAAGGGAACGCGCGGCAAAGCTATATCCTCACGCGCCTCGCGCATGTACATCACAACGATCAGGCGCAGGTAGTAATAGGAAGCTATCGCGCTGTTAAGCACACCGATGATCACTAATCCAACCAGGTTCGCCTGCAACGCCGCGCTGAATACATAGAATTTGGCAAAGAAGCCGCCAGTAATCGGAATGCCGATCAACGATAGTAAGAAGATTGTCAGCGTCGCTGCCAGCAAGGGGCTGCGGCGTCCCAGTCCTTCGTAATCCTCGATTGTCACGTAGCGCTCGCCCTCGCCACCGACATGGCTGATCACCGCGAAAGCGCCAACGTTCATCGCCGCATACGACGCGGTGTAAAACATTGCAGCCGGAATTCCATTGTTCGGCAGAGCGGCATAGGCCACGAGCAGATATCCGGCATGAGCGATTGACGAGTATGCCAGCAGTCGCTTTACGTTGTCCTGCACCAGCGCTCCTATGTTGCCCAGAGTCATCGAAAGCGCAGCCACAACCCAAATCAATCCCACGCGGCCGGGAGCATCAATCTCGAACATGACCCGCAGCAGCACAGCAAACACGGCTGCTTTCGGAGCAGTAGACATGAAGCCAACCACGGGCGACGGCGCGCCTTCATAAACGTCAGGAGTCCAGATATGGAATGGAGCTGCCGCCACCTTAAAGCCCAAACCCACGAACATGAACGCAACGGCAACGTACGCCAGGACTGGAATATGCCCGGAGCGCAGCGCGTCGCCGATTATTTTTATGCTGGTCGAACCCGTGGCGCCGAACATAAGCGCGACGCCATAAAGAAAAAACGCCGTGGCAAACGAGCCCAAAAGAAAATACTTGACCGAAGATTCGCTGCTGATAGCCGCGCGCCGGCGAAAACCCGCCAGTATGTAAGTGGAAATGGAAGAAATTTCCAGCGCGATAAAAATCAGCACCAGTTCCATCGCAGAGGACATCAGGCTCATGCCGAGCGCGCCAAACAGCACCAGCGCGTAGTATTCGCCAGCCCGAATCTCCTGCACCGCCATATATTCGTAGGAGCTAAGAATTACAACCGCGGTAACGGCCGCAACCAGAAAATGGAAGAACACGCTGAAGCTGTCAACTTGCACCATGTTCCAGAAAGCCAAGCCCCGATACTGCGACTGGAAGAGCGTTGCGGCCAGAGCCGCCAGCGACCCGACTAGCGCCAGCGCTCCCAGTGTCTTTTGACTGCGATGCTCGTCCATCAAGGGATCGAGCACCATAATGACCATGCCAAAAATCGCCAGCACGATTTCCGGCAAAATGCGGATGTAGTCAGCCGCTTGTGGAATCATTTGCGCCATGTCGGAAGTGTTGTTCACCGGCCTACCATCCGGCTGGCGAATTGCGCCAATGGCGCCATGGCAGCTTGTACCGAGGGATCAATTGCATTAAGCCAAATCAGCGGCGCCACGCCCATCAACAGGGCGACGGCGGCTATCGGCCAGAGCGCGACTTGCTCGCGTCCGCTCAAATCAGGCAGTGACAGATTGACGTCGTGCGTAACCTTTCCGTAAAACACGCGCTGATACATCCAGAGCAGATAACAAGCGCTCCAGATAACTCCGGTCGCGCCCAGGATGCCGTACACTGCGCGATCGCGGAAGGCGCCGCTCAACACTAGAAACTCGCCAACAAAGCCGTTCAACAGCGGCAATCCCAGCGAGGACAGCACGATGAACAGAAAAAATGTCGCGTACGCTGGCGTGATCGATGCCAATCCGCCGAATTCAGCGATCTCGTAAGTATGGCGCCGCTCGTAAAGAATTCCCGCCAGCATGAACAGCCCGCCAGTGGAAACTCCATGTGCCAGCATGACAAAAGTCGCGCCGTCAAGTCCTGCCTGAGTAAAGCTAAAGAGGCCAAGCACTACAAATCCCAAGTGGCTGATCGAAGAATATGCGATCAGCTTTTTCATGTTGGGCTGCACTAAGGCCACCAGCGCGCCATACACGATGCCGATCAGAGCCAGCACCATGATCCACCAAGCATTGCTGCGTGACTGCGCTGGAAACAATCCGAGATTGAAGCGGAACAAGCCGTAGGTGCCCATCTTCAACAGAACCCCGGCCAGCAGCACAGAGCCGGCTGTGGGCGCCTCTACGTGAGCGTCTGGCAGCCAGGTGTGGAACGGAAAAATAGGAACCTTCACCGCAAATGCAATAAAGAATCCGAGGAAAAGCCAAAGCGCCGCGCCAGCAAAATTCTCCACTTGGCCGTTGCGGATTGCCGCCTGGAGAGTCACGAAGTCGAACGAACCTGTCTTCGCATACAGCCACAGAATGGCCGCCAGCATGAACATCGACGCAATCATCGTGTAGAGGAAGAATTTCACCGCTGCGTAAACTTTGCGTCCGTGGCCGAAAATGCCGATCAACAAAGCCATCGGGATCAACGTGGCTTCCCAGAAGAAATAAAAGAGAAACAGATCGAGTGCGACAAAAACGCCAATCAGCGCGGTTTGAAGAATCAGGAGCAGGATGAAAAATTCTTTCACTCGCTCGTGAATCGATTTCCAGGAAATCAGCACGCACAGCGGCGTAAGAAACGTAGTCAGCACCACCAGCCACATGGAAACTCCGTCCACCCCCATGTGGTAATGAATATTCGGATTGAAAATCCACTGATGGTTGACCTCGTACTGAAATCCCGCTTGCCCGCGCTGGAAATGTACCGGCAAGTGCAGCGAAAGAACAAAATCAAGCAGCGACACGACGAGAGCAAATACGCGAATATCGCGGTCACGGCGCGGAAATAACACGAGCAGCAGCGCGCCTGCCAGCGGGATGAACGTGACCAGCGTGAGCATCGAGTTGTCCAGAGCGTTGCTCATCGCGTTCCCATCCAAATCATGTAAGCGATTAACACCGCGGCGCCGGCTGCGATCCATCCGGCGTAGGAGCGAAGATTGCCGGACTGCATGTGGCGCACGACATCCGAAACCTCGCGTGCACCCTCGGCGCTGTTATCCAGCGTGGCGTCGATCACGTCGCGATCAATGCCCTGCCATAGAACTCGGGTCGATCCGTCGATGAGCGGCTTCACGAAGACCGCTGCATAAATTTCATCCACGTAATATTTGTGCACAACTGCTTCGTAGAAACCGCCCAATGCTTTCGCGATCTCCTGCGGCAACTGCGGCCGCCGATAATACAAGAGCCAGGCAAGAAATAATCCCAACGCGGCAGCAAAAACCGAAATACCTGTAAACAGCGCTTCCGAGCTACCTTGCTCTTTTGGCTGGGGCGCCGGAGTGGCGACCGCCACTTCTTCCGAGTATGCAGTCGCGCCCGCATGAAACGTCGGTGAAAGAAACTTGTCAAAGCGCTCCATACCCACCCACCCGCCGCAAACCGAAAGCACCGCCAGGATCACAAGCGGCACAAGCATAATCTTTGGGCTTTCATGAATCCCATCATGCCCGTGTGGCACGGGCGCCCCCGCCCGCGAATCTTTCGCCACATGCAAATGTTCATCCTCATGGCCGGCTGGGGCTTCACCGCGATACTCGCCAAAGAAGGTCAGGAACCACAGCCGGAACATATAAAACGAAGTTAAGAAAGCCGTAAATACGCCAATCGCCCAGTAGACCCAGCTTCCGTAAGGACTCGAGTACGCACGCCACAAAATCGCATCTTTGCTGAAGAAGCCGGCGAACGGAGGAAAGCCTGCAATAGCAAAAGTGCCGGCGGTCATCGTCCAAAAGGTCCATGGAATATGGTGGCGCAATCCGCCCATGCGACGCATGTCTTGCTCGCCGCCCACCGCGTGAATCACAGATCCAGCGGCGAGAAAGAGCAATCCCTTGAAGAACGCATGAGTCATCAGGTGGAAAATTCCGGCAGAATACGCAGCCACTCCACAAGCCATGAACATGTAGCCCAGCTGCGAAATCGTCGAGTAGGCGAGAACCTTCTTGATGTCGGTTTGGCAGATTCCAATCGTCGCAGCGAACAACGCCGTCAGCGTGCCAATAATTGCTACGACCATTAACGCCTGCGGCGCGCGGTCGAAAATGGCATGCGACCGCGCCACCATATACACGCCCGCCGTCACCATGGTCGCCGCATGGATCAGTGCAGAAACCGGCGTTGGGCCCTCCATCGCGTCCGGCAACCAGATATAAAGAGGAATCTGGGCCGATTTTCCCGCTGCTCCCACCATTAATAGCAAACCAATCGAGGTCAGCAAGCCTGCACCCGCAACTTCGGCTGGCAGTCCCGATACGACGCGAAACACCTGAACAAAATTCAACGAGCCGAAGTGCTTGATCATCAAGAAGAGTGCGATGAGGAATCCAAAGTCGCCAATCCGATTAACAATGAATGCTTTCTTGCCGGCAGACGCGGCCGAATCTTTTGTAAACCAGAATCCAATCAGCAGATAAGATGCCAGGCCTACGCCCTCCCAGCCGATAAACATCACCAGATAATTGCTGCCTAGCACCAACGTCAGCATGAAAAACATGAACAGGTTGAGGTAGGCGAAAAAGCGGTAGAAACCGGCCTCTTCCCACATGTAGCCGACGGAATAAATGTGAATGAGGAAGCCCACGCCCGTAACCACGAGCAGCATCACCAACGAAAGCTGGTCGAGATAGAATGCGAAATCTACCTGGAAGTCGCCCGCGCGAATCCATGGCGCCAAATTTTCTAAAACAGGCAGAAGCGAAGCCTGGGTCGCTACCCAGAGCGCCATGGCGAAAGCTGCGCCAGAAAATCCAAGCGCCACCGCTACCACGGTCTGCCGGGAGAAGCGCTTGCCGAAAAAACCATTGATGGCCGCACCCACCAGCGGCAACACGGGAATAAGCCAGAGATGCAGGTTGGGCGTCATAGTTTGAGCAGGTCCACCTGATCGACGTTCAGTGTTCCTCGTGTGCGATAGACGGCGATAATGATCGCCAGTCCTACCGCCGATTCCGCCGCTGCCACAACCATTACGAAGAACACGAAAACTTGTCCGCTGAGCGCATGCCACTGCGCCGCGAACGCGACAAATGACAAATTCACTCCGTTAAGCATCAACTCAATCGACATAAAAATCGTGATGATGTTGCGCTTTATCAAGAACCCAGCGACGCCGCACGCAAATAAAATGCCGCTGAGGACCAGGTAATACGACAGCGGTACCATTAGCCCTCCCTCTCGTCGGGCTGCGCAGATTGCTGCACGTCCGCCGGATGGCTGGCGAGAACGACCGCGCCCATAATCGCGATCAGAACGAGCACGGACGTTACTTCAAAGGGCAAAGGAAATCGTGAAAGAGCAACCAGCCAATTACTTTTGGAGATCCGGGAAGCGCGCCAGCCGCCACGCTACCTGTGCCTGAATGTTGCAGCAGAACCCC
>Ga0073928_10001519_pt1 | contig 44261 bp, 44 predicted proteins | sample PaiPotPPA55metaG_FD_76969 | JGI IMG/M metagenome (GOLD analysis project Ga0073928, IMG submission 76969) | Iron sulfur acid spring bacterial and archeal communities from Banff, Canada, to study Microbial Dark Matter (Phase II) - Paint Pots PPA... ...
CTTGGCATAACCCTGGGCTGAGAATGAACTATCCTTCTCGACGCTGGCATAGCTCTGATACATCAACTCGACTCCCGCCTTTTGCAGCGAAACGAACCCGATCTTGTTGCCCTCGGGAACTTCGATTGCCACTTCGAAGCCCAGTCGCTCTTTCCAGAATCTAACGCAGGACTCGACTTCGTCTACCAGCAGTACGGGCGTGATTTTCTTAACCGTCATCAGATTTCTCCTTGCTAAGTGTCGACCTCAGCGGAGTAGACAGCTCAATTTCTCCTTGCTAAGACAACTAGTCTTATTTAGACTAGCTACCCTATAAGAAATTCAGAAGTTCGTCAAGGAGGTTTTATGACCGGCGAAGAACGGCAGTTGAGCGACCTGGTTTCGATTGGCCCGGCGATGCTGCGCGATTTCGAAGTCCTCGGTGTTCGCACCGTGGCGCAGCTGAAGCGGCGTAATCCGGAGAAGATGTACGAGAAGCTCTGCCGGGTCACGGGCCAGGCGCAGGACATCTGTTGCCTGGACGTATTTCGGGCGGCGGTGGCGCAAGCGAAGAACCCGAATCTGCCGATCGAGCAGCGCCGGTGGTGGCAGTGGAGCCGCAAGCGCAAGGCAAGCGATGCCTGTCACTAGGAAGCGAGAGCTGACGACTCCCGACCTTGTCCTCCTCAGCCTGCTCGCGGAGCGCCCGTTGCACGGCTACCAAGCCAACGCAGAGCTGGAACGGCGTGAGGTGCGCGATTGGGCGGGCATTTCGCGGCCACAGGTGTACTACTCGATCGAGAAGCTGGCGCAGCTCAGGCTGGTTCGAGCATCCGAGATTGAGTCGGCGGCGGCGGGTCCTGAACGCAGGGTCTTCGAGACAACCGCCAAAGGCCGGGCGGCCCTGGCCAATGCGCTGGAACGTGAAGAGTGGGCGACGCACCGTGAGCGGCCACCGTTTCTCACCTGGATCGCTCTCTCCTGGCAGGCGAGGCCCGGAGTGTTTCGTCAGCAGATCGAGCGCCGCCGGGAATTTCTGGAGAGCGAATTGTCACGGGAAGAAGCGACGCTACTATCGATCAAGAAAGAAGTAGGCCACCGGTTTCATGAAGCCGTGTGGATGGTCAGCCTCATGATCGAGGGGTTCCGTGGCGAACTGCGCTGGCTGCGGAAACTGGAGCGCGAACTCCCGCGGCGCGCTGCCGCGAAGCACACGTAGCACGCGAAGCACACGAAGCATATGGGAGCTAGCCTCCGCCATCCGGTGCTATCCGAGGTCGTAGCGTGTTCGCAGCCATCTGCGGTAGCACCTCCATCGAAGCCCGAAGCAAAGCAGCAAGCCTGACCGCTCTGACGCCGCTGGGCAGAGTTTGCCCCAGTTGAGGCGACGATTACGTCCAACCTGAAATAGATTTCTCTACGGCCTCTGCATCCACGCGATCTTCCCGTTTTTTCTGATTGCGAGGCGCCTGCTGGTTCTCCTGCGTCTTCTCCTCTTGCGAGCTTTTCCGCTCTCCCAGTTTCACGACTCTAGCCTCAGAATCAGCCTCGCCGGCCAGCGCCGAAGCGAGCTCGAACAGCTTATTTCGCGTTCGCGCCGCGCTTGCCGGCGGCCTTTTGTGTTGCATGCATAGCATCTAACTGGGCATACGGATTGGTTGGGCTCGCGCGCACGTGCATGAATACCCTCCTTCAAGCTCCTCTGCAATCCGCGTGCCCAAACAAACTCGCGAAACCTCGCTCCGACCTTAAGTGCGCGGTTTCCATTTCCAGTTTAGAATGTCAACCCGTGGTCAAAAATGTAACCGAGGGCGATTATGCGCAGAGTCGGGATTCTTCTTGCCGCTGGGGTGTTCGCCTGCAGCCTCGCTGCCGCTCAGGACCAGGATTTCAGCAAAGTGCAGATGAAGGTTTCCAAAGTTGCCGGCAAGGTCTACATGCTGCAGGGTGCGGGCGGTAACATCGGAGCATCAGTGGGAGACGACGGCATCGTAATCGTGGACGATCAATACGCCCCGTTGGCCGACAAAATTCAAGCTGCGTTGAAAAGCATCACCGACAAGCCCGTACGTTTTATCATCAACACGCACTATCACGTCGATCACACCGGCGGAAACGAGTACTTTCAGAAACAGGCGCCCATCATCGCGCAAGACAATGTTCGCAAGCGGCTGGAAAGAGGCGGAGGCGCCGGCAATGGCGGCTCTGTGCATTTTGACAACCAGCCTGCGCCACACGATGCGTTGCCCATCCTCACCTTCGATCATGACCTCACCGTGCATCTGAACGGCGAGGACATCCGCGCTCTGTACTTCCCCGCCGGGCACACCGATGGCGACTCCATCATCTTTTTTCCCCAGTCAAATGTCGTGCACATGGGCGACGACTTCGTAACCTACGGCTTCCCTTTCATCGACGTGGAAAGCGGCGGCAGCATCAATGGCATGCTTGACGCTGTAGCACAGATCATCGGACAACTGCCGCACGATGTGAAAGTTATCCCCGGGCATGGCGCGGTTTCAACGCTTGATGACGTGCGCGCCTATGCGTCGATGTTGAAGCAAACTCGTGACGTGGTACAGCAAGCGTTGACGGCGGGTAAGACCCTTGAGCAGATGAAACAGGCGAAGCTTCTCGATCCCTGGCAGAAGTATTCTGGAGACTTCGTCAGCGAAGACGCGTTCCTGGAGACGCTCTACAACTCGCTGACCGGCCAGAAGACCGGAAAGTTCATCAAACACAATTGAAGACTGCACCTTCGTACGATTTTTGAGGAGCTTCACTCCACTTTGCGCCTGACACGCCGCCGATTTGCGCAGTCTGCTCTAGCCACCGGAATTGCAGCCGCGCTGCCTTCCGGCTTGTTCTCGGGCTGCAGCGTATCGAACGCCTCGCGCGCGGAACATTTCGTTTACCCGAAAGTTATGCCGTTTGACAATGCTGCGGAGATTCTTTTCCCCAGGAATTTTTTCTGGGGCACGGCCACCGCCGCGTATCAGATCGAGGGCGCGTGGAACGAGGACGGAAAGGGCGAGTCTGTCTGGGACCGTTTTGCGCACACGCCGGGCAAAATTAAAAACGGCGACACAGGCGACATAGCCTGCGATTCCTATCATCGCTGGCGTGACGACATTGCGCTTATGCGCGCGATGAATCTGAACAGCTATCGCTTTTCGATTTCCTGGCCGCGCGTCCAGCCAACAGGCTCGGCCCCCGCAAGCGCGCAGGGAATCGACTACTACAGCCGTCTGGTGGATGCCCTGCTGGAAGCGAAAATCCGGCCTTTCGTCACGCTTTACCACTGGGATTTGCCACAACCTCTCGACGACGCTGGAGGCTGGCCGAATCGCGACTTAGCTTCCCGGTTTGCCGACTACGTGGAGCTTATGGCCCGGGCCTTGGGAGACCGCGTCTCCGACTGGATCTTGTTCAACGAACCTGCGGCCTTCACCTACAGGGGATATCTCGAAGGCACGCTTGCTCCCGGTCACAAAAGCCTTTTCGACTTCCTGCGTGCGTCTCACACTGTAAACCTGGCGCAGGCCGCTGGTTTTCACGCGTTGAAGGCGGCTCGAGCCTCGGCACGTGTAGGCACCGCGTTCAGCATGTCAGCGTGCGAACCCGCGTCGAACTCGGAAGAAGACAAACTTGCCGCCGAGCGTGCTCACGCTATCATGAACCTCTGGTTCCTCGATCCTGTAATCAATGGCCGCTATCCTGAGGCATTTGCGTTTTTCCCGGAAACCGCCATGAGAATTCGGTCGGGCGATCTGGAGAAGATGCGAGCGCCGCTGGATTTCATCGGCATCAATCTCTATTACCGCACCATCGCGTCGGCGCCCAGCGCTGTGGAGCGAATCTCGCACCCGCAGCAATGGCTGTATCCGGTGAAGATGGCAGGCGGCCAGGAAGGTCCGAAAACTGATATGGGATGGGAAGTATGGCCGCAGGCGCTCTACGATGTGGTCACACGTATCACTCGCGATTTCAACCGTCCGCAGATTGAAATTACAGAGAGCGGGTGCTCCTACAACGATGGCCCAGACAACGATGGCGTCATCCGTGATACTCGCCGCATTGGGTATCATCGGCAGTATCTGCAAGCCTTGGCGCGAGCCATCTCAGATGGAGCAGATGTTCGCGGCTATCATGCCTGGAGCCTGCTCGATAACTTCGAATGGGCGGAAGGTTACAGCCAGCGCTTCGGCTTGGCCTATGTCGACTTCAAAACGCAGCAACGCACTGTCAAAGAGTCGAGCCGCTGGTACGGAAAAGTAGCGGCGGAGAACCGTCTGGAGACGTAGGGTGGCAGTTGGGTTCAGGTCCATTGCCTAAGGTTGGCGAGACTGATAACTCAAGACCTGATTCCTCACTTCTGTTGCATCACCAACTCGCCGTTCTGCACTTTCACATCGCCCACGTAGTCGGGAAGTTTCAGTCGATCTCGCTGCTCGGATAACTTCTTCTGCAAGGCGGGATTCACCAGCGATACTGGCACGTTGAGATCTCCTATTTTGAATTCTGTTGGCTCGAAAGTTGCGTATCCATCCTTTGAGGCAAGATGTCCCGAGACCGTCACCCACACATCTTTTCCCGCGACTTCGGTAAGAAATTGTCCATGCACAACGTCGCCGTCGAAGCTGACCTGCTGATCTTTGATGGTTAGCGCGCCGCTGCCGATATTCGAATCCGGCGAGAGTTGCCCACCTCCGGCCGCTCCCACAGCTTGAGCCAATGCAGCGCCGATCTCATCGGAATTGATGTGGACCTCCGTTTTCGGCTGAGAAGTGGAAGACCCGACTTGCTGATTCGCGGATGACGTGGTCGGATAGTCCGCGCCGGATGTAGATCCTGGCGACGCAGACGGGGGTTGCTGCGCGGCTTGTTCGAGCTGCTCCAGCTTCTGCCCAAACGACTGGGCATTGGCTGCAATGGCCGCCGGATTCTGCGGATGGGCCACCGGAGCTGGCTTTTTCAATACCAGAACGATTGCCACGAGCGATGACCCGAGAGTCGCAATGCTGAGGATGCGATCAAGCTTGAGTTTCATGAAGTCTCTGACGCGGTCAGCCTGCACACACAGGCCCGTCATCATCGTATCGGGAACAGGATCAACGAATCAGATTGCAGAAGTCACTAAGAAGGGATGGTACTTCAGTCATATCGCTGTATTTTGCAGGGCTTTTAGTCCAGCCTCCGGGCCAGAAGCTCATTCACTAACGTTGGATTGGCCTGGCCTTTCGACGCTTTCATTACCTGGCCAACGAAGAATCCGATCATGGTTTTCTTGCCGGCGCGGTATTGTTCGAGCTGTTTGGGATTTGCCGCAAGCACCTCGTCGACGATTTTTTCCAGCGCAGACGCATTCGACGATTGCTGCGGACGTCCTTCTTCTTCGTAGACTTGAGGAAAATCCTGGTGGCGCTCGAAGCTGAGGTCATACAGATCCTTGAGCATCTTGCCGGAGATTGCGCCGCTCTCGACCAGGTCGGCGGATTCCGCCACTCCCTTCATCGTAATCGGAGACTGCTCGATCGATAGGCCCGTGGCCTTGACACGGCCCATCAGTTCGCTCTGTACCAGGTTCGCGACGCGCTTGGGATTCTTCGCGGCCTTCGCCGCAGCTTCGAACTGGCCGGCAAGGGATTGCGAAACGGTCAATACCTGCGCATCGTATTCGGTGATGGCATATTCTTTCACCATACGCGCGCGACGGGCTTCCGGTAGCTCTGGCATAGTCTTGGCGATCTCGGCCTTCCATTTTTCGTCGACGACCAGAGCCAGCAAATCAGGCTCAGGGAAATAACGGTAGTCGTGGGCCTGCTCTTTCGAACGCATTCCGTAGGTCTTACCTTCCTGTGCGTTGTATAGGCGTGTTTCCTGCGAGATCGTGCCCCCGGATTCGATCACCTCTACTTGGCGCGCAATCTCGTAAATCAGCGCTTCGCGGATAAAACGAAATGAATTCACATTCTTGATTTCGGTTTTTGTGCCCAGCTCCTGCCGGCCGCGCGGACGCACGCTGACGTTGGCGTCGCAGCGCAGCGATCCCTCCTCCATGTTGCAGTCGCTCACGCCGGTGTATAGGATGATCTCTTTCAGCTGCGTCAGGTATTCGTAGGCCTCATCGGGCGTTCGAATATCAGGCTCGCTCACAATCTCGACAAGCGGCACTCCGGTGCGGTTGAGGTCGATGGCGGTCTTTTCGCCGGCATCGGGGAAGCCTTCGTGCAAGCTCTTTCCTGCGTCCTCTTCGAGGTGGACGCGAGTGATTCCGATTCGCTTCTTACTCCTTGCCTTCTTATCGCCGGCGGAAACTTCGATGAATCCATGCTCCGCCAGGGGCTTGTCATATTGCGAAATCTGATAGCCCTTGGGCAAGTCGGGATAGAAATAATTCTTGCGCGCGAAGATCGAAGTCGCGTTGATGTGGCAATTCAGCGCTATCGCGGCCAGAGTGGCGAACTCGACCGCTCTCCGGTTCAGCACAGGCAAAGCTCCGGGCATACCCAGGCAGACCGGACAAACGTGGGTGTTTGGCGGGGCGCCGAAGCGCGTGGAGCAGGAGCAGAATATCTTCGTCGCCGTCAGAAGTTGAACGTGCACTTCAAGGCCGATGACGGGCTCGTAGGCCGTTTCAGCGACGACGGACCTGTCCCCGGAGGTCGACATATCGGCTGATTATAAAGCCCCCGCACTCGACGTCCGTCTTATCGCTCGGCGACTCGGACCATCTGGCATTCGGCACAGGGACAGACTTCGCGCAGGTACTTCCAGGAGTAGAGACCGAGATCGTGGTCATCGTTCCACTTGAATTTGATGGCGTATTTGCCGATGCCTTCTGCGGAGACGGGCTTGGCGGCCGGCTTGAACATGGGTAGCGCTCCAGGGCCCAGTTTTGGAGGTGCGCCCGGCTCCCGGCCTGACTTTTCGCGCTCTTCGTTGCACATGGCACAGGGGCAGGCGTCGCGTAAGAAAACGAAGGGGTAGTGCGAAACGTGGCCGTCGGCCCACTCTATGTCCACCCCGGTACCGGCGGTGAGGTTCACTTTAACCGACTTCGGGTCCGTGGCCGCGGTGGGCGCCTGTAGCGGGGACTGCATGATTTCAGTATCGCACACGGCGGGCGCGACGGCGGCAGGAGCACGTTAGTGCGCAGAGGTTGACGTAGTTTTGGGAGCGGTGACAACTCCGACGGCGAGGCCTCCGATGGCACCGGCCAGAATTCCCATCAAGGCAAGAACCAGGGCGCTCTCGACCATGGTTGCTTTTCCGCGACCTGACATAGGCTTTTCCCTCCCTTCACCGTGAATCCGTGCTGCTAGTTTACCTCGGCAGCCTGAGCTGCCGCCAATTGTCGGCAAAGGCTCGAATCCGGTAGAATAGAACTTCGGTTAAGGCCGTTTGAAAGGATAAGTAGCAGTCATGGCACAACAATGTGATATTTGCGGGAAGAAGCCGCAGTCGGGAAACCGGATCAGCCACGCCCATAATGTTACCAAGCGGCGCTGGAACGTGAATTTGCGTCCCGTACACGCCCGTGTGGGCGCAACCACCAAGCGCATGCGCGTCTGTACCTCCTGCATTCGCAGCGGAAAAGTCACGAAAGCATAAAACGACTGATCGCCGAGAGCCGCCAAGAAACGATTCCAATTCTTGAGTCAAGCTCGCGATTCCTTGGCGTGCTCGGCGGTAAAATTCTCTACTGCACGCCCAGCAACTGGACATCAAAGATCAAAGTAGCGTTGGGAGGGATTGGCCCGCCCGGAGTGCCTTCAGCGCCGTAGCCCAGTGCGGGTGGAATCCGTAACTGGCGTTTGCCTCCGAGTCGCATTCCAGCCACTCCTTCTTCCCATCCCTTGATGACTTCGCCATTGCCGATGGTGAAATCAAAAGGCTTTCCCGCATCGACTGAACTGTCAAACTTTTTGCCACTGGTTAGCCAACCCGTATAGTGCACCCGCACGTGGCTTCCCTCTTTGGCGGCCTCGCCAGTCCCCACCCGAATATCCCAATAAACCAATCCAGAGGGACTCTTCACTCCGTCACCGGTGACCTTGGTTGGAGCGTTGGTATTGCTCGTTGCGGACTTCTTGCTCGCGCTTTGCGCGACGGCAAACACCGCCATAAGCGCCAGAATCACTGCGATCGCTGTTACACGTTTTGCCATTCTTGACTCCTTAATCAGGAAATCCCAAGCACGGTTCTCTCCGGTTGAGATATTACTGCAACGCGACCACATCGATTTCAACCAGCACATCCTTCGGCAGGCGCGCTACCTCCACAGTGGAGCGAGCCGGCGGGGCAGAACTGAAATACCTGGCATAGACCTGATTCATCGCGGCGAAGTCGTTCATGTCCTTGAGAAAAACGGTCGAGCGCAGAACCTTGCCCAGCCCGCTCCCGGCGGCTTCGAGAATCTCCGATAGATTGCGCAAGACGCGTTCGGTTTGCGCGGCCACGTCGCCGGTCACGACTTGCTGTGTGGATGGATCGATGGCGATTTGGCCCGAGGTGAATACAAATCCATTAGCCTTGATGGCTTGCGAGTATGGACCGATGGCTTGTGGGGCATCTTTGGTGGAAATGATTTCGCGCATAAAGAAACCGGTGGTCAGTGATTCGTGGCCAGTGATTCGTGACCAGTGATCCGTGACCAGTAAGAACGTAAGATATAGAACTTCACTTGATTACCAGATAAACCCGGCCAAGGTCAAATTCCACGACCTCTACTGGCCACCGACCGTTGATCACTAAGATCACTGCTTTCATATTTTCTGCAACCTCTGCACTTCGTGCACGCCAGGAATCTTCCTTAGGCCGGCCATGATCTGCTCCAAATGTTTTAGGTCCGAGATGTCGAGGACAACTTCGACGCTGGCCTGGCTATTGGCAGTATGCGCTCCGATGTTGCGGATGTTGCTTTGCGCGTCACCGATCACGCTGGTGATATTTTTCAACATCCCAAAGCGATCGTCGCAGTATACGGTGAGCTTCACCGGATAGGCGGTGGGTGTGCTCTCGTCACGAGCCCACTCCACGTCGATTCGGCGCTCCGGCTCGTACATCAGGTTGGTGACGTTTGGGCAGTTCGCCGCATGCACCGCGACGCCCTTCCCGCGCGTGATGTAGCCCACAATGCTTTCTCCGCGGATGGGATTGCAACAGCGAGCGCGGTAGACCAGCATATCGCCCTGACCCTTGACCATGATGGCATTGTGTTCGCCAAAGACGCGGCGCACCACGCTGGCTATGGCGCCCGGCTTGTTGGAGAGTCCCTCGGCCTCAATATCACCAGCCATCGAAGGCGTAGCGCCCGCCGGCAACAACCGCGCCAGCACCTGCCGTGCGGAATATTTTCCGTACCCGATGCCGGACATCAAGTCATCGACTTTGCCCAGGCCATAACCACCGGCGACTCGGAGCAACTCCTCGTCTTTGATTTCCTTCAATGGGATGCGGTATTTGCGAGCCTCTTTCTCAATCAGCTTGCGGCCAATTTCGATGGAGCGCTCACGCTGATGCACATTTAGCCAGTGCTTGATCTTATTTCGAGACCGTGACGATTTGACCAGGCCCAGCCAGTCGCGGCTGGGTTTGTGTCCGGCCTGGGTGATGATCTCGACAATGTCGCCGGAATGCAGCTTATGGCGAAGCGGTACCATGCGTCCGTTGACCTTAGCACCGACGCAGGTGTGGCCAACTTCGGTGTGAATCGTATATGCGAAGTCGATCGGCGTGGCATCCCGCGGCAACACGACTACTTTCCCTTTGGGCGTGAAAGTGTAGACCTCCTCCGGATAAAGGTCCACTTTCAGAGCCGACAGAAACTCATTCGGATCGCTGACATCGCGCTGCCACTCGACCACCTGCCGCAGCCAGGCCAAGCGCTGCTCGTCCTGGGCCGAGACCGGGCCATCCTTGTATTTCCAGTGAGCCGCAATTCCTTCCTCGGCCATCTTGTGCATCTCTTCGGTGCGGATCTGGATCTCGAATGGAGTTCCTTCTTCGGTGATCACCGATGTGTGCAGCGACTGGTAAAAATTCGGCCGAGGCATCGCGATGAAATCCTTGATCCGCCCCGGAACCGGACGCCAGATGTTATGGATAATCCCCAGCACGGCATAGCAATCCTGCAGCGATCGGGTGATCACGCGCATGGCAAAAAGATCGTAAACCTGCTCGACTGAAATGCGCTGCCGCTGCAGCTTCTTATGAATGCTGAAAAGCCGCTTGATCCGGCTATCGACTTTCGCCTGGATGCCCGCCTCTTTGAGTTTGTCGTTGATAATCGTCTGCATCTTCGCGAGAAACGCTTCACCCTGCTTGCGGCGCGCGTTGACGGCCTTTTCAACCTGCTCGTAACCGGCGGGATCGAGAAATAGGAAGCCGAGATCTTCCAGTTCGCCGCGAATCTTTCCCATGCCCAGCCGATGGGCGATGGGCGCATAGATTTCAAGAGTCTCCTCGGCAATCTTGCGCTGGCGGTCGGGATGGAGGTGTTCGAGCGTGCGCATGTTGTGCAGCCGGTCGGCGAGTTTGATGAGCACCACGCGGATGTCATCGACCATGGCCAGCATCATCTTGCGGAGGTTCTCGGCCTGCGCCTCTTCGCGCGTGGCAAAGTCGATCTTGCTGATCTTGGTGACGCCCTCCACAATGTGCGCGACCTGCTCGCCGAATTCTTTTCGGATGTCGACGATGGTGACTGAGGTATCTTCGACCGAATCGTGCAGCAGCCCGGCGGCGATCGCTACCGGGTCCATCTTCATCTCCGCCAATACCAGCGCCACTTCCAGAGGATGGACCAGATAAGGCTCGCCCGAGGCGCGGCTCTGCCCTTCATGATGTTTGAGGGAATAGTCGTAGGCCTTTTTGACGATTGACAGATCGTCCTGTGGACGGTTTTCCTGAATCCGCTTCATTAGCTCGCGGAACTTGGTGAGCGTAAGAGCGGTGGTCGCGATCTGTTGGCGCAAGCTCGCCATATATGATTATAGCCCGTGGCCAGCAAGCCAAACCCATGTGGAGCATGGGGAGTGCTCATGTGGGGATAGCCGCCCTCGGCTGTCCGCGGCGCGAAGGGGCCGCGTTTGGCTCGCTTCCTCGGTAAACTGACCGACCACCAGGCATTTGCAAGACTAGCGTGCGCATCGTCCGTCCAAACATCTGAAGTTGCCGGCAGCGTGTGGAAATCCTATAAAACCGCAGAAAACCCCCTTCCCCCCATTAGAATCCAAGAACCAATTCTTTTTGCGATTGCCATTTCGGTGGTGAGAGACGAGTGCGCGATTTTCGGTTCTTCTGGATCTGTATGAATGCCAATCACAGCCTTGATCGCGAATCTCTCCAGCGGCTCTTGGCAAGTGCATTTGCCGTGCAGGAGAGCCAGATCGATCCTCCACTGTTGTCCGGCATCATGGAAGTCCAGCGCCTGATCACGAAAAGGGAGCTCGGTGTAGACGCCGTCATGCCCTTGGTCGTTGATTCCGCCCGAGACCTGGCCGATGCAGCCGGAGTCGCAGTCGGGCTGCTGGAAGGAAATCAGTTAGTCTACCGGGCCGGAAGCGGATGTTCGGCCGCCAATATAGGGAGTCGCGTGAAGGCTTCACTCACCCTCCCCCCGAATACCAGGCCGCGCCGCGAGATTCTACGTGTCGAGGACGTAGACACTGATACACGCATTGAAGCCTCGATTTGCCGCCAGTTCGGAGCCAAATCCCTGCTGATCTTGCCGCTTTATCATAGCCGGGCTTTGGCAGGAGTGCTGGAAGTCTTGTTTAGTGAGGCGCACAGCTTCCAGGATCGCGAGCTATGCACCTATCGATTGATGGCCGGGCTGATCGAGTCGGCCATGGAAGAAGCCGCTCAAGTTGAACGGGAACACCTCAAAGCGGATCTGGTCTTTCCGCATGCCGTCGACGAGATCACGCCTCACGGCGGAGAGTTTCTTCAAGACTATCGCGCCACGTCCTCCTCGCGCACTCAGGCGCTCTATCAGCGTTGCCGAGCCGCTCTGGCAATGCTTAAGGAGTCGTCGACCTTGAGGCGGCCGAACGCGCTGGGAAAAACGTGGTTCGAGCGAGCGCAAGAAGTTAGCGGGAACAAGCGCCGTCGCACGATCGCCTTGGCAGCAGGCACCGCGGCATTCGCGCTAATCTTCTGGGCCGCCTACGGGCGCGGCCCGGCTTTGCACCTCGGACCTTCGACTCCCCCCGGATCTGGCGGGGACATCGAGCACTCTGAGCGATTCGATTCTGTCAAACCCAAGTCGGCGGGGGGAACGAGAAGGACCGCAATGCCAGGCTCAGGACAACAGCCGGCGCCTGCCAGAACAAAGGTTGGGCGCATTCGAGTAGGACACAACGAAGTCGAATACATCGGAGATGATGTTACGGTGCGTCATTTCGCCTACCAGCCCGCAACCCTCCGCGGAGGGGTTAAGGCGAGCCGGGTCGCACACTTCGGAAATGACGTTACGGTACACTATTTCACGCCAAACCAGTTTTAACCTCGCGGGCGCTGCGCGTCTCTTAGCATTTCACTCGTTTCACAACTTTAAAATCGATCCCGAATTTGTTGGTCTGCTCGGCGAACTGATAGAGTGACATTCTGTAAGTCATGAATTCCAAAATCCTTGTCAGCGGAGTTTCCGGACCAATTGGTACTGCTCTTCTTCCCTCGCTCCGCGCAAGTGGATGGTCCGTGGTGCGCCTGGTGCGCGGTCAGGCTGCCGGCAAGGGCCAGATCTCATGGAACCCGGAAGAACCGATTGCACCCGAAGAAGTCTCGGGATTCGACGCTGTAGTTCACCTCGCGGGCGAAAGCATTGTCGGACGCTGGACGACAGCCAAGAAAGCGAAGATTCGCAGTAGCCGCGTAAATGGAACGACAAATCTGGCGCAGGCTCTGGCACGGGCCGAAGAGAAGCCGAAAGTATTTGTATGCGGATCGGCGATTGGCTACTACGGTAACCGCGGCGACGAACTGCTGCGTGAGGAAAGCCCGCCGGGCACGGGGTTTCTCGCGGAAGTCTGCCAGGAGTGGGAGGAAGCAACCACGCCTGCGGTGCAATCCGACATCCGGACCGCGCATCTGCGAACCGGAGTCGTGCTCAGCCCGAAGGGCGGCGCGCTGGGAGCAATGCTGCTGCCCTTCAAGATAGGCCTGGGCGGCCGCGTCGGAGACGGGCGGCAGTGGATGAGTTGGATCAATGTGCAGGACATGGTGGGCGCGATCAACCACATCTTGAAAAACGACTTGCTGCAGGGACCAGTGAACATGGTCGCTCCCAAACCCGTGACGAATGCAGAGTTCACCAAGACGCTGGCTAGCGTGGTATCGCGTCCGGCACTCTTGCCAATGCCCGCATTCGCCGTGAAGACGGTCTTCGGCGAGATGGGTGAAGAGTTGCTGCTTTCCAGCCAGAAAGTGGAGCCGGGCAAACTGATCTCCAGCGGCTACCCGTTTCGCTATCGTGAACTCAGGGCGTCCCTGGAAGCGCTCCTGGGCCGCTGATTTTCGCAGGCTATTTGTTTGCTTCGGTAGTAAGAACCAAAATAGCGCAGGGCACCGCTTGACTGAAGTTCTCCGCCTCGATTCCGAAGGCACGGTCGAGCTTCCTTTGGGTGAGCGAATAGACCATTCGCATGAATAGCCGGAGCGGTCCGCGTTAATCGGGAGCAGCGCCAGGAATTCGCGCGATTGAATCCTCCTACCTAATTGGATTCAGTTGGGGTCGGAGCGACGCATCTCTTCTTGAAGCTTCTCCAAGAGTTCTGCGCGCTGTTCGGTGCTCAACTCTCGCCGCAATTCTTCGAGAGCGAGAGCGACAATATGGTAGTGATGTGCCCCGGCAAAGTTTGCATCGGTGGTGATGTCGAGCCACAGTTTGTGCATGAGTTCGACATCCTGCGGGCGCAAACGAGGGTTGTGCGGGCCAATGGCATACTCGCGCACGGTGCCATCGGGAGCGCAGACCTCCAGCGTAATCCGTGGACGAGGCTCCGGCATGCGCTCCCAAGCGTCGCCTGTCAGTTTAGCCTGCTCGTCCGACGTGAGTTTGTTGGAGAGGCCGCAGATCACGCGAATGGAGTCGAGCCGCTGCGCTGTCACCATGATGGCTTCGAACACGTCGGTGGCTGGAACCACCAATAGAGAAATCGGCTTCCCTTCTTTTTCGGCGACAGCCACTGCGGCGGTGAATAACTCCTGTTCGTAGTGATCGAAAACTTGAGTGGCTTCCATGACAACGCTGCCGCTGAAACTGTGCTCGCGATGGTAGAGGCGGGCGCTCATCACGACTACGTCCTGCTTGGTTGTGTCGGTGTGACCGAGAATATGGCGCAAATAGTAGAGATTGCGAGGATCGCGCACGGCAACCAAAATATTTCCGGGCCTCACCCCCATGGCGCCGCTGCCTAATTCCTGGTTGCTGTAAACGCGGAATTGATCGAGCTGCTCGGGTTTCCCGTGACGCTCCTTGGTGACATGGCGCTCGGAAACGGTGAAGATGGTGAAGAAGACACCGCTGAAAATGAGTCCGGCGATCGTGGCTTGATACTTGGTGAATAGGTTTACTACAGCGGTGGTTAACAGCACTGCGGATATAGCGATCAGGCCCACCGGGACTTCGGTCTTTCCGAAATGCAGGTTGCCCGGTACCTTCCAGGCGCGATTCCCCGGCTCGGTAAAGCGGAGAACGAGCACAGCGATGGACTTCATGGCGAAGCTCCAGATCACACCGAACGCGTAGAGCGCCGCCAGCACATAGACGTTGCCCAGGCTAAGTAGGATCGTGAGCAGCTGCAATCCGACGATCAGATTGATAATGCGATAACTGGTGCCGAAACGGTTGTGCGGCTTTTGAAACCAACTGGTAAGCACGCCGTCTTCGGCGACGCGATTCAGCACTCCATTCGCACCGACAATGGACGTGTTCTGCGCGCCCGCGAGAATCAGTACACCGACCAAGACCACGAAGCCGTGAAACAGCAGCTTCAGGCTCTCGGGCCCGGCTAGATATATGGCGATGCCCCCGATAAGATTAGCGAAATAATCGGGCCGCACTTTATCCGGAATGATCATCACCGCGAAGAACGAGACCAGAGAAGTAAACAGCAGGCTGTAGATGAAAATTACCAGCCCCGTCTTCTCCAAGTTCTTCAGCTTGGGATGTTCGATTTCACGGTTGACCTGGGCCAGAGTTTCTTCGCCGCTCATGGCCAGCACGGAGTGCCCGAAACCGACGAAAACAATGATCCAGGTGAGGTGGCCGAGCCAGGTTGGCAGCCAGCCCAGCGATTCCTTGTTCAGCGGGACCACACCCGGATGCAGTGGGTTCGGCGGCAACTGCACCACGGGCGCCCGCAAAACTGTGATGGTGCACCAGATCAGCAGGATCACCACCATCACGGTAGTGATCACCATAATCTGCAATGCCTTCTGGCTGGATTCGTGCATGCCCTGCGTATTCTTCCACCAAAAGTACGCCACTACGACAACCGCCAAGCCTGCGGCGAAGTAGTCGTCAGAAAAGTGGAGCGGATGGTGCAGGTAATCCCCCATGTCTTTGATGAAGCCCGCGAGATATTGGCCCGCGGAGACCGCGCTGATGGGCCCGGTAAGGACGTAATCAAAAAGCAGGGCTGAAACGGAAAACTTTGCCAGGCCTCCTCCCATGGCTTCCTTGACGACGCGGTAGACGCCGCCCCGGACAAACATGCTGCTGGACTCAATGTAGAGCGCTCGCACCGCGTAACTGAACAGCATTACGCCGAGAATGAACCAGGGAGCGCTCTTTCCAATGACCTTTTCCGCATCGCCGCCCGCGTAATAGGCGGAAGATGCAAGGTCGGCGAGAACTATGGCAGAAGCCCGCCAGAAGGAGATGAAGGTCAACATTACCGTGGTGGCGACGAAGACCTTTATGGCCGGCTTGGAGCCTTCAACCGATGTAGCCATTATTTAGATAAGTGGAATCGAATTGGAAACAAACACTGAAGATAGCACAGGGACCGGCAGATTGGGCGCACGACTGGCTCAGCGGGCGACTGCCGAAACCTGAGATTCCTTGTGTCAGCTACGCGGTTTCGTTTGAGCATTTGAGATTCTTGGGCGCGAGGTAGGTATGCGTAATGCGATCATGCCAGCAGAGGACATCCTCGTCGAGAAAGACCCATGCGTATCCCATGCCAAGAGAGACGGCGGAGAGAAAAGATGCTAGCACGCGCCATCGTCGCGTGCGGCGGCTAGCAGGGCTTCCGTCGAAGCGGGAGAGTTCGAGGCGGGCCAGGCGAAGTCCGGGAGTTGTGCCAGCATATACCAGCAGCAGGTATTGATAGGCTGCCCAGAACAGGCCGGAAAGGCCCACGGCAATTCCCAGAATCTGGAATCGCGGTGGGCGCAGTGCAGTCATGTTCCAGAAAATGCACCCGAACAGAAAGCAGGCAGCCGCAATGATGACATCGTCGATGGCAGCAGAGACAATCCGCCGTCCGAGCGGCGCACTCTGCAGAGGGATGTCGATGCCCGGACGCTTCTCCATTTCGGATTGCTGGGCAGGCTCAATCGTGATTCCGCCCAATGCCGGCGGCGGAGGAGCTATTTCCGGCGCTTCCAGGATCCGAGGACGGCTCATGACCGGCTCAGCCAATTGGTCGACAGGGGGGATAGGAGGAGTCCAGGAGCGCGGGAACTCGATGATCTTTGCCGTTGTTGGGGCGGCGGCTAGACCTCGAACTGCACGCTGATGCGAGTCGGCGGTGCGACATGATGCAGTTCCGGGCAGGATCTCAGCCTCCGGTGTCGTCATTCGAGCCAGCGGATTTTCGAGAGCACGATTTTCGAGAGCATGATCGGCGAGAGCATGGTGTGATTGATCCGCAAATTCATCCAAGGCCAGGGCGTGATACGTCGTCTGTGGAAACATCGCGGATTCAGCGGCAATGCGGCTCGCGGCGCGAGCTGTATCCTGATCTTCGAAACGCAATTGCAGCGACGGATAGCGAGGGGGACGCGGCTTGCGCCGGGATTGATAACGGTTCAGCCGGGCCGCTACTTCCTGGCGCCAGGCCGTGGAATCTCCGGGCGATGGTTTTTGTCCTTCGATATTCTTGGAGGGATCGCTCGGACACAAGTCCCGCGATTCCGGGGTTGGCTCTTCCACTGCGGAAAACGGCGCTGCGACGGCCATGAACGCGTTATCGTCGGGCAGCCAGCGGGGCGACGCGGCGGCGGGCGCATTGGAAGAGCAGCGGCAGATATCACCACAAACCGGACAAGGCATGAATCGCAATCTTAACCAGACTCCAACATCAGAACCGGACCGATCACCATATCGAGAGCCACACCGGATAACCAAGACGACACCGGGGGAATCCAAATTTTCAACGGCTTTGCCTCTTGAGGCGCAGCCGTGCTAAGTTCACGACGACTGCTGCCGTACAAGCACACCGAGCGCTTCTCTCGTGCGCTGCGGATGATCTGGTTCCGGTGATCTTGTTTCCGATGACTCTTCGCAACAGAATGCTTATCACGGCGACGACGCTTTGTCACCTGCTTCTCGTGCCGCCAATAGTTACCAGCCAGTTGCCGCCCGCAAACACAGCAACCAAAACAGGAGAAATCGAAGCGCCGGCCAAAAAGCCAGCCCTTCAGGAGACGCCCTGTGCACGGGCCGCCGCAGCACAAAAAGAAAAAGGCGACGTGGAAACGATCTGCGCCATTGAGCAGGAAGCGCAAGGTGCGGTTTATAAGTTGCATGGCGCGGTTGAAATCTATTATGGCAGTTACGTGCTGCGAGCCGACGACGCAACCTACAACTCTGACACAAAAGAGGCGACGGCGGAGGGACATTTCGCACTCGACGGCGGGCCCAATGATGACCACATTCGCGCCACACACGGTACCTACAATCTGGAACTTGAAACCGGACGCTTCTACGATGTGACTGCTACGACCGGACTCCGCTTTCGCGCCAACCGAGTGATCTTGACTTCAACCGCTCCGTTCGCCTTTACCGGCAAGCTCGTAGAGAAGACAACTCCCGAGCACTATCTGGTTTACGATGGCACCATTACCACGTGCGAGCTACCGCATCCCAAATGGCAATTCGATGCCCGCCAAATAGTCGTGGACGTGGGAGGAAACGCTAAAATCTACCACAGCACATTTGAGCTGCATGGGCTTCCCATTTTCTATTTCCCGTTCGCCACGCATCCAGTGGAAAAGGAGTCCCGGCAGTCGGGGTTTATCATGCCATCGCCGGGGCACTCCTCCACCAACGGCTACACGCTGAGTGAAGCTTACTATTGGACCATCAATCGCATGATGGATGCGACCCTGGGAGCCGAGTATTTCTCCCGGCGCGGATGGTCCCAGCGCGGGGAATGGCGGGTGCGTCCCAGCGAATCTTCATTCGTGGACCTGAACTATTTCGGAGTAATTGACCGGGAACATGAAGGCGGAGAGAATGCGCGCCTGAACTCAGCCGGGAACATCGATGGGTTCCGCGCCGTGACCAACATCGATTACCTGAGTTCGTTCCTCTTTCGTTTAGCCTTCAACGAGGTTTTCAGCCAAGCCGTATATTCGGAGGTGAAATCGCAGGGCTTTCTATCAAAGTCCGCCGACGGTTTCAGCCTCAATGGATTTGTGGAGCGCTACCAAAATTTTCTGAGTACGACGCCGGGGCAAGTGATCACAATTTTGCATGCTCCGAGCTTTGATTCTTCCAGCGTCGACCACTCCCTGTGGCGCACGCCGTTTTATTGGTCGTTCGATGCATCGGCCGCGGGCCTTTCGCGCAGCGAGCCCCAGCAATGTTCGACGGTAGGTTCGGCGCAATCTTGCACGCTGCCCTTCCGCACCGCAAACCTGCTCGGTCGCTTCGACCTCAACCCGGAGATTTCTTTGCCGCTTCTGTTCAAGGGATGGTCTTTACGTCCGGAGCTGACGGTGCATGAAACTTATTACACCCAAAGGCTGGTCAGCGAGAGCGGAGAAAATCCCGGGACGGCGGTCAGCGATCCCACGAATCGGCAAGCGCTCGAGACGGCGGTGGAGTTGCGTCCTCCGGCACTGGAGCGCGTCTTCGACAAAGAATTCATGGGGAGAAAGTGGAAGCACGTCATTGAGCCGCGAGTAACGTATCGCTATGTGACCGGCGTAAATAATTTTCAGAATATTCTGAAATTCGATGAGCGCGACATTCTCACCGACACCAATGAAGTCGAGTATGGCTTCGTGACGCGCCTTTATGCGAAGCGCACTTCGGGGAAGCCGGAGGATTGCGACACAATCATGAGGGCTCTAACCGTTGGCGGCGCTGTACCGGAATCAACCATCCCATGGCAGCACGTGAACCCTCTGGCAAACGCTCCCTGCCAGCCTGGACCCTCCACACGAGAGATCGTGACCTGGGAACTGGCGCAAAAATACTTTCTTGATCCAACCTTCGGGGGCGCCCTGATTCCCGGCCAACGCAACGTGTTTACGACTACGGCCGACCTTACTGGCATCGCGTTCGTCACCGAAGCACGGCATCTTTCCCCCCTAGTCTCGCGATTGCGCGTCGAGACAAGCTCGCGCACCGACGCTGAGTGGGACCTCGACTACGACTTCCAAAGCAATACTACGAACGCGAGTACTTTGCTGGCCAACTACCATATCGGGCAGGTAACGATTGGAGGTGGCGACGCGTTCTTGCAAATACCGGTTCAGACTTCGACCTCATCGTCAGTTCCCGCGCAGGCTGAGACCTTCAACCAGTTTCGCATAGCCCTCGGCTATGGCAGCCCCTACAAGCGCGGCTTCAGCGGCGCCACCAGTTTTGGATTCGATGCGGAGAGCAAGCAGTTGCAATTCGTCAGCGCACAAACCACCTACAACTGGGATTGCTGCGGCATGACCGTGGAATATCAAAGCTACACGGTGGCGAATGTGCGGAACGAAAATCTGTTCCGTTTCACGTTCACGCTGGCCAACATCGGCGGCTTCGGCAGCCTGCGGCCGCAGCAGCGCCTCTACTGACGATCGGGGCCGATGATTAGGGCTTCGATGGCAAACCAGATCGTGAAAGCTCCCCGGCCCTGCTAACATACGTACAGGATAGAGAGAACAATGGAACTCGAAGCGAAAGCCGAGTCGCTGCACTCCCGCCTGCGAGAACTGGGTCGAACTCTCGTTGCTTATTCCGGGGGGGTGGATTCCGCGTACCTCGCGTGGGCTGCGCATCAGGCATTGGGAGAGAACATGCTCGCAATCATCGCTGACTCCCCCAGTCTGGCACGCACTCAACTTGCGGATGCGATCGCCTTCGCCGGGGAACAAACCATCCCACTAGAAGTGATGGCCACGTCGGAGCTTGATCGCCCGGAGTATGTGCGCAATGACGCACAGCGCTGCTTCTTTTGCAAAGATGAACTCTTCACCTTGATGGAGGAAATAAGGCAATCCAGGGGATTCGATGCCATCGCGTATGGAGTCAACCTCGACGATCAGGGCGACTGGCGTCCCGGACAGAAGGCGGCCGGCGCGCACCGGGTGGTGGCACCGTTGCTCGATGCCGAACTCCGCAAAGAGGAAATTCGGACGCTCGCGCAGAACGCTGGCCTGCGTATCTGGGATAAGCCGGCGTCTGCTTGCTTATCTTCCCGAATCGAATATGGCCGACCGGTTACGCGAGAGGCGCTCGCTATGGTAGAAAAAGGCGAGGACGCACTACGCGGGCTGGGCTTCCGGCAGTTCCGCGTACGCCACCATGGCGAAATCGTCCGCATCGAAATCGCTCGCGACGAACTGGAACGGGCCCTCGATCGCGGCATGACTGCCGAGTTCACCAAGGTATTCAAGGAACTAGGCTTCAAGTTTGTGACCCTCGATTTAGAGGGCTTCCGCTCGGGGTCGATGAATGCGCTTCTGCCGCCGGAACAATTGTTCCGGCAAGCGCGCTGAAGCAGGCGGGCGTCCGGCGAGTCCACTGAGGTTCCCTCTTCCATCTACGAGCCAACCGGCGCTATGAGATAATCAACATTCGGCTTGTAATGTTCAGGCGGTTTTGGTGATTCTAATTCGACGTTCTCTTCTCATCCTTCTCGTGATTTGCCTGGGCTGTATTGCCCAATCTACTTCCTCCGACTTAACCAAGAAAGTCGAACGGCAGGTTCGCTCGTACTACAAGATCCCGCCCGAGGTGCATGTGCTTGTGGGCGCGCCTTCCGCAAGTGCCGACTTTCCCAACTACGAGTCGGTGGTGGTGACCGTTGAAAACGGAGAGAAAAAACAGGATCTTACATTTCTGGTTTCCAAAGATCGTTCGTCGATGATGCGGCTGACCAAGTTTGACCTGAACAAGGATCCTTTCGCCGACACGATGAACAAGATTGACGTCAACGGCAGACCCACCCGCGGAGCAAAAGCATCCAAGGTTGTGGTGGTGAATTACGATGACCTGGAGTGCCCTTTTTGCTCGAGGATGCACGAGACTCTCTTTCCGGAGATTCTGAAAGAGTATGGAGACCGCGTCACTTTCATTTACAAAGATTACCCGCTGGTGGAAATTCACCCCTGGGCAACGCATGCCGCGGTAGACGCCGGTTGCCTGGCTGCTCAGAACGGCGATGCTTTCTGGGATTTCGCAGATTATGTTCACGCCAACCAGCACGAAGTGAATAGTGAAAAAACCCCAGCGGCGCGACTCGAGGCGCTTGACCGGCTCGCGATGCTGCAGGGCCAGAAACACAATCTCGACGTCGTCAAGTTGCAATCGTGCATCAAAGCGCAAGACGAGAGTCGAGTGAAGGCGTCGATGAAAGAGGGGGACGGGATCGGAGTAGAGGCCACGCCGACCTTGTTCATCAACGGAGAAAAAGTCGACGGTGCTGTGCCGATCAGCCAGTTGCGGGCTGCGCTGGATCGCGCGCTCAAGGATGCTAACTTGCCGGTGCCTGAGCACGCGGCCGCTGCCGCGGCACCCGCTTCGAAGTGAGTCGTGAGATGTAATTGGGGCCGCTGCACATTCCGGGCGCAGCGAAAACCGTCTCTGTGGGGGAGAGAATTCTTTGAAAAGAAATGCGGACTTTGGCCGGCTTGCGGCGGTAGTGGCTGCAACGGTCCTGCTGGCAACGCTCGTCGGATGCAAGTCTCAAGTGAGACGTGACGTGATGGCGACTGTCGATGGCCGCAAGATTTTCCGCTCCGACGTCGACAAATACTACGACAATCAAGTGGCTAGCGCTCAGCAAGCGCCGGTTGGGGAACAAGCGACCGTTCTCCGGCTGAACATTCTGCGCCAAATGATCGACGACGAAATGGTAATGCGCCGCGCGGAGAAGCTGGGCCTGTTGGCCACGGAGGAAGAAGTCGACCGCAAGCTCAACGAGATCAAGTCTCCCTACACGCAGGAGGAGTTCGATCAGCGGCTGAAAGAAAAAAAGATTACACTCGACGATTTCAAGCGCGACATCCGCCGCTCCATCACCGTCGATAAGGTGATGAACAAGGAAGTGTCCTCAAAAATCAATGTAACAGACCAGGACATCACCGACTACTTCGCCAAGCACAAATCCGAATTCAATCTCATCGAGCCTCAATACCATCTGGCGCAGATTTTCGTGACTCCCACGCCGAATCCGCAAGTTCACAATCAGAATAACAAGGCGCAGAACGAGGCCGACGCTCGTAAGAAAATCCAGATGATTACCAATCGGCTGGATAGTGGCGACGACTTCGCAACCTTGGCGATGAATTATTCGGAGGATCCGGAAACTTCGGGTAACGGCGGGGACCTGGGAACGATTCCCGAATCTTCGCTGAGGAACACTGATCCCGGCACAAGGGATTTGGTGCTTAAGCTCAAGCCGGGCCAGTATAGCCAGGTCATCACGGTAGTAAATCCCGCAACCAAGCAGATGGCTGGCTTCCGAGTGGTAAAGCTTGTCTCGAAGGAGCCTGCGGGGCAGCGCGACTTGTCTGATCCGCGCGTGCAGCAGGCCATTCGCTCGCAACTCCACGACCGGCGCGAGCAGTTGCTAAAAGCCGCTTACTACGAAGTGCTGCGCGATTCTGCCAAGGTGGAGAACGATTATGCCAAGAAAGTACTGGACAGTAACGGGCAAACCAACTAGGGAAAGATCAATCGACGATTGCCAGGACTTCGCCTGCGTTGACCGTATCACCTTCATCCACCAGAAGTTTCCGGACGATTCCTTTCTTCGGCGATTTTAGTTCGTTCTGCATCTTCATCGCCTCCACCACGGCAATACTCCTGCCTGGTTCCACGTCGTCTCCTTCACGGACGAGCAGGCGCACAACCTTGCCTGGCATAGCTGCGGTGATTTTCTTGGGACCGTGATCCTCAACCGCGCGGGCGCGGCCGCGCAGAGAGCGCGGATCGCGGATGTCCACGGCGAAGGGTTGACTGCCCACCCACAGGCGCAAATCGTTCGCCACTCGCTCCAATTTAATTTCGTAGGCCGTGTTCTCAATGCGAAGCGAAAGCACATCGGCACGAACCAGAATGGCGTCAATCTCGAAGTAGCGCCCATCAAGGCGACAAGACCAGCGTCCGTCGGGCCGGTCAAGCTCAAGCCGGTAATTCTTGCCGTTTATGGTTACGTCGTAGAGCATCAGACGCGGTTCCCAGTTGTCCGATGGAAAGCTCCGTCAACGCAGAGCTTCGCGCCGGCTTGCACTCTTCCAATTCGAATTTGCATCGCCGCTTGCACTCGCCCCATTGCCAGAGGTGCCATTCCCCGCGGCAGGTGCAGTTACGCCGACGGCGGTAAAAATACCGGCGGCAATGGCGGCGACTTCCGCCCCTTTCAAATCGACCGGTTTATCTTCCACTCGCTTCAACATCCGGTCGAGGAAGCCGGTATCAAGTTTGCCGGCGCGAAAACCCGCATCGCGAAGAATCTGACGGAATAACGAAATGTTGGTCTTGATGCCGCCCACAAAGTATTCACCGAGGGCGCGGTTCATCCGCGCGATGGCATGATCCCGGTCCGCTGCGTAGGCGATCAGCTTGGCCAGCAGTGGATCGTAATCAATCGGAACGTTCCAGCCTTCATACATGCCACTGTCGAGCCGGATTCCCGGTCCCGAAGGCTCCTGCAGCAGGCTAATCTTGCCAGGGCTGGGGAAATAATTGTCGTCGGGATCTTCCGCGTAAACGCGGCACTCGATAGCGTGGCCGCGGATGCGAACGTCGTCTTGTCTGAAGGGCAGCTTTTCACCCGCCGCAATACGAATTTGCAAATGGACCAGGTCAAGGCCGGTGATCAACTCTGTCACTGGGTGCTCGACCTGCAAACGCGTATTCATCTCCAGGAAATAGAAATTCCTTTCTTGATCGACCAAGAACTCAACCGTACCGGCGTTGGTGTAGTTCGCGGCTTGCGCGACGCGGACTGCAATCTCGCCCATCCTGTGCCGCATGTCGACGTCCACGAACGGCGAAGGCGCTTCCTCCAGCACCTTCTGATGGCGGCGCTGCAGCGAGCATTCGCGCTCGCCGAGGTAGACGGTGTTGCCATGCTCGTCCGCGAGAACCTGCATCTCAATGTGCCGCGGATTGACGATGGCCTTCTCGATGTAGACTTCGCTGTCGCCGAAGGCGCGTTCGGCCTCACTGCGAGCGCCTTCGAGGGCGGACTTGAGTTCTTCGGGAGCGTGCACCAGTCGCATGCCCTTGCCGCCGCCACCCGCGGCGGCTTTCAACATCACTGGATAGCCGATTCTTGCGGCCACGTCTTGGGCTTCCGTGGGCGATCCCACACCACGTGATGTACCCGGTACGAGAGGTACGCTGGCTTTCTCCACGGCCTGGCGCGCGCGTGTCTTCGATCCCATGCCTTCCATGGCGGCTGCGGTTGGACCGATGAATTTCACTCCGGCATCGGCGCAGGCCTGAGCAAACTTCGCGTTCTCGGAGAGGAAGCCATAGCCGGGATGAACGGCGTCGGCGCCGGAGCGCTTCGCCACCTCGAGCATTTTATCGATATTGAGATAAGACTCCGACGCCGCAGCCGCACCGATGGGATACGCCTCATCCGCCTTGCGCACATGCAGCGCGGTGCGGTCAACATCGGAATAGACCACAACCGCAGCCATCCCCATCTCATGGCACGCACGCAGAATGCGCACCGCGATCTCACCACGATTGGCTATCAGAATCTTCTTGAACATGCTCGCGCCGCGCCACACCACCGATCGTAACCGGGGCCTTCATGAATTCGCCGTTCAGCTTACACGATTACGCAAAAGGGCGTAGTGCCCATGGTCACGAACCTTCATTCAGCTTTCTTAGGCGGACGGCAGGCGGGAAAAGCTTACAGTGAAGGGAGAGCCCGGTTTACGCCCGCCAGAAGCTGGGCTTCCCGTACCGCGGCTGAAACGGCAGCGGATTAAGGTCCAGACAGCCAGCCATCCATCCGCATGACGGATTTTCTTGCCTTCGCCCGCCGAGCGCGGTCTGTAAGCGATCGGCACTTCGGCGATTTTTTCACCCATTCGCGACAGTTTCGCAGTCACTTCCGGACAGAACTCGAAGCGTTGGCATTGCAAATCAATTTGCGTGATCAACGATCGGCGGAAAACCTTGTAGCACGTCGCCTCGTCGTGAATTCCAGCGCCGTAGAGAAGATTGGTGAGATGCGTCAAGAACTTTGCACCTAGAAAAAAGCGTAGGCCGCGCTCAGGCCGGTCCGGCCTCACCCCGTAGACCACGTTCGCTTGCCGTTGCTCGAGCGGCTGCAGCAGAGCGGGATAGTCCTGCGGATCATATTCGAGGTCGGAGTCCTGAATCAGCACGTATTCGCCCTGTGCATACTGAAGTGCGGTGCGGATCGCCGCGCCCTTGCCCCAATTTTTTTCGTGGAAGATTAGGCTGACATCGTTGGCCAGAGGCATGGCTCGCAGTTTCTCGCGCGTGCCGTCGCTGGAACCGTCGTCGACAATGATGATCTCCTTCTTGACTGGCGAGGCCTGAATGGCTTGCAGAAGTTCGTCTAGATGTGCAACTTCATTGTAGACTGGAACGATCACGGACACGCATCCGGCCCACCGCTCCTTTGTTGGTAACGCGGTGATGCTGTCGCGCGGCGATGCCTTCAAAACCACACTCATAATGATGCAGAAAAACCGGTGTTTGCAAGTTGGGCTTTCAGTCTTCCTGGTATTTTTAGCATAGTATCATCTGGAATCCGCTTGTAACCTTCGTATCTGGGATGGCTCCTTCAAGAATGGCGGCGCAGCAGACCGCGGTAAATCAAGATACGGTTCAAGCGAACCAAAGTCCCCCGCCGCGTTCGACCTTGACCTTTGCTTCGATGCTTACCCTGGCATTGCTGATTGCCACCGCCACGGCTTTGCGCTTTTTCTTTCTAGCGCGTAAGGCTTTTTGGTTTGATGAGTGCTTTAGTGCAGAGGTCGCGCGCCTGGGCTGGCATGACTTCATCCGCCTGTTGTGGTGGCGGGAAGCGAATATGTCGCTGTACTACCTCCTACTGCGGGGATGGCTGTATCTCGGCTCAGCACGTGTGTACGGATTGGACCCATGGTTCATTCGCAGTTTCTCCGTTTTAGCTTCGCTGGCCACGTTACCCGCCATATTCTGGCTGGCACAAAAGTTGTTTGATCGGCGCATCGCTCTAATCGCGGTCGCGCTGCTCAGTTGCAACGCGTACTCGGTTCGGTACGCGCAGGAAGCGCGTAGCTATTCCCTGTTCGTATTATTGGCAACACTCTCAAGCGGTTTCTTCGTGGCCTATTTCCGGCAGCAGTCCGAGCAAGATCGCCGGTGTTATATCCTGGCGACCATTCTTGCCGTGTATGCTCACCTCTACGCGTTGCTGCTGGTGGCCGCACAGTGGGTGTCCGTCCGTGGTGCGAAAATAAAATTCCCGCCTGGGATCTCTCCTGGCATTCGTCGGGCATGGATTGCGATTACGGTCGCGGCCCTGCCTTTGCTGGCATTTGTCGGCAAGACTGGCGCGGGACCGATTCGCTGGATTCCGCGGGCCGGCGCACACACCCTGTTGGACTACTGGGAGCACCTCGCGGGAAACGGCGGACCAGCGCTACTGCTACTTTACGCAGCAGCGTGTTTGCCCGCAATCCTTCCGCTCGGAAGGCGCCTCTTCAGGCCGGCAGCCGAGTGGGAGGTCTGGCGAATTCAATTCCTGCTGATTTGGCTCTGGTTCCCTGTGGCTCTGACGCTGCTGCTTTCGCTGGCGCGTCCGGTTTTTCTGGCGCGCTACTTCATCTTCTGCCTGCCGGCGATAATCATTTTGGCTGCAGCTGGCGTAGCCAATCTGAGGAAGAAGTGGATGATGGGGCTCTGCCTTGCATTCATGCTGCTGTTGTCCTTGCAAGGGACCTTTTCTTATTACGATCGCGACTTCGATCTCGATCGCGATGGCTCAGAAGCGGCCGCGACCTACATTTACGATCATGCACAGCCCGGCGATGCAATCCTGTTCCACATCGCCGAAGCGCGGATTCCATATGAATTTTTTCTTTCGCTTCGCAAGACGAGAGATTCCGGAAGCGGCGTTCGCGCGGAACCGGAAATTATCTTTCCGCGCCATGGCGACCATCTTGACTATCGCGACGTTACCGGGAATCCGGCAACCGAATTCTTGCGATCCGTGCCAGGTAAGTACTCGCGCGTCTGGGTGGTATTGATGAGCAACGGAACACCTGGACACCCCGACGCAAGCACGCTGATGCTGAACCAGATTCTCCGCGAATCTTTCGAGCCAACGGAGCAAGCGCAATTTCCGCAGGTGGAAGTCAGGCTTTACAGCAAGTCATGATCCCGCGATTCGAGAATGCTTGGGGACGCGAGGGGCCCTCAGGGCGAGTTCCGATGTTAAATGTAAAGCCCCGGAAGAATATCGGGGCGTATGTGAGCGCGAAAATGGTGTGGAAGAATCAGGAGCTATTTTGGCTGGTCCATCGTGATTCCCTGCTGTCCAGGCTGCTTCTCGGCTTTTGCCTTCTTGGTAAGGAGGGTCTGGTCAACCCAGTGGTCGGCAGTCTTCAAATCTTCCTGGCGCGCGTTGAGGTCGTCGCATTCCACATCCGCCTTCTCGCGGTACATCAGATTCAGGTAAGCCATGGCATCGTCATAATCAGGACGCAGCTGGATGGCCTTGTTGAGGCTGTCAATGCCTTCCGAGATTAGCGGCTCGTTCTTGATCTTCAACTCAGAGCAAGATTTTTTCTGGTCCTTGTTCTTGGCGCTCAGGTTCTCATCCGGCTTCATGCCGAGCTTGGCGCGCTCTTCCATCCGAGGCTGGTAGCAGGCCGTCCAGTCGATCACGCCCACCGAGTAGTAGGGTTCCGGATCGTTGGGATCGAGGTCGCCGGCCATGCGGTAATACTTCTTGGCGTCGTCGAACTTCTTCATGTTCAGATATAAGTAAGCGATTCCCTTGGCGGAGTTTACCTTCTGGTCGCGCGCCGCATTCATGTCAAGCACGTGCTGATATTGCTCGATGGCCTGTTCCGCCATTTTGTTGTTGTCGGGCGTATCGGCGCCAGGAATGTATTGTTGCGCGAAGGCGGTCGCCAGATACATCTTCGCATTAATCAAACTGGGATCCAGGGCGACGGCCTGCTGGAAATGGTCGATGGCTTCTTCGTACTTGGCGTTCTTGTAAGCGGTAACGCCTTTGTTGAGTTGGTCGCGGGCGCGTAGCTTGCTGCAGCCCACCGAAGACAAAACGGCTAAGGTAACGGCTGCCAATGTGAGCAGACGAACGGATTTATTCATTGCGGTATAAGTCTCCCTTGCCAGAGCATCCTAGGCCCAGAGACAGCAAGTTGACAAGCGCGGGCCGAGCCTTTCTTCAGCAGAATGCGATGGGCGGTCTTCCAGCACTGTGACCGCCTTGTTTGCCTATCTTCGCCACGCCGGGCCGGGAAGCCTTTCAGACAGGCTCGGGGCAGGCTCTCGCGGTTCGATAAGTCTGCTTGAGCACTGAAGGGAGCCGGCACAACGTTGCGCCCTATTGCCAGCGGCCACGAGTGAACTGCGGCTGAAGGTTAGCCCCCTGCCTCAATCTTCGCAGTAATCAGACCGACCTTGTCTACGCCCGCGGCATGCGCGATGTCAATGACATTCGCAACATCGGCAAAGGGGATAGCGTCGTCACCCTTCACGAACATCACTTTCTCGGCGCGGGTCTTGTAGATGTCCGCCAGCCGCCCTTGCAGGTTATCCCAAGTGGCGTCTTCCTGATTGATCTTCAAGCCTGGCTCGTTACCTGCGCCGCGATCAATCAACTGCACCACGATGGTACGGTCGGGCGTGTTGTTCTTGGGTGCGTTGGGCGGAGGCGGCTGGGGAACCAGCGCGTCCAGACCTTTGGGGGTTAGAGGCGTGATCACCATGAAAATGATGAGCAGCACCAGCAGCACGTCAATGAGCGGAGTGACGTTAATGTTTGCGCTTTGGCCCCCGCCCGAGCCCATTGCCATACTCATGGTGGATCTCCTCTATTGCCCGCCCGTCGAAGCCGGGGCCGCAGGCGGAGCGTTTGGACTGGTTTTCCTCTGTTCGGTAAGCAAACCCAGATCATCCACGCCGGCAGCGCGCACTGCGTCCACCACCTGAACCACGTTGCCGTAGTGGGCGCGGGCATCTGCCTTTACGTAGACTTCCTTATTGGTGCGATTGCTCAGGCGATCTTTCACTTTGCCAGTAAGACTGTCCACTTGGGGAACCTTGTCAGCACCGAAGTAGATCGTTCCATCGCGCATTATGGAAACCAGCAGCGCGTCTTCTTTATCCGCGTCCTGCATGGGGGTGGGATTGTTTACTTTCGCCATGTCCACGCTGATGCCCTTCTGCAACATGGGCGTTATCACCATGAAGATGATCAGCAGCACCAGCATCACGTCCACCATGGGCGTGACGTTGATGTCAGAGTTGACTTTGGCACCTTCGTTTCGACTTGCTAATGCCATGACGTATTCTCCCGTTGTTCATCCGTCCATCCAGGTCGGCGAGCCGAGTCTGTTCCGCATAAGTTGGGAAGGCCGGCGCTGGGAAGAACCCAGCGCCGGACAGCAACTCATAACAGACATCCGAGCGAGGCTACTAGGACCTGCGAACGTCCCGGCGCTTCAGGAAGTAGTCGATCAGTTCGCTTGACGAGTTGTCCATCTCCACATCGAACGCCTCTACGCGGCCGGTGAGGTAGTTGAACATCATGACGGCAGGAATGGCGACCAACAATCCGAACGCTGTGGTTACCAGCGCTTCGGAAATGCCGCCGGCGACCGCGCCCAGACCGGTCGCCTTCTGCTCGGAAATACCTTTGAAGGCGTTAAGAATGCCCATCACCGTGCCGAACAGGCCCACGAACGGGGCTGTCGAACCGATCGTAGCCAGTCCGCCCAAGCCGCGCTTCAATTCGGCGTGGACAATGGCTTCCGTGCGCTCCAGAGCGCGCTTCGAAGCTTCGATGGTCTCGCCGGGAATGGCGCCGGGGCTATCCTGATGAGCTTTGAATTCCATGAGTCCGGCGGTGACAACCTTAGCCAGATGGCTCTTCTTGTTGCGCTCGGCAACCTTGATGGCCTCGTCGATGCGGCCATCGCGCAGAGCTCCAGCCACTGCGGGAGCGAAGGCGCGAGACTGCTTGCGGGCCGCGTTATATGCCATGGCGCGATCAATCATGACGCCGATCGACCAGCCCGACATAATGAACAGGATGACGACCACGATCTTCGCGATGATACCCATCTGCTTCCATAACGAGATCGGATCCCATCCCACTGCGCCACCCTCCTGCACAATCCAGGCGGCCACCCTAGGGACATGACTGACAATTGCTCCTGCGAAGTTAGCTACGAACATGAGTTGCTTCCCTCCTCGAAACCTCTCTAGACTTTGATGCGACATCGAGACGCTTCGCGGGCTTGCTGACGTAAAATCACTCGCGATGTCCCGCAACCGTGTTTCCGAAAAACGGTATCCGAAAAACGATTAGATATGGCCACCCCACCCTCGAGAGCTCTAAAGGGCCCTTCCGGCCACCATTCTAGGGCGGGAAGGGAGGGCCATACCGGCAACGGTTTCTGACGTTGCTATACTCTACTCTCAATTCCCGCCGGACTAGCCTCCCGACAAGGTGAAGTTCACTAACACTTCCGTATCCACTTCGACCGGTTCGCCGTTGAGCAGATAAGGCTTATATTTCCATTGCTTCACGGCATCTATGGCTGCCGGAGCCAGCATTGGATGCCCGCTCACCAACGTAAGGTTTTCGATTGAACCGTCTTTGCTGATCACCGCCCGCAACACGACCTGACCCTGAATGCGGGCTTGCCTGGCCAACGGCGGGTAGTTGGGGTTCACTCTGCGAACCAAAAGGCCTGCGGAAACGCCTTGCGATACGCGGACACGTTGCGGAGTAGCAACCTTGGGCACGGCGACCGGAGTGGAACTAATAATGCCGCCAATGACGCCGCCCATCTGGCCACCCGGAATGCCTCCCGGAACGCCGCCGACCACACCAGCAGAGGCCATCGCCGGCGGGGCCTCGTCTTCCTTGATCATTTGAATTTTCTGAGGAATCTTGGTCGGAGTGCGCAAAGCCCCATTCACGATATCGGTCTGAATCTGCTTAACGATCTTTACCGGAGCGGCGGCGGGGGGTGGCGGCGGGGGTGGCGGCGGAGGGGCCACCAGAAAGGTCATAAGTTGTTGCTTCGGCAGGGCTTCGGTGAAGATGAGGGGCATCAGGACCATGAGGCCGATCAACGCAACCTCAAGAATAATCGCGAAGGTCGTGGTTCGTCCTCGCCTCGTCTTCAGCCTGCCGCCGGACTCCAGAAGGCTATCTTCAAACATGAGATTTCTCCTACGTCAGAGCTTACGTAAACTTAGACACCGACAGCGTCCCCTTTGCTCCCGAATTCGACCGCGACTCGGCGGTCCGCCAGCTCTTCCTAGCTCTGTACAAACATACGCCTAACATAAAAGCGCCGCCCACCGCTATCGGGCCATCACCTGTCCCGGACGGGCGTTGCGACCCGGCTTACTCTTATTGATCTTCCAATCCTGGTAGGCAACCAGAATGGGCGCGGCAATGGCAATCGACGAATACGTCCCGATTAAGATGCCGATTACGAGTGCAAGGCTGAAACCGCGAAGCACTTCGCCACCGAACAAATAGAGTGCGAGTACGGTAAGGAAGGTTAAGCCAGCTGTCAAGATGGTTCTGCTTAAGGTCTGGTTGATGCTGCGGTTGACAATCTCCGACAGCTTTTCGCGGCGCATGAGTTTAATGTTTTCCCGGATGCGGTCAAATACCACAATCGTGTCGTTATTGGAGTAACCAATCAGCGTGAGGATGGCGGCAATCACGGTGAGAGAAATATCTTTGTTGAGTAATGAAAATGCGCCCACGGTAATCAGCGTGTCGTGAAAGACCGTGACCACGGCCGCGACGCCGTAGATCCACTCAAACCGGAAGCCCAAATAAATCAGCATTCCTGCTAGCGAGTAAGCAGTCGCCAGCAATGCTTGCCTGCGTAACTGTGCGCCCACCTGTGGTCCGACAATCTCGACGTTGCGCACCCCAAAATCTGACAGGAAAAACCCATCTGCCAGAGACGCTACCACCGCAGGATCGACCGGCCCCTTCAACTGATCGAACGAACTCAGGACTCCGCCCATCACTTTGTCCCGTGTATCCACTATGGCCTGAGCTTGCTGGGTATACTTCTGGTCGGCATCCGAGCCCAAGTGCAGGGGATCTTTGTCCATCAAATAGTTCTTGATCCCCAAAGAGCTGGAATTGTTCAGATCTTGCTTCCCCGGGGGCGTGTTGGTCTCGAGCGTATTGATGATTTGAGTCTTGCCCTTATCCAGTGCCTGCTCACTGGTCTGCTGTACATCGAGGTCAATCAGGACCTCGTTGTTGGCAGGCACATCGTAGGTCTGGATCTTCGCATTGTGCAGGCCGGCATGGTCCATGGCGGCGCGCAGCGCGCCGTCGTTCGGCGTGTGCGAGAACTTTACATACACCAGCGTTCCACCGCGGAAATCCACGCCATACGGGATGCCGTGCCAAAACAACATGGAACATACGCCCGCCACACTGAAGACCAATGAAAAGGCAAGGAAATACCACTTCCAGCCGAGGAAATCGATGTCAGTATTGCGAAAAAACTCCACCTGTCTGACCCCTTATCTGTATCTACGACGTCGTTCGAAAAATCATGTACGAAGACTCTGGTCTTCCAGCGCTTGCACCGGAAACTCAAATCCTAAATGCTCAGCGCGTCGCCACGCTGCTTGCGGCTTAGCACCCAGTCGAAGATTACGCGCGACACAAATACGGCCGTGAACAGATTTGCCAGCAGACCGAAAGTGAGTGTAACCGCGAATCCCTTCACTGGCCCGGTGCCGAAGATGAAAAGGATCGCCGCCGATACAATGGTGGTGACGTGCGTATCCACAATCGTGATCCAGGCATGGCTGAAACCCTGATCTACCGCGGACGGCGGTGTCTTGCCATTACGCAGTTCTTCACGAATGCGCTCGAAGATCAGCACATTGGAGTCTACGCCCATACCAACAGTAAGGATCACTCCGGCAATTCCCGGCAGCGTTAATACGGCATCGAAGTAGCCCATGAAGCCGAGCAGGATAATGAGATTCAGAAGAAGCGCGATGTCGGCGTTAATACCAGCCGCGCGATAATAAATCAGCATGAAAATCAGCACCGCCAGCATCCCGATGATGGCGGCGTTCACGCCGTGCCGAATCGAATCGGTGCCGAGCGACGGCCCGACCGTGCGCTCTTCCAGATACTTAATTCCCGCGGGGAGCGCGCCCGAGCGCAGGATCATCGACAGATCCTTGGCTTGTTGCTGGCTCATGCTGCCGCCACTGATCTCGCCGGTATCGCGGATGGCTTCCTTGATGTTCGCGACTTCCTGCACTTTGTTGTCGAGCACCACGCCGAGGCTCTCGCCTACGTGCGCGGAAGTGAAGTTGTAAAATCGTTGACCACCTTCACCCGTTAACTGGAAACGCACGTTCGGCTGGCCATTCTGATCAGTGCTGGGCTGCGCGTCCCGTAGATCTTTCCCTCTGACAGCGGAGACTCGCGACACCAGATACCAAACTTGCTCGCCGGCGGCGGCACCCGGAGCGGCATGACCCGGCATAGGAATTGCATCCGCCGGCAAGACGCCGCCCTTATCCTGCAGCATAGCCTGCTCGCTCGGGTAAGGTCCGCCCAAGACTTGCTTGATCTCAAGCATTGCGGTGGACTGCATGATGTCCTTCACCCGCCCGGGATCGTCCACGCCGGGCAATTGCACCAGAATCTGGTACTGTCCCAGGCCATGCTCCTGGATGGTCGGCTCACTCACACCCAGCGCGTCGATGCGGTTTCGTATGGTCTCAATCGCCTGTGCCACCGCCTTGTTCTTCAAGTCGGCGAGCATCTGTGGCTTCATGGTCAGGGCGAAGGTGTTCTCCGCTCCCGAGCTCAGGTTGTACTCTGGCAGGCGCTCGGACACGATATCCAACAGGTCTTTCCGCCCCTCCGGCGGGACACCCTTCAATACCACTTTGTCAGGGCTGTTCTGCGGATCGGGCTTGGAAATGTCCGCGAAGGCGATCTTGCGCTTGTTGAGTTGGTCTTTGAGGATTTCAACCGCATTGTCGGAATCGATGTTAACCGCGTCATTGACCTGCACCTGCAGGATCAAATGGGTTCCACCCCGCAAATCCAGCCCAAGGTGAATACGGTTCGTCATCGCCGTAAGCAAACCCCCGCCAGAAAAGCTCTGCGGAACGCCGAAGATCCCGAACACAAAGACGAACAGGGTTGCGACGATAATTGCCACTTTCCAGAGAAGATTCTTATTCATAACGAAAATAGATTCCGCAAGTCAGGATGTCCTGCTACTACTTGGTTTTGGTTTCCTCTTCCGTGGTCGTGACCTGTGTAACGGATGCCTTGGTCACCTCCACACGCAAATTGTCCGGAGGCACCCGCAGGTGCAGGGAGTCATCCTTCAAGGCGATGATAGTTCCCCGCAACCCCCCGCTTGTGACCACCTTGTCGCCTGTCTTTAGCGAATCCAGCATCGCCGTCCATTTCTTTTGGCGGCGCTGCTGGGGAAGAATCAGCAGAAAGTAAAAGATTGCAAATATGAAAATAAGCGGAGCGATGCTTAACCAGCCCATTCCGCCACCACCTGCTTGCACGGCCAACCAGAATTGCATAGGTATCAGACCAGTAAAAACAGCTTCAAAAAGCCAAGCTCATCAGACACTTGGCCTCAATCCGCGAACAACGGCCTACGCCTGCAAGCACCTCGGGCCTGTCATTTCAGGACGGGAGTAACCTGTTCCGGCCGGATCATCTACCACTCAGGCTTGCATCCAGGAAGAGTCGTCACAGGCCAGGCCCCGGCTTCGGTCGAGACCAAACACCAGACTGAAAAGGGGACTCCTCCCCAAGTCGAATAGAATGACGCACCCGCCGCATAGTGTCAAGGTAGAAACTCAGGTTATGCAGGGTATTCAAAACCTGAGCGAGCACTTCATTAGAAGCATAAAGGTGGCGCAAATATGCCCGCGAATAGCGCTTGCAAACCCGGCAGCTGCAATTGGGGTCGAGTGGCCCTTCGTCTTGAGTATACCGCGACTGCTTGATGGACACTTTTCCTTCCGAGGTAAAGAGCAGGCCGTGACGTGCCGCACGAGTGGGCAAAACGCAATCCATCATGTCAACCCCGAGACTTGCGTATTCGACGATCTCCTCGGGCATGCCAACTCCCATGAGATAGCGCGGCTGGTCGGCCGGGAGATGTTCGAGTGTGGCTTCGACGACTTCGCGGGTACGTTCCCGCGGTTCCCCAACGCTCAGACCTCCGATGGCATAGCCGTCGAAACCGATTTCGATGGTTCGCTCAGCGGATTCCTTTCTTAACGTCAGATCCATCCCACCTTGAACAATGCCGAATAGCGATTGCGTGGAATCTGTCTCTTTCCCATCGATGTCATTCCGAACGCGCCCGGAGGGCGGGTGAGGAACCTGCTGTTCGACACCAGCGCCTCCGCGCTCGCCAGTCCAAGAGCTGACCGCTGACAGCCGAGAGCTCGTCCAAGGCACCTCGCACTTATGCTCCTCGAAACACTTCTTGCTGCGGGCAGCCCAGCGCAGCGTCAATTCCATCGAAGCTTTCGTCCGGGCATGGTCGGCGGGATACTCGGTGCACTCATCGAACGCCATAATGATGTCGGCACCGAGTCCAATCTGGGCCTGCATCGCGCTCTCCGGAGTGAAGAAGTGCGACGAGCCATCGAGATGCGAACGGAACATCACTCCCTCTTCGCTGACCTTGCGAATCTCGTTCAGGCTAAAAACCTGGAAGCCGCCCGAATCGGTCAGGATCGCTCGCGGCCATGCCATGAAGCCGTGCAACCCGCCGAGATTGCGTACGGTCTCGACGCCGGGACGCAAGTAGAGGTGATAGGTGTTGCCAAGAAGAATCCGCACTCCAAGTTCTTCGAGAACATCCTGAGGCACCCCTTTGACGGTGGCCGCCGTGCCCACCGGCATGAATACAGGTGTTTCAACCTCGCCGTGCGGCGTGACCAGTCTTCCGGCTCGCGCCGTACCCGCCCGACCCTCGATTTGGAACTCAATGGACATTGGCTTTGGACATCCGCTTTCGCTTGCGATTGTAGCAACGGCGGGATCAGCGGTTAGGACCGCTAACAGGTAAGTGCAGTATCTCGCCTCGAACACCGCCATCGTTCACAATTAGCCTCCCCACGCTGATCGGAAGTCTGAATCGTTGCGGCCCCGCGCTGCCAGGATTGAAATAGAACACGCCGTCTCGAGTCTCATGCTTGGGAACGTGACTGTGGCCACTGATCACGACTGAAAATCCGGCAGCTTTCGGCTTCAGGTCTAACTGTGCGAGATCGTGCAGCACATAAATGGAAAGACCGCCCAGCTCAAGCACTTCTGTTTCCGGCAGCTTGCGAGCCCATGCGCCTTTGTCGATATTGCCGCGTATCGCAGTCAGGGGAGCAAGGGCGGAAAGCTCCGCAAGTATTTCGGGCGAACCGACATCACCGGCATGAATGATGTGTTCCGATCCGCGCAGAGCTTCGATTGCCTCCGAGCGCAGTACGCCATGCGTGTCGGAGATGACGCCAATTAAGATTGCAGGTTCAATCTTCAGCGATGCGGTCACTACTGCCGAGTCCGCTGCAGAATCCGGTTCATTTCGGCGTGCGGTGGTGCGTCTTCCATGGCTGTGTACGTGCCTTTGGTCCTTACTTCGTCTGCAACACGCCGCAACAGGCCAAGCGCCGCTCGCGCCGGCCCTGATCCCAGGCTGGCGCGGGCAACTCCCAGTTTTTGCAGCTCAGGCACAGGAGGCGAGCCAGGGCCGGCCAGAATGTTGAGTGGGCATTGCAGATCTGCGACCAGGCGTCCAATTGTCGCCGCGTCCCGTACTCCTGGAAGAAAGACGCAGTCGGCGCCCGCATCCCGAAAAGCACGCAACCGGCGGACGGCTTCGCCATAGCGTTTTGCCGGATCTCCAACCTGAAGCAGGTAGACGTCGGTACGCGCGTTCAGCACGAGCGGCACGGCGAGGCTTTCTGCGGCTTCTCGCACTGCGCGAATCTTCTCGACTTGCAAGGGCAAATCCACCAGCGATTGCCCGGATTCGCCGTCCACGTCTTCCAGGTTCATGCCTATGGCTCCGGCCGCAATCACCGCGCGTGCAGTCTGCGCTGCATCTTCGGGCCTATTTCCGTATCCGGCTTCGACATCGGCCGTTACCGGAACGTTCACTCCCCGGGCAATCCGAGCCACCACAGCGAGCATTTCTTGCCTGGAGATTCTCTGGCCATCGGGATAGCCGAGCGAGAACGCGATCCCAGCGCTGGTTGTGGCGATTGCCTCGAAGCCGGATTCTTCGATGATGCGAGCGCTGGCAACGTCCCACACATTGGGAAGCAGCAGAACCCGGCCATTTGAGTGCAGCCCCCGAAACAATTCCGCTTTTTCCTGTTGATCCATTCTCCGCCGATCTCTTCTCTATATGATTTGGATCCATCGAAGGCTTTCTGCGTTGGCCCAATCAGCCGCTGCCCTTCTTCATTTTATCGACAAACTTGCCGATGCTCACGATAGCCCGGCCAACTGTGCCGCGGCCGATTTCCTGTACCTCATCGCGCGCGGTCACACGCAGCATGTAGAAGCGGCCGTCAAAGGATTCGAGCACAGCTTCGGCCTTGATATGCGCGCCAATGCCGCTGGCCGCACGGTGCTCAATGTTGATGGACGTCCCCACTGTGATCTCGTCGCCTTCGCAGTAAGGCTGGAGGGCATTGAAGCCCGCGATCTCCATGAGACGGATCATGTCGGGCGTGGAATACACTGGCGGCAACCTGGCGTCATGCGCGGTCAGGGTACGTTTGAACTCGACAGTTTCTTGGGCTTCGCCACGCACACCCATTGGGATTGTCTTCGTCATTCTGGTGTCGCCGAGAACCGCTGAAAAGCCGTCAGCCGGTGATCCTACCGAGCCCTCAGGCAGATCGTGCGGATTGCGCTAAACTACGGCCGGCTCGATTCCTTAGCCGCTCGTCGTTGTGGATGACTCCATTGCCTTCTTTGTAGGCTTTTCCCAGATCATATTGCGCGGAAGCATTGCCCTTTTCAGCTTTCGCCTTGAGCTCGGAAATTTCGGCATCGCTGAGCTCGGGATGAGCAGGCTGTTGCTGAGGAGGCTGTGATTGGGGGTTCTGCGGTAATGCTTGACCGTCAGCGGCCGCGATGGCTAATGCGAGATAAAAGGCAAACGTGGCGGAACAATAGTTGCTCAATGTTGTGCACCGTAACCGAACGAGAAATCAGCTCACGCCGCGAACGCCATTCGCGCCGCCTCAATTCCATCCAACGCGTTCCACAACATTTTGGCTGCGCTTTCAGCCGTATCCAGCGCCCCTTGCGCCGCTTCGGGATTCGCCTTGATGCGCTTCTCCAGTTGCTTGCGCCACACATTCGAGTGATGGACGTCAGCGGTGGCACGCAGCGCAAAATAGCCGCAGGTCTTGTCATCCGCGCCATACATCTCGTGCAGCCCGCGCTGTTTCTCCTTAGCGATGCGAGGAACCTGAGATTCGTAAACGTAAAAGGCCGCCAGAGCCTCTTCCGGCGTACCTTCGCTGGCCACGCGCTGGAAGTACCGAATCAGATCGCGAACCTCCCCCACCGGCGAGTGCCAGCTGACATCTCGTCTTGCTCCCATACCTTCGGCAAAATCAAGCCACAACTCACAGTGCGGCACCGAATGCTTGCCCGGCTTTCCCGTCATGCCTTTCTCCTCGCACATGTTGGCCAGGACCGCGCGTCGCAGTTCACCTTCGTCCAGGCGAACTGCCAATGCTGCCCGATAGCAGGGAAAGGCTTCAACGTGATGGTAGTAATGCTGGGCGTACTCGCGCAGATCGGCACGCGTCAACTCGCCGGCCGCCCATGCCCGGTAAAATGGATGGCAGAGCAGGTCGTACTGGGCGATCAATACCTCCAGTTGCTCGAAGAACTCGGCGCTTTCCATGATTGCCTCCTATATTTTCCTATTATCGCAACGATAACCGGCTACTATACCGCGTGACCCGGAACCGGGAAGTGATCAGGATCACGATGCTTGCCAACTTGCTAGAATGAAAGCAGATGCCGTCACGGCAGCAAGGGTCGGACTTACCGATCATACTAGCTTAGCTAGCTAGCCGTCTGGAAATTCCGGGATGCCATTCACCGAACAATTCGAGGTAGTCGTGGTCGGCGCCGGTCATGCCGGATGCGAGGCCGCGATGGCCGCAGCGCGCATGGGGCTGAAGACCGCGCTCTACACGCTGAACGTCGATCTGATTGCGCAGATGTCGTGCAACCCGGCGATCGGTGGCATCGCCAAGGGACATCTGGTCCGCGAAGTCGATGCTCTCGGCGGAATCATGGGCGAGATCACAGACACGGTGGGCATCCAATTCCGCCTGTTGAACACTTCTCGGGGTCCCGCAGTGTGGTCACCCCGTGCACAATGCGACAAGCAGGCCTATCGGCTCAAAATGCGAGAGCTGCTCGAATCGCAGCCGAATCTCAAAATCAAGCAAGCCGAGGTGGCGGATCTGATCGTGGAAGGCATCCGTCAGCCCCTAGCCCTCAGCCCTCAGCAGAGCCGGCAAGGGCACGACTTCAACCGTACCGAAGAGACGTCCTTTCAGAACGCGGCTTCAGCCGCGGAGGGCTCAATCAACGAGGGCTCAATCAACGACCAACGACCGCTCTTGACGCGTCCTGAGCTGGACGATAGGCCCGACGACCGACGGGTTCTTGGCGTTCGCCTGCGCGATGGTCGCACCGTCGGCGCGCAGGCGGTGATCATCACAACGGGAACTTTCCTCAACGGCTTGATTCACTGTGGCGAACAGCAGTACCCCGCGGGTCGATCCGGTGAAGCGAACGCGGTTCTCCTCGGCGAAGCCCTGAAGAGGCTGGGGCTGCGTGGTTGCCGGCTCAAAACCGGAACGCCACCGCGGCTGGATGGCCGGACCATCGACTGGTCCCGCTTCACGCTGCAACCGGGAGACGCCGACCCGACGCCTTTCAGCTTTCGCACCAGGCGGGTGGCGCATCACGACTCGCAAGTTCCCTGTTACATCGCGTGGACCACGCGCGAAACCCATCGCATCATCCGCGACAATGTGCACCGGTCGCCAATGTACAGCGGGCAAATCCAATCGATTGGGCCGCGCTATTGTCTGTCGATCGAAGACAAGATCGTAAAGTTCCCCGAGAAAGAGATGCACCAGCTCTACCTGGAGCCTGAGGGCCTCAACACGCACGAAATTTATCTCAACGGAATGAGCACGTCGTTGCCGGTCGAAGTGCAGTTGGAGATTCTGAAATCAATTCCGGGCCTCGAAAGCGCTGAGATGCTGCGTCCCGGCTACGCCATCGAGTACGACTCAATCGACCCCACCGAGCTGCAGCGCACTTTGGAAACAAAAAAGATAGCAGGGCTTTTTCTCGGCGGCCAGATCAACGGCACTTCGGGCTACGAAGAAGCGGCCTGCCAGGGCCTGATGGCGGGGATCAACGCTGCCTTGCGGGTGAAGGGGGAACCGCCCTTGATCCTCGATCGCACCGAAGCATACACCGCGATTCTGATCGACGACCTCATTTCCAAAGGCACAAACGAGCCCTACCGGATGTTCACTTCTCGGGCGGAATTTCGCCTGCACTTGCGCATCGACAACGCCGATCGCCGCCTCACGCCGCACGGCCGCCGCATCGGATTGATCTCCGATCACGCCTGGGAAGACTTTCAAACAAAGCTGCAAAGGCTGCAGCAGGTGAGGACGTTGCTGGAGCGCACGAAACTAACCGGTTCAATGTTGGAAAGTATGAATTCTTGTCATTCCGAGAAGCGCAGCGACGAGGAATCTGCTGTTGCCTGCGGCGCTCCGACTCTCGCTAGCCAATGGAATTCAGCCGTCGGTCAGACTTGCGCGCAGTTGCTTAAGCGGCCTGAGATCACCATCGAGCGCCTGGCTCCGATTTTGCGTGAGCTGGACCCTGTGTTCTTTGCCAGAGAAAGCGGAGAAACAATCCGTGGGAATCCGTGCAAATCCGTGGCAGAACTTTCTTCCGAAATTCGCAACGAGCTCAAATCCGTGGAAACGGAAATAAAATATGAAGGCTACCTGCTCCAACAGCAGCGGGCGATGGACCGAATGAAAAAGTCCGAGCAGCGCGCCATCCCGGAATGGTTCGAATATCGCTCCGTCAGCGGCCTCTCGCGCGAAATGCAAGAGAAACTCACGCACGTGCAACCTCGCACGCTAGCCCAGGCCTCGCGTATTCCTGGAGTAACTCCGGCAGCCGTGTCGCTGGTTAATGTCTTTATTGAAATCCAGGCACGGCGTCGGGAACAGGCCGCGACCCCCTAGGAGAGAATAGTCGCTCGATCCGAAATCAACATTGCGTTAACAATCGAATTGCAGACATTCAGAAAGCCCACCCCAATGGAGCCAACATAGTACCCAGGATATTGATCGCAAGTATGTCTTCCTCCGGGGAGAAGGGCGCTTCATCGTGCGCTTACTTGAAAAACAGGAACACCGCGCCCTGCATGGCATGCCCGTCCACCGTGGTACCTGGCGCGCCCGCCGCGAGCCATGCCATCCCGAGGGCGCCGATTCCCAACAAATCGCCCGGCGACCTGGAAAACCGGTAAGTCGCGGTCGAAGTATTTTGCCACCCGCTCGCGGGTTCCTCGTAGACTTTCACGATTCCTGCGGCATCTCCGTCCACTGCCACGGCGGTGCCCTGCGGATTCACGGCCAGGGGCCCCCCCGCCGTCTGGAGAAGAGTCGCAGTCTGCGTCCCGTTCGTCCATCCGCCGGCAGGTTTCTCAAACACTAGAATCCTCGGCTGCCCCTCTTGATTGTTCATGCTGGAGACGACAGTGTTGCCTCCAATGGCCAAGTTCCCTCCTACTCCATCGCCCGGAAAGCCCTCAAGCAGATTCAGCTCCGCCGTCTCGGTCATGTTGGTCCAGCCCCCGGCAGGTTTCTCGAACACATATACCTCCCCGGGGCTGGGCGGGGGAGACATTCCTTCTAAGTCCGCTCCCACGACCACCGTGTCACCGCTGGCGCCGACGGAAATGCCGTAGTCGTCGCATCCCTGCGAGTCGGAGGCGCTCAGGACCGCAGTTTCGTGCGTATCGTGCCATCCGTCTGCCGGTTTTTGAAATACAAACGCCGTGCCCGGACCGAAGTCGCCATTACCGCCGCATCGTGGGTCTCCTGCCACGATCGTGTCTCCCGCAATGGCTACATCGTTTCCAAAGCGCGTGCCGAATGTTGGCGAAAGCACGGCCGTCGGCGTCATGTTCTTCCAGCCTCCTGCCGGCTTCTCGAAGACATACAGCGTGCCGTATCCATTGGGTCCGGTGCCTTCCACGCCCGCCACCACTGTATCTCCGCTGGCAGCAAGCGCATTAAAGAAAAAGTGGAAGTGTGGAATCGTCAGCTCCGCCGTCTGCGTCATATCGCCCCATCCGCTGGCGGGCCGTTCGAAGACGTAGATCGAAGCTCCCTTGCCAAGTTGAAGTACGCCCGCAAACACGGTGCCGTCGCTGATCGCAACACTCTCACCCAAACCGGAGCCGACTTTACCGTCGGACGCTGTGAGCTCAGCGATTGGGGATCGAGGCCCACCGGCGGCCGCAGGCACGGACAGGAAGAGCGACACAAAGAAGAGCGACACAAAAACGAGGGAAAATAAGACAAGTTGTTTCATGGAAGGAACCTCACTGAAGAATTGAGGGGCAGAGCCGAATCACGAACTTAACATGGGACCCTACTGGGCGGACTACAGAGTGTCAAGGAGCCTTTAGTATTTTCGGGAAACGGAGATTTTCTCAGTTTTATTGTGGCCTCGTTTCCTCGGGCCTGCTGGTTCGATTACGCTTTCGTCAGCGGCCTCTCGCTCGAAACGCAGGAGAAGCTCACGCACGTGCAACCTCGCACGCTAGCCCAGGCCTCGCGTATTCCTGGAGTAGCCCGGGAGCCGTGTTGCTGGTTAATGTCTTTATTGAAATCCAGGCATGGCGCCGGGAACAGGCCGCGACCCTCGAGCACAGGTTTGCCGGGGCCACTGAAATTAATGCTGCGTTAACAATCGAATATTACGTAAGAGTTAGTATTTGCGGCATGCCGCAAGAGTCCCTTCGCATTGAAGACCAGCCCGGAACCCAGCCCGGTCAACGCATTCTTAAGCTGAGCGGAGCACTCGTCATGCCGACCGTTTTTCAGTTCCAGGCTATCGTGCGCGCCGATACTTCCCGTTCTCTGATCATCGATTTTACTGATGTACCTTATGTGGATTCGGCAGGTATTGGAGCGCTGGTGGGAGCCTACGTCACACCTCAGAATGGTGGACGTAGCCTTGCCCTGGTGGGGGTAAGTGAGCGAATCCACAACGCGCTGAAAGTCACCCGGGTCGAGCAATTCTTCCACTTCTTCGATTCCATTAGCGCGGCGGAACAAGCGTCGCCCTCCTAATGCCTGCTCCTGCACCCATGTCCGAAGCCAGCAGTTTGGTAAACTAAACCAGCAATTCAAATGGCCGACGTAGCTCAGTTGGTAGAGCAGCCGATTCGTAATCGGCAGGTCAGCGGTTCAAGTCCGCTCGTCGGCTCCA
>Ga0073928_10001521_pt1 | contig 44231 bp, 42 predicted proteins | sample PaiPotPPA55metaG_FD_76969 | JGI IMG/M metagenome (GOLD analysis project Ga0073928, IMG submission 76969) | Iron sulfur acid spring bacterial and archeal communities from Banff, Canada, to study Microbial Dark Matter (Phase II) - Paint Pots PPA... ...
CGCCGACGAATGGGTCGGCGGGCTGCGTGCCGACGCGATGGACTGGGTGAGAAGACGATGACGGATGTGGTGGGCGGGGCCGGGTCGGACAGTCGATCCGAGGCTGAGTCCGGGGCTCAATCCGGGGTGGAAGAGGCCGGCACTGCGCAGGACGAGCCGACCGAACAGGTCGAGACGACGGATACCCGGCAGTTCGATGCGGTCGAGGAGTCCGGATCGCCGGAGGCCGTCGAACCGGACGAAGCCGTCGAAGAAACGGAAACCGTCGAAGCGCCCGAAGCTACCGATGCCGTCGAGTCAGTGGACGGGGACGAATCGGAGGGCGGCCGCGGCACCGAACGCGTCGTCCGCCGCGCCCGACGCCGCCGCCGGATCAAGGTCGCGCTGCTCGCCGTGACCACCACCACCGCGGTCGGCGCCGCCACCATCTTCGGCCTCGCCGCCTGGGACATCCAGCACCTGACACACAATCTCAAGCACACCACGCTGCTGCCTTCCGGCTTCACCGAGCCGGCCGAGCCGGTGGACGTCTACGGCCGCTCGCCCATCAACATTCTGCTGATCGGCTCGGACACCAGGGACACCGCCGCCGACTGCAGCCTCGGCGGCGCCTGCACACAGGGCGCGTCGAACTCCGGGGCCAACGGTGACAGCGAGATGATCGTGCACCTGTCCGCCGACCGCACCAACATCACCGTCCTGTCCATTCCGCGCGATACCGAGACCGAGCTGCCCTCCTGTGCCGGCGGCGGCCGCGGGATGATCAACAGCGCCCTGTCCTACGGTGCGTCCTGCCAGGTCGCCGCGGTCGTCAAACTGACCGGCATCACCATCGACCACTTCATCGATTTCGACTTCTCCGGTGTGATCGACCTGTCGAACGAGGTGGGCGGCGTGCCGGTGTGCGTCTCGGCGGCCGTGCACGACCCGTACTCCGGCTTGACCATCGGCGCGGGCACCACCAACGTGCAGGGCAAGCAGGCGCTGCAGTTCCTGCGCACCCGCGACGCCTTCTACGACGGCTCGGACCTCGGCCGCGAGCAGGCCACGCACATCTTCCTCTCCTCACTGCTGCGCAAGATGAAGCAGGACGCGACGCTCACGAATATCGGCGAGATGCAGTCGATCGCCGAGACCGTGACGCAGTACACAACCGTGGACAACGGCCTCGACAGCGCCACCGCGCTGCTCAGTCTCGGCGAGGACTTCGGCAAGGTCGACTCCGACCGCGTCACCTTCCTGACCATGCCCTGGGAGACGGACACCGACCAGAGCGACCCCAGCTACTACTACCGCGTCCAGCCCTCTTCGGATGCGGCTTCCCTGTTCGCGGATATCGAGAGCGATAAGTCCTTCACCACTTCGGGCGGATCATCCGCAACGGCGTCGGCCGCGGCCAGCGGGTCCGCGTCGGGGTCGGCATCCACGTCGCCGTCGGCGAGTTCGAGCGCGTCCTCCGGTGCCTCGGGCAGCGCGTCGAGCGGGTCTGCCACGATCTCGGCAACACCCAACGCGTCCGAAGAGGCCGCGGCGAAGGCCCATCCCATGCATGTGGACGTCATCAACGCCTCGGGTACCACGCAGCGCTACGAGACCGTGGTGAGCCAGATCTTCGCGGACGGCTTCGTCTATACCTCCGGCAGCGATGCGACCGCCACCCAGCCGTCGACCACGCTCGCCTACTCCGCTAAGGAGGCAGCGGCCGCCAAGGAGCTCGCGGCGGACCTCAAGCTGCCCTCCTCGGATCTCGAGGAGACCGGCACCGGGACCACGCTCGTGCTTTCCATCGGTACGGATTGGACCAGCGGCGCGACTTACGCGTCGGCCGGCAGTTCGGCCGGCACCGCGATCTCGGTGCCCAGCGACTCGTACGAGGAGAACGGAGGCAACGCGACCGCGTGCGTCACGGCCAACCCGGACTTCGAGACCGCCTCCTCGAAGTGATCCGCGCGGCGTCATTTAGTTACGTCGCGGGACTATCGGAGGCAGGCTCCTCGGGATACGCTTCCGGGCGTACCATGATTTCGCGTTTATCGCCTGATACCCCACGGTGACCTGCGGTTTCGGAAGCAGTGAGTGAGGGTGTGGACGCGGAGAGTGCCCGGGGCGGCGGGCGCGAGGATCGCCTTTTCGCGGAAGGCTTTCGACCCCTTGACGTGTGCGGCGCAGGGGCGGACAGTGAGGGCACGCGGTGAGTGGTCCGTACCGGTACGGCCCAGGATGGAACCGTTTCGACCCCGCTGGAGTGGAACAGCCGTGGCGCGTCAGTCAAGCCGCATAGCGCGCCGAGTATTGGTCTCGGCAGTGGGCGTGCGATCCGTACGCTCGATCAGTCCCCAGGTGGTGCTGGGGCTTGTCATCACCGAGCTGACCGCGCCCGCCGCGTTGGCGGAGGCGCGTCGGCTGACGGCCGTGGCGCTGGAGCGCTGGGGCCTGTCCGAGCGGGCCGGGGACGCGGCCCTGGTGATCAGCGAACTGGCCGGCAACGCGCTGCGGCACGGCAGCGGCCCGGTCCAGCTCGTGTTGCGCCGCAAGCCCACCGCGGCCGGCACCGCCGTGGAATGCACCGTCAAGGACGGCGGCAAGTGGCGCGGGCTCGGCGTGCCGGACCGCGCGGCGGTCGAGGCCGACCTCGACGCGGAGGGCGGCCGCGGCCTGTTCATCGCCCGCGAACTCGCCGACTCGCTGATCGTGCGCGCCCCCCGCTACCGGGCCGGCACCACCGTCACCGCGACCTTCACCTCGGGCGGCGGACAGGACGCCGTCGCCGTCGGCGGTATCGGCCGGGCCCGGCGGGCCTGGGAAAGACGGGTCCGGCGGAGCTGGCCTCTGCGCGGCGCCGCCGGACCTTGATCCCCGGCTGGACCTCCGTCAGGGTGTGACGGATCGGGAAGGAGTGGTCCGGCTGCTCCAGGTGGTCGTTGAACTCCGGTAGTACGTTCGCATCGCTCTTGGTCGTGACCGTTCCGGCCGGACCCCGTCAAGGGGTGACGATCGGGAAGGAGCGTTCCGGCTCCTCCAGGTAGCCGTTGAACTCCAGCAGCACGTTCGCATCACCCTCGATCGTGACCGTTCCGGCCACCACCTGGTCGAGGAAGGTCGTACGCAGCCCCAGGATCTCGTTGTGTACGGCGCGCGACACCGTGATCGTCACCTGCGGCCGCGCACCGTGTGGGCCCTCGCCCCGATGCGCCACCAGCACCCCGTTGGCCAGGATCAGCGTCCAACGCTCGTCCGGATCCGTGTAGCACCACCGGATCACCAGCCGTGCCGCCGCCGCTCGCGGGCCGTCCACCCGGACCGACATCGCCTGGAAGATCTGCTCCGTGGTGAGCGCCGCGACCAGGTCGGGCGCCAGGCTCAGCGGCGTCTTGCGGACGCCGTCGCGAAGTTCCAGGGCACCAGTCAGGTAAAACGAGCGCCACGGGCCGTTGTCGGTCGCGTAGGCCAACTGCTCGAAGGTGCGGGCCTGCAACTCGCGCGCGTCCGGATGCTCCGGCTCGGCGAAGAGCAGGTGGTTGAGAAGCTCGGCGGCCCATCGGAAATCGCCCGCCCGGTGCGCGGCGTCCGCTTGCTCGAGCACCGCGTCCGCCCCGCCGATCGCGGCCACGTAGCGGACTGCCTGCTCGACCGGGGGATGCTGCCAGAGGTGCGACGGATTGCCGTCGAACCAGCCCATGTAGCGCTGGTACACGGCCTTGGCGTTGTTGTTGTGGGACCCGTAGAAGCCCTGCACATGCCAGCAGGAGGCCAGGGCGGGCGGGAGTTCCAGCGCCTCGGCGATCTCAGGGCCGGTATACCCGCGGTTCATCAGCCGCACAGACTGGTCATGCGTGTACGCGTAGGCGTCGCGCTGCAGCTCCAGGTAGGCGGTCAGCCGCTCGCTGCCGTAGGTGGGCCAGTGGTGCGAGCCGAGCAGCACGTCCGAGTCGGCGCTGTGGAGCCGGATCGTCTCTGTCAGGTACCGGGCCCACGCGGCGGCGTCGCGGATCTGCGCGCCGCGCGGAGTGAGCACGTTGTGCACACCGTGGCTGGCGTTCTCGGCGACCAACAGCACCCGGCGGGCCGGCAGATGGAAGTTCATCTCGCTCGGCGCCTCGGTGCCCGGGGTGAGCTGGAAGACCAATTCCACCCCGTCGAAGGTCTCGCGCTGACCGGTCTCGGTGATCAGCAGGGTGGGCGGGATCAGCCCGACCGTGCCGCTGGACATGGCTTGGCCGATGCCGTTGCCGATATGCCCGGCCGGATCCGTGGGAAGCAGCCCGCCGTACATGTACGCGGCACGGCGCGCCATCGCGGGCCCGGCCACCACGTTCTCCGAGACCGCGTGCTCCAGAAAGCCCACCGGCGCCACGATCGGCACGCCGTCGGCCGACGCGTCGTCCGGCAGCACTCCGCGCACCCCGCCGAAATGGTCGGCGTGGCTGTGGCTGTAGAAGACCGCGCGCATCGGCCGGTCCCCGCGGTGCTCGCGGTAGAGGGCGAGCGCGGCGGCCGCGGTCTCCCGGCACAAGAGCGGGTCGATGACGAGGATGCCGGTCTCGCCCTCGATGATCGTCATGTTCGACAGGTCCATACCGCGCACCTGGTAGACGCCCTCGGCCACCTCGTAGAGGCCGTGCAGGCGGGTGAGCCGGCAATGCCGCCACAGTGCCGGATGGGCGGTCTGCGGGCAGTCGGCGTCCAGGAAGCCGAAGACCGAGACGTCCCAGACGGTCCGGCCGTCGCCGTCGCGGATCACGCAGGGCTCGAGCCGGCCGACCAGGCCGCGCTCGGCGTCGGCGAGATCGATCGGGTCGTCGAAGTCCAAAGCGGGTGCAGTCATCCCCCCAGCCTGGGCAGGTCCCGGCGGCCGGGCAATGGCCCGCGGTCAGACGGTGGCTGTGACGGATCACCGGTCGCACGGGCCGCGGTACCCGCAGCTCGCGGCCGACCGCACCGGATATCCGGCGGTTGACGTGCCGCATGGGCAATCGGGTATAGGTCCAACTTTTCAGCGTATCGCAGAAGTCAATGCTCCAGTACCTGATTCACAGAACTGTTACTTACCTGACATGCGAGCTCCACATGGAATCAGTGTTCTCAGTCATGGGCCCGTGATGCCCTTGAACCGCCCCCGAATACGGGATCCGCGCCCACTACCCACGGGCACGGCACAACCGCTGAAGGAGTCTGATTCCCATGCACCTGCGTGCGATAGGCAAGTCCACGATCGTCGCCGGCCTCGCCGCCGCCACCGCCTTCTGCGCCCTCCCGGCGCACGCCGCGACCGACGAGTACTCCGCGTTCGTGTTCAACACGAGCTCGGCCACCGAGCCGACGATCTACAACTTCATCAACTCGGCGACCACGTCGCTCGACATGACCATGTACGAGCTCGTCGACACCACGGCCGTCAACGACCTGGTGGCCAGGGAGAAGGCCGGAGTCAAGGTGCGCGTCGTCCTGGACGGCCAGCACACCTCGTACAACTCCTCGGCGATCTCCAAGCTCAAGGCGGCCGGCGTCGGCGTCGTGGAGTCCAATACCTCGCGCTTCGTCTACACCCACCAGAAGACCATCACGGTGGACGGCACCGAGTCGCTGATCCTCACCGGCAACCTGACTTCGAAGTACTACACCACCAGCTGCGACTACGGGGTCTTCGACACCAACGCGGCCGACGTCGCGGCGATCGAGGCCGTGTTCAACGCGGACTACGCGAACACCGCGATCACCCCGAGCGACGGCACCAACCTGCTCTGGTCGCCCACCACCGCCACCAGCCGGCTCCTGTCGATCGTCAACGGCGCCACCAAGACCCTCGACGTCGAGGAGGAGGAGTTCAGCGACTCCACCCTCGTCAACGCCGTGGTCGCCCGGGCGAAGGCCGGCGTCACGGTGCGCGTCGTGGTCGAGGACCCGTCGTCCTACTCCTCGGAAGTCTCCGAGATCAAGGCGGCCGGCGGCACCGTCGTCGGCTACTCGAGCAGCACCGGCTACTACATCCACGCCAAGGCGGTCGTCGCGGACTACGGCCTGTCCGACGCGGCCGTCGAGCTCGGTTCGATGAACTGGACCAGCAACTCCCTCGACAACAACCGCGAACTCGGCATCATCCTCAACGACACCGCGGCCGAGTCCGTCGTCGAGACGCAGTTCAACTCCGACTACGCCGGCGGCACCGCGCAGTAGCCGCCCCGCGGCCACGCACCCTCACCGTGTTCGTGACCATCGTCCTGTAGGAACCTCGGGCACGGCAGGGTAGCGTTGGAGCATGGGTATTTTCTTCGATCTGTTCAGCCCGGGCCACCGGCACCGCACAGATGAGCAGGAGCGGCTCGAGCACACCCGTGAAGTCGAGGGTGTCGGCGAGCCCGGCCGCGGACCGATCGATCTCAACTCCGGAGTCGTGCTGATCAAGCCGTCGGCCTCCAGCCCGGGCGGGCAGGAGGCCGACGGTCCGGCGGATGACGACGAGGCCGCCGGGTCTGACGCGGAGCCGACGGGCTCCGCGGGCTGATCGAGACGCGAACCGAACAACGCAGCCGACCGGTCCGCTGGGGACTCCCGAGCTCGGGAGTCCCCAGCGGACCGGTACGTCTGACTAGCCGACCGGCAGGGGCCGCGCCACCTCGGCGGTAGCCGGTGCCAGGGCCAGGTTCAGCACGTCGCGCACGTCGGAGACCAGGTGGATCTCCAGCGCCTCGCGCACCTCGGCGGGCACTTCGTCGAGGTCGGGCTCGTTGCGCTGCGGCAGCAGCACGACCGTCGCCCCGGCGCGTTGTGCGGCCAGCAGCTTCTGCTTGACCCCGCCGATCGGCAGCACCCGGCCGGTCAGCGAGACCTCACCGGTCATCGCCACCTCCGAGCGCACCGGCCGGCCGGACAGCAGCGACCCGAGAGCCGTCACCATCGTCACGCCCGCGCTCGGACCGTCCTTCGGCACCGCGCCCGCCGGCACGTGCACGTGGACGCCGCGGTCCTTCAGGTCGCTCACCGGCAGTTCGAGCTCGGCGCCGTGCGAACGCAGGTAGGAGAGCGCGATCTGCGCCGACTCCTTCATCACGTCGCCCAGCTGCCCGGTCAGCGTCACCCCGGTCGCGCCCGTTTCCGGATCGGCCAGTGAGGCCTCCACGAACAGCACCTCACCGCCCGCTCCCGTCACCGCGAGACCGGTGGCCACACCGGGAACCGCCGTGCGCTCGGCGCTCTCCTGGGTGTGCCGCGGGTGGCCGAGGAAGTCCGGCAGGTTCGATTCCGTCACCCTCACCGGCAGTTCGAGCTCGCCGACCGCGGTCTTGGCCGCCGCCTTGCGCAGCACACGCGCCAGCGAACGCTCCAGATCGCGCACGCCCGCCTCGCGGGTGTACTCGGCGGCCAGCCGACGCAGCGCGTCGTCGTCGACCGAGGCCTCCTCGCCGGTCAGCCCGGCCCGCTCCAGTTGGCGCGGCAGCAGGTGGTCGCGGGCGATCGTGACCTTCTCCTGCTCGGTGTAGCCGTCCAGGCGGACCAGTTCCATCCGGTCGAGCAGCGGGCCCGGGATCGAGTCGAGCACGTTCGCCGTCGCCAGGAACACGACGTCGGACAGGTCGAGTTCGACCTCGAGGTAGTGGTCGCGGAAGGTGTGGTTCTGCGCCGGGTCGAGCACTTCGAGCAGCGCGGCGGACGGGTCGCCCCGGTAGTCCGCGCCGACCTTGTCGATCTCGTCGAGCAGGACGACCGGGTTCATCGTCCCGGCCTCCTTGATCGCCCGGACGATGCGGCCGGGCATCGCGCCGACGTAGGTGCGACGGTGGCCGCGGATCTCCGCCTCGTCCCGCACACCGCCGAGTGCCACCCGGACGAAGCTGCGGCCCATGGCCCGGGCCACCGATTCTCCGAGCGAGGTCTTTCCGACCCCGGGAGGTCCTACCAGGGCGAGCACGGCGCCGGACCGGCGCCCGCCCACCGCGGCCAGACCGCGCTCCTCGCGGCGCTTGCGCACGGCCAGGTACTCGACGATGCGGTCCTTGACGTCCTGGAGTCCCGAGTGGTCGGCGTCCAGCACGGCGCGGGCGCCGGGCAGGTCGTAGGCGTCCTCGGAACGCTCGTTCCAGGGCAGGTCGAGCACGGTGTCGAGCCAGGTACGGATCCAGCTCGTCTCCGGGTTCTGCTCACTGCCGCGCTCGAGCTTGTCGACTTCCTTGAGCGCTGCGTCGCGCACCTTCTCCGGCAGCTCGGCGGTCTCGACACGGGCGCGGTAGTCGTCGCTCTCGTCGGCCGGCCGGCCCTCGAGCTCGGCCAGTTCCTTGCGGATCGCCTCCTGCTGGCGGCGCAGCAGGAATTCGCGCTGCTGCTTCTCCAGGCCCTCGTCCACGTCCTTGCGGATGGTCTCGGTGACCTCGAGTTCGGCCAGGTAGGCACGGGACCACTCGCCGAGCAGCTCGAGCCGGGCCACCGCGTCCACGGTCTCCAGCAGCTGCAGCTTCTGCGGCAGGGTCAGGTACGGGGCGTACCCGGCGGAGTCGGCCAGCGCCGAGGGGTCCTGGATCTGCCGGACCACGTCGACGACCTGGAAGGCGCCGCGGGCCTGCAGGATCTTGATCGCGGTCTCCCGGTAGGCCTCGGCGAGTTCGGCGGCGCGCGGTCCGGCGGCCGGCTCGGGCCGGACCTCGGCCTCGACCCAGAGCGCGGCGCCGGGACCGGTGGTGCCGCGACCGATCTTGGCCCGCCGGGTGCCGCGCACCACGGCCACCGGCTGTCCGCCGCGCAGCCGCCCGACCTGCTCGATCACCGCGAGCGTGCCGTATCCGGCGTATTGCCCGTCCGGGCGCGGAACGAGGAGCAGTTCCGGATGCTCGCCGGCGTCCGGATCCAGCTTGGCCGCCTCTATGGCGGCGCGGGCGTCGTTGTCGTTGAGGTCGAGCGGTACGACCATGCCGGGCAGCACGACCTCGTCATCGAGCGGCAGGACCGGCAGTGCCTTGGTGGTGGACGTGATCGCCATGTGGCGCTCCCTCGGGTCGTCTAGCCGGTTCCCCGGCCACGAAGTTGAGTCTGCCCTGCTCAACTTCCGGAGGCGAGAGGCTGTTCCCGAAAGAGTGTTCGCTGTCAGCGATCCGCGCTTTCCGTCATTCCCCGGGCTGCTCGGGAGCCGAATCGCTTAACGCCGCCCAGGCGCGAGCGTGGGCGAGGCGCGCGGAGATCGGGGGATGGGTGGCGAACAGCAGCACGTTCAGCGGATGCGGCTCGAGGTCGGCGAGGTTGCGTGCGCCGAGGCGACGCCAGGTATGCACGGACGCGGCAGGGTCTCGGGTCAGGTCCAGGCCGAACTGATCTGCGCGACGCTCGATCCTCCGGCTGTAGGCGTTGAACAGCGGGCCGCCGACGATACCCAGCACGATCGCGATCGCGAAGACCAACGCCACCGAACGCGGATCCTGGGCGCCCGCGACGTCCGCCGCGCTCCGGAAAGCCGAAGCGCCCAGCACCCATGCGAGCACGAGCACTGACACCACGGCACCGGCCGCCCCTACCGCCGTACCGGAGACGACGTCCTGACGCTTCGCATGGCCCAATTCGTGCGCCGTCACGCTGGCGATCTCGGAATGATCGCAGTGCTCGATAGTGGTGTCCCACAGCACAATCCGCCGCGTCTTGCCGAACCCGGAGACGTAGGCGTTATCCGCCGTCGTCCTCTTGGATGCGTCGGAAACGAGCACGTCGCCGACCATTACTCCGGACCGGCCGGCCAGTTCCATCAGTCGCGTGCGCAGCTCGCCGGCTTCGAGCGGACGGAACTTGTTGAACATCGGCTCGATCACGACTGGCAGCAGGAAGGAGAGCACGAATACCAGAGCCACGCCGCCGATCGCCGCGATGAGCGGCCACTCGCCCGGCGCGCCCCGGGTGATGGCGAAGAACGCGACGGAGACGACGGCGAAGAACACGCCGCCGATCAGGAGACCCCGGAGCGAGTCGAGCCAGAACAGCTTCCTGGTCCGGGTACTCAGCTCCCATTCGTGGTTGATCCGCTCGCGCCAGAGCGAAAAGGGCAGGTCAAGCAGCCATAGCAGCAGCCTCAGCGCCAGCGCGCCCAGCAGCGCGGTCGCGATCCAACCGCCGCCGGCGAGGCGACCGGCCGCGTGCACGAGTCCGCTACCCACGCTCGTGAATCCGAGCACGCAGATGGCGGCGACGTCCGCGGCCAGCGACGAGTAACGCACCGGTGCGGTGGCCCGCTTCCTCGCTTTCGACCGTGCGTACTGCTCCGGCGTGAAATCGGGGCCGGAGCGCCAGTCCGTACTGCTCGCTGCGTCGTGCGCCGGTTCATTCGTCACAAGTACATTGTGGCGCCCGCGCCTGTGACCCGTCACATGGCATCGCCGATCCGGCCGACCTAGCATCGGCCGGATGACAGCAGAAGCCGGGCCGCGGCGTCCGGCAGTACCCGCCGCCGCGCCCGGTGCGCAGCGGCTAACGCTCATCAGCTCGTCGGGATCGTGATGTCCGTGGCGCCGCCGACGAACTCCGCGGTGCCGGCCGCGTCGTAGGAGTCGATGCTGAAGGACCAAGTCCCGCTCCCGCTCGGCGCCTGGGCGAAGTACTCCGTGTCGCTGATGCTCTGGCCGACGGCCATGTACCAGGTTTTCGACAGGTCCTTGGTGCATGTGCTGCCGGTGGACGCATCCTCCGCACCGGAGACGGTTACGAGGCTGGTCTCGCCGGGCTTCGCCGCGGAGCAGGTCCACTCGCCCGCGTAGGCGTCGGTGTAGGTCAGGTTCGCGTTGACGGTTCCGTCACTGTTCACTGTGATGCTGGCCAGGGTGACCGTGTCGCCGAGCAGATCCGTCGCGACCAATTTGCCGACGTTGTACGTCCCCGGCGTGTAGTTCAGGACGCCCGAAGCAGCTGACGACGATTCGTCCGTCGTGGTCGCAGTCGTGTTTGCGCCGGCCGCGAGGTTCTGTGAGGACGTGGCGGTGTGGCTCGACGTGGGGTTCGGCGAACCTCCGTTCGCCAGCAACAACACCGTCACTACGGCTCCGGTCATCACCACCGCGCCTCCAGCGGCTACGGCAGCGTAGAACGTCTTACGCGAACCGCCCGCCACCGGTCGCGACGGCGGTCCCATTCGCTCGGCGAAATCAGCGGCCGGAGTCCGAGCGAGGGGCGGCGCGAGCGGAGGCGGCAGCGGACGCTGCGGCTGTATCGGCGGAGCCGTGGGGGCGGCAGCCACGCCGTTCCCGTTCTCACTCAACGCCCGCTGCACCTCGATTTTGTGCCGAGACAGCAGGTTCCGGACACCGTCAGGCAGCCACATGCCATCGTGCAGGATCACGCTCGAGGAGAGCGACACGTGCTGCAACAGTTGTGCAGGGCTCGGCCGACGCAGCGGATCCCGTTGCAGCATCGGCTTGACGAGCGCCTTCACTTCGTCGGGTACACCGGTCAAGTCCGGCTCACCGTTGGCAGTGCGATGCGCGATGGCGAGCGGATCGCCCTTGCCGTAGGGACCGGTGCCGCGCGACGCGTAGACGAGAACGCACGCGAGCGAGAACACGTCGGAGACAGGGCTCGGACTCTGCCCGCGAAGCACTTCGGGCGCCATGTATCCGGGCGTGCCCACCATCATGCCGACAGCCGTGAGCCCGGCCTCGTCGCCCATCGCGATCCCGAAGTCGATGACCACCGGACCGTCCGGGGCGAGCAGGATGTTCTGCGGTTTGACGTCGCGGTGCACCAGGCCCGCGCGGTGGATCGCGGTCAGCGCCTCGGCCAGCCCTCCGGCAAGCGCGAACACCGTCGCCGCGGGCAGCGCACCTGCGCTGCTCACCGCTTCGGCCAGCGAGGGCGCGGGGACGAACTCGGTCGCTATATAGGGGTGCGGTCCCGCCGTGTCGGCGTCCACGACGCTGGCCGTGTACAGGCCGGACACCGACATCGCGGCCCTCGCCTCGCGCGCGAAGCGCTCCCGGTAGCCCGGCCGTTCGGTCAGCCCGGGGCCGATGACCTTGACCGCCACCGCCCGCCCGGCCGGCGAGGTGCCGAGGTACACGCGCCCCATGCCGCCATCGCCGATCACGGCTTTGAGCCGATACGGCCCCAGCCTCTGCGGATCGTCCCCACCCAATCGCAACACGCCGACAGCGTAGTACGGCCGGGGACCGCCGCGCGGAAGCGCCGAGAACCGTTGCCCACAGCGTTATCGGAGCGATTTCCGGAGCGGTCCGCGTCCTCAGCGAAGCTCCGCGGCCGCCGCCCTGGCCTCCTCGAGCAGCAGCCCGAGTTCCGCCTCGCCGGTCTCCGGATTGATCACGCAGGCACGCAGCACCGGGCGGCCCTGGTAGCGGGAGTCGGTGATGAAAGCCTTGCCGCGAGCCTGGATCCGCATCGCGAGCGCGTGCGTGATCCGGTCCGCCGCCGCGTCGTCGAGACCGGCGGGACAGTAGCGGAAGGCGACCATGGAGACCTCAGTCTCCGCGGCGAGTTCGAACTCTTCGTCCTTCGCCACGAGCGCGCTGAGCAGTCTCGCGGCTCTCGTGCAGGCCACGACATCCGCGGCGACGCCCGCTCGGCCACGAGCGGCGATCGACGCCCAGACCGGGAGCGCCCGGAACGGCCTGGTCTGTTCGATGCCGTACTCGCTGTACCAGCCGATCGGGTCGCCCGAGTCGTCTCGTAGATACGGCGGCACCAGCGAGAAAGACTCGCGCAACTGCGCCCGGTCGCGCACCAGCAGACACCCCACGCCGGCCGGAACCTGCAGCCACTTGTGCGGATCGAGCGCGATCGAGTCGGCCGCGGTCATTCCCGCGTAGCGGTCGGCGATCTCGGGATCCAGCACGCCGAACGCGCCGTACGCGCCGTCCACATGGAACCAGCAGCCCGACTCCGCGCAGACTTCCGCGATCCGGTCCAGCGGGTCCACCGCGCCCGTCGTGACCGTCCCCGCCGAACCGACCACCAGGAACGGCAGCGCACCGTCCGCCCGATCCGCCGCGATCGCCGACCGCAGCGCCGCCGGATCGAGGTGCCCGCTACCGTCGTCGCCCACCACCCGGAGGTTCGTGCCGCCGATGCCCAGCAGTTCGATCGCCTTGCGCACACAGGAATGCACCTCGGCCGTGGCATACGCGGTGAGTCTCGGGGCGCCCGCCAAGCCCTGAGCGCGCACGTCCCAGCCGAAGCCGCTCAGGGCACGCTGCCGCGCCGCGCCGATCGCCACGATCGTCGCCATCGAGGCACCGGACGTCAGCAGCCCCGCACCGAGCTCATGCGGGAAGTCGATGAGCTGCGCGATCCAGCGCACCGCCGCGCGCTCTAGATACACGTCCGCGTGGTCGCCGCCGGCCGACGAGGGGTTCACGGCCGCCGCGAGCAGCGCGCCCGCGATCCCGGCCGGGTGCGGCGCGGCGTTGACCCAGCCGAAGAAGGCCGGATGCCCGTTGCCCATCGGATACGCCAGCACCTGCTCAGCGGCCAGCTCGAGCAGCCGGTCCGGCGGCACGCCCTGCTCCGGCAACTCCTGGTCCGCCAGCTCGGCCCGCAACGCCGCGGGAACCGGCCGCCACACCGGCTCGTCGCCGAGCCGCGCCAAGTGCGCGGCCGCCGAACGCGCCGCGGTTTCAAGGAGGTCACGCACGTCAGTCATGCGCCCCACCTTAAATGGCGGATGTGGCAGGATCGTCCTCGTGACGACGATCCGCTTCACACCCGAACAGACCGCCGCCTGGTACGCCTCCGTACCGAAGCTCGCCCTCTCGGCCAACGCCGTGCTGCGCGACCCCGAAGGCCGGATCGCCCTGGTGCGCAACACGTACCGGGACGGCTGGTCCCTGCCCGGCGGTGTCGTGGACGACAACGAGCCGCCCGCGGACGCCGCCGTGCGCGAGGTGCGCGAGGAGCTCGGGTTCGAGGTGGCCGGCCCTGCCGCGCTGCTCGCCGTGCAGTGGGCGGCCCGCGGCACCGGCCCCGTGCAGTTCTTCAGCCTGACCTTCGACGTCGGCGTGTGTCAGGACCCCGGGCTGCTGGTCCCGCAGGAAGAGGAGATCGCCGAGATCGGCTTCTTTCCGCCGGAGGAGTTGCCCGAGGCCGTGCGCCCGTTCATGCGCCGCCGCATAGCGGCGATCGTCGCGGGCGGCTTCCGCGACGTCGCCTACCTCGAGGAGAAGTCCTTCTAGCCGGCGTTGGTGCCGGCGGCGGTGTCGGCGCGCGGGGAGCCGAGCTCGTCGACCAGGCGGGGCAGCGCCGCCGAGATCGGCTCCCTGACCACCTCCGTGGCCAGGTCGTCGTACGGGGTCGGCTCGTTGTTGACGATCACCAGGTCGGCGCCGGCCGACACCGCCAGCTCGCACAGCCCGGCCGCGGGATGCACCCGCAGCGAGCTGCCCACGGCCAGGAAGACGGCCGAGGCCCGGGCGAACACGGCGGCCTGGCCGAGCACGTCCTCATCCAGCATCTGGCCGAACATGATCGTGGCCGCCTTGAGGATGCCGCCGCACTGCTTGCAGGGCGGATCCGGCTCGCCGGCCTCGACCCGGTCGAGCACCTCGCGCATCGTCCCGGTCCACCCGCAACGCGGGGCCGGCCGGGTGCACACGGCTTCGAACATGTTGCCGTGCAACTCGAGCACCTTGCGCGGGGTCGAACCGGCCCGCTGGTGCAGCCGGTCGATGTTCTGCGTCAGGATCCTGACGGAGCGGCGGCGCTCCAGGCCGGCCAGCGCCAGGTGGCCCTCGTTCGGCTCGGCCCGCCACGCCGGATTGTCCTTCCGGGCGATCCAGGACCGCATCCGCAGCTCGGGGTCGCGCAGGTAGTCGACGTAGTTCGCGGTCAGCTCGGCGATCGGGTTCTTGGTCCAGACGCCCTGCGGCCCGCGGAAGTCCGGGATCCCCGAGGACGTCGAGATGCCCGCGCCGGTGAGCACGGCGACGGGTCCTGGGCGCTCGCGCCAGTTCTGCGCAGTCATGCCGTCAGGGTAGCGATGCGATTCAACGATCTGCTACGGAGATTCCGAGGGACCTGGCCAGTTCGGCGGCGAGTTCGAGGCTCTGCTCGGTGTCGATGATGCCGCCGCGCAGGTGCTGGTACCCGTCGACGACCTCCACCATGGTGGCGTCCCGGAAGTCGGTGCGGGTCAGCTTCGACTTGGCGAACCGCGTCCCGCGTAGTGCGCTGCCGTGGAACTTCACGTCCATCAGCTTCGCGCCGGAGAAGTCGACGTCGCGCAGGATGCAGTCCTCGAAGACCACCTCGTGCAGCAGCGCGCCGTGCAGGTTCACCGCGTCCAGCTTGCATCGCTGGAAGACGACGCGGCGCATCTGCGTGGTGAACGCCTGCACCCCCGCGAACGCGGTCGAGAGCACGGTCACATCGAGCCATTCGCTCTCGGCGAAATCGGTGCTCAGCAGGCGGGAGCCACGCAACCAGACGTCGGTGAACTTAGTCCGGCGCAGCCGCATGCCCTCGAACTGCGCGTTCTCGAAGGCGCATTCGGTGAAGCGGCTGCTGCCCACGTCCGTATCCCGCTCGATCGCCGACTCGAAATGGCACAGGTCGTAGTCGCGGTCGCGGCCGAGCGGGCTCGGGCCTGGATCGAGCGCGTGCGCGAACGGCAGGTCGGCAACGTCCTGCGGGATCTTCAACATGGCTCCACGGTAGACGCGGCCGCCGACAGGCGACACCGTCGATGCGTCAGGCTGTCAGCCTTTCGGCCGGTCGCGGTGCATTCCGGTGAGCGCGACGATCTCCGGTCCGGCCTTCTCCGGCGAACCGGCGTCGAAGGGCGGCTGCGGGTCGTACTCGATTCCGAGCTGGATGGCCTTGGCGGCGTCCTCCCCGGCGATCAGCGCCGCGAGGGTCAGCGCCATGTCGATGCCCGCGGAGACGCCGGCCGCAGTGATGATCTTGCCCTGCTGCACGACGCGTTCCGCGCTGTACGTCGCTCCAGTGCGCTCGAGCAGATCCGTGTTCGCCCAGTGAGTGGTCGCCTTGAGCCCGGTCAGCAGGCCGGCGCCGCCGAGCACGAGCGAACCGGTGCACACCGATGTGGTGAACTGCGTCGTCTCGTGGATGCGCCGAACCCAGGCCAGCAGGGTCTCGTCCGTCATGGCCGCGCGGGTACCCCAGCCGCCGGGCACGACGAGCACGTCGGCGGACTCGATCTCGGCCAGTGCGGCGTCGGCGTGCAGTCCGACCATCTGACTGTCCGTTCGGACGATGCCGCGCTCGGCCGCGGCGAAGGTGACCTTGGCCTCGGGCAGCAGGCGAAGCACCTCGTATGGGCCGATCGCGTCCAGGGCGGTGAATTCGGGAAAGATCGGGATGACGATGTCCATGTACTGAGCTTCGCAGTCGACCCGGCATGGCGGCAATGACACGTAGGCGACAGATTACGCCATACCCGTATCCGTACCCGTACCCGCTCCGGTAAAGCGGGAGCGATACTCGTGCGGAGCGACGGACAGGACGCGTTGGAAGGAGCGCTGCAGCGTGCGCAGCGTCCCGAAGCCGCAGATCCGCGCGACGCGTTCGAGCCCGTCAGCGGTCGTCTCGAGAAGTCGGCACGCCGCCTCCACCCGCGCGGCCTCGACGTATCCGGCGGGGCTGTGCCCGGTCTCCGTCGGGAACACCCGCAGGAACTGACGCTCGCTCAGACCCACGCGAGCGGCGAGCGCGGGCACGGAGAGATCGGCCTCGGGATGCTCGGCGATGTAGCAGAGCAGGTCGCGGACCGGCGCCCGGGCGGGCCGCTGCGCGGTCAGTTGGACCGAGAACTGGCGCTGCCCCCCAGGCCGCTGCACGAACACGACGAGCTGCCGGGCCACCGCGCGGGCCGCGGCACCGTCGGCGTCCTCCTCGAGCAGGGCGAGCGCGAGATCGATGCCCGAGGTCACCCCGGCCGAGGTGGAGACCTGACCGTCGCGGATGAAGATCGGGTCGGCGTCCACGCAGACGGCCGGATAGCGTTCGGCGAGACCCGCGGCCCGGCTCCAATGCGTCGTGGCCCGGCGGCCATCCAGCAGTCCGGCCTCGGCCAGCAGGAACGCCCCGTTGCACACGGACGCGACGCGACGGACCCGGGAGCGCGCCGAGCGGATCCAGTCGGCATAGGTCGGGTCGTCCAGGGAGGCGTCCACCCCACGGCCGCCGACCACGATCAGCGTGTCGGCGCCGACGAACGGATTCGCCGCCTCGGCGTGCACGCTGAGCCCGCTGCTCGACGTCACCGGCCCGGCCTCGAACGCGAGCGTGCGCAGCACATAACTCCCGGCGGTCCGGCGCTCGGCCTGCGAGAAGACCTCTAACGGGCCGGTCAGGTCGAGGATTTGGAAGTCGGGGAAGACCAGAAAGGCGATCTCGCGAGCCATGCGCGGATCGTAGCCCGCGGGCTCAGATCGGGGAACCCGACGCCAGACCCGCTGCCACCGCCTCGAGCCGATCCGCGTACTCGATCCGCTCGCGCCAGCCCTCCGGGAACGCACCGATCCCGTGCGCCGCGCCGGCGAACGCCCCGGCCAGCGCGGCGATCGAGTCCGAGTCGCCGGACGTCGTCGCGGCACGCCGGAGCGCCGCCTTCGGGTCGTCGGGGAACAGCAGGAAGCTGAGCAGCGCCGTCGCCAAAGCCTCCTCCGCGATCCAGCCCGCACCGGTGGCGTCACAGGGATCGGATTTACGGTCGCGAACCCGGACCGCCGCGTCGAGCCGGTCGAGCACGGCCAGGCATTCGTCCCAACCACGAGCCATGAACGACTCCGGTGACGTGGCGTGGCTGCGCTTCCAGAGCTCGCCGAGCCAGTTGTGGTGGTAGACCTCGCGCTGCTGCTCGGCCCGCGCGCGCAGTTCACCGGGCAGATCCGCCGGCTTCATTCCGGTAAGCAGCCACCACGTCGCATAGGCGGTGAGTTCGCTCGCGGCGAGGCCAGTCGAGTGACCATGGGTCAGTGCGGCCTGTAGCTGCGCCGCGCCGGCTCGCGTAGACGATGAGATGCCAGACAGCAGGCCGACCGGCGTGACGCGCATGTTCGCGCCGCAGCCCTTCGAACTCATGACGGTGGCCTCGACCCAGAGCTTGCCTTCGGCGAGTCCGCCGCACGCTCTGAGGCAAGTCATCCCAGGCGCGCGGTTGTTGTCAGGCGAATGAGCCCACTCCACGAATCGCCTCGACCACACCACGCTCAGTGCATCGGCCGTCAACGGATGCTGCGAACCGTCACCGTCGCCGTAGCTCAGCGCCTCGACGAGGCCCTCGCCGACTGCCAGCGCCATCTGCGTGTCGTCGGTGACGAGCGCCGGTTCAGGCAAGTTCGACGGTCCGCCGGGTCCGAATATTCGCTCGATCTCCGCGACGGAGATGAACTCCGTCGGCTTACCCAGCGCATCTCCATACGCCAGACCGAACAACGAACCCGCCAGTCGCGACCCATCCACCGTCATGCGGCCGAGCTTACGGTCGGCGACGGTTCCGCGGTTCCCGAACTCCCGGCGGTCGCCGCGGTGACCACTGTCGCGGTCACCGTGTCCGTCCCGGTACGCCGTCCCCGAACCGCCACCGTCTCGCCGACGGCCAGATCAGTCTTGTTGAACGCGTGTGCCTTCGTGCCGAAATGCGTCTTGTCGGTCCACGTCACGGTGACGGTCTGCCCGGTCGCGAGCACCGTGCCGGTGAAGGAATTCGCGCCGATCGACGTGATCGCGACCCGGAATGTCAGGGCACGCTTAGCCGACTGGGTCCCGTTGCCCGCCGCGTTCGTCGCCGTGGACGTCGCTGTGCTCCCGGAGGCGGCGTCCGCCGAGGAGCCCGAGGAACCGAAGGCCAGCCAGGCCCCTAGACCCAGCGCGCAAGCGGCGATGACGGCTGCGGCGAAGACGGCCACCGACCGCAGCCGGTTGCCCACGGCCGGCGGGCTGCCGGCGTCCGCGGTCGGCGTGCCGAACGGCGCCGTCGGCGGCAGCATGGCGTCCGGGTCAGCGGCGTACTCCGGCGGGAAGATGTACGCGGACTGAGTCTCCTGCTGCGCGCGGTCATCGGCCTGCCGGGCGCGGAAGGCCTCGAACTGCCCGCCCGACCCGTCGCCGTACTCGCCGTACTCAGGCGATTCGCCCTCGTTCTCCGTGGACATCCCGCTCACCCACTCCTTGGTCCGCACGACTCCAGCCAGCCGACCACTCTGCTACCCGGCCCGATGCGCCAAGTACACCGCACCGCGGATAAAGGATCCGTCAGCCTTCGGGTGACCGGTCGCGCAGCCGGCGGCGGCCCTCAAGGGACGGCGGCGAAAACCCGTTGCGTGCCGACGGACGGCTCTGGCAGGCTCGGAAGTTCGCCCACCGACCAGTTTCCCGCCCTGTGGAGTCGCCGCATGCGCGTGTACCTGACCGCTGCCCGATTATCTCTGCGACGATATCTGACCTACCGCTCCTCGGCCGCCGCCGGCGTCGTCACCAACACCATTTTCGGCTGCATCCGCGCCTACGTCCTGGTCGCGCTCTGGAAGGAACGGCCGGAGATCGCCGGCTGGGACCTCTCCGACGCCGTCACCTACGCTTTCGTCACCCAGGGCCTGATCAGCCCGATGGGCATCTTCCTCTCGAACACCGAACTCGGGCCGCGCATCCGCTCCGGCGACGTGGCCGTGGACCTGTACCGGCCGGTCGACTTCCAGGCCTGGTGGCTGTCCCTCGACGTGGGCCGGGCGATCGGCAACGGCATCCTGCGCTCAGCGCCGCCGGTCCTGTTCGGCCTGGTGTTCTTCCCGGTCAGGCTGCCCGCCGAGCCGGTGCGCTGGCTCGAGTTCGCCGCCTGCTGCGTGATCGGCTACGCGATCAGCTTCGCCCTGCGCTACACCGCGAGCCTGGTCGCGTTCTGGACCATGGACGAGCGCGGCATCGCCACGATCATCTCCACGGCCGGAATGTTCTGCTCCGGCATGCTCCTGCCGCTGACCATCATGCCGGGCGCACTCGGCACCGTCGTCCAGCACACGCCATGGGCCGCCGTCCTCCAGATGCCCATCAACGTGCTCCTCGGCACCCAGAGCGGCGGCTTCGGCTACGCCCTGGCCTTCGGCAGTCTCTGGGCACTGCTACTGCTCGGATTCGGCCGGCTGCTCACCTCGAGCGCACGGCGCAAGGTGGTGGTCCAGGGTGGTTGACGAACGCCCGCTCTTCGGCCCGCGCGCGTACTTGTTGCTGGTGCGCATGTGGTCGAGGTCCGCCTCCCAGTACCGCGTCTCACTCGCCTTCACCGGTTTCGCCCAGATGCTCGTCGCCAGCTTCGACCTGATCTCGATCGCGGTCATCTACACGCATGTGCAGACGCTGGCTGGGTTCACCTTCGCAGAGACCCTTTACCTCTATGGCACAACGCGCCTCGCGTTCGCCGCGTCCGATCTGGTCGCCAGCGGCATCGAGTCGGTCGCCGACTCGATCCGGCTCGGTACCTTCGACCTCGTGCTCATCCGTCCGGTCAGCACGCTCGCGCAGGTGCTCGCGGACCAGTTCACCCCCAAGCGCTTCGGCAAGCTGATCCCGGCGGTCGTCACGCTCGTCTGGGCGCTGACCGAATTGCCGCTGCACTGGACGCCGGCCAAGGTGGCGGTCGCCGTGGTCACCGTGCTGACCGGCTTCGTCCTCTACTGCTCGCTGTGGGTGCTCAGCGGCTGCATCAGCTTCATCGCCGTGGACGCCAGGGAGGTGGCGAACACCTTCACCTACGGCTCGGAGTACGCCACCGAATACCCGCTGACCATCTTCGGCCGACCGCTCGGCCTCGCCCTGACCTTCGTACTACCGGTCGCCTTCGTCACCTGGCAGCCCTCGCTCTACGTCCTCGGCCACGCCGACCCCTTCGGCCTGCCGGGCTTCCTGCGCTTCGCCTCGCCTGTGATCGCCGCTCTGCTCGCCGGGCTCGCTGCGCTCGCCTGGCGCGGCAGCGTCCGCCGCTATCGCTCCACCGGGAGTTGAGAACGTGATGACCGAATCCATCGAGCGGCACAACGAAGCTGACACCTCCTCGGGTGCCGAGCCCATCATTCTCGCCGAGGGCCTGACCAAGACCTTCACCGCACACAAACGAGCCGGCTTGCTGCGCCGCGAACGCAGCGAGTTCACCGCCGTCGACCACATCGACCTGCGGGTGGCGCCGGGCGAGCTCGTCGGCTACATCGGCCCGAACGGCGCCGGCAAGAGCACCACCATCAAGATGCTGACCGGCATCCTGACTCCGACCTCGGGCCGATTGCGGGTGGCCGGATTCGAGCCGCAACGCGATCGGGTCCGGCTGGCCAGGCGGATCGGCGTCGTGTTCGGCCAGCGCACCACGCTCTGGTGGGACCTGCCGCTCAAGGACTCCTTCACCCTGCTGCAGCGGCTCTACAAGATCCCGCCCGCCAAGTACGCCGCAAACCTCGACTACTACATCGAGGCCCTGGACCTCGGACCGTTCCTCGACCGGCCGGTCCGCCAACTCAGCCTCGGGCAGCGGATGCGCGGGGACATCACGGCGGCGCTGCTGCACGACCCGGCCGTGGTCTACCTGGACGAGCCGACCATCGGGCTCGACGTCGTCTCCAAGCACGCCGTGCGCGAGTTCCTGCGCGACCTGAACCAGCGCACCGGCGCGACGATCCTGTTGACCACACACGACACCGACGACATCGAGCGCCTGTGCTCGCGGGTCGTGGCGATCGACCACGGCCGGGTGGCGTACGACGGCCCGCTCGACGAACTGCGCGCCGACCGGGACCTGGAGACCGTGGTCCGCGAACTGTACACAGGCAGATCGTTGGTTGATACAACAGGGTGAGCGGACCGGCGTGCCTCCCCGAACTCCATACCTGCTCGGATGACGATGAGCTGAAGATCCATTGATGAACCAGAGCATCGTCGACGAGCAGGCGGAGGTGGCCCGATGAGCGGCGCGGCGAAGGCGAGGAACAAGACAAGGCCCAAGCGGGGCCCGATGACGGTCCGGGCGGTGGAGGTGTACCGGCCGGACCCGGTCGGCGAACCGTCCGCGGTGCGGCCCGTCGGCGGCCGGGGCGCGGTGCCCGGGCAGCGGCCGGTGCCGGGCTACGACGCGGAGTCCGCCGTACCGGGCCGCGAGGTGTGCGTCGCGGTGGAGGCGCCCGCCTCGGCGTCGGCGCTCGAGCCCACGGCCGGCGGCGGCACGTTCGCCCGCGGCTATCCGGCGCCGGCCGACGCCGTGCGCTGCGCCATGCTCGGCAGCCCGCCCACCTTCTGGTTCGACGGCGACGCCGGGCGGCTGACCATCGCGGTCGAGTCCGGCCGCCTGGTGGCCAGCGGAGTCGTGCACATCGGCGAGGACCTGGCCCAGCTGGTCGCCGCGGTCCTGCTCAACCACGACGGCGAGCCCGCCGACGCGGTCGAGCCGGTGCGCGCGGCGCTGGCGGAGCTCGCCGTGCTCGCCGGGCATGCGGACGCCGAGGTCACGGTGGACCTCTCCGGCCGCAGCCCGCGCCTCGGCTGGCTCTCCCGCTTCGACCCGGCGCCCTGGGTGACCTGGCACGACTGGTGGTCCTCGTTCGCGGCGAGCGCGGCGGCCCGCACCGCGGCCGCGGTGCGCGGTGCCGCGGGTCCCGGCGAGGTGGACGACTGCCTGCGGCGCCAGGGCTTGCGCGTCTGGCGCTGCGCCGAGCCGGGCTGCGATGCGCCGTTGACGGACCGCCACCCGGCCTGGCCGGGCGTGTGGAGTTCGGCGAGCGGCCAGTTCGGGCCGGTGTGCGCGGTTTCCGCGGCCGGCCAGTCCTGGCCCGCCGGGCTGCTCACCGCCCGCCCGCACCGAGTTGCGGAAGGGTAACGATTGCCCGCGGGGCGCGGGAAACGGGCAGTCCGCTCCGGGAGATATGGTTAGTTTACATTAGCTAACTAGTTTTCCGGGTAAGGAACTGCCATGTCCAGCGAGGGTTCGATAACCACGGTCGGTGCGCCCGCCCCGGCCTCCGGGTCAAGGCTCGGTCACTTCCGGCATGCCATGAGCGCGGGGCCGGAGCATTCCCACTACAAGTGGGTGGCGCTGACCAACACCACCGTCGGCATGCTGCTCGCCACGATCAACAGCTCGATCGTGCTGATCTCGCTGCCCGCGATCTTCAACGGCATCAAGCTCGATCCCCTGCAGACCTCGAACACCAGCTACCTGCTGTGGATGCTGATGGGCTACATGCTCGTCACCGCGGTGCTCGTGGTCACCCTCGGCCGGCTCGGCGACATGTACGGCCGGGTCAAGCTCTACAACCTCGGCTTCGCGGTCTTCGCCGTCTGCTCGATCATCCTCTCGCTCGACCCCTTCACCGGCGGAAAGGGCGCGCTCTGGCTGATCGGCTGGCGAGTGGTGCAGGCGATCGGCGGCTCGATGCTGATGGCCAACTCGGCCGCGATCATCACCGACGCCTTCCCGGCCGAGGAGCGCGGCATGGCGCTCGGCATCAACATCGTCGCCGCGCTGGCCGGCTCCTTCATCGGCCTGGTCCTCGGCGGCGCGCTGGCCTCCTGGGACTGGCGCTCCATCTTCTGGGTGAACGTGCCGGTCGGGGTGGTCGGCACGATCTGGGCGTACAAATCGCTTCACGAGACCGGCACCCGGCGCAAGGGCAAGATCGACTGGTGGGGCAACCTGACCTTCGCCCTCGGCCTGACCGCGCTGCTCGCCGCGATCACGTACGGCATTCAGCCCTACGGCGGACACACCATGGGCTGGACCAACCCGTGGATCCTGACCGGGCTGATCGGCGGCGTCGTACTGCTGCTCCTCTTCCTGCTGATCGAGTCGCGGATCGCCGAGCCGATGTTCCAGCTGAGCCTGTTCCGCAACGTGGTCTTCTCCAGCGGCAACGCGGCCAGCTTCCTGATGTCCATCGCCCGCGGCGGCCTGCAGTTCATGTTGATCATCTGGCTGCAGGGCATCTGGCTGCCGCTGCACGGCTACAACTTCTCCGACACCCCGCTGTGGGCCGGCATCTACATGGTGCCGCTGACGATCGGGTTCCTGGTCGCCGGGCCCGCCTCGGGAAAGCTGTCCGACAAATTCGGCCACCGGGTGTTCGCCTGCACCGGCCTGCTGGTGATGGCCGCGACCTTCGGCGGGATGCTGCTGCTGCCGGAGAACTTCAGCTACCCGGTCTTCGCGCTGCTGATCTTCCTCAACGGAGTGGGCGCGGGCCTGTTCTCCGCCCCGAACACGTCCTCGATCATGTCCAGCGTGGGCGCCTCGCAGCGCGGCGCGGCCTCGGGCATGCGCTCCACGTTCATGAACGCGGGCATGGTCTTCTCGATCGGACTGTTCTTCTCGCTGATGGTCATCGGTCTCGCCAGCCAGCTGCCGAACACGCTGATCACGCAGCTCACCGCACAGCACGTGCCGATGAACGTGGCGCAGCAGGTGGCGACGATCCCGCCGGTGGGCGTGCTGTTCGCCGCTTTCCTCGGCTACAACCCGATGCAGCAGCTGCTGGGCAGCAAGGTGCTCTCCTCGCTGCCGCATCAGAACGCCGCGACGCTGACCGGCCGCGACTTCTTCCCGAACCTGATCTCCGGCCCGTTCCACCACGGCCTGATCATCGTGTTCTGGCTGGCCATCGGCATGAGCCTGGTCGGCGCCGCGGCCAGCCTTGCCAAGGCCCGCAAGGCGCCCGTCGGCTGAGCCGGCGGCCCACGAAGTTCGGTTCGCCACAGTCCCCGCCCCGCCGCCTGATCCGCGGCGGGGCGGAGTTTTGTCCGTACGCGCGCGGGCTACTGCTCGGCCGACACACCCTTGCGCAGGAGTTCGGCTGCTTCGGCCTCGGTGCGCGGCGCGGGGATCTGGACGCCGGCCGGCAGCTGACGGGCCAGCAGGTCCGCGTAGACCTCCTGCAGGTGCGAGGGACGACCGGCGGACGGCGTGACGGTGCCGGAACTCGGCACGACCACACCGCTCATCGGGTCGTCGGTGCGCGGCGTGGCCAGCGTCAGCACGCCGCCGACGTCCACCGCGGCCGCGTCGCGTGCGGTGAGCGGGGCCAGGTTCCACCGGGCCTCGATCGTCTTGAGCACGCTGGTGTGGTCGAAGGGCGTCGCGCCCGCCGGCACCCGGTAGACCGTCCCGGCCGGGATCAGCGGCGAGATCAGCAACGTCGGTACCCGCGGCCCGAACCGGGTGAAGTCGAAGCCGAATTCGCCGGCCGAGTTGTCCGGCGGCGTCGCGCCGGTCGGCGGCGGCACGTGGTCGAAGAGGCCGCCGTGCTCGTCATAGGTGAGGATGAACAGGGTCTTGTCCCAGTCCGGACCGTTGCGCAGCGCCGTGTACGTGTCGTGGATCAGCTGCTCGCCGAGGGCCACGTCGTAATTCGGGTGCTGGCTGTTGCCGGTGGCGCCCCAGGACGGCTCGAGGAAGGCGAAGCCGGGCAGGTTGCCCGCCGCCGCGTCCTGCTGGAAGTCCTTGAAGAGCCCGAAGTTCGCGGCCGGTGCGGCGCTCAGGTCCGGGAAGGTGTGCCTGGTCAGCGGCTCCGCGTCGTATCCGTACACCTTCCAGGCCACCCCGGCCTTGCCCAGCGAGGCGCAGATGGAGGGCGAGGTGAAGGTCTTCGTCTTGTCGTCCATGTGGCCCTGGCTGGTGCCGGAGAGCGCGAAGGCACGGTTCGGCAGGGTCTCGGTCGGCGCTGAGCCGAACCAGTGGTCGCACACCGCGAATCCCCTGGCCAGCGCGGAGAGCACCGGCAACGCCTCGGGCGTGTAGCAGCCCATGATGTCCTGCGCGGTGGTCCCGCTGACGATCGACCAACTGCCCTCCTTCGTCTCCCAGCCGAGGGTGTAGGCGAAGTCGGTCACGAAGCCCTGCATCGTGGCGGTCGGCGGATTCGGAGCGGTGTTCGAGCCGAACATCTGGCTGTTGGTCGCCATGTAGCCCTCGCCCGGATCCGCTCCCGGCATGAGGTACGCGTTGGGTGTGCTCGGGGTGATCGGGAAGACGGCCGCCGGCTTGCCGTCCGTGCCCGGGTTCGACTCCGTCCCCTGCAGGCCCTCGAAGGGCTGGCCGGTCGGCGAGACGTTGCCCGAACCCTGGTACAGGTAGCCGAGCATGTGGTCGAACGAGCGGTTCTCCAGCATCAGCACCACGATGTGCTCGATCGCGCCGAGCTGCGAGGCAGCGCCGACTGTGGTGTCCGCAGTCATGTTTCTCCCGTCACTTTTCACTGTGCCTAGAATAAGTGTGGCACCGTCAGGTGACAGAAAATGCACGCTCTGTGAAACGTAGGGCTACTGCCGCAGCAGGGTCACCGTGTCCGAGCCGTCCGAGGCGGTCGCGGTGAACTGGGTGACCTGGCCGGCGGCGGCGGAGATCGAGCACGTGACAGTGCCCGGTTTCGAGCTGTATACGAGCCCGTTGATCGTCCAGCCGATCTGCCCGCCGTCGGCCTCCCAGACACCCGTCAAGGACGGCATGCCGAAGTACAGCGGGGTGACCTTCATCGTGGCGAGGTCGAAGTTGTACGCCGCTTCCGTCAGGCCCGCGACGATGTAGGTCCCGGCGAAGTCCGCCGGGCCGCCGCCGCACAGGGCAGAGCGTTGGTCGGGCGGGTTGGCCCCGGATTTCGCCGAGCCGTCCGCATAGGCGATCGGAGCCGCCGCCAGCAACACCGTGGCCGACACCATCCACTTCAGCAACCGTGACGAACGCGACATCATCCCGGGCTCCTAGTAAAAGTCGTGGCCAGGCCCACCCCATGTAGACCCGTATGCATACGAGTCTCTAGTGCGAGACCGAGGCCCGCGCGGGGGATTGCGCCGTGTGGGCGTGTCGCCGCGGCGGCGAGGCGGTCAGCGGCCGACCGGACGCCAGGGCACCGGTGAGGAGAGCACCATCGTGGACGAGGGCGTGCCGTGCTCGGCGAGCCGGTCGATCAGCTCCTCGAACTCGGCCATCGAGCGCACCGCCACCCGCAGCACGCAGCAGGAGTCCCCGGTCAGCCGGTGCACCTCGAGGATCGCCGGGTTCTGCTCGACCACGTGCGGATGCCGCAGCAGGCAGTTCGGGCCGTAGCAGTTCATCCGCACCAACGCCGCCACCGTGTGGCCCACCTTCGCCGGGTCCACATGCGCGTGGTAGCCGGTGATCACGCCGTGCTCCTCCAGCCGCCGTACCCGCTCGGCGACCGCCGGTGCGGACAGGCTCACCCGACGGCCCAGCTCGTTGAACGACAGCCGCCCGTCCTGCTGCAGCTCGTCGATCAACCGCCAGTCGGTTACGTCCGGAAACTCAGCGCGGCTAGACACCTTTCGATCATAAGGCGCAGTGCCCGAATCACCGCACAACGCCCATTCATCTTTTCCTACGAGTGCGGTTCCATAAAGCGCATGATGACCGATCAGGTGGGGCAGCGGCGTATCGCCACGAGCGAGTACGCCCAGTACGCATGCCTCGATGAACTCCTCGACCTGCAGTGGCCGCGCACCGAGGCGCCCGCGGAGCTTTCCTTCATCATCACCACCCAGGTGATGGAGTTGTACTTCAAACTGCTGGTCCACGAGTGGAAGGCCGCCTGCGCGAAGCTCGATGTCGACGACGTGCGCGGCGCCATCGTCGACCTGCGCCGCGGCCACGGCGTCCAGGATGCGTTGGTCGCCTCGTGGGAGGCCCTGCGCACGCTGACCCCGGCCGAGTTCGACGAGTTCCGCGAGGCTTTCGGCGCTGCTTCCGGTATCCAGTCCGAGCTCTACCGCGATCTCGAGCAGCAGCTCGGCGTGCCCTATCCGAGCCGGCCCGCGGTGCCGAGCCTCGAAGAGGCCTCGGCACGGCTGCTGGAGCGCCGCGGCCTGAGCGGCTGGCAGGCGGTGTACGAGAACTCCAGGGAGCAGCCGGAGCTGATCGACCTCGGCGAGGCGCTCTACGACACGGCCGAGCGGTTCACCCGGTGGAAGCAGCGTCACCTGCTGTCCGTCTGGCGCTCGATGGGCGCGAAGGTCGGCTCGGCAGGCACCTCCGGCGCCGATTGGCTCGCCCGCGGCGTGCACCAGAAGTACCTCCCCGAGCTGTGGACCGTGCGCACCGAGAGCTGGGTATGACGACTCGTATGACTTCCACCCCCGGCTCGAACTCCCTCGACGAGCGCGCCGCCGCCCTGGACGCGGCCAATCCGCTGCGCCACTGCCGCGAGCGCTTCCTGCTGCCCGAGGGCATTGCGTACCTCGACGGCAACTCGCTCGGCGCGCTCGCGGCGGCGGTCCCGGCCGCGCTCGAGGACGCCGTGCGCGGCCAGTGGGGGACAGGCCTGATCGGTTCGTGGTTCGGCGCGGACGCCGCCTGGTGGAGCCTGCCGCAGCGGCTCGGCGACCGGGTCGGCGAACTGCTCGGCGCGGCCCCGGGCCAGACCCTGGCCGGGGACTCCACCTCGGTCCAGATCTTCAACACGCTGACGGCTGCGGCCCGACTCAGGCCGCAGCGCCCGCTTGTGCTCACCGATGCACGGCACTTTCCCACCGACGCCTACGTGGCCGACTCCGTCGGCGAACTGCTCGGGCTGGAGATCCGGCGCGTCACGACTCACGAGCTTCCCGAGACGCTGCGCCGAGACGGCGATCGGGTGGCCGTCGTCGCGTTCCCGGCGGTGGACTTCGCGACCGGCGAGCGTTGGGACATTCCGGGCCTGACCGCCGCAGCGCACGAAGCGGGCGCGCTCGTGCTCTGGGACCTCTGCCATGCGGTGGGTGCGCTGGAGCTGGAACTCGACGCCTGGAACGTGGATTTCGCCGTCGGCTGCACGTACAAGTACCTCTCCGGCGGCCCCGGCTCGCCGGCGTTCGTCTACGCGGCGCAGCGTCATCAGGAGGCGATGCGGCAGCCGCTGACGGGTTGGAACGGCCACGCCGAGCCGTTCGCCATGCGCGCGGACTACGAGCCGGCCCCGGGCATAGGTCGCGCCCGCATCGGCACGCCGTCCGTGCTGGCCCTGACCGCGCTGGAAGCGGCCCTGAGCGCATTCGACGGCGTGGACCCCGCGACGCTCCGGGCACAGAGCCTCAGTCTGACCGGCTTCTTCATCGAATGCTGCGACGCACTGCTCGACGGCCTCGGATTCGAGATCGTCACGCCGCGCGAGCCGGAGCGGCGCGGCAGCCAAGTGACACTGCGTCACCCGGATGCGGCGAAGCTGGTTCCCGCTGCCGCCGAGCGAGGCGTCGTCGGCGACAAGCGGGAACCGGACCTGCTGCGCTACGGGTTCAACGCCCTCTACAACACACACGGCGACGCACTACGTGCCGCCGGCACCCTTGCCGAGCTGGTCAAACTCTGAGGCTCAAGCACTGAGGCCCGAGCCCTGAGACCCAGGGCCTCAGGCGAGGGCCGCCTCCGCGTCGATGGTCGCCGCGGCCGCATGGATGACGGCCGCGATCCGGATCGCCTCCTGGATCGGCTCACGGCTCAGGCCCGCGCTGCGCAGCACCTTCTCGTGCGACTCGAGGCAGCGGCCGCAACCGTTGATCGCGGACACCGCGAGGCACCAGAGCTCGAAGTCGGTCTTGTCGACTCCGGGGTTGCCGATGACCTGCATGCGGAGCCTGGCCGGGAGGTTCGAGTACTCCTCGTCCCCGATCAGGTGCATGGTGCGGTAGTAGATGTTGTTCATCGCCATGACCGACGCGGCCGCCTTCGCCGCCGTCATCGCCTCGTCGGTCAGGTGGCCCTTCGCCTCTTCGACGAGCTCCTGGATGACCTTCGGGCTGCGCGAGGCCAGGGCGGTGGCCACGACCGTGCCCCAGAGCTGCTGTTCGGGCAGCTTCGAGGTGGTGATCACGGAGCTGAGGTTGAGCTTCGTGTCCTTCGCATAGCCGGGCAGGGCTTCTTTGAGCGTGTCGAGAGCCATCCGCCTACGCCCCGGCCATCAGCTTGGCGGCGTCCAGGGTGGACTCGCCGCTCTGCCAGTTGCACGGGCACAGCTCGTCGGTCTGCAGGGCGTCGAGGACCCGCAGCACCTCGTCGACGTTGCGGCCCACGGAGCCGGCGGTGACCATCGCGAACTGGATGGTGTTGTCCTGGTCGACGATGAAGGTGGCCCGGTCGGCCACGCCGTCGGCGCCCAGCACTCCGGCGGCGGTGGAGAGCTCGCGCTTGACGTCGGCGAGCATCGGGAAGGGCAGGTCGTTGAGGTCCTTGTGGTCCCGGCGCCAGGCCAGGTGCACGAACTCCGAGTCGACCGAGACGCCGAGCACCTGCGCGTCGCGGTCCGCGAACTCGCCGTTGAGCTTGCCGAAGGCGGCGATCTCGGTGGGGCAGACGAAGGTGAAGTCCTTCGGCCAGAAGAAGACGACCTTCCAGTCCTTCTCCAGCTTCTGGCTGTTGATCGTCTGGAACGCGCTGGCGGCGTCGTTCGACACCACTCCGGTGAGTTCGAAGTCGGGGAACTTGTCGCCAATGGTCAGCATGTGCTTCCTCCCGGTCGCGTCGCGGCTGGTGGCCGTGATCTTCGTCGAGCCCAGGTTGGCATGATCTAATTGATCGGAGAAATAAGCGCTGACCTGGTTCTCGATAGGAGTCTGCTATCAATCCGCGGGTGCCCACCGTCGCCCAGCTGCGCGCGTTCGCCGCGTTGGCCGAGAGGCTGCACTTCAGGGACGCCGCAGCGCAGTTGGGGATGAGCCAGCCGGCCCTGTCCGGCGCGGTGGCCGCGCTGGAGGAGACGCTCGGCACCCGGCTTGTGGAACGCACCACACGCCGCGTGCTTCTCACTCGATCGGGCGAGGCGGTCGCTCTGCGCGCCAGGGCCGTGCTCGCCGGTATCGAGGAGCTGGCCGAGGCGGCGCAGAGCAGCGGCCGGGCGTTCAGCGGGAACCTGCACCTCGGGGTGATCCCGACGGTCGCGCCGTATCTGCTCCCTGCGTTGCTCAGGCCGCTCAAGGCGAAGTACCCGGAACTCGAGCTCGTGCTGCACGAGGAGCAGACCGCGACGATCCTCGACGGCCTCGCCTCGGGCAGGCTCGATCTCGCGGTGTTGGCGACTCCGGTGGAGGGCACCGGGCTGACCGGGCTGCACTTGTATGACGAGGACTTCATGCTCGTCTTCCCGGGCGACGACCCGCGCGCGCCGCGCGGTCCGATTCCGCTGACCGCGCTCCGCGAGCTGCCGGTGCTGGTCATGGAGGAGGGGCATTGCCTGCGTGACCAGACCCTCGACGTCTGCCACGAGGCGGGCGGGAACGGCCTGGCCTCGACCCGCGCGGCCAGCCTGGCCACGCTGGTCCAGCTAGTCGCGGGCGGACTCGGCGTGACGCTGCTGCCGAGCACGGCCGCGGCGGTGGAGGCGAGACGAGGTTCGGGGCTCGCCGCGGCGGCGTTCCACGACCCGGCGCCGGGACGCAGCATCGCGCTGGTGCACCGTTCATCGAGTCCGCGCGCGCAGGAGTTCGCCGTCCTGGCGCAGACGATGCGCGAGGCGGTGCGGGCGCACGGGATGGCCGTCCGCTGTCCGGCATCGGCAGAGGACGCGGCCGCAACTGTCAGATAACGGACTTGGCTACGGCAGGCGCCAGTCGACCGGCTGCGCGTTCATCGACGCGAGGGCCGAGTTGGCCCGGCTGAACGGCCGGGAACCGAAGAACCCGTAGTCGGCCGAGCGCGGGCTCGGGTGCGAGGACTCCACGCACGGCACGCCGGGACCCAGCACCGGGCGCAGGTTACGGGCGTTGCGCCCCCAGAGGACGGCCACCAGCGGCGTGCCGCGCGCGGCGAGCGCCGTGATCGCCTGCGCGGTCACCTTCTCCCAGCCCTTGTCCTGGTGGGAGTTCGGCCGGCGAGGGGCGACCGTCAGGGATCTGTTGAGCAGCAGTACCCCGCGCTGCGCCCAGGGGCTCAGATCGCCGTTCGAGGGAGCCGGCAGGCCGAGGTCCGTCGAGTACTCGCGGAAGATATTCACCAGGCTCTCCGGCAACGGCCGCACTTCGGGCGCCACCGAGAAGCTGAGCCCCACCGCGTGGCCCGGGGTCGGGTAGGGGTCCTGGCCGACGATCAGAACCCTGACGTCGGCGAAAGGTTGCTGGAAGGCGCGCAGCACCTGCGGCCCAGGCGGCAGGTAACCGCGCCCGGCGGTGAGCTCGGCGCGTAGGAAGTCGCCCATCGAGGCCACCGTGTCCGCCACCGGCTCGAGCGCCTCGGCCCAGCCTGGTTCGACGAGTTCCTTGAGCGGTCGCGCAGCCATGGCCCAGAACTCTATCGCTCTCGTGCGCGGCCGTGCGGCTGCTAAGTGATAATCGGCCGAGTCTGACGGCTGAGGCCGACGACAAAGGCTGACGGCTATGGCCGATTCGGGAAGGCCGAACGGTCGACGCGACCAAGCGGGGCGTCGACCGTCCGTACGTGTCCAGTGATTTCAGTGTGCTTATGTGGGTGCCGGACCGGCCGGCGCATCAGACCGAGTCGGTCGGCTCAGCGGCGTCCTCGACCGGGTCGGCGGCGAGGATCTTGTAGAGCGCCTGCCGCGCCTTGGTCAGCACCTGCTTGGCCTCTTCCCGCTGGGCGGTGGTGCCGACCTCGTTGACCTGCCGGGTGGCGGAGATCAGCTGGCCGATCAGCTCGCGCGAGCGAAGGAACTCGCTCAGCCGCGCGTCCTCGGCGCCGGTCTCCCACAGCCTGCGCAGGTGCTCTGCGTTCTGCTCCGCGTGCTCACGGCCCGCGGCGGTCAGGGCGAACAGCTTGCGGCCGCCGCCTTCGGTGGGCTCGATCAGCTCCTCGTCCTCCAGTTGCGCGATCGCCGGATAGACGGAGCCGGAGCTCACTCGCCAAAGCCCGCCGGTGCGCTCGTTGATCTCCTGGATGATCTGGTAGCCGTTGCGCGGCTCCTCGCTCAGCAGCGAGATGATCGCGGCGCGGACGTCACCGCGTCCGGCCCGGCCGCGTCCGCGACCACGGCCGCGTGGGCCGCCGAAACCGAAGTCCGGACCGAAGGGTCCGGCCGGCGGGACCGGGGGCAGGCCGAAGCCGCCGTGGACGTGCCGGTGCTCGTGCCGGCCACGGCCGCCACCTGCGCCGAAGCCCTCGCCGCCGCGACGGCGCTCGTCATTGCCGGGTGCGTTGCCGCGGCGACGGCCGCGGCGCTCGGGGTGCGGGCCCTCGAGGCCCGATTCGAAGTTCCTCATGGGAAGTTCTCCTAATAAGTCTTGGTCGGATCCTGACGGATCCTGTCGAAGCATCTCTTCGACGTGTTAACGATATATCGCTATGTCTCGGAACGCAAGCCCTGCGCCCTCGAGCGGCTAGGCTGGAGTCATATGACGACGTCAGCCGCCCCGCAGCCGTCCAGCCCCGCAGCCAAGGACGCCGCCGTCGCGCCCCCGCAGCGACACATCCGCACCTTCAAGCCGCGCCGCGGCCGGATAACCTCCGCGCAGACCAGCGCCCTCGACCGGCTCTGGCCGCGCTGGGGCTTCCCGATACCGGCCGAAGGCGAGCCGCTCGACCTGCGGCTTCTCTACGGCCGCAGTGCGCCGCTGCAGGTGGAGATCGGTAGCGGCATGGGCGACGCGGTGGTGGCGATGGCCGCGGCCACACCGGAGCACGACTTCCTGGCCGTCGACGTGCACACCCCCGGCCTCGGCAACGTCCTCAAGCTGGCCGAGCGGGCCGGGCTGACGAACGTACGCGCCGCCTCCGGTGACGCCCTTGACCTGCTGCGCAACCAACTGCCCGCCGAGTCGCTCGAAGCGGTGCACGTCTACTTCCCGGACCCGTGGCCCAAGGCCCGGCATCACAAGCGGCGCATCATCCGTCCCGATGTCGTCGCCCTCGTCGCGGACCGGCTGCGCATAGGCGGCGCGCTCCACTGCGCCACTGATTGGGCCGCGTACGCCGAGGAGATGCTCGAGGTGCTGGCCGGCGAACCGCGGCTGGCCAACCTCCATCAAGGCTTCGCGCCGCGGCCCACTCACCGTCCGGTCACCAAGTTCGAAGGCAGGGCCGTGCGCGACGGGCGCGAGGTCTTCGACCTCTGTTTCAGCAGGATCTGAGCCTCCGATATCCTGAACCGTTCACATCGTGACTGTTCACATCGGGGACGTGGAGGGCGTATGCCGGAGGCGACGGAACTAGTGCTGGTCCGCCACGGCGAGGCGGTGGACAATGTCGAGTTCCTCGTCAACCTGACCGGGCAGTGCCGCGGGTTGACCGAGCGAGGGCTTGCGCAGGCCGAGCGGGTGGCGCAGCGGTTGTCCAAGCAGATGTCCGGGCCGCAGCCCTTCGACGTGGTCTGCCACTCCCCGGTGCTCCGGGCGACGCAGACCGCGGCGCGCATCATTTCGGCTCTCGGCGCCGACGTGCCCGTCGAGGTCGTGGACGACCTGCGGGTGGCCGACCACGGCGATCCGGGAACACACCCCTGGGATGTGCAGACCAATCAGATCGGCACCATACCGCCGCTCGCCCCTGAGACGCCGCCCAATCCCGGCGCCGAGAGCTGGCAGGCCTTCCTCGACCGCTCCGGCCGCGCACTGCTGCGGATCGCCGATCGCTACGAGGGTGGGCGCGTGCTCGTGGTCGCGCATTCGGAGACTGCGGCCTCCGCGCTGCATACCTTCATGCGGCTGCCGGTCGGCGCATCACGCTGGATGTACCCGCTCGTCAATCACACTGCGCTGAGCGGCTGGCGGCGGGTGTACTCATCGCTGCCAGGCGCCGATCCGAGCGGCCAGTGGGCCTTGCTGTATGCGAATGATGACACGCACCTGTCGGAGCCCGACCGCAACTGGCGGCACGGACGGGCAGTGTGAGGGCTCAGACCTCGCGGTAGTGCTCGACCTCGGGTGCGGCGGCGAAGTACGGGCCGATCAGCGCGCGCCACTGCGGGAAGCGCTCAGACTCGCGGAAGTTGACGTTGTGCGCCTCGAGGCTCTCCCAGCCGACGGTCAGCAGGTAGCTGCCCGGGCGCTCGATGCCGCGGTACATGTGCGCCCAGTGGAATCCCTCGGTCTGCGCGAGGAGTCCCTTGGCCTCCGCGTATGCGGCCTCGAACTTCTCCGCGTCGGATTCGGCCACGGTGAAGAGTGCATGCTCGACGATCATGGCGCCAGCATACATTCCCGTGCCGTTCGGCGGGTAGGACAGGACACATGCCGAAAATGGTCGACGTAGACGCCCAAGACCTGTTCAGCGGCCTGCCGCAACGCTATGACCTGCTGGCGGAAATCTTATCCTTCGGCCAGAACCGCCGATGGCGCCACGCCATGGTGGACGCCGCGGTACGCACCTCCCCGGACGCGACCCGGGTACTCGACGTGGCCACTGGTACGGCCGGTGTCGCTCTGTATTGGACCGACCGTGCCGACGTCCAGGTCACCGGTGTCGATCTGACCGAGCAGATGCTGCGGCGCGGTCGGGAGAACGTGCTGCGCCGAGGACGCGAAGACCGGATCAGGCTGCTGCTCGGACGAGCCGAGCAACTGCCTTTCCCCGACGCCAGCTTCGATGCCGTCACCTTCACCTATCTGCTGCGATACGTCGAGGACCCGGCCGCGACGCTCGTCGAACTCGCGCGGGTGCTCAAGCCGGGTGGCGCCCTGGCCAGCCTCGAGTTCGCCGTCCCGGCCAACCCCGGCTGGCATGCCGCCTGGATCGGGTACACCCGCGGCGTGCTGCCGCTGGCCGGCCGACTCACCGGCGGCCCTGAATGGTCGCGGGTCGGCAGCTTCCTCGGACCGTCGATCAGCGGGCACTACCAGGCCCATCCGGTCGAGCGCATCGTCGAGTACTGGCGCGCCGCCGGGATCGACAGCGTGCGCACCCGGCGGATGAGCCTCGGCGGCGGCCTGGTGATGTGCGGCCGCAAGGCTCGCGACGATGGCTGACACCTCCGCCGTGGCCTTCTACGCCCGGCGCGGAGGCCCGGTGGCGGACTGGCTGACGATTCTTCATCCGCCCTATACCGCTTGGCATTTGTCATACGTAGCGTTGGGCGCGGCGCTGGCGCCGCAGATGGACTGGCTGGTGTGCTGGCTCAGCCTGGCCGGATTCCTGCTCGCGGTCGGCGTCGCGGCCCATGCGTTGGACGAGTGGAACGGACGTCCGCTGCAGACGAGCATCGGCGCGCCGGCCCTGTGGACCGCGGCCGTCCTCAGCCTGGCCGGGGCGGTGGCGCTCGGTGTCACCGTGCTGCGGCATTCAGGGCTCGTACTCGTACCCTTCATCGCGGCGGGCGTGGTGCTGGTGCTCGGCTACAACCTGGAGCTGTTCGGGGGAGTGCTGCACACGGATCTCGGGTTCGCGCTCGCTTGGGGCGGTTTCCCGGTCGCCGTGGGCTACGTGGCACAGGGCCCGCACTGGACGGCCCAGGGCGCAGCCGCCCTCCTGCTGGCCGTCGTCGCGGCGACCACCCTCTCAGCGGCTCAGCGGAGGCTGAGCACTCCGGCGAGAGAGCTACGACGCAAGACCGTCGCGGTCTCCGGGCACATCGAGCTCGCGGACGGGCAGGTGCGCACCATCGATCGCGGCGTGCTGCTCGATCCGCTGGACGGCGCGCTCAAGCTGCTCTCCGCGGTGGTTCCGACGCTCGCGGCGGCCTTGCTGCTGGCTCGCTGGGCCGGCCGGTGACAGCGTCGACGAGACCCAGTAGTTCGGCGCGGACGGAGGTGTCGGCCAGCGGCAGTTCCCGGACGTGACCCGCGGCCTGTCGGCCGAGCTCGCGAATCCGTGCTTCCACGGCTTCGCGGGCACCGCTGCGGATGAGCAGCATCCGGAGCTCGGCCACGGCCTCGTCCGTGCCCAGCGAGACCAGTTCCGCCAATTCCTCGGCGCCGGCGGGGTCGAGCCGCACGGCCGCCTCGGCGAGAAGTACCGTCCGCTTGCCGTCGCGCAGATCGTCCCCCGAGGGCTTGCCCATCGCATCCGGATCCCCGAAGGCGCCGAGCAGGTCGTCGCGAAGCTGGAACGCCACACCGAGCGCGTCGCCGTACGCCGCGTACCCGGCGAGTAGGTCTCGCCGCGCGCCGGCCAGGGCTCCGCCGAAGCGCAACGGCCCCGTGGTCGTGCAGGCCGCCGTCTTCGCCCGGGCGACCTCGAGGGCCGCGTCGGCGGACGGCTCGCCGGAGGCCTGCGTCAGCAGATCCAGGTACTGGCCGTGCATGGTCAGGGCGCGCATATCGTCGTACACGGGACGGGCCCGGGTCACCGACGCCGCGGGCAGGCCGCTCGTGCGCAGCAACTGGTCCGCCCAGACCAGGCACAGATCCCCGGCGGTGATCGCGGCGGACATGCCGAACCGCGAGTCAGAGCCGTGCCAGGACTCCCGGCGGTGCAGTTCGGCGAACGCGCGGTGCACGGCCGGTGCCCCCCGCCGGGTCGCCGAGCCGTCCATGACGTCGTCGTGGATCAGAGCGCACGCGTGCAGCAGTTCGACCACTGCGGCCGCGCCGAGAGCGCCCGGGGTGATCGCGGCCCCCGCTCCCCGCCAGCCGAGCAGCACGAAGCGGGCGCGCAGCCGTTTGCCGCCGCGCAACACGAGGTCGGTGATCGGCCGATAGAGTCCGGTGACGTCTGCGGGCGCCTCGGCCAACCGCTCGGTGAAGAAGGAGCTCAGCGTCGCGTCGATGTCGATGGTGCCCGGGAAAGAGTTCACTCCTTCCGTCTACACCAGTTCGCAAAGTCCTGCCAGAGAACCCGGCGCGTGTCGGCGTCCGCTGGACTCCGGACACGCCGACCAAGCCCTGGCGCAAGCCCGCGGATGATTGAGCGGACTGACCAGAGCGACGGGCCTTACCGGCCTTACTGCGGGCAGCGTGTGACAGTTCCCTGTCGAACGAGTCTGATAGCGTTTTGCGACGCTAATGTCATATATGCACGAAGATCCATATAGTCAGGAAATAACTGTCAATGGGCCGAGGCGAGTGCCTTGGTGAGTCGTTTGACTGGGCTGCCCAGTCCGTAGCGTTCGGCGAGTTCCTCGAGTTGCTCGGGGTGGGCCGGGGTGGTGGGCAGAGTGGAATCCGCGGGGGTGACCGGGGCGTCGGCTCGGACGCGAACGACGCCGGGGGCGATGGCGAGGTAGTCGCGGGCTTCGTTAAGTTTCTTGCGCACCGCGGGCTTGAGGCCGGAGGCCGGATCGTCGGCCGCGGCGAGCAGGTCGGCCAGCGGCCCGTACTCGTTGATCAAGGCGGCGGCGGTCTTCTCGCCTACGCCGGCCACCCCGGGCAGCCCGTCGCTCGGGTCTCCGCGCAAGGTGGCGAAATCCGCATACTGCGAGCCGGTCACGCCGTACTTGGCCGCGAGCGCGGCATCCGTGAGCACCTCGAGCTTGGCCACGCCGCGCGCGATGTTGAGGACCCGCACCTCAGCCGCGTCCGAGATCAGCTGGAACATGTCCCGGTCGCCGGTCACGACGTCCACCGGGCCGCCGCCCCCGTCCTGGGCCGCGTGCAGCGCCGCGTACGCCGCGATCGCGTCGTCCGCCTCGAAGCCGGGGGCCCAGCCGTCTGCGATCCCGAACGCCGCAAGCACCTCGAGCAGCATCTCCACTTGCGGCGTGAGCGTATCCGGCACCTCTTCCACCGAGGCACTCGCCGCCCCTGGCACCACGGCCGCCGCCGGTCCGGCCGACTCGACGACCCGGTGCGCCTTATACGACGGCAGCAGCGAGACCCGGAACGCGGGCCGCCAGTCCGCGTCGAAGCAGGCGATCAGCCGGTCCGGCTGATAGTGCGTCACCAGGTGGGTGATGAAGTCCAATGTGCCGCGCACGGCGTTCACCGGACGCCCGTCCGGAGCCGTAATCGAATCGGGAACTGCGAAGAATGCCCGATAGTAGAGAGTGGGCGTATCCAAGAGCATCAGCTGAGCCACGTTGCAAGCATGTCACGATATGGCGCACGCGGCGTGCCACCCACCCCCGTACTGCCTTTGTCACAAGCTGTGCTTCGTATACTGGCGTGCCGCACTTATGCCACGTACCAGGGGAGCCGCATGCTCACGCAGCACGAGACAGAGGTACCGTTGCCGGTCCTCGCGACCCCGCAGCGGGAGAGTCGGGGCCGTGCGCGCCGGCCGCTGCAGCGGCTCGTCTCGGCGCCGTGGTTCCTGCCTGTCCTGCTGGCGTTCGCGCTCGGACTCTACCGCTGCACCTCGATCGTGTTGTGGTGGGATGAACTGAGCACCCTCGACATCGCCGAGCGCCCGGTGAGCAATATCCTCACCACTGCGCGCCACGTCGACGCGGTGCACAGCTTCTACTACTTGTTCATGCATTTCTGGATCGCCGCGTTCGGCCACTCCATCCTCGCAGTGCGGCTGCCGAGTGTGCTCGCCATGTGTGGGGCCACGGTATGCACCGCCATGATCGCCCAGCGGTTGTTCGACCGCCGCGTCGCGGTGATCTCGGCCACCCTGTTCGCGCTGATTCCCGGCGTCGCGCGGTACGCCACCGAGGCCCGCTCCTACGGCTTCGTCGTGCTCGGCTCGGCCGTGGCCTTCCTCTTGCTGCTGCGCGCGCTGGAGAAGTCGACCCGAGGGCGGTGGGTGGCGTACGGGGCGGTCCTCGCGGTCACCGGCGCCCTGAACCTCATCGCGCTCACCGCCGTGGCCAGCCATCTGGTGACCGTCTGGCTCACCGCCCGCTCGCGCGGCCGGCGCAGCATGTTCCGGCCGTTCCTGCTCGTCGTCTTCGGCGTCGTCGTGCTCGAATCCCCGATCATGATCTTCGGCATGATGGAGGCGCGCAGCCAGCTCGGCCACCTGCCCGACACCTCCCTCTCGACACTGCCGACGATGTGGGAGGAGACCGGCTGTTCCACCGCGTTCTCGGTGATCGTGCTGCTGGCCCTGCCGGTCCTGCTGACGCACCGCCGCCGGGTGGCCGCGTTGACCGTCTTCAGCGCCGCGGTCCTGCCGGTCCTGGTGCTGTGGTTCGTCTCGCTCAACGGCATCGGCTTCGGCTATTTCGCCCGCTCCCTGCTGTTCGTGCTCCCCGCCTGGGCCATGGCCGTGGCCGCGGCGGTGGACCGGCTCAAGGGCCCGAATCCGGCCGCCTGCCTGGCGATCGTCCTGGTCACCGCCCTGGCGGTGGCGCACGACCAGGTCGTCCTGCACACCGAGCTGAGCCACTTCGACTACGACTACCCCGGCCCCTCCGTCGTCTCCGAGGATTATCCAGCGGCCGCGGACATCATCGAGGCGCGCTACCGGCCAGGGGACGCCGCCTCCTTCGCCGGCTCCCCGCACCTCGACCTCGGCGTCAACTACTACCTGCCCGCCGATGAGCAGTTGCGCGACATCTTCATCCAGCAGACGGACGTGCAGACCGACAGCCTCGTGCCGGAGTTCTGCACGGACACCGCGGCCTGCATGGCCAAGGCCCCCGACCGGGTCTGGATGGTCGAGTCGGGCGACGTGGTGCCGTACACCACCGAGCGGGTGGACTGGGAGTTCTCGCTGATGATGACGTACCGCATAGTAGAGATCTGGCACGTCGACGGGATCACGCTCACCTTGCTGGAGCGCTGAGAGCGACCGGGCCGACGGATCCGGCGCCCGCGGGGACCACGGGCGCCGGGATCACGGCTGGAGATTGCAGCCGCCGACTACGGGCTACAGGAAGGTGCGGCCCTCGCCGCGATACGTCGGCACCGTGGCGGTGATCTTCTCGCCCTCGATGGTGTGCAGCTCGGCGAACCGCTCGCACAGCTCCCCGGCCTTGGCGTGCCGGAACCAGACCCGGTCGCCGACCGCCAGATCGTCCGCCGCGGCCCCCAGCAACGGCGTCTGCACCTCGCCCGCGCCCTCCTGGGCGTCGTAGCGCAGCTTCTCCGGCAGGTAAGGCTGCGGCAGCCGGTCCCGGCCGGGCACGCCAGAGGCGAGGTAACCGCCGCCGAGCACCGTGACCACCCCGCGTCCCGGCCGCCGGACCACCGGCAGCGCGAACAGCGCCGCCGGACGGCCGCCCACCGTGCGGTAGCCGTCGAACAGGCGCGGCTTGAACAGCCCGGATCCCGCGGCGATCTCGGTGATCGAGTCCTCCGCCGCGGTACGTTCCACCGAGCCGGTGCCGCCGCCGTTGACGAACTCCAGCTGCGCTATCTCCTTGACCGCGGCGACGATCTCGGCCCGCCGTTCGGCCAGCTCCGACGCGCTCAGGCCCTGCATGGCGCGCACCGCGAGACCACGGGCCGGCCGGCCCGGGGGCCGGTCGCCGACCCCGGCGATCTGCGCCTCGTACGCCATCAGGCCCACCAGGCGCAGACCGGTCCGGTCTGCCGCCTCCCTGGCCACCGTCGAGACCGCCTCGACGCTGTGCAGCGGGGAGCGCCGGGCGCCGATCCGCAGCTTGCCGCCCAGCGGACGCCAGGAGGCGTCGATGTCCACGCTGATCCGCACCGGTGCCGCGTCCGGCACCTCCGCCATCGCCTTCTCGATCAGGTCGAGCTGCTCCACCGAGTCCGCGGTCAGCGTGATCACGTCGGCCGCCACCGGGTCGGCGGCCAGCCGGCGCAGCGCGGCCCGGTCCGCCGTCGGATAGGCCACCAGGATGTCGGAGAAGCCGGACTCGGCCAGCCAGAGCGCCTCGGGCAGGGTGAAGGCCATGATGCCCTCGAACCCGTCCATCTCCAGCACGGTGCGCAGGATCTCCCGGCAGCGCACGGACTTGGAGGCCACCCGGATCGGCTTGCCGCCCGCGCGGCGCACCAGGTCGGCCGCGTTCTCGCGCAGCGCCCCGAGATCGACCACCGCCAGGGGCGGGTCGAGGTGCGCGGTGGCGTGATTCAGCCGATCCAGGTCTTTCACGCTCTCGACCTTGCCATGCGTCGCGCGCGGCGGGCGAGAGCGAACATGTCCCGGAACGGTTTCGAGTTGATGACCGAGAACTGCGTCGCGACTCCGGTAGGCTCCGGCGCTCGGGACTGTATAAAGTGCACGCATTGAAAGCCCGTGCATAAGTTGAAACGTCTTTTCTGCGCGCCAGGGCGGCGCCGGTGGGAGGGAGTGGCGTGGATCCGCAGGCCAACGGGGTGGACGGGGGCCTGGCCGGGCCCGTGCCGATACAGCCACCGCCCCCGCCGCGCCGTTCACCCGGACGGGTGGCCGGCGCCGTGCTCTGCCTGCTGCTCGCGCTCGCCGCGGCGGGCGCCGGCCTCGCCCTCTCCGGCGGTTCCGCGCCGGTCGGCGCCGGGGCCGGGCCGGGTTCCTCGGACGCCGCCGCCGACGTGGCCGCCCGGGCCGTCTGGCGCACCGCGTCCGCCGACACGATCCTGCCGCCGACGATCAAGCGCGAGGGCACCGAGGTCTACTACCGGCAGGCCGTGGACCCCGCCGAGAGCTGCGCGCGGCTGCCGGCCGCGTTCCTCAAGGCACTCGCCCCGGCCGGCTGTACCCGGCTGGTGCAGGCCACCTACCTCGACTCCACCGAATCCGTGGTCGCCACCGTCGGGTTCGTGGTGGTCGGCGGCACGGCCACGCAGCGCAGCGCCCTGTTCCAGAACTGGACGGCGGACTCGTACGCGCGGCAGTACCCGATGATGCCCTCGACCTACCCGGTCAAGGCCACGCTGGCCGCCTCCTTCCAGAACACGCAGCGCATCGCGTGGAAGTCGGCCATCTCCAACGACGGCACCTACATCGCGTTCGCAGTCTCCGGATTCACCGACGCGCGCCAGGGGCCGAGCGCCGCCGCGTTCAACCTCGGCAACGAGTCGGAGCTGCAGTCCGACTCCCCGCCGGTCCAGGCCGCCGACGACCTCTCCGGCGCGATCGAGACCGGTATCAGTGCCCTGTACCCGGCGTCGAGCGGAGGCCAGTCGTGAGCCTCGGGACCTCCCGCCGCCGCCGGCATCGGCTCGGTGCCTTCGCCGGCGCTCTCGCCTGCGTGGCCGCGTCCGCGACCTTCGCGGCCGCACCGGCTCAGGCCGCCGACACCCTGCGTAACGCCGAGTGGCCGGTGTCCTTCCTCGACCTGCCCGCCGCGCAGCAGCTGAGCACCGGCTCCGGCATCACCGTCGCGCTGCTGGACACCGGCGTGGTCCCGGGCCGCGCGGACCTGACCGGCCAGGTCACCGCCGGGCCCGACTTCGCCGGCGGGGTCGAGCAGGAGGGCGAGGCCGGCTGGGGCGAGCACGGCACCTGCATGGCCTCCATAATCGCCGGTCACGGCCGCAACGGCGGCGGAGACGGGATGCTCGGCGTCGCCCCGGCGGCGCACGTCCTGTCCGTCCGGGTCATCCGCGACGACGACGCCCCCGACGTCGGCGGGTCGACCAAGGACGCGACGCCGATCTCCGACGGCATCAAATACGCGGTGGACCACGGCGCCCAGGTCATATCGATGTCCCTCGGCGGCGATCAGCAGGACGCCGGGGACGACTCCTCCGCCCTGTCCGACGCGATCCGATACGCGCTCGCGCACAACGTCGTGGTCGTCGCGGCCGCGGGCAACGGCGCGACCGACGGCAACGCGGTCTCCTATCCCGGCGGCGATCGCGGCGTGATCACCGTCGCCGCCGTCGACTCGACCGCGCAGCGCGGCTACTTCTCCACCACCGGCTGGGACGTGTCGGTGGCCGCCCCCGGCGTCAACCTGCCCTGCGACGCCTTCGACACCGACAGCGCGTACATGGAGGGGAGCGGCACCAGCCAGGCGACCGCATACGTCTCCGGGGTCGTCGCGCTGATCCGGTCGGAGAACCAGGCGCTCACCCCGGCGCAGATCCGCGGACTGCTGGAGCAGACCGCGAGCCACCAGCCGAGCGGCGGGCGCAACGACGAGCTCGGCTTCGGCGTCATCGACCCGGTGGCCGCGCTGCAGGCGGCCAAGAATCTCGGCGGCCTCAAGCCGGTGCCGACCGCCGGAGCCTCCGTCGCCGGCGACCGCTTCGGCTACGGGCCCGCCGAGAAGGTCACCCTGGCCTCCGCGGGGCTCGACCAGCGAAGCAGGGCATTGATCGGCGGTGCGGCGCTGGTGCTGATCGGCCTGCTGGCCGCGGCCGTGCTGCTGCGCCGGCCCAGGCGGACCGTGCCGCCGCCGGCCGGCCTGCCGGCGCCCTGGCCCGGTCCTGGTCCCGGCTCCGGTCCGGGTTCCAGTCCTGGTCCCGGGCCGCAGCCAGGCGTCGGCCCCGGGCACTCGGCGATCGAGCATCAGCTCGAACAGATGCGGCAGCAGCTCCAGCGGCCCCCCGGTCCGCCGCCGCCCGGTTCTGGGCTAGGGTCGGACGGGTGACTGACTTCCACGGCCGTACCCTGCAACCCACCGGTTTCGAAGGTGACGACGGCAGTGCGGATCCCGCGCTGATCGCGGCGCTCGCCGCCGCGCGGCGCG